>Ga0222719_10000241_pt1 | contig 55384 bp, 52 predicted proteins | sample C33_34DmetaG_FD_165039 | JGI IMG/M metagenome (GOLD analysis project Ga0222719, IMG submission 165039) | Estuarine water microbial communities from San Francisco Bay, California, United States - C33_34D | ecosystem: Environmental > Aquatic > Marine > Unclassified | place: USA: California...
TGCTGAAAAGGGTTATTCAGAAGTAGTTGAAAAATTACTAGAAAAAGGTGCTGATCTTAATAAGGAAAACAATAATGGATATACCCCACTTCACATTGCTGCTGAAAAGGGTTATTCAGAAGTAGTTGAAAAATTACTAGAAAAAGGTGCTGATCTTAATAAGGAAAACAATAATGGATATACCCCACTTCACATTGCTGCTGAAAAGGGTTATTCAGAAGTAGTTAAAAAATTACTAGAAAAAGGTGCTCGTCTTAATAAGAAAAACAATAATGGATATACCCCACTTCACATTGCTGCGCAATATAATAATTCAGAAGTAGTTAAAACATTACTTGAAAAAGGTGCTGATCTTAATAAGAAAAACAATAATGGATATACCCCACTTCACATTGCTGCTAAAAAGGGTCAATTAGAGGTAGTTGAGGAGTTGATTGTTAAAAAAAATAATATTCAAAATAATTTTAATGAACGCAAAAGATTTTTTTTAGATAAAAAAAATCAATACAAAAAAACAGCGGTATCGTTATTATGTAATGGCGCAAAGCCAGATAGAATTAGTTTTGTTGAGAATAATGATGATTATAATAAAGAATTAATCGGACGTTTTAAAGAAATTGACAAAACTGAATTTGATGATGGAAAAACTTCTAGAATAATTAAAAATCAGAATTTAGACTCTTCAGAATCTAAAGAAAATAAAGCCAAAGAAGTTATTACAGAAGTTTTTGATTATTTTGCTTTTTCCATAAATAAAGCAAATGAAAGAGGAGAGGATCCAATAAATCATCTAAGCCAACTATTAAAAAAACAGCCGCCTAATCGAAAAAATCTTATAGCAAAAAGTTTAAAGTTATTAAGTCTGGAAGCTCAAGCTCAAATAATTCAAGAAGAAAGATTTGATTTGCAAGGAAAATTTCTTGCTGGTTTTTTAGAGCTTGTTAACGCTATTAATAAAAAAGATAATTCTAATAATATTATTAAGGCAGAAGATTTAGAAAAAGTTATCGTACAAGCTGACAAAAATCTTGGCATTAAAAAAGCCAGTAATTCCTTAGAAGTTAAGAATCCAAAGGCCTTGATATCTCCAATTGTAACAAAACCTTTAGCGTACATGGAGGTTAAGTCTTCAGTTAGAACTCCCCAAAAAAAGGCTATAGCGTGATCAAGAATCATTGCAATGACGCCACTATCTTCTTATATTTGAGCAAAAAAACGCACAAAATAAGAAATAATAAGACCTCTGCAAATCAACCAATTTTGAGGAATTTTTAGGCATTTTATATTTTTTAAATTTTAGCGTATCAAGATATACGTGAATTTAAAAAATTAAAATAACAACAAAATTACTAAAATTCGTTGATTTGCAGGGGTCTTAATAATCTAAAAACGCCAATTTGCGTTTAAGAAATTAATTAATCCGTTTAAATTAAGTAATTGCTAACAATTTTCAATAAATAAGCCAAAATCCAAAGATTTTAGCTCATTTCTTAAACGCAAATCGGGGTTAAAACAACCGACAACTTGTGTTTACTTGGGTAATAACTGGGTTGACTAATAAAAAGCTTTTTTTACCATGTAGTCATTAATCATCTTGTACTAGGATGAAATTATAAGTATTTTATTTTTTGGTGTCTATTAGCGTTTACTTAACGTAGTCGCTATTTCAAACTCTAGAGTTTTAGATTGAAAAATACTTAAATTTAACCAAATTAATCCTTATTTAAATGACAAAAACAAAAACTACTGAATTCGCATTGCCGAAATTTTCTATTAGACAACTTCTTGAAGCCGGAGTTCATTTCGGACACAAAACCATGAAGAGAAACCCTAAAATGTCTAAATACATATTTGCTGATAGAAATAATATTAGTATAATTAATCTAGACAAGACTGCAGCCCATCTTAACAAATCTTTATCTATAGTAAAAGAGGTTGCAAAAAATAACGGTAAAATTTTATTTGTTTCTACTAAAAAGCAGGGCATGGATTCTGTAGCATTAGCAGCCAAAAGATGCGGTCAGTATTACGTTAACTTTAGATGGTTAGGTGGCATGCTTACCAACTGGAAAACTGTTTCTCGCTCAATCAAAACTCTTAAAAATATCGAAGAGCAACTACAAGATAATGAAATTGGCTATAACAAAAAAGAAAAACTTGATCTTGAACGTAAAAGACAAAAATTAGAAAAAACTTTGGGTGGCATCAAAAATATGGGCGGTTATCCAGATTTAGTTTTTATCATAGATATCAATAAGGAATCAATTGCACTACTTGAAGCACAAAAGCTTAACATTCCAATTATGGCAATTGTTGACTCTAATTGCAATATCGATGAAGTAACTTTTCCAATTCCAGGAAATGACGACTCAACAAAGTCAATTAGATTAATTTGTCGTTTAATTTCTGATGCAGCAATTGCAGGTTTTAAAGAAAATCTTGCTAGCTCAGGTGTTGATATCTCAAAACTAGAAGGAGACTACGAAAATGTTATACAAAACACTAAATCTCCTGCTAATGATGGTAAAAACGCAGAAATTAAAAAATCTCTAGAATTTAAGAAAAAAGACGATTCATTGAAAGATAAAAAGAAAGAAAGACCTAAAAAAGAGATCATCAAAAAAGAATCTAGCGAAAATAAAACTGAACCCAAAAAAACAAAAAAAGATGACAATGATTCAGCAAAAAAAGCTGAAAAGAAGGTAGAAAAAAAAGAAGAGAAAAAATCTCCTTCTAAAAAGTCTGAATCATAATCTAAATGAGTAAGATTATTTTAAAAACAGCTTAAAGCTAGTTAATTAATACCTAATTAATAAAAATTAATAAGAATAATGTCTAATTTATCACTTTTAAAAAAACTTCGTGAAGAAACTGGGTGCGGTATTGCAGATTGTAACAAAGCATTAAAAGAAAATAATAATGATTATGAGAAGTCAGTTGATTGGCTAAGAAAAAAAGGACTTTCTTCAGCAGCTAAAAAAACTGGCAGAGTTACTTCTGAGGGTGCGGTTGCTGTTAATATTGAAGGTAACAAAGCTTCAATAATTGAAGTTAACTCTGAAACTGATTTTGTAGCTAGAAATCAAAAATTCCAAGATTTCGTAGCAAAATTATCTAAAGAAGCTTTAAAATACGGTAGTGACGTTGAAAAATTTAAAGCTGACAAAGATGAAGAGGTTAAAGAGCAGATTGGTGTAATTGGAGAAAACATCAATATTAGAAGAATTGGTCAAATTGAAGTTAAAAAAGGTTTGGTGGTTAGTTATATTCATAACAAAATTGCAGATAATTTGGGCAAAATTGCTGTAGTTATAGCTTTAGAATCTGATGCTAACTCACAAAATCTCGAAGAATTAGGTAAACAAATTGCAATGCACATAGCTGCGGCAAAACCTGAATCTTTAGCAATTGAAGACGTTGATTCATCTAAATTAGAAAGAGAAACTGAAATTTTAAAAGAACAGGCTAGAAGTACCGGAAAGCCAGAATCGATTATAGACAAAATGATCCAAGGTCGAATCAGAAAGTACTATGAAGAGGTTGTGCTATTGGAGCAGTCTTTTGTTATGGATGATAAATTAAAAATAAAAGACTTGCTTGATAATTTTTCAAAAGAAAATTCAAAAACTACTATTTCATCATATAAAATGTTTGTCTTAGGAGACGGCATAGAAAAAAAAGAAGATGATTTTGCAGCTGAAGTAGCAGCAATTACAAAAGGTTAGTTTAATAATTCTAATGACTTCGAAATTAGTCTTCAAAAGAGTTTTGTTTAAGGTTTCAGGAGAGGCTTTGATGGGAAGTATGACTAATGGTCATGATCCTAAAGCTATTGACAAAATTTGTAATCAGATTATCGAAGCTCATAATTTAGGATGTGAGGTTTGTTTAGTTGTTGGCGGTGGCAATATATTTCGTGGCATTTCTCATAGTGAAGTTGGCGTTGATAGAATTAGTGCCGACTATATGGGTATGCTTGCAACATGTATTAATGGCTTAGCTTTACAAGGAGCTCTTGAAGCTAGGGGCTTGGCTACTAGAATGGTTTCTGCTATTGCAATGAACACAATTTGCGAGCCATATATAAAAAGAAGAGCAGCTCGACACCTAGAAAAAGGTCGAATTGTAATCTTTACTGCGGGAACCGGCAATCCATTTTTTACAACTGACACAGCAGCAGTATTAAGGGCTGTTGAAATGTCGTGTGATGCTATTTTAAAAGGAACGCAAGTTGACGGCGTCTATTCAGCAGATCCTAAAAAAGATAAAAATGCAACTCGCTATCAAAGCCTAAAATATATTGACGTTATCAAGCAGGACTTAAAAGTTATGGATCAAACTGCTATAACTTTGGCTAAAGACAATAAATTGCCAATTATAGTTTTTTCAATATCACAAGAAGATGCATTGAAAAATGTAATAAATGGCTGTGGAAAATTTACTATCATAAATTAACAATATTTATCACATTAAATTAATTACAAACTTCAATTTTTATTCTAAGAATATGTTTTCTATTTAATGCTCGGATTAATATAGTTGTGTTATCAACGATTTTTATAATAAAAAGGTCGCTGCAAATTACCAAATTTACGATTTGCGAAGGTCTTAAAATAATAATAGTATATGTTTAATAGCTACTTAGATAGATGTCGCAATAAGATGAGTGAAACTCTTGAGTTTCTCAAGCGAGATATTGACAGTATATCAACTGGCAGAGCAACCCCAAACCTGCTAGATCCAGTTAAGGTTGAGCTATATGGTAGCTTAATGCCTTTAAATCAACTAAGCAGCATCTCAGTTCCGGATGCCACAACATTAGCCATTCAAGTTTGGGATAACTCTAGTATCAAAGCTATAGAAAAGGCAATAATTGACTCAAACTTGGGTTTTTCACCGGCTGTCGATGGATCGATTTTGCGTATCAAAATACCTAAGCTAAGCCAAGAAAGAAGGCAAGAAATGGTAAAGTTGGCAAAAAAATACGGAGAAGATAAAAAAGTTTCAGTTAGAAATATTCGTCGTGATATTATTGATTCATTTAAAAAAGAAGAGGGAGATTCAAGTAAAGATAGCGTGCATTCTTTCACAGATGCGGTTCAGAAGGTAACGGATGATTTTGTTGCTAAGATTGATGAGATAGTTGCTAAAAAAGAGAAGGATCTAATGTCAATCTAGCTCCCCTAGTTAAAATTATTGTTTTAGTGAATAATAAAATATTAAAATCTCCTGATCATATAGCTATTATTATGGATGGTAATGCTAGATGGGCTAAAAAAAATAATCTAAGCTTATTCACAGGGCATAAGCAAGGTGTTGAAAATATAAAGGAAATAGCGCAGGCCTGTATTGACTTTAAGGTTAAATACCTAACACTCTATGCTTTTTCTTCAGAAAATTGGCAAAGATCCAAATCCGAAGTAGAAAATTTACTAAAATTACTCGATAACTATTTGGATAATAATTTAAAGCCGCTAGTTGATAATGATATCAAAATAAATATATTTGGCGACTTTACTAAAATTCCAAATAAAATTCTTACAAAAGTAAAACAGGCTCAAGAAAAAACCAATAATAACAAATCTTTAATATTAAATGTTGCTTTTAGCTATGGTGCAAGACAAGAGATAGTCGAGGCAACAAAAAAGATTGCTTTTGGCGTTCTCAATAATCAAATAGAAATTGACAATATTAACCAAGAGCTATTTAGTAAAAATTTATATAATCCAAATTTACCAGACCCCGATCTCTTGATTAGAACTGCTGGAGATCTTAGGGTTAGTAATTTTTTACTATGGCAAATAGCTTACAGTGAATTATTTTTTAGTAACGCCTATTGGCCAGAATTTAATAAAAAAAATTTGGAAGAGGCAATTTTTGACTTTAATAAAAGAGAAAGAAGATATGGAAAAAGAAGGAAAAATGGCTAAATTCAGCCAAATTTTTAGAAAAGCTTTTAACTCAATATATGATTATATAAAGAAGTTTATTCCTAATGAAAATCTAAGAAAAAGAGTTTTGTCATCTGCAGTCTTGGTTCCAATTGCAATCTATGCAATGTTTTTTTCGATAAATCTCTTTTTTTTGATTGCTTTATCAATTACAATTATGATGACAGTAGAATGGGTTGATATTATAAGAAGCGCTAAAAATCAAAGAAAATGGCGACTTATTGGCTTTTTTTATGTCTTAATTCCTGTTTTTTGTGTAATTAAAATCCGCTTAATTGAACCATATATATTATTATGGATGTTTGTTATAATATGGTCTACGGACATTTTTGCATATTTTGCTGGTAAGGCAATTGGTGGGCCAAAATTAGCACCATTAATCAGTCCAAATAAAACATGGTCCGGACTAATAGGTGGCGTCTTAGCTTGTTCTTTAATAGGCTTAATTAGCTCTTTATTATTTTCAGGTAGTGCGTTATTCTTTATTATCGCAAGCTTTGCATTATCGATAATTGAACAAGTTAGTGATTTGACTGAATCTAAAATTAAAAGAATATTTAATTTAAAAGATTCTGGTAATATCATTCCAGGTCACGGAGGTATTATTGATAGACTTGATGGAATGGTTCTAGTTGCTCCAGCTGTACTATTTTTGATCACATTGTTTCCTGCTAATTTTTTTAGCTAATTTACCATGAGTGATGATATTCTACAAATCGCAGATTATAAATTTACTTCACGCCTAATAATAGGAACTGGCAAATATAAAGATTTCAATGAAACTAAGCAAGCTTTAGAAGCTAGCGGAGCAGAAATGATAACTGTAGCAACAAGAAGAGTTAATATTGAAGAGAAGAATCAGCAAATGTTGCAGGATTTTATTGATCCTCAAAAATATATTTATTTGCCAAATACAGCTGGTTGTTTTACTGCACATGATGCAATTAGAACTTTAAGATTAGCTAGAACTGCAGGAAATTGGAATTTAGTAAAACTTGAAGTTTTATCAGATCCTAAAACTCTTTATCCTAAAGTTACTGAAACTATTAAAGCTGCAGAAATACTAATAAAAGATGGATTTGAAGTAATGGTTTATACATCAGATGATCCAATCGTAGCCAAAGAGCTAGAAGATATTGGCTGCTGTGCGATTATGCCATTGGCTGCCCCAATTGGATCTGGATTAGGTATTCAAAACCCTTTAAATATAGAATTTATTTTAGAGCAAGCAAAAGTACCAATCATCGTTGATGCTGGTGTTGGTACTGCATCAGACGCCTCAATTGTTATGGAAATGGGTTGTGACGGGGTCTTGATGAATACAGCAATTGCTCAAGCTAAAAACCCAGTTTTAATGGCTAAGGCAATGAAATTAGCGGTTCAATCTGGTAGGCTGGCTTATTTGGCTGGTAGAATGCCAAAAAAGAAATATGGCAGTGCCTCCTCTCCAGATGAGGGTAAAATTAAAACAGCTTAATCTAATAAAATGCATAAATTTAATTCTTCAATTCTTCGCGCATACGATATTAGAGGTGTTTATAACCAAACACTATTTGACCAAGATGCTTTATATATCGGCAAATCACTTGCAAGTGTTTTGGCAAAAAAATCGCAAAAGAAAATAGCAGTTGGTTATGATGGACGTAAAAGCTCGCCGACACTTAAAAATAAGTTGATTGAAGGTTTAGTTGCTTCAGGAGTCGAGGTTTGTGAAATCGGGGTTTGTCCAACTCCAATGCTTTATTTCGCAGTCTTTCATTTAAATTGTGATGCTGGAATAATGGTTACCGGATCGCACAACCCAAAAGATCATAACGGTTTTAAGATTGCGCTAAAAGATCGGCCATTCTACGGAGAGGATATATTAAACCTAGAGAAAATATGTCAAAATCAAGATTTTGTAGTAGGTCAAGGGTCTGTAAAAAATTATCAAATCATTGAAGAATACACTGATAGAATCATAAAAGACTTTATTGGAAGCAAAAATACTTCAAAGCTTAAAATAGCTTGGGACTGTGGTAATGGAGCAGCGGGTGAGGTTATAAAAAACATCACTCAAAAAATTGATGCAAATCATATATTGCTCTATGAAGAAATTGATGGTACTTTCCCAAATCATCATCCAGATCCATCTGAAGAAAAAAATATGCAAGATTTGATTGATACAGTTAAGGATAATAATTGCGATATTGGTATAGCTTTTGATGGCGACGGTGATAGAATTGGCGTGGTCGATAATGAAGGATGTATTATATGGGGAGATCAACTAATGGTATTTTATGCCAGAGATATTTTGCGAGAAAAGCCAAACTCTTCAATTATCGCTGATGTCAAAGCAAGTAATATCTTGTTTAGTGAAATTAAAAAATCTGGAGGAAAGCCGATTATGTGGAAAACTGGCCACTCTTTAATTAAAGCCAAGATGAAAGAAGAAAAAGCGGTTTTAGCAGGAGAAATGTCTGGTCACATTTTCTTTGCTGATAAATATTATGGATTTGACGATGCAATTTATGCAGCTATGCGAATTATAAATATTTTAATCAAGTCAAATAATAAGATTTCAGAATTACGCAAATCATTACCTAAAACTTTTTCAACTGCTGAAATTAGGGTGCCATGTAACGATAACGTGAAATTTAGTATTATAGATAAAATAAAAGCTAAATTAGATAAAAAAGGTCTAAATTATAATAGTGTTGACGGTATAAGATTTATTAAAGATAATGATTGGTGGTTGCTTCGAGCTTCAAACACTCAACCGGTCTTGGTTGCGAGATGTGAGGCAATTAATCTTAATAGTTTAAATATTCTTAAAAAAGAGCTATCCGAAATACTATCTGATTGTAACATAGAAATTCCACAAGAGTTAAAAAATTAATCTATGCTTATTTTGGGTCTATCTGGAGGGATTGCTTCTGGCAAAAACTTGATATGTGAAGTTTTTTCGCAATATAATTCAGCAATTTTTGATGCCGATAAAATTGCTCATGACCTATTGCAAAATGATCAAGATTCTATTAATCAAATAGCAATAAAATTTCCGCAAGTTATAGAAAATGGTGTAGTTAATAGGAAAGTTTTGGCTGACTTTTTATTTATAGATTACTCAAAATTTTCCAGTAAAATAAAAATTCTTGAAGAAATTTTGCATCCTAAAATTCGTCAATCCTATAAAACCTTTTTAGAGCAAAATAATAGAAAAGATTTAAATTTTTTAGTTCTTAATATTCCTTTGTTATTAGAGACCAAAGCCTATAATTATGATAAATTAATTACTCTTAAATGCGATGAAAAAATTCGTTTAGAGCGTTATTTAACAAGGGCAGGATTTGTTTTGGATAGCAAGAAAATAAATTTAAATGAATTGGAAAAAAGATTCAAAATGATTAGTGATAGACAGTTGAGTGACCAAGTAAGGCAGGAAAGGGCTGATTATATTATAGACAATAATAGTAATATTTTTGCAACTATTCAGCAAGCTAAGTCAATTATTCTAGAGCTAATACCAAATCCCATCTATAATTCCATATAGCTACTTTGTCTTTTTAGTTAAAAATCATCATAAAATTTAGCCATGTATATCAAGATACAAGGCTAAATTTTCTAATAATTTTTTCCTTAAAAATACTTTGTATCTATATAGAATTATAGATGGGATTTGGTATAAAAAAACTTTAAACGCCAATTGACGTTTCAAGCTTAATTTTGAAGTTTTTAATTTTTAAGTCTAGATTCTAACTCATCACGATTAATTAAATTTATCAAAGTGGTAATTTCGGGGCCATGTTCTTTGCCGCTAAAAGCAAGGCGTATTGGCATAAAAAGATCTTTGCCTTTGCGATCAGTTTTTTCTTTGATATTTTTTAGCCAAATCTGCCAACAATCTTGCGATTTAGTATCATGAGGCATAAGGCTGGCCACAAGTTCTAAAAATTCTTTATCTTCTGCTTTGTTTTTATAACTAAAATCTTTGAAGCATATATCATGCCATTCTTTAATTTCATGAAGGTAATTAAGGTTTGGCTTTATTTTTTCAAAAAATTCTTGGGCTAAATTTTCATTAATTCCATAAGACAAAATCCTTTCTTTAACTTGGTTAAAATCAATTATTTGAAGTAGTTTTTGATTGATGATATTTAGCTCACTAATATCATATTTAGTAGCTGATTTGGAGAATTTATCAAAATTGAAATCTTTGATAATTTCATCAATATTTTTATGTATTTCTAGTGATTTTGAGGTACCAATCTGAGTTAAAAAGTTAATCAAGGTCATAGCTTCAAATCCTTGCTCTCTTAAAGATCTTATATCAAAACCGCCAATTCTTTTAGAAATCTTACCAGAAATTGCTTGTACTAGAGCTAGGTGGGCGAATTTTGGCACTTTAGCACCTAAGCTTTCAAAGATTTGAATTTGAATTGCAGTGTTAGTAATATGATCTTCGCCACGAATAATATCGCTTATCTGATGGTCAATATCATCAATAACCGAGCAAAAAGTATAGGTTGGACTGCCATTTTCACGCACCAAAACTGGATCAGAAAAATGCCGACCTTCATAAATAATCTTGCCTTTAATTTTATCGTCCCAAGCAGTTTTTTGATCCTGAAGCAAAAAGCGATAATATGGCTTGATACCAGAATCTATTAATTTTTGTTTTTGTTCTTTGGTTAAATTAAGGCTGGCACGATTATAAATTGGTTGTTGTCCTGAAGCGATTTGTGATTTACGTTGAATATTAAGCTCGCCTTGGGTTTCAAAGCATTCATAAAGACGACCCGACTTAATTAATTGATTTTTACATTCTTCATAACGCTCTAAATTATCCGACTGCTTAAAAAGCTTATCATATTTAATGCCAAGCCAGGCTAAATCTTCAATAATTGCTACTTTAAATTCTTCTTTAGTGCGTTCAAGATCAGTATCGTCAAAGCGCAAATAAAACTGACCACCTTTTTTTTGGGCATAAAGATAATTTATTAAAGCAGCTCTAACATTACCAACGTGCAAAAAGCCAGTAGGAGAGGGGGCGAAGCGGACTTTTATAGTTGAGTTGCTATTCATTTATTTTGTGTAGTTATTGCTAATAGGATATCTTCTTTCTAAATCAAAAGCCATTTTCGAGATTTTGGCCCCCAATGGCGCTTGTTTTCTTTTATATTCAGATTTGTAAAAGAGGTTGGTTATTTTTTCAACTAACTCTTTATTAAAGCCAAGTTCAATTATTTGTGACAATGATTTTTGTTCTTCAATTATTTGATATAAAATTTGATCTAAAATTGCATAATCAGGCAAAGAATCACTATCTTTTTGATTTTCACGAAGCTCGGCAGTTGGCGCTTTATCGATTATATTTTGTGGAATTAAATTGATATTTTGATAAATTGAAATTGCTGGTATATTTTGGTTTCGCCAATTGGCTAGCTGATAAATTTGGCTTTTATAAAGATCTTTAATTGGATTAAAAGCTCCGCACATATCGCCGTAAAGCGTAGCATAGCCACAAGCTAGCTCTGATTTATTGCCAGTTGAAAGCAAAAGTGCTCCAGAATCATTTGATAAAGACATTAAAATATTGCCACGAATGCGCGATTGCATATTTTCTTTAGTCAAAGCTGAAGAATTAGGTAAAGTTTCCAGCATTTTTTGAAAAAGTGGCTCAATTTCAATTATTTTTAATTCAACTTCCAAATTTTTAGCGCATTTTTTGGCATCAACCATCGAATTTTCGCTATTAAATCTACTTGGTAAAGCATAAAGCGCAACATTTTTACTGCCCAAAGCATCAACAGCAATAGTTGCAACCATTGCAGAATCAATCCCGCCAGACATGCCAAGCAAAACTTTAGAAAAGCCATTTTTGTAAATATAATCCCGAAGTCCTAAAATGCAGGCTTGATAATTATTTTGGGCTGTCTTTTGGCATTTTAAATTGAGATCATGAAGCTTTTCGCTAAATTGAGAAAAATTACTTTTATAGTTTTTAGGCTCCAAAACCTTAACATCGTGAGTGTCTAAGATTTCAATAACTGCAAAATCTTCCTCAAAATTTTTCATTTCTAGGATTTTTTCACCATATTGCCCAGTTACAAAAGAATCGCCATCAAAAACCAAAGAGTCTTGTCCACCAACTTGATTAAGATAAATTAACGGTTTTTGGCATTTATCGCTAAATTTTTTGGCTTTTTCAAAACGAGTTTGCTCCTTGCCAATAGAATAAGGCGAAGAATTGACAGCAATTGCAAAATCTATTTGATGCTGACTTATTAAAAATAAATTTTTATTTTCCCAAAGGTCGGCACAGATCATTAAGCTAAAACTAAAGCCATTCAACTTATGAGTACTTAGTGCTGATGAATCAGTGAAGTATCTTTTTTCGTCAAAAACCTCGTGATTCGGCAGATTTTTTTTATTGGCAATTTTTTCAATTTTACCATCTTTAATAAAAATTGCTGAGTTACGAAAAATAATAGCTTGATCGCGATCAAGATCAGTTATTGGCGATCCGATAATTAAAGCACATTTCTTGCCTTTGCTTAAATCGCAAATTTGCATGATTTTTTCTTGGCACGATTTTACAAAATATTCTTTTTGCCATAAATCTTGAGCAGGATAGCCACAAATAGTCATTTCTGGAAAAATTATTAAATCACAATCTTTTTCTTGTGCTTTGTGAAATTGCTCTTCAATCTTCCTAAAATTACCCTCAAGATCACCAACTTTAGTGTTAATTTGTGCTAAATAAATTCTAATTTTACTCATGAAACTAGTTATTTTTGATCAAGATTTAAGAATAAGCGACAATTCAGCTCTATATGAGGCTATAAAGCAAGTAAATTTAGAGAACAAAGCTTTGTCGGCAATATATATTTTTGATGAAATTAATAAAAGATCAAGAGGAGACGCGTCAAAATGGTTTTTACATCACGTTTTAGATGAATTATCTAAAAATTTAGCCAATAAAATTGGTTGCCAGCTCAATATTTTTAGGGGTAATAGCTTAGAAATAATAGGTAAACTATTAGAAGATTTAAAAGTTAGCGAAATTTACTTTAACCAAAATTTTGAGCCGCAAGCAAGATTATTAAATGAGAAAATCATTAAATTGGCCAAAGAAAAAAATATTACAATTTTTGTTGGCGAAGCCAATTTATTATTTGAATCAGGTAAAATTTTAAACAGCTCGAACCAATATTTTAAAGTTTTTACGCCTTTTTGGAGGAAGTGTCTCGAAAACGAATCAAAAATTGCTAAACCTTTGCCAATTTTAGCTTTAAAGAATCAAAATTTAGCTAAAAATAATCTAAGAGACTCAATAAAATTAGCTGATCTCAATCTTTTGCCAAAAATTTCTTGGGATAAAATTATGCAAAAAACTTGGCAATTTAGTGAAGAACAAATTTGGCAAGATTTCAATAATTTTATAGCTAAAAAAATCACTAATTATAAACAAGCTCGTGATTTTCCTGGGCTTGAAGCCACTTCTAAATTATCACCATATTTACATTTTGGGGTTATTTCAGTTAGGCAAATTTTTGCTAGAGTTAGATCATATCAACATCAGTATCACCAATTACAAAATAATAATATAAATCATTTTTTGTCGGAAATTGGCTGGCGAGAATTTTCTTATAATTTGCTACATAATTTTCCTGAATTACCAAGTAAAAATTTTAATCAGAAATTTGATAAATTTCCGTGGTATCAAAATGATGAAATTTTACAAAAATGGCAAAAAGGTTTGACGGGATATCCAATTGTTGATGCAGGTATGCGTGAATTATGGGCAACGGGTTGGATGCATAATCGAGTGCGCATGATTGTCGGCTCGTTTTTGGTTAAAGATTTGCTAATTGATTGGCGAGTTGGCGAAAAGTGGTTTTGGGATTGTTTGGTCGACGCTGATATGGCAAGCAATACTGCTAGTTGGCAATGGATTGCTGGCAGTGGTGCTGACGCTGCACCTTATTTTCGAATTTTTAATCCAACCTTGCAAAGTTTGAAATTTGATCCTGAAGGAATTTATATCAGAAAATGGGTGCCAGAAATTGCTAAATTACCTAATAATTTAATTCATGAACCAAGCCAAGCTAATATTTTTGAGTTACAGCAGGCTAAAATTGAACTTGGAAAAACCTATCCACATCCTTTAGTTGATCATAAAAAAGCTCGTGATATGGCAATGATGGCTTATAAAAGCTTGAATTAAATTATTAGTAATGCGACAGCAAGCCATAAATCGCATTTAAGAATGGAGTATTAATTTGTTTGTTTTGCGCAAATCTAACGGCATTGCCTAAAATTGCCTCAATTTCTAAGGAACGATTATTTTCAAAATCAAGAAGCATGCTGGTTTTATAAGGGGTCATGCTTTCGGTATAGCTGATCATTTGCTTAATAAGATTTTGATCTAGATTACAGCCATCGCTATTAGCAAGTTTAATAACATCTTGCATCACATTAACAATTAATTGGCGGCTATATCTATTATTGAGTAATTCCTTAGTGGTGGCGCCACAAGATAAAACTGAAATTGGATTAAAAGGGGCGTTCCAAACTAACTTTTTCCAGATTTCTTGATTGATGTTATTGCTAATTTTGCACTCAATTCCTGAATTTTGCCAAAATTTAGCAATTTGATTTACTTTTTCTTCAGCTCCTTGTGGAAATTTGCCAATAACTATGCGGCCAAAATCCTGATGGTCAACAAAATATGGGGCGGGTTTACTAACGCAAATAAAGGCTAAACATCTAATAATTAAGTTATTTGGAAAGCTTTTTACCAAATTTTTTTCGATGTGAATGCCGTTTTGAATTAAAGTAATTGCAGTTTTTGGCTTGAGGACTGGTTTAAGCATTTCAACCAAATCAACTTCAGGCAAAACTTTAGTAGCAACTAAAATATAATCAGCGGTCTCTTGATAGTCTTCTATTTGATTAATTACTTTTGGCGTAAATATTAACTCCTCATTAATACTTTTAATTTTTATACCATGGGTTTGTACCTGGTCAAATTTTGTACGAATTACAGCCACCACTTCAGCGCCTGCCTGTTGCAATTTTGCGCCATAATAAGAACCAATAGCGCCGCAACCGATAATTAAAACTTTCATATTTTTATAGTTTGAAGTGAATTATTTTCTAAAAAATTTTGAGGAATTAAATCTTGCGAAGTGGCGCTAAAAAAAGACTGCAAGTTGGTGTCAACAATTTCTAGAAATAAATCATTTTTTCTTTTCTCGTCAAGATGTGAAACCACCTCATCAAAAATTAAGATAGTTGGCAAACTTTTGTAATTTGCTGAAATTTTGGCTCGAGCTAAAGTAATGCCAATCATAATTGCTTTTTGTTCACCAGTTGATGATTTTTGAGCTGAAATATTTTTTTCACTAAAAATTGCATCAAAATCACAGCGATGAACTCCAAATGAAGTTTTAAAGCTTTCTAAATCATTTTGGCGGTTAATTTTTAGGGTTTGCTTATAAAAATCTTCAATTGCAACAGCTGGTTTTTGTCCAATCATTTCTTCTATCTCGCCAATTACTTGTAGTTTTGGTTTAGGGAAGTTTGAATTAAATGTTAGAATTGCTTTGTTAAAAAAATCTAAACCTTCAACTCTAGCGCTAGCAATTGCTACACCTTGTTCTACAATTTGATTTTCAATTATAGTAAGCCATTTTTCTTGAGAAGATTTATCATTGGTAAATTTATATTTTTGTAAAATTAATAATCTTTCTTTGATAAGTTTTTGATAATTATTGAGTCGTGAATTATGGTTTTCATCAATATCACAAACAATTTTATCTAGATATTCGCGCCTTGAGCTTTTTCCTGAGATAAAAAGCTGTTCAAGTTGCGGAGTTAGGGTAATAAAATTAATTAAGTGGTTCTTGATATCACTTTGTCTCTTTTGATTGATGGGTTCTTGATTTATTTGTAATATCTTTTTTTTAGAAATTTTGTCATAAGAAATGGCAATTTTTTCAATAAAATCATGATCTAATAACTCGCTATAAATTACAAAATTATTTTCCAAATAATTGCTTTGGTTGCAATAGATCATCTCTTCAAACTCAGCTTTACGAAAATTTGAATTATTGCCAATGAGTGTTAAAGCTTCTAGAATATTGGTTTTACCAACGCCATTATTGCCATAAAGCAAAACCAGCTTTTTATCAAAAATTAGTTTATTAGTTAGAAAATTACGAAAATTAGTTAAAATTAACTTTGAAATAAAGGCCACTGATTTGATAGCTTAGCTGTGAATTTAAATTCTAATTGGCATGATTACAAACTCGCAATTCATGTTTTCTGACTCAATTAGTGCAGGGGACATACTGTCTTTGAGTTTTATAGTTAAGTTTTCATTATCAATTTGTGATATAACATCCATTAAATATAGTGAATTAAAGCCAGTAACAATTTGCTCACCTTTATAGCTGATTGGCAAAATTTCATGAGCAAAAGAACCATCATTAGTACTAACTTCTAAGTCCATTTTATCATTTTCTATGGTTAATTTTACCGATTTATGCTTATCATTGGCAACCGTTGAAACGCGATCAACACAGTCAAAAAATTGCTTTTTATTAATTTTTATTATCTTGTCGTTAGTCTTAGGTAAGATTTTATTATAGTCCGGAAATTCACCATCAATTAGCTTTGAGATTAGAATATTTTGGCCAGCGCTAACTCTAATTTTTACTCGAGAAATGGCGATTTTAACAGTTTGAACATTTTCAATAACTTTTCTAATTTCATTTACTGATTTTTTAGGAATTATAACTCCAAAAGCATTTTTAAATTTATCAAAATTAACGCATGAAAAAGCTAGCCTATGGCCATCTGTTGCCACATTACATAATTGGCTTTTATCATTGTTTTTGTTGGTGTGTAAGTAGAGTCCGTTCAGATAATAGCGCGTCTCATCGTTAGAAATTGCAAAGCGGGTTTTATCAATCATTTTTGCAAACTCCTTAGCATCAACTTCAATTTCTTCTTCAATTTCTTCTTCTTCTAGATTTGGAAATTCGCTAGCAGCAATGCAAGGTAGATTATATTTTGCATCACTATACCTAATGTTGAGTATAGTATCATTCTCATTTTTAGCAGTAATTTCTTTGTCGTCTGGAATTTTACGCATTATATCAAAAAACATTTGGGCGTTGACCGTTGTCTCACCTTCTTGCAAAACTTCGCACTCAATTGTGGATTTAATCATTAGATCCATATCTGTGGCATATAAATCAAGTTTATTATCCTTGGCAATAATCTTAATATTTTGAAGTACAGGAATTGTGTTGCGCCTTTCAACAGCACCATTTACGATTGATAATGTTTTAAGCAATTGTTTTGATTTAGCTTTAAATTGCATCTTTTACCTGTAAATTAAGTTAATATTTTGATAATAAAACTAAAATAGTATAACCAACAAAAATTTAATCATCAGCTATATTTGGTGCAAAAATATCATTATCATTTTTTTTGCTTTTAGTCTTTGTTTGTCTATTATTTTTAATAATATCTTTACGAATATTTTTTCCTGCAAGCAATTCAGTAATTTCTTTGCCAGTTAATGTCTCGTATTTTAGAAGATTTTGCGCCAATTTTTCTAAATCATCACTTTTTTTAGTTAAGATATCTTTAGCTCTTTTAAGTGAAGAGTCGATAATTTTCTTAACCTCAGCATCTATTAATTTTCCAGTTTCTTCCGAAAATGGCTTATTTGTGCTGTATGGATTAGAGCTATCATCTCCATAGTCAATTGCACCAATCTTGTCGGATAAGCCCCATTTTACAACCATGGCTCTTGCAATTTTAGTTGCTTGTTCAATATCTGAAGAAGCGCCTGTCGTAACTTTATCATAGCCAAAAATTAATTCTTCCGCAGCCCTGCCTCCCATGGCAACTACCAAATCATCATGTAGTTTTGCGCGCGATACTGAAAGTCGATCATTTTCTGGTAGGCGCATAACCAGTCCTAAAGCGCGACCCCTAGGAATGATTGTTGCTTTATGAATAGGGTCGGAATTTGGACAATTAATTGTAGTAATAGCGTGACCCGCTTCATGATAGGCTGTTAATTCACGCTCGGCCTGTTGCATAATCATTGATTTGCGTTCTGATCCCATTAATATTTTATCTTTAGCATCTTCTAAATTCTGCATAGTAACCATTTTTTGATCCTTTCTAGCAGCCATCAAAGCACCTTCGTTAATCAAATTTGCAAGTTCAGCACCTGCAAAACCAGGAGTACCCCTTGCAATTACTTTTGGATCAATATCAGCAGCTGCAGTAATTTTTCTGAGATGAACTTTTAATATTTGCTCACGACCTGAAACATCTGGGTTTGGTACAGTAACTTGACGATCAAACCTTCCTGGACGGAGTAGGGCTCGATCAAGAACATCAGGTCTATTGGTAGCTGCAATTATAACCACCCCTTCATTTTCAGCAAAGCCATCCATCTCGACAAGCAGTTGATTTAATGTTTGCTCTCTTTCATCATTACCGCCACCAACACCACTGCCTCGGTGTCTACCAACGGCGTCAATTTCATCAATAAATACAATACAAGGAGCACTTTTTTTTGCTTGAGCAAACATATCACGAACACGGCTGGCACCAACGCCAACAAACATTTCTACAAAATCTGAACCTGAAATCGAATAAAATGGCACATTAGCTTCTCCAGCAATAGCGCGTGCTAAAAGTGTTTTACCAGTTCCGGGTGAGCCAATTAACAAACAACCTCTAGGAATTCTAGCGCCAAGCTGAATATATTTTTGCGAGTTTTTAAGAAAATCAACAATTTCACTCAATTCTTGGCGAGCCTCATCTATACCAGCAACGTCATCAAATGAAACTTTATTTTTATTTTCTTGAAGTAGTTTAGCTTTTGATTTTCCAAAACCAAATGCTCCACCACCCTTGCCACCAGAAGCTCCTCTAGCAAGATAGATCCACAGTCCAATCATTAAAATAAAAGGAAGCCAGCCTAAAATTCCACCTATTATTTTTTCTGATTTTGAAATTAAGGGAACGGCTTCTACGGCGACATTATTTTTCTCCAAGATTTCAACTAATTCTGGGTAATCCGGTAGATATGTAAAAAACTTTGATCCATCAGCATTTATACCATTTAGTTCGCTACCTTTAATATGAACTTGTTTTACTTGGCCAGATTCTACTCTTTCTAAAAAATCACTAAAGATTATTTTTTGTCCGCCAAGATTGTTCGAGCTATCTATCAGGTTGCTAATAGTTAAAACTATTATGAAAATTGCAATCCAAGTTATAAAATTTTTACTAGGTAAATTTTTCTTCATTAAATTGATATTTTATAAATTTTTAATCAACTTGACAGTTTTTAAGAAGTAGAATAATTTAAATTATATTCTCGACATATGTTGAAAGATAATTAATTACTACAAAAAATTATTCAATATATAAAAAATTGCCATAAGGACTCATTAATGCTTATAAGAGTATAAATCTTGATATATAAAATACCATTTAAATCAAATTAAATCAGATTTATGCCATTTCTATAAATTAAATTCTCAATTAGGAAGTATTTTTGTTTTTAGATTTAGATGTATAAATTGTAGAATATTTTAAACTTAAATTGGTTAAAAGGCAGTGAATTGGCAATTTTTATAAAATAAATAATAAAAATATTTTGTTTTGCTTATGATCACAAGTTGTAATCTTTTAGCTTATAAATTGTTCACGAATAATTCTTTCTTCTAGTGAATGATCTGGATCAAAAACAATAATAAAAGGTGAATTTTTATCCTGAGACACTTGTATTTCTTTAACATTTTTTACCTCGCTATAATCTGCTGTAGCCAGTGCAGGGCGTTTTTCATGATCTAGAATTGTAAATTTAATTCTGCTAGTAGATGGAATTAAAGCACCATGCCATTTTCTTGGTCTAAAAGGGCAAATTGGGGTAAGAGTAAGTATTTTGGAACCAAAAGGAATTATAGGGCCACCGGCTGAAAAATTGTAAGCAGTACTACCAGCTGGAGTTGCAACAAGAACGCCGTCAGCTGATAGGTTGGCAATTCTTTGTTGGCCATTTATTTCAATTGCAATCCTTACAGATTGGCTGGATTTTCTTGTTATAGCTACCTCATTTATGGCAATATGACAATGTTTTTTTCCTTTTACATCAATTGCTTTCATTTTGAGGGGGTAAATTTTTGTTTGAATGCTAAGAGCTAATTTTTCTAAAAGATTATCATTTTCGTTAAAGCTATTCATCAAAAAACCAACAGTACCACAATTAATACCATAAATTGGAATATTGCAATCTTGATATTTGTGTAAAAGATGAAGAATTAAGCCATCACCACCAATTGCAATTATTAGATCAAACCCCTTGGGTTTAATATTATTTTTAGTTAGATCTACAAAACTATATTTTTTGACCAAACTATCTTTAATTGAAATAGCTTTCTTATTGCTAAGAGCAGCTATTATTGCAATTTTGTTATACATTGTTTTTGTCCAATATAAGGTTTTGTTGCTTCAAATAGTGCTATAGAAGCAGCATTTGCAACATTCAAACTCTCAACATTTTGACAAATGTCAATTTTTAGTAAAACATCGCAATTTTTTTTAACTAACTGTCTTATTCCTTTACCTTCGGATCCTAAAATTAGAACTTTATTATCAAATTTTGTAATTTCTGAAATATCTTGCGAAGCTTCGCCAGCGAGCCCAATATTCCAATAGCCAAATTTTTTTAATTTTATTATCAGATCGCTAATATTATCAGCAATAAAAGGTTGAATAAATTCTAAATTTCCAGCTGAAGATTTTGCAATAATGGAATTTTCCTGAATTGAATTATGACGACTAAAAACTATAATATTAAAATTAAACGCTACTGCACTTCTTATGATGGATCCAATATTATGCGGATCAGTTACTTGGTCCAAAATTAGGATATTTGGCATTTTACTTGACGAGCTCTTGTTGGCTTTATTCTTTAAAATTTCTAAAAGATCAGATTGGCCCTTAATTACAATCTTTGAAGTACTAAGAACAATATTTTGATGATTTTGATCCTTGCCAACAATTCTATCTAAATATATTTTATCAGTTTTATTAATTAAGCTTTCTAAATGTAGAATTTTGTTATCTTTTAAAAAAGACAAAAGCTCATCGTGAGAGTTTTTGGTAGTAAAAATTTTATATATTTTACGATTTTTATTGAGTAGCGCTTGATAACAAGGATGTTTACCAAAAATTAAAGTCCTGTTATAATTATCACTGCTTGCATTATTTATTTTGGCACTTTTATTAAATGCCTTTTTTTTACTTATATGCCTAGGCGTTGATTTATAATCCTTCCTCTTCGTTTTGCTCGAATTCTTCATTTTCTTCTAAATCATTAGGATTTTCTTCAATTTCTAGATCTTTGTTATCTAAAGAATTCATCTCATTATCAGATTTAGATTCGATCAGAATTTCTATTTTAGCATTGTTAAACAAGTTATTTTTAAGATTAGATATTTTTTCTTGTATTAGTTGGCTCTTAATATTGTTGCGAACTGCTTCTAACGCCAAAGGTTTGGCATCTCTTACATCGCTATACCTTACAATATGCCATCCAAAATTTGTTTTTATTGGTTTAGAAATTTCATTAATTTTAAGATTTGGTAAAGAATCGGAAATTTCTGGAGAAATTGCCGTTTCAATTACAAAGCCAATTTTGCCACCATTTTTTCCAGATTCAGTATCAAGAGAGTATTTTTTAGCTTGTTGAGCAAAATTTTTTGGATTTCTTGACAGATTTTTGTATATATCATTTGCTAGAGACTCTTCCTTAACCACAATATGTGAAAAATCATATTCTTTCTTACCATTGATTTGATTGCTTAAATTAACATATGTTTCGCTGATAACTTGATCATTAACTTCATTTTCAATTATATAATCAATATATCCTTGATTTATAATAGCTTTTTTAACTTGAGCAATCTTTTGTTTAACCTCTTTCTTTTTGTCTATTCCTACTTTTTTTGCTTTTGCTAAAATCTTTTTATCGGTATAAATCTCACGTAGGACAATTTTAAGAATTTCTTGAGGAACTTCACTTAAATTAGGGGTTTGAATCGAGCTATTTCTTGAGTTCTGAAATATTTCATTTAGCTTAGATTCAACATCAGTTTTATAAATGTTCTCTTCACCAACGCGAGCAACAACTTCTTTTTTATTAGAAAAATTTGAGAAGTAAAAAATAACAAATATTACACCTACCAAAATAGATGTAATAATAAAAAAATTAGTTACTTTACTATATTTTGATCTGGATATGGATTTTTTTTTCATAATTTTAAGTTTGATATTATATAATTCGGGAAAATATTTTGCTCTTTACAGAGATTATCTAATTTTTTTGGATCGCAATCTTGCCAATATTTTATTTTAAAAAAGTTAGACAAAAGACCTCCGGTAATAAGCAAGCTATCAATTTTATTATTCAAAGCTCCTAAAATATCAGTCTCTAAGCCATCACCAATTGCGATCAAAGAACTTTTTTGACTAGTATTAAACAAATTGCAAGCTATTTCGTAAATTGCTGGGTAGGGTTTGCCGTAATATTCAACTTTGCCGCCTAATTCTTGATATTGTTTTGCAATTAATCCAGCACAATTCATACTTCTTCCATCCTTTTTAACCACTTTTAAATCAGGATTAACACATATCATCATTAGATTATGTTTTGCACATTCTTTAATTTGAGATAATTTTTCATCTTCACTTGAATTATCATTATCAAAACCAGTATTAATCACAAAGTCAGCATGACTTGCATTTTGCACGATGTTATAGTTTAGTCCATGAAGTAAATCTTCATCTTTTTTAGGGCCGATATAGAGATAATTTGAACCAAGCTTTTTAAAACCATTTTCTTGATTTTCTTGCAATTTTAAAAATGTAACTTCTCCCGAAGTAATTACGAAGTCGTATAAATCTTCTCCAATTCCAAATTTTTCTAATAGCTTGGCAACTACAAATTTTCGTCTCGGAGCATTAGAAACAAAGCAAATTTTTTTATTTTTACTTCTTAGATATTTTATCACCTCTAAAACTCCGTCATAGGCAGATTCGCCATCATGAATTACTCCCCAAATATCAAAAATAAAATACTGATATCTGTAGGAAATCTGATTAATATTGTTGATGAACTGAGGCTTTTGTGTCATTTGGAGTTATTTTTTAGAGGTATTGTCCAAATATATTTCTGCAATATCTGCCGAAACTTCAAGAATCTTTCCTATACTTTTAAATGTGCTTGAATGTTTTTTACTAAAGCTTTCTTTGTAAAATATTTGCAATTTATCACCTAGTCTTATTTTATTTATATTTTCTTTATTCTTGATAATAATCCATGAATTTTTTGGATCTATTTTGTTGCTGACTCTGCCAGTAGCTACTATTTTTTCCTCTATCTCTTCTTCCCCAGTTAATGGATTTTGAATTTGGTACTTCGCTATTATATTAAAATGATCTCCTTCTTTTATTCCATCATCCTTGCCTAAATTAATTTTAAAAATTGCCTTATTTTTATAAGCTCTTTTTTCTATAATATATCCTATCTTAGCAAAGACATTTTGCAATTTTTCTGATATATTAAATAAAGCATTTTTTCCAGCTCTCCTGACCAGGCCATCATTTCTTTTTCTACTTTCTGACTCCTTACCACCAATTGATATTAGTCCAATATTAAGACCACCGCTTTTTTGAACATTTTCACTTTCGGTTTCTTCGCCATTAAATTCTATAATTTTAACAGTTTCAAGGGAAGGAACTTCTAATATTTTTATATTACCGTTAACCTGTGATATATATGTAAATTGAGGCGGTGTGTAATTATAAGTTCCGGTATTTTTATTATATTTATTCTTTTCCGCTTTATAAGTTGAGCTAAAAGTTGCATTAGAAATTGTGCCGACTATAGCATAATCAGATATTTTTGGTCCATCATAAGAACTGTTATTATTAATTTCGGCTAAAGATATTTCTTCTTTGAGTTTAATTCCTATAGAGCGATCAACAATTTCAGCTAAATTATTTTGAGATAAAATATTTTCAATATTTTTGGCAAGTGATAGTCCAAGCTCGGATTGAGTAGCAATCTCGATATTATTTTCTTCAAGTTGAAAAACTAGAACTCGAGGTAATTTTTGATTATATTCTTCAGTATTAGGTATAAATTGGCTTTTTGGTATAAGTTGAGTTTGATACTTTTCAAAATTTCTAATTTTTGTAGCGCAAGAAATCGTGGCTAACAAAATCAAAAAAATTGCTATAAATTTATTAATTTTTTTAAAAAACATTTTTTAATCAATGCCAAGAATATTAAATATGCCTTGATTATTAATCATATTCTCAAATTTTCTTAAAGCCGATTTTCTTGCTAATGAGTAATCAGATGCAGAACTGCCAGTAACCTCAATATTATTATTTTTAACCAGTTTATTTTTGGCAAAACTCTCAAGTTTAATTGTTAAATTATTCATATATTGGCCAAAAAGTTGTTTGCGATTTTCTAAAATTGTTATTTTTACTCTTACACTATTGTTAGAATTGGTATCTTGCATGATAAGTTTTATATTTTGTTTGCTAATTGCTTGAGAAACAATTGCACCGATATCTTTCGGCGATGATTTGTCTATATAAAATTCAATCACTAAATTTAGTGAGTCTTTTTCTTGGTTAAGTTTTTGGAGATTTTTAAGTTTTTCTGAAGCTAGGGCTTTGCCACCAAGGCTAGACAAAACAGATTTATAAAAGTCTATTTTGTTAGATAATTCAGATATTTTCTTAAGCAATGAATATCTAGAGATAATATTTTGATTGGCTGAATTGCGATCAAGATCAATTATTTTTTGATAGAGTTTTTCAATTTCCTCTCTGTAAAATTTTACAAATTCAGATTTTTCAATCTCAATTTCAACATAAAAAATGGTATTAACAACCTCGCTATTAATAACCTTATAGTTGTTAAATTTTATTTCTGCAGAAGTTTGTTTTATATTTTGTCTTATTTCTTCATTGGTGCTGTAATTATTTTCTTCTCGAATAAGATTGGTTGTTGCAGAAACGGTGCTTGATAACCTTGAGCTAGCTTCATACAAGGCAGCTGTTTTTGCTTCGTGAAGGTTGTATCCTTGGGCAACTCCATAGAGAAACTGACTATTATTTTGCTTAGGATTTATATACCAAGAAGGTATTTGATTTAATGCTTGATTAGTACTGGCACAAGAATTGATAAATATTGAAGCCAGTACTAAAATAACAGGTGCTAATTTTCTACTCAAGCTCATCAAAGGTAGATTTAGAGTTTTGCTCAGAAGAGTTAATTCTGCTTGAAGCAGCAATTGACTCAATGCTCTTAACTCTTTCTTTGTTTAAAGAAGATAGGCATGATGAAAGGCTTGTCAGAAGAAATATGATAAGAAATAATTTTTTCATTTTATCAATATTTATTGTTTTATTGATTGTCAAGTTCATCAAATAAAGCCTTTGTAGCTTCTTGAGTTTTTTCGATATTATTTTGACCTAAATTAGAACCTTTAAGCATTGATTCAAAAGTTTTTTGACCATTTTCAATAAATGCTGTATAGTCCTTATTGCTCAATAGCATTTGTACATATAATGTGCCATCTTTAGCACGATATGTATTGATTCTTCTAACGCCAGACATTGGTAAATCTTTTACAACTTCTTTAGTTGCTTGCGCAAAAAAACTTTCAACATCTTCATTTTCATTAACGCCAGCTGATCTTAACGAGCTTTTAGTTAATCTACTGATTTTAGACTGAATTTCAGAAGCTATATTTGCCTTACCATCTAATTCAGCTTTTGGAATTTGAAATTGAATACCGCCTCTAGATGGCGCAGCAATCCCAACAGCGGTAACACCTTCATCTGATTGTGGGCTTAAAACCCAGCTTGGCAAGTCTGATAAATCTCCAGCCATATCTTGAACTTTTGGTTCTTCAACCTTTCCTGAGCAAGATGCAAGCAATAATACTAAACTAGCTAAAGCTAATAAATTAAGTGATATTTTTTTCATAGTTATAATTAATATTTTATTAATGATTGGTCAATTATGGCTTTAGCTAAAAAAGCACAATCAATTATCCAAATAATGATAAAGATAATACCTCAAAAAACTTTAAACTCAAGATAACTTTTGATTTTTTATGATATTTCGACATCGATAATAGAAGTGATATTTTTTATCTTATTTACATCGCTTTGGTCAAGTAAGTATCTTTTTCCAAGCTCGATTTTGGAAAATTTTCCTTGATTAAGGATAGAAATGATTACTCGACTATTTTTTGATTCATCAAATGCAAATTTTTGTGATAAAAAAGATTTAAGCGATAATATTGGTGCACGATCTTTGATAATAATCTCTATGTTCTCTATAACATTCTTGGCGGGTAATTCTGTATTATTTCTAGAAATTTCATCATATATATTTTCTTTTTCTTCTTTAAGAAAAGTCACTTCTTTGTTTTTACGTCTTGTAAGTTGTTTTTTAATATCCTCAAATTCCTTGTCTTTAGCCTTATTATTTTTTATAAATTCTTCTAATTTTGTAACATTTCTAGTTAAGATTCGGGTTCCACCATCATCTTTTTTAACAAGGCACTCAAGCACTACTAAAGTTCCATCTGCCAATATATCGCGAGCTGAGTTTATTAGAGCTTCGTCAAAAATCATCGCTTCAAAGATTCCATAAGGGTCTGATATAGTTAGGTAGGCAAATCTACCTCTAGAGCCAGATCTATGTTTAGAAGAACAAACCACTCCAGCAATATTTACCAAGCTGTTATCTTCAAGATTCTCATCCTCAATTTTAGTAGAAAAAATTACTCCTCTTTTTTTTAAATTATCAAGATAATCATCTATTGGATGCTCGTTGAGAAAGAATCCAAATGCTTCAAATTCACCTTGAAGCTTTTCTACTTTACTCCAATCGTGGGTTTTTTTGAGATCTGGTTTGTCATTTATGCCACTTGAAGCTCCAAAAAGACTCATTTGATTGCTCGAGTTCTGCTCTTTTTTTTGATTAGCATAATTTGAAAGTACATCAAATGATTCAGCAATTTTTTTACGATTATTATCTAACTCGTCAAATGCTCCTGCTTTCGATAAAGCTTCTATTGATTTTTTGTTTATTGATTTGGCATCAAGTCTTTCAGCGAAATCATAAATATCTTTGAATTCACCATTTTTTTGACGATTGATAACCGCATCTTCCATCATTTTTAGACCTACTGCTTTTATTGCGCCAAGGCCAAATCTAATTGCGTATTTTTGCTGCGTTTGATTCATACAATTAAGAATATAATCAAGACTCCAATAATAATACGATATATAGCAAAAATTGTGAATTTATTTTTTGTTACATAGTTAATAAACCATTTAATAACTATTATAGATGAGATAAAAGATGATAACAAGCCAATTACTATAATCTTGATATTGGAAATATCTAATGAGTCAAGATTTTGCCATAAATCATAGGCGCTGGCTGCAAAAATCGTAGGAATTGCTAATAAAAATGATAATTCAGTAGCTAATTTTCTATTTAAGCCGCAGATCATGCCACCAATAATAGTTGCCCCTGATCTTGAAACACCAGGTATCATAGCTAAACATTGAAAAAACCCAACTTTTAATGCAGTTTTTGGGGTAACTTTATTAAAATTGTCGATTTTATTTATTTCAGGTTTCTTTTCTATGATAATCATTACTAAGCCACCAAAAATTAAAGCTAAGGCTATCACTAGATTAGAAAAAAGATAGGTTTTTATAAAGCCATGCAAAAAAAATCCAATTACTGCAGCGGGTAGAAAAGCAAGAAATATATTTAAAGCAAAAAATTGTTGCTCTTTATGTTTTATATTTATCAATAGATCAAATAGTTTTTTGCGATAAATTACACAAATTGCTAATATTGCACCGCTTTGTATTATTATTTCAAAAAGATTATTTTGTACTGAGTTGAAATCAATAATTTCAGATACCAATAGCAAATGTGCTGTAGAAGATACAGGAATAAATTCAGTGAGGCCTTCGATTATACCAAGAAAAATTGCCTTGAAAATATCAAAAGAATGCACAATTAATTAAAAAAATGGTACCTCTGGTCCGACTCGAACGGACACGCCGATGAAAGCAACAGATTTTGAGTCTGTCGTGTCTACCAATTCCACCACAGAGGCATTATAGAAAAAATTTTAAAAACACATATAAAGACCTTTGCACAACCTCGAATTTAGGTAATTTTGTCGTTATTTTGATTTTTTAAATTCACATATATTAAGATACGCTAAAATTTAAAAAATAAAAATGCCTAAAAATTACTCAAAATTGGAGGTTGTACAAAAGTCTTATATAATTCTTATATAATATATTAATCAAGTTAAACAAAAAATTGTCAACTAAGATTTTACCAAAAACATTTTGTCAGCAAGCTGTAATAGATTTTTTATTTAGTTTTTTAAATTATATTGAGTCACAAAAAAGATATTCAGTCAACACTTGCGAAGCTTACCTTAACGACATTAATAATTTTCTAAGCTTTATTGCTAATAAGTATAATAAAAAGATAGATGTTAAAGATTTGAAAAATTTAACTGTTGCTGATTTTAGATCATGGCTATCATTTAGGCTTTCAAATCATGTGAATCACTCAAATGCTCGCGCTTTATCGGCCTTAAGAAGTTTTTTTAAATTTCTAGAAGCTAAAAAATTAGTTATAAATGACCAAATAGTAAAAGTTAGAACTCCAAAAATTGCTAAATCGATTCCAAAGTCAGTTGATAAATTTGATATAGATCAGATATTGCAAGCTATAGAGAATTTTCATGATCAAATGTGGCAAATCAAGCGAGATCAGGCTTTACTAATTTTGATATATGGTTGTGGTCTAAGAATTTCAGAGGCTTTATTGATTAAAGCAGCTGATTTTGGTCAAGATTTTTTAATAATAAAAGGTAAGGGTAATAAAGAAAGGCTGATACCGGTGATCCCAGTAGTCAATTCAAGTATATTAGCATATTTAAAACTATCTCCATATGCTATTAAAAAGGATCAATTTTTATTCATATCAAATAAGGGTAGTGCAATAAATCGCCGGTATGTTAATGAGTTACTAATAAAAATTAGACGTAGCTTAAATTTACCAGAATTTATAAGTCCTCATGCCTTGAGACACTCTTTTGCAACGCATCTTTTGGAGTCTGGTGTTGATCTAAAATCAATTCAGCAAATGCTTGGTCATAAAAACCTAGCTACAACCGAAAGATATACTAAGGTTAATAAACAAAAATTATTAGAGTCTTATAATAAATTTCAAATTAGATAAACTTTTTCAGAAATTCTCTAAAAATGTATGCAAATTTTTTTACTAGCTCTATTTATTTAAATTAAGCTTGCATTGTAAAATCATAAACTTAGCTCTCAATAGATAGCTTAAAATGCTTCAACTTTTCTTAAGTTGATAACATAATATAATATTATTCAACATGAAAATTAATAAAACTAATATTGTTGCCTCAACAATTGCTTTAGTGCTATGGGGAGCAAATGCAAATGCTGCCGGCTATTCTACTATGCTAACATCAACCTCAGGGGCTGCAAACTCATATGCTGGGTCAGCTGCTGGCAGTCATGATATAAGTGATATGTTTCAAAACGCTGCTACAATATCAAATTTTGATAAAGGTCAGTTTGTTTTCTCTTTAAGCTATCTTGATTTAAGAATTGACCCAGATAACGTTAAGGTAAATGGCAGCTCAACTGGAAATGAACTAGAAGATGCTGGTGAAAATGCTTTTGTGCCAGCTTTATATTTTTCAACCCCGATCAACGATCAATTTAGTTTTGGTTTAGCGGTTAATTCGCCATTCGGCTTAGCAACTAAATATTCTGAAACATGGGCAGGAAAGACTGAATCATATGAAAATAAGATTGAAACATTTAACTTCAATCCAAATATTTCGTTTAAAGTAAATCAAGATTTATTTTTAGCAGCTGGCTTACAGGCTCAATATGCAAAAGCGGTATTTACTAAAATTCCAGGGGCTACCGGAGCTCTTGCCAAAACTCACGGAAGTGATTGGGGATATGGTTATAATTTTGGCTTAAGGTATAATTTGAATGAAGATATTAAATTAGGATTAGGTTATCGCTCTAAGATAGCCCATAAATATTATGGTGTAACAAACGCTCCAGGAATTGGCAGTTCTGACGTACCTTTTAAAACAGACACTCCAGAATCATTAACCGCTGGCGTTGCTTATCAAGCAAAAGACAATCTTGAATTAGCTTTTGATGTTACTTGGACAAGGTGGTCTAGGCTGAAATATATCTCATTTAATCACGACAGCAACTCAATTTTAGACTCGACAGTAGGTTTTAAAATGGGTGATTCATTCTTATATTCGCTTGGCTTAAACTATGATCTTAATCAAAAAACAAAGTTAAGATTCGGAACTGCTTACGAGAAAGCAGCAGTAAATACCTATAGAAACTTTGCAATTCCTGTAAGTGATAGAATTTGGGCTTCAACTGGCTTAAGATATCAGTTAAAAGACGACCTTGCCTTAGATGCAGCTTATGTTCATCAATTTTATAAAAATGCTACTGTTAATACCGCTGGTGCAACTGGTGTAGCTCAGAATACCAACATATATGGCCAGTTCAAAACCAGAGTTGATATTTATTCAATTGGTTTGAAGAAAGATTTTTAATCAAATTTTCAACAGCTACAACCTCAAATAGTAAGTTAAAATTTACTATTTGAGGTTTCTGAATCTAAATATACCAAAATATTATTCTTGTAAATTTCACCCCTCCTGACTGCGTTAAAAAAAGAAACAAATAAAAAATAAAAATAATATTAAAATATTCTTGCTTTATAAATTATGGTTTGATTAAAATGCACGATCTATAAATTAATTTTTAATATTTGTGGAATTGTTTTAAGGTATACTTATTCCTAAAGTTTCACTTGATTTTTAAGCTGTTTATCAATTTGCGGTTTTTTAACTGACAAGGAAGTTTTTCAGCTTCCTTTTTTTATTTGTTAATGATAAAACTTTTTAAGTAATATAAAATAATATTTTAAACAAACCAATTTTAAATCATGTCCAAACAAACTTTTAATCGTACTAAACCACATGTTAATATAGGTACCATTGGTCACGTTGATCACGGTAAAACAACATTAACTGCTGCTATCACTACTTACCTATCTAAATCAGGTATGGCAGAAAAAAGAGGATATGATCAAATTGACGCTGCTCCAGAAGAAAAGGAAAGAGGTATTACTATCAATACTGCTCACGTAGAATATGAAACCGAAAAAAGACATTATGCTCACGTAGATTGCCCAGGTCACGCTGACTATGTTAAAAATATGATCACTGGTGCTGCACAAATGGATGGTGCTATTCTTGTAGTATCAGCAGCAGATGGCCCAATGCCTCAAACTCGCGAACATATCCTTCTTGCTAAACAAGTAGGTGTTCCTGCAATTGTAGTCTTCTTAAATAAAGTTGACATGGTTGATGATCCAGAACTTCTAGAATTAGTTGAAATGGAAGTTAGAGATCTTCTTTCTAAATATGATTTCCCAGGTGATGATATCCCTATCATTAAAGGTTCAGCTCTAAAAGCTCTTGAAGGAGATCCTTCTGATATTGGTGAAGGTGCAATGAAGCAAATAACCGACGCTATAGATCAATTTATCCCAGAACCAGCTAGACCAGTTGATCAACCATTCCTTATGCCAATTGAAGATGTATTCTCAATCTCAGGAAGAGGAACAGTAGTTACTGGTAGAATCGAAAGAGGTATTATTAAAGTTAACGAAGAAGTAGAAATTGTTGGTATAAGAGCAACTCAAAAAACCACTTGCACTGGTATCGAAATGTTTAGAAAACTTCTTGATGAAGGTAGAGCAGGTGATAATGCGGGCGTTCTTCTAAGAGGCACTAAAAAAGAAGATGTTGAAAGAGGACAAGTTCTTTGCAAACCAGGCACTATAACTCCACATACCAAATTTGAAGCTGAAGTTTATATCTTAACTAAAGAAGAAGGTGGTAGACATACACCTTTCTTCAAAAATTATCGTCCACAATTCTACTTTAGAACAACAGATGTTACTGGTTCAGTGACGCTGCCAGATGGCACTGAAATGGTTATGCCAGGAGACAATGTTAAACTTACAGTTGAACTTATTGCCCCAATCGCCATGGAAGAAGGACTAAGATTTGCCATCAGAGAAGGTGGTAGAACAGTAGGTGCTGGTGTTGTAAGTAAAGTTTTGGCTTAGGGTAGGTATGACAAAAAAACTTCTACTTTTAATTTTATTGAGCTTTCTTGCCTCCTGCTATAACCCAAAGACGCATGGTAACTTTCTTAGTGCTGAGAAAGATGCTTGGATTGACGGTTATGCTGTGAGAATTAGTGAACATGAGACTGCCGACAAAGGGTTAGTTTTTTGCAGAGCTAATATACAAGAAGATGGTTCAGCAAAGCCGAAGTGTTACTTAGCTGATTTTAATAGGTAAAATTTAGGAGCGTAGCTCAATTGGTAGAGTAGCGGTCTCCAAAACCGTTGGTTGGGGGTTCGATTCCTCTCGCTCCTGCCATGAAATAGATAAATGAAATTTTTAGATGTTAAAATTTTTTAATGAAGTTGCTGAAGAAGCAAAAAAACTCGAATTTCCAAAGAAAAAAGAGGTTTATATTACAACTCTTATAATAATGATTATAGTGGTGATATCATCCTTATTTATATTGCTTGCTGATTTTGTAATATCTAAGATAATAAGCCTTTTTTTTGGTTTATAAAATCAAATGATCGAATCTAACAATAATGACTAAAGAATATAAGTGGTACATATTAAATGTTGTTGCTGGACAAGAAAATAATGTATTGTCTGACATAAAATCTGCTATTGCTCGCGGCTTAACTAAAGACTATATTAAGGAAGTCTTAGTTCCTGCAAAAGCAATTATTAGGGTCAAAAGAGGTCAAAAGAAGGAAGAAAATCAAAAGCTTTTCCCTGGATACGTTTTTGTGAATTCAAACCTCGATGGAGATACCTATAATATACTAAATTCAATACCAAAAGTATCTGGATTTTTAGGAGGTAAAAATAATCCCCAAGCAATCGCACAAAGTAAAATTGATGATATCTTAAAGTCAATCGAAGAGCAGTCAACGAAAGAAAACGATACTATGTTTGAGATTGGCGATATAGTTAAAATCAACGACGGTCCTTTTGAGTCATTTTCAGGAACCGTTGAAAAGTTTGATAATGAGAAGAATAAGGTAAAGGTATCAGTATCAATTTTTGGAAGAGCAACTGAGATAGAATTAGAACCTAATCAGGTTGAAAAGTCTTAATTTTAGGATTTGATGACTAATTCTATTAATTATTTTATTAAATAACTCTATAGAATAAAAAGTTTATGTTGATTTCCTTTTTAAGATTTTAGTTAGAAATTAATTTATAAAATTTGTGATTGCATTATAATTTTTGCAAATATAGATTGTTTCCTTTTGTCTTCTTTTGTGGGTGTGGCTATAAGAGATATATAGTTTAGTTGAGTTATTTGAAAATTTTACATATTTAGTTAATGGCAAGTAAAGAAATATTAGGCATAATAAAATTGCAAGTCCCTGTTGGGAAGGCGAATCCTGCTCCTCCTATTGGACCAGCTTTAGGTCAAAAAGGACTTAACATTATGGAATTTTGTAAGCAATTTAATGCTTTAAAGTTTGATTTTGCTCCTGGAACTCCAATACCAACAGAGATCACTGCTTACAAAGACAAAAGCTTTGATATTAAAACCAAGCTTCCGCCTGTGTCTTTTTTAATAAAGCAGGAAATAAGCTTAAAAAAGGGTTCGGGCGCTCCTGGTAAAGACTCAGCTGGCAAAATTAATATGAATCAAATCGAATCTGTTGCCAAGAAAAAGATGGCAGATATGAATGCGATTGATTTATCTGCCTGTATGGAAATGGTAAAGGGCTCTGCATTGTCGATGGGTCTTGAAGTTATAGAGAGTTAATAAATTAACGATGGTTAAAAATAAAGTGAAAGCTACGAATAAAAAAACTGAAAGGCAATCATACTCATTGATAAATGAAGCGATTGAATCCGTTAAAGACAACTCAGCAAAAAATCCAAGAAAATTTAATGAAACAGTTGAAATGGTTGTGATGCTTGGAATTGACCCAAAACAATCTAATCAGAATGTTAAGGGTTCAGTTGTACTGCCTGCAGGTTCAGGAAAATCTTCAAAAGTAGTAGTTGTGACTCCAGACGAATCTCAGCAATTGGCTGCAAAAAAAGCAGGTGCTGTGGAGTGTGGTTTTGAAGAATTAATATCAAAAATTGAATCTGGATATGTAGATTTTGATAGTTGTATAGCAACACCTGACGCAATGCAAAAATTATCAAGAGCTGCAAAAAAACTTGGACCAAGAGGATTAATGCCAAGTCCTAAAAATGGAACAGTTACATCTGATGTTATTAAGGCGGTAGAAGATGCTTTGAAAGGAAAAGTTAATTTTAAGAACGAAAAAAATGGAATTGTTCACTGCGTTGTTGGCAAGGTCGACTTTTCTGTGGATAAATTGGCTGAAAATGCAAAATCAATTTTGAAGGTGATTAAAGATTGTAAGCCTGAGGGAGTTAAAGGAAAGTACATTAAGAAGTGCTATTTTAGTACAACAATGGGAAATTCGGCAGAATATGTCGAGCATGGTTCTGCATCATAGATTATTTATGATTTAGATTTTAAAGTTATAATTTGGATTAAATGAATAGAGCGCAAAAATCTCAACTAGTTGAAAATTTAAAAGAAGACCTTGGTAATAGCAAGTTTATTGCTTTGGCTCACTATTCTGGAATAAGTGATAAGAATCTTTATGAAATAAGAGTTAATCTTAAGTCAAAAAATTGCTCGATGAAGATAGCAAAAAATAAGTTGACTAAGATTGCAATAAAAGATACTCACATGAAAGAGATTGAGTCCCATTTAGCTGGTCCAGTTGTACTTTTATACTCACAGGATCCTGTAGAGCTTGCAAAAATTATTGTTGAAAGTTCTAAAAATAATGAAAACTTTAAGGTTGTGACTGGCTTTTTAGATAACACTTTAATAGGTGGGGATAAAATTGAGAGTCTGGCTAAACTTGGATCACTTGATGAAGTTAGAGCTTCTTTTATTGGCACTATAAATGCCGTTCAATCTAGCTTTGTAAGGAATCTTAGTTACAATAAGACAAGCTTTGTTTCATTGATTAAGAATTACTCATCTAAAAAAAGTGAGTCCTAGTTTTTTGCTTAGCCAGCTAAAGATTTAGGTAAAATGGCTGAAGAGTGCATTGTTAGCTGATTATAGCTTATCTATAATTTGCTGACAATGTCTCTATTCGCATTACTGTAGATAATGTGATCAATAAAAATTATAACAATTATTAACTCTAATTTAAAATAAAATGACTGCTAATTTAGAAGAATTAAGCAATACACTTTCGTCTTTAACCGTGCTTGAGCTTTCTGAGCTAAGTAAAAAGTTAGAAGATAAATGGGGTGTTAGTGCTGCTGCATTTGCAGCTGCTCCAGTAGCTGCTGCTCCAGCTGCAGGTGAGGCTGCTCCAGCTAAAGACAAATTTGATCTTGTCTTGGTATCTGCTGGCGAAAGCAAAATTAATGTTATCAAAGTTGCAAGAGAGATTACAGGACTTGGGCTAAAAGAGGCTAAAGACTTAGTCGAAGCCGCTCCAAAGACACTTAAAAGTGATGTATCAAAAGATGAGGCAGAAGGTTTATTGAAAAAACTTCAAGATGCTGGAGCTAAAGCTGAGCTTAAGTAATTGTTTTATTCGCCTAGCCAAAATGGCTAGGCGAACCTAATTTTTTAGTTTAACTTACCAAGAAAAATCTCAAATTTAGCACTATTTACAAGTATTACGCAAATAGAAGATAGTAAACTAACCTTTATAACCAAGATAACTTCCAAAATATATTGATATTAAGCATGTCGCAAATTCGAAATTTTGATCAGAATACTTTAAGAAAAAGTTTTAGCACAAGTGATGGCGATAAGGAGTCGGTTCCAAATTTAATATCTTTGCAACAGGATTCTTACAAGTCTTTCTTGCAATATGAAGTTAAACCAAAAGACAGAAAAAATATAGGTATACAATCGGTTTTTAATTCAGTATTTCCAATCTCCGACTCTGCTGGCAAGGTTTCGATTGAGTTCTTAGAATATAAGTTAGGTGAACCTAAGTATGAAGTTAGCGAATGTTTATCTGCTGGCAGAACATTCTCTGCTCCTTTGAGAGCTCAGTTAAGATTAATATTGTGGCAGGCTGAAGATGGTGAAGACGCTAAAGAGATTCGTTCAATCAAAGAGCAGGAAGTGTATTTGTGTGAAGTTCCCTTGATGACTGAAACGGGAAGTTTTGTAATAAACGGCGCTGAAAGAGTTATAGTATCTCAGATGAGAAGAGCGCCCGGAGTATTTTTTGATAGTGAAAACACGAAGTTATCGGGTTCTAAAACTTATACGGCAAAAATTGTTCCTTATATCGGTTCATGGCTTGATTTTGAATTTGATGGTAAAGACCACTTATACTTTAGAGTTGATAAAAAAAAGAAGATTCCAGTTTCTTCTTTGCTACGAGCAACCGGATTTTCTTCGGAAGATATAATAACCTATTTCTATGGATCGCAAGAAGCAAGGCTGGGTAAAAAAGGTTGGGTTTTCGAATTTAATGCCGATCAATTTTTGGGAAGAAAATCGCCATTTAACTTAGTTTGTGCCGACACAGGAAATACTGTTCTTGAAGAGGGTGCTCAAGTTAACAAAAGGACTGTTCAGAAATTATCTGAGTCAGGTTTTAAATCCTACTTACTAACTGAAGAAATTCTAAACGGTTATGTGGTGGTTAAAGATCTATTTGAATCAGAAACAGGAGAGCTTCTTTTGGAATCTGGATCAGAGCTAACTGCAGAAAGTCTTGAAATCTTGCAAAAATTAAATATCAATTCAATTGCAGTTGTAAACCCAGGCAAATCTGAAATTGGCTCTTATATCTACGACACAATGGTTGTTGACAAGAATCAAGATGAAAAAGATGCTCTTTTTGAAATTTATAAGTCGGTTAGATTAGGTGAGGCTCCATCTTCTCTTGAAATAGCCAAAAACTATTTTGAAAGTTTATTTTTTTTAAGCAGCAGATACAACCTTTCAGAAGTTGGAAGAATGAAGATGAATCATAGACTTGGCTTGGATGTTGATATAGAAACTACATATTTAACTCAAGATGATATCAGAAAAACAATTAAAATATTATGCGAAATAAAGCATAATGATTTAAAAACGGATGATATTGACAGTCTCTCTAATAGAAGAGTTAGATCTGTTGGTGAGCTGATAGAAAATCAGTTGAGAATTGGCATGGTTCGTGTTGAAAAAACAATCCTTGAAAAAATAAACTCTGTTGAAGTGGATACAGTCATGCCACAGAGTCTTATAAATTCAAAACCTTTGATAACTGCAGTTAAAGACTTTTTTGCCACTTCTCAGCTGTCGCAATTTATGGATCAAACTAATCCTTTATCTGATATTACTCATAAAAGAAGGATATCTGCTCTTGGACCAGGTGGTCTTACTAGAGAAAGGGCTGGTTTTGAAGTTAGGGATGTGCACCCAACTCATTATGGAAGAATTTGCCCAATCGAAACTCCAGAGGGACCAAATATCGGCTTGATTAATAGTTTAGCAACTTATGCAAGAATTAATAGATATGGCTTTATCGAAACTCCTTATCGAAAAGTAGAAAATGGCGTGATTGGTAGTGAAATTATCTATCTTTCTGCAATGGAAGAAGTTGATTTTGCAATTGCGCAATCAAATAATGAAATTGATGAAAATGGTCGCATTACCTCAGATCTTGTAAGGTGTAGAAAGAATGGTGAGTTTATTATGCTTTCACCCCAGGAAATTGATTATGTTGATGTTTCAACGAAACAAATTGTTTCTGTTGCTACTACCTTGATTCCATTCTTAGAGAATGATGATGCAAACAGGGCCTTAATGGGTTCAAACATGCAAAGACAGGCTGTTCCACTACTAATCCCTGAGTCGCCACTTGTTGGAACTGGAATGGAGTCAGTAATCGCTGCTGATTGCGGTGCGGCAGTGAGAATTAAGGAGACTGGAATTGTAAGATTTGTTGACTCATCTAAGGTTATTGTAGAATCTCAAATTGGAAATGTTCCTCATGTTGAAGTTTACAATCTTAAAAAATACAAACGTACCAATCAAGATACTTGCGTAAATCAAAAGCCTTTGGTTGAAATTGGACAAAGAGTTTTAAAAGGTCAAATTATTACCGATGGTCACAGTGTCAAGAATGGCGAGATAGCATTGGGAAAAAATGTTCGCGTTGCTTTTATGCCATGGAATGGTTATAACTTTGAGGATTCGATAATAATCTCAGAAAAAGTTATTTCTGATGATGTATTTACTTCAGTTCACATCGAAGAGTTAGAAGTTGTGGCTCGAGACACAAGATTAGGTCCAGAAGAGATCACAAGAGATATTCCTAATGTAAGTGATGAAGTTTTGTCTAAGCTTGACGAAGAGGGCATAATTCACATAGGTGCCGAGGTTAAGCCTGGAGATATACTCGTTGGCAAAACTACTCCTAAGAGTGAAGCTCCGATGACTCCGGAAGAAAAGCTTCTTAAAGTTATATTTGGAGAAAAAGCATCAGATGTTAAAGATTCATCATTATACGCTTCTACTGACATTAGTGGAACTGTAATCGATGTTAAAATATTTTCAAGAAAAGGTATAGAAAAAGACGAAAGATCGATCTATATTGAGATGCAAAAAATTGAGGAGCTTAAAAAGGATAAAGAACAAAGAGTTTCTTATATTGAAAATTCAATAAAAAACTCTTTAGTAGAATCTTTTTTAAACAAAAAAATAACAAACAGCATTTCTGATATCAAAGTTGGAGAAAAATTGGGTGAGAGTATTTTAACTTCCCTAAATTGTAGACAGCTAATGAAGATTGTTATTGATGACTCGCCGATAATGAATAAAGTTGAAGAAATTATCAAAAGTTACCAAGAACAAATTTCGGATATTGAGAAAGATTTCAGTGAAAAAGTTGCTAGAATTAAATCTGGAGATGAGTTAGGACAGGGTGTCTTAAAAGTTGTCAAAGTTTATGTTGCATCAAAATATAGATTGCAGCCAGGGGATAAAATGGCAGGTCGTCATGGTAACAAGGGTGTAGTTTCAAAAATAGCACCGGTTGAAGATATGCCTTATTCTAATGATGGTCAACCTGTTGATATAGTATTAAATCCTCTTGGGGTTCCTTCAAGGATGAACATTGGTCAGATATTAGAAACCCACTTAGGATTTGCATCAAAAGAGTTAGGTAAGCAGATTGGCAAAATAATTGACGATGCTGTAGAAACGAAAGATAAAATTATCAAAAACTTGAAAGAAAAGTTGATAGAAATTTATTCTGGAGCATCTGAGGCTAGGAAAATTAAAGCAATGACAGATAGACAGGTTATTGATTTTGCTCAGTCATTAAGAAATGGTGTACCATTTGCTACTGGAATTTTTGAAGGATTCAAAGAGGAGTATATTACTAAATTACTTGATTTAGCGGGTGTTGATAAATCAGGTCAAATTGAGCTATTTGATGGTAAGACTGGAGAAAAGTTTGACAGGCCAGTTACAGTTGGATACATTTATATGCTTAAATTACATCACTTAGTTGATGACAAAATACACGCTAGGTCTATTGGTCCTTATAGCTTAATTACGCAGCAACCTTTAGGAGGAAAATCTCACTTCGGAGGCCAAAGGTTTGGAGAGATGGAATGTTGGGCGTTGCAAGCATATGGTGCATCATACACACTACAAGAAATGCTTACTGTTAAGTCTGATGATGTGGTTGGTAGAATTAAAATCTATGAATCGATTATTCAGGGCAACCAAAACTTTAATTGCGGTATACCGGAATCATTTAATGTTATGATCAAAGAGGTAAGATCTCTTGGTCTAAATATTGAGCTAGTAGAAATATAATAATTACTTTGAATATCTAAAATATGTCTTTAGTTGGAACTTCTTCGCATGGTCTTTTAAGTATTAACTCAAATAATGCAGTTGATTTGCTAGACTTTAATGCAATCAGAATTTCAATCGCTAACCCTGATAAAATAAGATCTTGGTCTTATGGTGAGGTTACAAAGCCTGAAACAATAAATTACAGAACATTTAAACCAGAAAGAGAGGGTTTATTTTGTGCAAGAATTTTTGGCCCTATCAAAGATTACGAATGTCTTTGCGGTAAATATAAACGTATCAAATATAAAGGTATTGTTTGCGAGAAATGTGGTGTTGAAGTTACTTCTTCTAAGGTTAGAAGAGAAAGAATGGGTCATATCGAGCTTGCAGCTCCAGTATCTCATATTTGGTATCTAAAGTCGTTACCTTCAAGAATCAGTACCATTCTAGGTGTTACTCTAAAATCTGTAGAAAAAGTCATATATTTTGAAGCTTATATTGTTACTGATAGTTTGATGTCATCATTAGAAGATGGTCAAATTTTAAGTGAAGAAGAGTTTGAGAAGGCTCAAGAAGAACATGGATATGGTAGCTTTGAAGCGGAAATGGGTGCAGAAGCGATCAGAAAAGTTCTTGAAAAAATGGATCTTAAGGTTTTGCAAAAACAATTAAGAGAGGATTTGGCGACATTTACTTCGGAACTCAAGCGCGAAAAAACAGTTAAAAGGCTGAAGTTAGTGGAACAATTTCTAGAATCAGATAACAAGGTTGAGGACATGATTCTAACGGTCTTACCAGTTATTCCGCCAGATATAAGGCCTTTGGTGATGCTTGACGGAGGAAGATTTGCTACTTCTGATCTTAATGAGCTTTATCGTCGTGTAATCAACCGTAACAATCGTTTAAGAAGGTTGATTGATCTTGGTGCGCCAGATATTATCATTAAGAATGAAAAGAGGATGTTACAGGAGTCGGTAGATGCTCTCCTTGACAATGGACGCTCAGGAGCCATTGTTAAAAATGCTAACAAGAAACCTTTTAAATCTTTAAGTGAAATGCTTAAAGGAAAGCAAGGTAGATTTAGACAAAATTTACTAGGAAAAAGGGTTGATTACTCAGGAAGAAGCGTAATTGTTGTTGGTCCTGAATTGAAATTGCACCAATGCGGTATTCCTAAGAAAATGGCACTTGAGCTATTTAAGCCATTCATTTATTCTAAATTAGAGCTATATGGAAAATCACCTTCGATCAAAATATCTAAAAAAATGGTTGAAGCTGAAAGATCTGAAGTTTGGGACATACTAGATGAAGTAATTCAAGAGCATCCAGTATTGCTAAATCGCGCACCCACTCTACATCGATTAGGCATTCAAGCTTTTGAACCAGTATTAACAGAAGGCAAGGCGGTTCAGTTGCATCCACTAGTTTGCGCAGCTTTCAATGCTGACTTTGATGGAGACCAAATGGCTGTTCACGTGCCTTTGTCAATTGAAGCTCAAGTTGAAACTAGAGCGTTGATGATGTCTACGAATAACATTCTTAGCCCTGCTAACGGAAAACCAATTATTGTTCCATCTCAGGATATTATTTTGGGTTTATACTATATTTCAATGATCTCTAAAGATTTTGATGAAAGCAAAGCTCGTCCAATCGCAAATGATTATGAGCTTGAGCATGCCTTAAATAGTGGAACTATTAAGCTGCATGATAAAATTCTTTATCGTTTTACTACTAAAGATGATGTTGGAGATAAAGTTAACCAAAGAGTTGAAACTACCGCTGGTCGTGTGCTGATCTATAAAGCGCTGCCTAACATCATGAAAAATGATTTTAGTTTGGCAAACAAAGTCATGTCGAAGAGAATTGTTACTGAGCTGATTGATATAGTTTATCGTAATTGCGGTCAAAAGGAAACAGTAATGTTTTGCGATAGAATCATGGAGCTAGGTTTTAAAAACGCTTGCAAGGCAGGAGTTTCAATTGGCAAGGATGATATGATTATTCCAGAATCTAAGCAAGATCATATTTCACAATCGCTTGAAAAAGTTAAGAAGCTAGATGTCCAGTATCATGATGGCTTAATTACAACTGGTGAAAGATATAACAAAGTTATTGATGAATGGACAGAGTGTACTGCAAAAATCTCGAAGGAAATGATGTCAACAATATCATCATACAGCAAGCCACAAGATGTTAATTCAATATTTATGATGGCAGACTCTGGAGCCCGAGGTTCCGAAAGTCAAATAAAGCAGGTTGCTGGTATGAGGGGTTTGATGGCGAAAGCTAGTGGTGAAATTATTGAGACTCCAATCTTTTCAAATTTCAAAGAAGGTTTGAACGTAGTGGAATATTTTATTTCTGCTAACGGTGCTAGAAAAGGTTTGGCGGATACAGCTCTTAAAACAGCAAACTCTGGTTACTTAACAAGGAGATTAGTTGATGTATCTCAAGATTGTATAGTAATTGAAGAAGATTGTCAAACTAACGAAGGCATGATAATTGAATCAATAGTTGATGACGGTCGAGTTGTTTCATCATTGGCTGAACAGGCACTTGGAAGAGTTCCTCTGGAAGATATTGTTGTTGATGATAGCGTATTGGTAGAGGCTGGTAATATGATTGATGAACAATCATCAGACATAATTGCAGAATCAAATCTAAAAAAGATTTCAGTTCGTTCAGCCCTAACATGTCAAACTAAAAACGGCGTTTGTGTAAAATGTTATGGCCGTGATTTGGCAACTGGTAACTTGGTAAGTGTTGGTGAAGCTGTTGGAGTTATTGCTGCTCAGTCAATTGGTGAGCCTGGAACTCAGCTTACAATGAGAACCTTCCACATTGGTGGTGCGGCGCAAAGAGGTTCTGAACAATCTTCAATTGTTGCCTTTGAGGAAGGTATTGTTAAATTCTCTAATCGTGGCACTATAACCGACCGAAATGGAAAAATTGTAGCAACAAATAGAAATTCTGAAGTTAGTGTTACAGATGAAAATGGCAATGAAATCCAGAGTTATAAGCTTCCTTATGGCGCATATATTAATCGCCCAAATGGCGCTAAAGTAAGAAAAGGCGATCACTTAGCAGAATGGGATCCTTATAATATTCCAATTATTGCAGAAGTTGATGGTAATGCTAAATATAACGACTTAATTGAAAACGTATCTCTTCGTGAAAAAATTGACGAAGCGACTGGAGTCTCAACTAAAATTGTTATTGAGTGGAAGCAGCACAATAAGCAAGATATTAAGCCAAGAATTACAATCAAAGAAAAAGAATATGCATTATCAATTAACACAGTGATAGGCGTTCTAAATGGTTCTGAAGTAAAGGCTGGCGATATTATTGCTAGAATTCCAAAAGAATCTTCAAAAACTAAAGATATTACCGGAGGTTTGCCAAGAGTAGCTGAGCTCTTTGAAGCTCGTAAGCCAAAAAATGCTTCTGTAATAAGTGAGATAGATGGTACAGTTGAGTTTGGTAAGGACTATAAAACCAAAAGAAAAATTATCATCAGATCATCAGATGCTTCAATTGAACCAGTTGAATATAGTATTTCAAAAACAAGGCATTTATTTGTAGGAGAAGGTGACCATGTGAAAAAAGGTGATATCTTGGTAGATGGAAACCCAGTTCCTCATGATATTTTAAGAATCAACGGTTTGCAAGCTTTTGCTAATTACATGATTAACGAAGTGCAAAAAGTATATCGTATGCAGGGCGTTAAAATTGATGATAAGCACATAGAAGTTATTTTAAGTATGATGTTAAAACGTGTTGAAGTTACTAAAACTGGAGATACTACCTTGTTAAACGGTGAAGTGGTCGATCAAGATGTGTTTGAAGAAGTTAATGTGAAGGCAATTAATGAAGGTTTAAAACCAGCTGAGTGCGTTCCTGTTCTTCTTGGGATTACAAAAGCTTCATTGCAGACTAAGTCATTTATTTCAGCTGCTTCATTCCAGGAAACAACAAGAGTTCTAACTGATGCTTCGGTTCAAGGTAAATATGATTATTTACGTGGCTTAAAAGAAAATATTATAGTTGGTCGCCTAATTCCTGCAGGTACTGGTTTGATTGCTGGTCAATATCATCAAACAGCAGTTAGTCAAAGTAAGGCTAGTAACGATTCAAATGGTAAATTGGATCGCAAAAAAAATGATGCAGTTTTAGAGGATAAAAGTGATATTTTAGCGCAGTAATTACAAAATCATTGTTGTAATTTTGTCTATCTTATCTAATTTATTTTCTCTTTAAGAGAAGTGTTGAATTTAGAGTTTAAAAGCTATTCCTTGGTAGCTCAGTGGTAGAGCAGTTGGCTGTTAACCAATTGGTCGGGGGTTCGAATCCCTCCCAAGGAGCCATTTTAGACGATCGTCTGCATCTAAGAACATATCAAAGGGCTTACGCATTATAAATACTAGCTTCTCGCCGTCCATTGATAAGTTCGGAAATAATAAACTGATAATTCGCCTCTTTTCTTCAATTTCCGAACTTTTGAATAATTCATGAGATTTTGAAGCTAATTCAAAGATAGTTGAGATATTCTGATTAAAGCTTTCATCTGCTTTTGATAGTTTTTGTAATCTTGTTTCAATATTTTGCCTTTCAACCTGCAAATCTGCCATTGTTTCGTTATATTCCTCTTTGGTAAAACCATCATCTAAATATAGCTCTCTTGCTTTTTTTATTCGGTTTTGGATAGATTCATATTGATTTTGCAGTTTTTGACTTTCTTTGATTTGATGTTGATGTTCTTTATTTGAGCTTTTCTTTAATTCCTCGCCAATTTCAACCAATATATTTTTAGGAATTTGCATTCCCTTTAAAATATCTTCAATTTGTGATAAGATTTTATTTTCGTTTAGATGAAAACAATAGTTACAATCGCCTTTGCTTTTAGTTGGTCGCATATAGACATATTTGCCCTTTTTAAGCTCTGGGCTGTACGCACAACCACAATGATTGCATTTAAGCATTCCTTTTAAAACAAAAGGCTTTTGCGTTCTTTTGGATTTTATCTTTCTTCTGCCTTGCTTAACTGCTTGGCATTCATCAAATAATTCTTTAGATATTAAAGTTGGGTGAATATGTTTATATAAAAGCCCATTATATTGCATATAGCCATAATAGAAGGGGTTTTTTAAAATCTTCTCAATTTGACTTTTGGCAATTTTACAATCCTTCTTACTTCTCAAACCTTCTTTTTCTGCCCATATCCTTAAATCTTCCATTGAATATAAGCCAGTTGCATAATCCTCAAACATCTTTTGAACTAAATGACCACGCTCTGGATCAATATAGACTTCAACTTTTTCTTTCTTCTTGTCAATTCTTGGCTTGTTTAAATAGCCAAGCGGTGAATCACCTAAAATTGTGCCTTCTTCTAATTTCTTCTTATTGCTTCTTTTAACATTATCAGAAATTTTGTTGCGATAATCATTAGCCAATAAAACATCAAGATTCTTTCTAAATTTGGCGGAGCTGTCCATATCTTTATGCTCAATAAACTCATTTTTAATATAATGAATTTCTAACTTGCCGATTTTTATTAATTTTTGTAATTCAAGATATTGTTCGTCAAAATCCCTTTGCAACCTATCAACACAATAGCATAAAACCACCACTTGACCGCTTTGCTTCTTAACAAAATTAACCATTTTAGAAAATTCTGGTCTGCCGTTAGCTGTTGAGCTTTCAACTACCTTAAATTGCTCTGCAACCTTAAATTCTTTCTTGATAGCATATTCAAAGCAACTTTGAATTTGTGCATCTAGCGAATGACCATCTTCTTGATCTTTTGATGATACTCTGGCAAAAATTACTGCTTTCATTACTTTGATATTTATAAAATTAAGAAGTTATAATATAAGTATTAGTTTAATATTTATATATTTAATTACAAATAAAAAATCATTCCAACTTAAAATCTTTCATTAATTTTGATCTATCACTCATGTAATCAACTGCATAACTTGATAATAAGACTGCTATATTATTTTTATGTCCATCATTTTCAGATAGAGCAATTAATAAATCGGTTGGTTTTAGCTGTTTTCTAGCCAGCCTTGCCAATGAATGCCTAAATGAATGAGGGCAAAGATATTTTACATCACTAGCCTTAAAAGCTGGTTTAAAAATACTTGATCTAATCCAAGAATCAGAAACAATTTTATCTTTAGTAAGATTACAAATTGACTTTCCATTGCTGTCAAAACTTGAATCTATTCTTGGAAATAAATAATCATCACTTTTAAAGCCTTTTTCTTTTAGCAAATTCCACCAATTAAGAACATTATCAATAATATCTTGGCACTGACCAACAAAGAAAGAAACTATATGTTTTCGTCGCTTTGTATCAACTAATTTGGGATTTTGATCAAAAGCCCACGCTTCATATTCTTCAAAATATCTTATGCTACAAATTTTAGCTGTTAATAAGGCTTTAATTCTTGGACAAGTGATTAAGCAAAGACTAATTATCGCCTTATTCCTCATTTGAATGGGTGTTGAATCTGGCATATTACGAATAACAATCAGAATATCCTTAACTAAGTTTGATTCTTGATGACCAGTTGCAAGAGCGGTGTTTTTGTCATTTTTGTTGGTTTTTAAATAATTGATGTCTTTTTGGTTAAGTTTTGAATATTCCTTTTTCTCTTTTTTTAGCCACTCAAAAAAATCTTTATTATATTTTAGATAATGAACATAAAGAGATTTAGAGATATTTTTGCCAGTTTTCTTGCTGATCTTATTTGATAAATGTTCTTTAAAATCTAGGGCAAAATTTAAATCATAATTTATAAAATCTTTAAAATTGGTGGCAATTTCAAATTCATGAATTGCATTCATATATTGAGTAATCGTTTTAATGTCTCTTGGCTCTTTATCATCAATTCCGCATTGTGCCAATTCTTGAAAAAATTGATATTTTACAACTTCATTTTGTTCATTATATCTTGCATCAATCATGGCTAAATTTGTTAATTAATAAAATCAAAAAAGGTTAATTGCTGAACTTCTTTTATGTTTTTTGACTTATCTTTCTTATTCTTGTTTTTTATAATATTTGATGACTCACTAACCCCCACTTTTTGACCTATATTTGGGTGAGTCTTGTTAGTGCTAATTAAAGAATTACTTAATAGTGTTAGTTCATTTAGCTCAATTTTGAAAATTTCCTTAATTTTTGTTAATTCTGATCTTTTATAAGGTCTTTTTAATTCTTCATTTCCGCACTTTTGACAAATCCCAAAAGCCTCTATGCAATCATTAAATCCTGTTGTTAATTTGGTGATAATATTATTAAGTGGTGGTTTTTTAGCTTTACATTTAAAACACTTAAATTGCTCAAAATCTAAACCTCTTTTTTCTTTATTCTTTTTATTACGATTGGTTAAAAATTCTTTCCAAACCGCACCATAAATATAATAATCTCTCTCATGTAAAAATGCTTTTAAACCTTCCTTTTTTATCCATTTTCTAATGGTTTGAGCATTTAGTTTTTGAGATTTATAGAATCTACAAAGATCAGCTATTTTATAGGATCTATAACTATAAAGTTCTTTTTTTCTAGGGCTGTATTTCTTGAACATCGTTTTTTATCTTTTTCATTACATCTTTTAACTTTGCAAAAATTGCCTGCTCAATTTGATTGCTAGCTTCTTTATGAATTGGGTGAAATATCGCGAATCTGCCCTTGCTTGGATAGGTGAGGCGATAGCCTGATGAATTTAGCTTTTTGTGAATTGCTATGCTTGAAAGGTAAATATTGCCATCAATCACAAGACTAGCAAAACCAACAAGCCCATTATTTGGCTTTATAAGTTCAATTTGAACTTCTATTATTTGCATAATTTTTTATTACTTCATTATTAAATTTTTCAGTAATATTGCCTTTATGCTGGCTTTGCCTTTCCTCAATCTGCTGTAAAGTACGAAAAAAGCCCACAAGGTTATTCTTGGCAATTTCTGCCTCGCCTTGCGATATTTCGCCTTTATATAGATTTTGGATTGATTTTGTTAAATCTGACAATTCCTAAACATAAAATTAATATTATGTTAGAAATTATGATTTATGAGGTTGGGGATAGGTAGATTGCTACTAGCAGAAAGATTCCCTATGCTAGCAAAAAGAATTTATAATTTACCTTGTGATATTTCATAGCACCATGATTCAATTTGTCCTCCATCATGTTTTTCATCAAGATATTCAAGGGTTTGTTCTAAATATAAGGTTTTGTTAATAGAATATTTTTTAGCAAAATCATTAAATTGCGATTTGCTTAAATTCTGCAATTCTTTAATAATTGAGTTTTTTATTTCGCTTACTTTACGGTTTTTATTTTCCTGTTTTTTTGATAAGAAAATAGGCTTTATAACATAAAGCTTTATATTATTGGTTTTCTCATTTTTAATATCTGCACCTTTCTTATAGGGGTTATTTTCTGTTGCTTCATACTCAACAAACATATTATCAAGCTCAAACTCTGGTTGTTCATGTTCAAATAAATCAACTTGCCTATTTTCTTGATCTATAACATCAATTTCTATTATTTTAAAGCCTTCCTTTTCTGATTTTTTGATTGCTTTTAATTGCTTGCTTGGATCTTCATCAAAATTCATTACAAGATAAAAATCTTTTTCTCTTGATCTGCTTATTTTTTGCTCAATTGTTTTATCATAACCCTTTTTCAATCCATTGTAATTATCTGAATGCTTAACTTGAACATTTACGCCATATTTACCTGAAACATAAAATCTAAAATCTATTAATTTAGTATTTCTATTAATAGAGCGAATCATATTAAGGTTATTATCCTTTGAATTTACCCAACTGCTAGCAACTGCATAAAAAAGCATTTGCGAATAAAACTCTTTTACATGAACTAGCTCTGAATATTTTGAAGTCCAAAATATACGCCAAAGCTCTTCTTTCTCAATTGAATATTTGAAATGTTCTATAATTTCACCTACTGCTAAAAATATTTCTTCTAAATCATCATTTAAAAAACCAACCTTATTTGATGATTTAAATTTTATAAACTTTTCTCCATCTTTAAGCCACCTGTGTAAACCTCGCCAATCTTCTTCTATATCATAATGACTAAAATCATTAGTTTTAAGAGTTTCTAAAACCTCTACGAAAAAAGCTTTGTCATTTTTAAGTAATTCAAGCAATGATTCTTTTCTTTCCTTCTTATTTTCATCAAAAAAACCAGCCCCTAAATGTTTATTTATAGAATCCCTTAAATCGCTATTCTTATCTGCCATATCTGATAGCCAATCATCAAAACTATCTGCTAATGGCAAATCTAATAAAATATCATTTGGCAATAGCTTAATAGGGCATTTTTTATTGTCTTTGGTGGTTATAAAAGGATTTAGCAATAAATCATAAACATTACCATTTTTTATTCTATGCTTAAAATTAGGCTTTAAGTCTAATTCTTTCATTATGCTAATAGTAAACTCGCAAATATGCCGATCTATTATATTTTGAGTCATGTCGCTTATAATGTCCGCTCCAATACCTTCTTCAAGTAGTGGCAAGATTAAAAAAATCTTTGGGTCATCTTTGGCAAAATCAGCTATATCTTTAGCACTTTGTAAAATCTTGTTATTTAACTTAGAACCAGAACCGCTACCATTTATTGAATCTGCACCATAGCCAATACAAGTATATTTATATTCTGGGAATTTAGCTCTTTTTTTAGCCTCTCGCCAAGGCTTGTCATTTTTTTGTTTTGAAATTTTTACAAGAGTTAATAAAGTAATAAAAAAATCATCAAAAGTTTTAGCTGAATTTCTGATAATTTCGTTTGAGCTTTTTTTGAGTAAAAGAGGGTCAACAAATACTTTGGTATCAAAATTTAAGATGGGGTCAAAAACACCTAATTCTTGAAGTTTAGCTTTATCTATATTACAATGATCTGAAAAATATTGAGGTTGGTTTTTGTTATTACCAATTTTGTTATTCATTACATCTTTAAAAATTCAAAATTATGTTTGATCTAACATCTCAATAACGCAACTTCCTATATGAAAAGCTAAATTTACAGGAACTGCATTACCTATTTGTTTATATTGAGAAGTCATTGACCCTTTAAAATCCCAAGAATCTGGAAAAGTTTGAATTCTAGCATATTCCCTTACATTCAAAGGTCTAGTTTCTTTTGGGTGGCACCTCTCTGTTTGTTTTTGTGCTGGACTGCAAGTTAAAGTTAATGAGGGCTCGTCAAAACTAAGTCTTCTAGCCATGCCAGTTCTGCCTCCAGTATGATAAAAACTTGCTTTCATATATTCTTTTTGCATTTCAACTGGTAAGTCTTTCCAATATCCACCCTCTGGCACCATTTTTAGTATTTCTGCTTTTCTAGCTGGGTATTCTTGACCAATAGAAGAAGGGCAATTTTCTAAAGCCTCACCAACAGTTACTATATAATTTTTTTCTTTAGGAAAAATAAAAGGAATATCTAAATCATCTCTAATTGCCAATATAATTAATCTTTCTCTTTTTTGTGGCACATCTAAATATTGAGCCTTTAATATCTTAAATTGAACCTTATAGCCCAAATCTTTTAATATATTAACCATGGTATTAAGAGTTTTGCCATCATCATGCTTTAACAAACCTCTGACATTCTCACCTATTGCAATTTTTGGCTTCGTTTCTTTAATGCATCTAGCAAATTCAAAAAATAGAGTTCCCCTCGTATCTTCAAAGCCTAAGCTTTTTCCTGCATAGCTAAAAGCCTGACAAGGAAAACCAGCTTGCACAACATCAATATTTTTATATTTGTTAAAGTTAAGATTTGAAACATCATCACAAATTACATTTGCACCATTACCAAAATTTTCCCTTAGTGTAAAAGCTGCATTTTGGTCAATTTCATTTAATAATACATGATTTAAGCCAGCGTTTTCAAAGCCCAATGATGTCCCACCAGCACCAGCAAATAACTCTATAACTTTATAATTAGTTTTTTTATCTGATTTAAGAATTTTGTAGTTGTTTGTATCGTTAGCCACTCCGTTAAGCTTCTTATTTAACCTATCAATTTCTTCAAGATCAAAAAGCCTATAATTATGATCTGATCTAATAGACTTTATTAACCCTTTTTTGTCCCACCTTCTTATTGTGTCGGTGGAAACATTTAACTCTTTGCTTGCTTGATGGACTGTTAATTTCATTGTCTAGTAATTTAAGTAATATTTTAAACCCAGACAATATTATATAACCCTTTGCACAATGCAAGGGTTTATTTAAATGCTTGATTAAATAATTCTTCAAAAAGTGGGTCTGACAAAATTTTTGAATTATCAGATTTTAGAATATCAGATAAAATATAAGGTATAGCCTTATAAACTTTGTAAATTGCGTTCTTATCGCCTGTTACAATTTCATAAAAGCTTTTGCCGTCAATTTCTACAATTTGTTTATTCTCTCGTCTTCTTGTGCTGGTTTTATTGTCTGATGGTGTAAATGGTTTGTTGAATCTTTTTTTAGTTAAAATAGCAACATAATAAGCCGTAAAACCTTGATATTTAGTTTTTAGCAAATTATCAAAATCATCATAAATTGCTATTTTGTGATTTCCTTTTGTGGTATTAAACTTATTTTTTATTTCTGCTATAATTTGCCTATCTTGATTAATTACATCTACTACCCCACCATTGCCTAAATCCTCCCAACCTTTAATGCTGCCAAGTAATTTTTGGTGGAATGCTCCAATTTCATTTTGAAAAGTTTTTTGAATTTGCCTTATTTTTTCTGCTTTAATCCATTCTGTTAAAGAAATTTCGTGAAAAGAGGCGTCAAATATTGCCGAAAATGGGTCTATTATATTACTATATAGAGTCTTCTCTTTAGTGCTAATTGATGTTTGCAGGGTTTTTATTATATTATTACATAAATCATACAACTTATTATGTTCCAAAAAATCTATATCATATTTCATTTTAAGATTGCATTAAGTTTTTATATTAAAAATAAAAGATTATTCATTATCAAATTCTTTTAAAAGCTTAGTTCCTTGCCCTTCATCATCATTTTCAAATTTAATTCCAGCTTCTTGAAGAATGGTTTTTATATCTTCTGCAATTCTTCTTTGTGGAGTTGTTATTCCTCTTTCAAAATCAGTAATAGTTTTTTGAACCACCCTTACTTTATCAGCTAATTCTTGTTGCGACCAACCCAAATAAGCCCTTGCGGATTTGCATTGTTTAGGGGTGATGGTTTTTTCTTCTTTATTACTTGACATATTTATTTATTAATATATAATTTATATAGTTCTGCTACTTTTATAACTTTATTATTTTAGCCTATAAACAGGCAAACCATACTTGCTACCCAGAATTTAAATTAAAAAGCTAAAATAATTAATTATACCAGTAATAAATCCAGTATTTATACAACTTTAACTTATTTTATTATGACAAAAGAAAATCTCAATTCAAATTTTAATAAAATTCAAAAAGTTAAATCTCTTGCTGGTTCAATTGCTCATGAAACACGCAATCCATTATCAGCAATAAAAGGTTGTTGCGAGTTGGTTAAAAGCAATCTAAATGAAGCAATGGAATTTATTGATTTAATTTCCATCTCTTCAAATCGTGGTTTAGTAATGGTTGATATGATATTGCAAAATATTAGAGATGAGGAAATTGATAAATCTAATTTTGTTAATCTTTCCATTTCTACCATTGTCAAATTAGCAATAAAAGAATTTGTTTTTGAAGATGAGGAACAAAAAGGGTTGGTTGATGTTGATTTAGAAAATGATTTTATTTTTAAGGGTGATGAAACATTAATGATTTTTGTTTTATTCAATTTGCTTAAAAACTCCCTTTATTACAAAGCTAATATCAATATTTGGCTAGATTCAGATAAAAAATGTTTATATTTTAAAGATGATGGCGTTGGTATTTCTGCCGATAAATTAGAATCAATTTTTGATAGTTTTTTTACTTCAAATAAAAAGGGTGGCACTGGCTTAGGATTGCCATTTTGCAAAAGGGTGATGCAAGCCTTTGGTGGTGATATTTCTTGCAAATCTGTTGAAGGTGAAGGAGTTGAATTTTGCTTAAATTTTCCTATGATATAATTACACAATAACTGATTGATTGACTTTAATAATTTTATACATTATACTATATGGTGGTATATGTATTAATTAAAGTTAGTTATGAGGTTATTATTTTTAACACTAATATTATCATTTTCTTTTCATAATTCCTTTGCTCGCCCCATTTCCTATTCCGGTGGTACAACTATTATGCAAATGAATGGAGCAATTAAAAACTCTCTTCATGTACATTATTCACCAACTTACAAATATTCAGTTGGTTATAAGGGTGAATATTTTAGAAGAGATCAAATAGCTTTAAATGGTATTCAATTAAATAATCTTGTAAAAAGATGGAACTTGCCAGGCTCTCAAGGAAATATTTATCTTAAAACATCTGTTGGCAATGCCAATAAATCAGGAGAAAATGAATTATATGGCTTTACAGGAATAGCAGGAGATTTTGAAACTAGAAAATATTTCATTTCCTATGAGAACAAATATTACAAGTCAGATGGCGATATAATTTCTCAGTTTCAACAAAGTGCTAGGGTTGGAATTGCCCCTTATGTGGCGAATTATGGCAATCTTCATACTTGGTTAATGCTTCAAGTAACTCATACTCCTGAATTTGAAGGAGATGAGGTAATTGCGACTCCTCTTGTTAGATTCTTCAAAGGTGCCCATTTAGCAGAATTTGGAGTTAGCTCTAACAAAAGATTTTTATTCAACTTTATTGCTAGATTTTAATTATGTTTAAAAAATTTATTACTGTTTTTTCACTTATATTTTTAATCAATATTTCTTCTGCTTTTGCCAAAGAAATAAATATTGATGTTAATGGCATGGTCTGTGAATTTTGTGCCGTTACAATAGAAAAGAATTTCAAAAAGAAAGATGAGGTAAAGGAGGTGAAAGTTGATCTAGATCAAAAGAAAGTATTTCTAACTTTTAAAGATGACAAAGATTTACCTGATGAGATCATCAAAGATACAATAGTTAATAATGGCTATAATGTCGTTAAAATAAATAGGTAGATTATGATTAAAATAAAAGAATCATTATTACCATTTTTTGGATTATTCACTTCAATCTCTACAATTCTTTGCTGTGCAGTACCAATAATTTTAGTTACCTTAGGAATGGGAGCTGTGTTTGCCAGCCTAACTGCAAGCTTTCCTTTTATTACATGGCTTTCTGAAAAAAGTATCTATCTCTTTTCTATTGCAACAATTCTTCTTTTGATTGGCGGTTATTTTATCTTTATAAAGCCACAAACCTGTCCAGCTGATAAAAAGCTAGCCAAGATGTGCAATAAAACCAAAAAATTCAATAAGATTATCTGGTGGATATCAGTAATAATTTTGGCTATCAGCTTCTTTTTTAAATATATTCTAATTTTATTAATTTCTTAAAAATGACTAACAAAACTAAACAATGCTGTGATAAAAATCATCCTGATAATTCAAAAGAATTACCAAGATTAAAAAAAATTGCAGGTCAAATTAATGGCATTCAAAAAATGATAGAAGATAAAAGATATTGTGTTGAGATCCTGCAGCAATTAGGGGCTGTTAAATCCGCAATTAATTCTCTTCAGGCTAATTTGCTAGAAACTCACTTAACCAATTGCATTAAAGAAGCTTTTGAACTAAAGAAAGATTCTGATATTGAAGAAAAAATAAATGAGCTAAAAGAGATATTTAAGAAATATTAGTATTAATCCCAAACAGGGATTCATACTGTGAAATAAAATCTATTAGTTCCATTAAATCCTTATATTTCCTGCTTGAGCCAATCCAAAATTAACAACTTCCTCTTTCCTATCAGTTCGGAATATGTAAACTAAGCGGAGCCATTTTACATCTTTCTAACTCTCCTAAAATTGGCATTTCTACCAATTTACAAATCCCCTAAAACCCCAGTATATAAAGGCTTTCAGGCAGTTTTGATTTTCCAGACCAGTTGCATTTTTGATCTCCATTTTTCCAAAAAATCAGCAAATTTTACCCAAAATTCTCTCCAATTCTCCATACCCAGTTAACCTTGGAGATTTTAGGCAACCCTTATAAACACTGAAGACCCCTGCGAATCGCATCAATTCCTTAACTTAACTTAGTTTAATTTTTTAAAAAATTAGATTTTTTGATTATTTCTCTAATTTTTAGTCAAAAATACTCTATATTTTGG
>Ga0222719_10000243_pt1 | contig 55245 bp, 65 predicted proteins | sample C33_34DmetaG_FD_165039 | JGI IMG/M metagenome (GOLD analysis project Ga0222719, IMG submission 165039) | Estuarine water microbial communities from San Francisco Bay, California, United States - C33_34D | ecosystem: Environmental > Aquatic > Marine > Unclassified | place: USA: California...
TCAGCTGCAGCAAAGGGTTCCAAGAAGCGCTGATCATCTCAGCGTCCCTTGGTGACGTCGCAATGAAGGGGGCCTCGTGTGCACGAGGTCCCCTTTAGCGTTTTTCACTGGCAGACTGAGGGATTAGAGGAGGGTTCATGCGTGAACAGCAATGTGACTATGTGCTGAAAACTGCATCAGAACGCGGTGTTCGCATGGTGCGACTCTGGTTTACCGACGTGCTCGGAAACCTAAAGAGTTTTGCGATTAGCCAGAACGAACTCGAGAACGCCCTTAACGATGGAATGACCTTCGACGGTTCATCAATCGATGGGTTCTCTCGAATTCAAGAATCTGATGTGCTTGCAATCCCAGATCCGGACACCTTCCAAATTCTGCCACTTGGCGACAAAGGTGCTGCCGAAGCTCGAGTGTTCTGCGACATCCATCACCTCGATGGGACACCGTTTACTGGAGATCCGCGCCAGATTTTGCGTCGACATGTTGAAGCGGCCCGCAACGAGGGACTCACGTTTTATGTCGCTCCCGACATCGAATTCTTCTACTTCAACTCTCCGCAAACCGGCGAACGACCAATACCACTCGACAACGGTGGCTACTTTGACCTCACCACCCGCGATGTCACGGGCGATCTTCGTAAGCAAACCATCCGCACGCTCGAGCAAATTGGAATCCCGGTTGAGTATTCATTTCATGAAGATTCACCGAGCCAACAAGAGATCGACCTTCGTCACGACGATGCACTAACAATGGCTGACTCGGTGATGACGTTCCGGCTCATCGTGAGAGAGGTCGCGGCAGCCCACGGTGTGTACGCAACCTTTATGCCAAAGCCTCTAGAAGGTGTGCAAGGTTCAGGAATGCATACCCACCTTTCACTCTTCACTGGAGACGACAATGCGTTCTACGACGAGGACGACGCATACAACCTGTCTCCTCTTGCGAAGTCGTTCATGGCTGGTCTTCTTCATCACGCGGCAGAAATCACTGCCATCACAAATCCAACTGTGAACTCCTACAAGCGGTTGGTTCCAGGATTTGAAGCGCCAGTACATCTCAGTTGGGCTCGGAACAACCGGTCAGGTTTGATCAGAGTGCCAATTGCAAAGCGTGGTAACCCTCTCGCCACTCGCCTCGAATACCGATCTCCCGACCCCAGTTGCAACCCATATCTCGCATTTAGCCTGATGCTTGCCGCAGGATTGAAAGGGGTCCGAGAGGGATATGAGTTGCCTGTTGAAGCCGATGCGAATTTATTTGAACTTGACGATAACGCTCTCACCAAGCTGGGAATCGGCCAGTTACCGCAGTCACTCGCTGAGGCACTTCGCGCAATGGAACAATCAGAGTTGGTCCGCGAGGCACTTGGTGAGCACATATTTGAATGGTTCCTGCGCAACAAACGGCGAGAGTGGATGGACTACAAGACACACGTCAGTCAATTCGAAATTGACCGATACCTGGGAACACTGTGACCCAAGCCGAAAGTGGAACCATTCTCGTCGTTGGCGATCCCATTTCGGCTGAACTTGCGCGAACCCTAGACCTCTGCGGTCGAACATGGCATGGCATGTGCTTCAACGATGATCCATCTGGCGTTGAGCCGACCGATGGATGGGTAGGGGCAATCATCGATCTGTCCAACGATCCCGAATCGGGCTGGTCTGTGGCTCGCGGCCTTCGTCGATCAGATCGTGACCCGGTACGGACGCTGATTCTCGTGAGCGGTGGGCAACTTGCTGAACTCAGTCATCGAGATGACCTGTTCGATGACTTCTGCCTTACGCCGTTCCACCCTTCAGAAATCGAAGCACGCCTCAACCATCTCCTTGCTACGGCCGGACCCATCGCAACCCGGTCCGAGGTCGTGCTCTACGAGAATCTCGCTCTCAATCTTGAGACCTATCAGGCTTCAGTTTCTGATCGGCCTCTTGACCTCACGTATATGGAGTACGAACTGCTGAAGTTCCTTGTCCAAAACCCTGGGAAGGTGTTTTCGCGTGAAATGTTGTTGAGTCGCGTCTGGGGCTACGACTACTACGGCGGCGCAAGAACTGTCGATGTACACGTTCGCCGCCTTCGCGCAAAGCTTGGTGAAGAACACGCCGATCTCATTCAGACAGTTCGGTCGGTCGGGTATCGCTTTGGTCATTTGCGCTGGCGAGCTTGAGTCATTCTGCAAGCCGCTGAATTCGGCGTGAGGCAGAGGCATGCGCTCTAAGCATCTCCTCAGTCGCATCTGACACGAGGCGACCATCTCGTACCACTGGCCGACCATTGATGATCGTGTCCCGAGCCCCGGTCGGTCCGCAACGTAACCATGCGGCAATCGGGTCAGACACAGCCCCTGCATATGCGATGCCGTTTTGATCCCAGACTGCGATGTCAGCAACAGCACCGACACTCAACGTTCCTAACTCACCTGATCGTCCTAGGCAAGCGGCACTTCCCAGGGTTGCCATCTCAAGAACCTCACGGGCGGTGATTGCGTCTGCGCCATCGCGAAGTTTTGCGAGGAGCAAGGCCTGACGTGCCTCGAGCCACATCGAACCGGAATCTGCCGATGATGATCCGTCGACACCCAGCCCAACGTGGCATCCCGCATCGCGAAGGGCAGTTACCGGAGCAATTCCAGACGAGAGGATGAGATTCGAACTTGGGCAGTGCGCGACGCCTACGCCCGCTGAGCCCAAACGGCTGATCTCATCAGCATCGGGCATCACACAATGCGCAACCCAGCTACGTTCACTCGCCCAACCTGTGCGCTCTAAGTACTCGGTTGGACGACATCCAAATGTTGCAATGCTAAACTCATCATCTTCAGCATTTTCTGCAAAGTGAGTGTGCAAACGCACGTTGAGATGCTCAGCAAGTTCTACTGTTCGAACGAGCAGCTGCTCGGTTACGCTGAATGGCGAACATGGGGCGAAGGCGATTTGAGTCATCGAGCCCCACGAATCATCATGATGTCGCTGTACGGCAGACTGGCAGGCAGCAAGAATTTCGTCATCATCCTCGACGACATCATCTGGGGGAAGGCCACCATCTTTCTCAGAAAGTGACATCGACCCCCGAGTCGGATGGAAACGAACACCAAGATCAAGTGCCGCTCGAATCTCGGCAGATAACAGGTCTCCAGAATTTCGAGGGTGCACGTAGAGGTGATCGGTCGAGGTCGTGCATCCAGAGAGCGCAAGCTCGGCGAGACCTACCCAAGCGGACAGATAGATGCTCTCCTCATCAATTGACTTCCAGAGTGGGTACAACGATTGCAGCCACCCAAACAGTGGCTTGTTAGTCATGTCGTGATACGCCCTCGTGAGGTTCTGATACAGGTGGTGATGGGTGTTGATCAGACCGGGGGTGACGAGGCACCCAGATGCATCAATCACCACGTTGGCGTGAGGTGGATCGTCACTACCGATTCCGTCAATACGACCCTCTACTACCGACACCCAGCCGCCCGCCAGTTCGCGCCGCTGGTCGTCCATGGTTGCCACAAGCCGGGCATTTTTGATGACGAGATCGACCATGTTCCAACGCTAATCAGTTGAGAGCCACCGAATCGGCGTCTCTAGCCTGAGAAGACTCCTGCAGATGTGGTCTGATCAGTCGTCAATCTCGAGGAGTTCGCTGCCCTCGAAGCGACGCTCGCCATCACGCTGAAGGACTGCGCCGAGAATTGCACTCGCTACACCACCGCTGATCCCGATAATGACGGGGAACAGCGCAAGAAGAATGATGATTGCAATTGCACCAGCCATGACTTCAGTCTAGTTGCTTGAACCTAAAAGGCCAGTTTCGATGCTTTGCATCGTTATTGCTCGGGCAAGTACGCCCATGCCTCTATTTCGACTGCGCCATTGAGCGGAAGTGCGGCCACGCCAATAGTTGAACGGGCGGGTCGATGGTCGCCAAATGCGGCCACATACGCTTCGTTGAATTCTGCAAACGTCGACATATCAGTCAAAAAGCACATTGTCTTTGCAACATCAGAAAGGCTCGCTCCATGTTCAGCGAGGCGATCTGCAAGATTTGCAACAGACTGTGTCGTCTGGGCAGTGACGCCCTCGACGAGAGCGCCGTCGACGATGCCCAGCTGGCCAGACACAATGATGAAATCGCCGGCTCGAACAGATGGGGAATATGGACCAATCGGAGTAGTCATACCGACACCTTAGATATTTGCCAGCGGTCGCCGTTTACTGGTTTCGCTCTGCTGCCAGCGACGCTTCGAAGGCACGGGCCTCATCCCAACGCCCCTCCGCGAAACGTTTTGCCTGCGCCGACCACGTCGAGGGGTCATGGCGTCCATACCGAGCACCTGCATCTGCGAGCATCGACGTGAGCACTTCTGGCTCCGCCCGTGCCAGATCCCACCAAGTGCGAATTCCTACGCCGTGGCACAAGCGCTCGATTGCAGGCCCAATTCCAATAACCGCTTTCAGGTCGTCGTGCACCAAACGACGTCCAAGCACTGCCGCTCCAAGTGCAACATCAGGGCGCGAATCGATGCTCGCTGAAATTGGAGATTCTTGTTGCGGCTGCGACTTCAGTTCATCATCGACATCAGCAGAGCGTGATTCGTGCGAATCACCGTCTTCAGGAGCTGGGTCTTCGTTGCCATTAACTTTGCTGACAGTAACAACGAGACGTTCTTTCATCGATTCAACTTCAGCCTGCAGGAGATCGCGTTCTTCAGCCACACGCCCTAGCGTCGTTGCACGCTCGCGAAGTTCCGACATCTCTTCTTCAAGCTCATGCTGAACTTGCTTACGAGCACGAGACACCTGCCGACTCGCTGACGCGCTTCTCAGCACCCAGCCAACAACAAGACCAATTAACGCTGAAAGACCAAACCAGATGAAGCCAATAGTCAATGTGTATGGCATCAGTTCAGCACCTCTCCAAACGGTATTTCAAGCACGACATCGCTCACGTTACCGAGACGATGATTTCCACACGACGGCTGAGGACCTTGTCTTCAACCCCCTCAATAATGATGGGCTCGGCCGATCCAATTCCTTCTGAACGAACAACTGAACGCTCCAGACCCTGGCCAATCAGCACATTCGCGACAGCAGCCGCACGATCGGCGCTCAGTAGAAGGTTAGACGCGGGGACACCATCACTATCAGTGTGACCTCTCACAACAACTTCGATTCCGGGAACACCGATCAGAAGTTGAGCGACGCGTTCGAGAACACGGTCACTTCCCCAGACAAACTCGGCTCTTCCCGACACAAAACTCACCGGAGACCCCGCAAGTAGTTCAGAAATCTCGTCATTGAGAGCATCAACTTCACCGGCAGTGACCGGTAGTCGAGGGGCAAGCAGAACTTCTGCACCAACTGAACGAGCGACAGCCTCCATTGCAGCCGCCCGATTTTCATCGAGGTAGGTGCCGGTGATGCGTATACCTACTTCTGAGATCCTAAGTTCACCTGTGTCGAGAGTCTCCAGCATTGCCGTCAGGATGCGCGAAATGGCACCCACCGAAATCACCTCCGCCAACAAATCAGGAATGTCCTCATCGATTACAGGCCCACGCCTTGGCTCAAAGGATCGACCAGACTGCTCGACCAAGTCAGACACCATGATGAGAACATCATCGCTCAGGCTTGAACCCAATGCCTCAACAACATCGCTCGAGAAACTGACCTGAAGAAGTGGGAGCACGCCAGTTCCATCTGCCTGCAGCACCGTATCGATGAGCCAAATCTGACGCCCTCCAACTTCCAGAACCTCGATGACTTGGGCATATCGATCAATCATTGTGACCCCGTCAACTATCTCTACTCTGCTCGTCTCAACCGAATCGAGCATGTGAATGTCCACGAGCGCAATCGTTGACGACGACTCACTCTCGATTTCAGCCAATAGGTCAGCACCTAGTTGATCGAATGCCCCATCGACGGGTGCGAGCACCACTGAGATCCCACTCAGGCGATTCTCAAATCCAACCGACAGCAGTAACCGGGACATTGTCGTGAGTTCAGGGTCACTCTCAAGCACCGATACCAATAGCTCGTCATCATTGACAGGCAGTGCCTCAGTGGTAGTTGTTTCACTTGATGACAAACCGAGTGTCGTTGTTGAACCAACGCTGGGGGTTGTCGTTACAGGTGCCGCTGTGCTTGACCCATCAACTGTTGGGGCACGAAGAACACGACATGTGCGATCAGCGGCCATGGAATGAACACCGCGAACCAAGGCGAGGTTCGCCACAAGTTGAGCGGGGAACTCAACTGGAGAGGAACAAAAAACCGTCCCATCTTGGCCTGAGAAACTGATGCCATTGACCAACGGCTCAACAACGAGCGCACGTTCGAGAGTCCGGGCTTCTAGGTCCCGTTCAATCGAAGAGACATAGAACGGTGCGCCTGTAACAAACAGTGCCGCAGCAGAAATGATGGCAAGAGCGAATGTCTTGCGAGATGGTGTTGGTGTCAGGAGAAGCTCTGCCCGCAGCCACAGGTGCGGCTTGCGTTTGGATTCGTGATTGCGAATCCTGACTGGTCAAGCCCGTCTTTGTAGTCGAGTGTCGCGCCGACGAGTAGTTGAGCCGATGCAGGGTCGACAACAACCTTCACTTCACGAAGATCTTGGCCAAAGGTGGCTTGCTCATCGTCAGAGGCGACGTCACCGTCAAAAAACATCTCATAGGAGAATCCGCTACAGCCACCCGGGCGCACGGCTACACGAAGCGCGAGTTCTTCCGCGCCCTCGCTATCGAGAAGATCTCGGACTTTTGAAGCTGCAGTGTCTGTAAGCGTGATCATGATGAACCTCCTGGACTCAACAAATTGTATACGCCAAGGCGACCCGAAGGCCACTCATGGCTAGTCTGATCCTATGTCGGCTGAACGTACGGCTCCGCCAACGATTGAAGAAGTGACCGAGGTGTTGTCGACGGTCATCGACCCAGAACTTGGTAGCGATGTTGTTTCACTTGGGATGATCCCGCGTACTGAAATCTCCCCTGGGGGGCGGGTTCTCGTGGAGGTTCGACTCACCATTTCTGGATGTCCAATGCGGGCAGAGATAAAGAAGATGGTCGAGCAACGACTTCTTGTTCACCCCGGAGTTACAGAGGTTCGACTCGAATGGTCAGAAATGGACTCCAACGAGCGTTCCGCCGCAATGTCGACGGCTCGTGCGGCGGCTCGAGATCGTGCGCCAGAGACAGCGATCGGGCAGCGCTGTCAGGTTCTTGCTATCTCGAGCGGCAAAGGTGGGGTTGGTAAAAGCTCTGTCACGGTCAATCTCGCCGCCGGACTCGCAGAGCTGGGTTTCACCGTCGGAGTTCTCGATGCCGACATTTGGGGATTCTCTGTTCCCCGGTTACTTGGTATGAGCGACCGCCTTGACGCGACTGAAGTTGATGGGCGGCCGCGCATCATTCCAAATCGACGGCAGATTGGAACTGGAGTGCTCGAGGTTGTTTCAACCGGATTCTTAGTTGAGGAGTCGACGGCTCTCATGTGGCGCGGCTTAATGCTGACAAAAGCCGTTGAACAATTTCTTCGAGATGTGGCCTGGGGCGATCTCGATTACCTGCTGATTGACATGCCTCCGGGGACTGGTGATGTTCAGATGGGTCTCGCTCGTCTCCTCCCGCGGACTTCGCTTCTCGTCGTCACGACTCCGGCGACTGCCGCTCAGCGGGTGGCTCAACGTGCTGCCGATATGGCTCAGCGATCGTTTTTACCTGTGCTCGGCGTCATTGAGAATATGAGTGGGTTCATCTGTGAGCACGGAGATTTCCACCCTGTATTTGGTGAAGGGGGAGGTCGAGCTCTCGCAGATGCCATTGATGTCCCTCTACTTGGATCAATTCCAATCGAAGCATCGGTGTCAGCGGGTGGCGACAACGGTGAGCCCGTCATCCTCAGCGGGTTGGGATCTGCAGCAGCCGCATTGCGATCGATTGTTGATCAAATCGTTGACAGTGTCGCACCACCGATGGGCTCTGATGAGCAGCTTGATGGCTGCGCAACGAAGATCCTCGCTGCCTTCGATGACGCCTTTGCTACTGAAGATCAGCGGAATTTGGCGAATACAAATTCTGGGAGTGGCACCGAGTCATAGTCAGGATCTCCCGGTACGGCGATTCCAACTACATTTCCATCGGCGTCAGTCTTCATCCGGGGAAGAATGGTTTGTGGAAGACCCATCGCCTCACCACCTGCGAGCGCTGCATCTGCAGAATCAAATTCGCTCAACCATTCGAGATTTGCAACGGTCGGAGGGAACATCTGCAGTTCGCCCGCTTCCCAACGCTTCAGTGCATCCTGTGGTCGAACCCACAAACTGTCGATCGTCTCTCCGCCATCGTGCAGAGGCTCTTGGAGCTCGGGAGCCCGGGCGAGAAGAAAGCGAGTATCAAATCGACGACCTTCTCCAACAGGGGTGATCCAGTGGCTGACGAAGCCGATGACGTCAGTGACCAGTCGAAGATCATGCTGCGCGCATAACTCTGAGAGCGACTCAGTTCCTTGGTGGATTGCCTCTCGTGCCTCACTCATCGGTCCGACAATGTCGCCTTCAAACCTGATCATCTCGGTCTCGGTTGAACGACGGGCAAGCAGCACTCCAGCTTCTTCAAAGCTTTCGCGAATTGCGGCGACAATCCATGCAAGACCACCACTTTCGAGACCAAGCCGTGCCGAGGCTTGTGCATCGTCAAGCCCGTCGCAGATTTCTTCAAGTTCGTCAGCGTGATCAGTTCCGTCAACTTTCCCGCCCGGAAACACATACTGGCCACCAGCGAATGCCGCCGAGAGTGTTCGGCGCAACATGAACACCTCTGGCCCTTCAGCACCATCGCGCACCAACATCACCGTGGCGGCAGGGCGAACTGGGATATCTGCGGCGCGAGGTCGCTCAGGTTGGTCCGGTGTTGCTGATGAGGTGTCGCTGGCCATAAGACGACCGTACTTCGCTGCTGACGCTTCTACCGAGGTCAGACGTCGTTCTCACCCACAGTCTCCGAGTCTCTGCCGAGGCGAGCGTACGTCGCTGATGCAATCACAATCGCCCCAAGTACAACAGCAACAATTTGCCAGTTGTTATTCAGGCTGGTGATGACACGCCGCTGGAATTGTTCAACAGCAACCGTGATCGGGTCGCTCTCGCCGTTGACGTCGACCACCCAGAAGTAGTAAGCGAGATATAGACCCGACAACACCACGAAGACTCCAGCAATCGTTTCGACACGATGCATACCCCGCCGCAACACTCCCAGTAGTCCAATTTTGGCGACTGCAAGTGAGACCGTTAGCGCCGTAATCAGCAACCCCATTCCAGCGGCATATGCCGCGACATTTCCAAGCGCTCCAAAAACCCCGTTGCTTCGCACAGCAATCAGGGTGGGTAAGAACAACCCAATGGTGCAGCCCAGCGAGGCCACTGCGTAGGCGACGCCGAAGAGGAACATTGAGCGAACCCCTCGATCGCGCCCACCTACGTCAAGTCGTGGCAGTGCGAGCCCAACTCCGCGGCCCGTCAACATCGCGATTCCGAGTACCACAAGACCCACTGCAATCACAATTGTTGCGTAGCGAGCATTCTGCTGAATCCATGAGGTGAAGTTGTAGGTCACGAGACCAACAACGATGAATACCGACATGAATCCTGCCGTGAGTGCCGAGCTCACTACCAGCGCTCGCCGAATACTCGCCCTTCGGACTCCGAGACCGGCCGACACCTCAGATGTATCGGCGCCAAGAAAAAACATGAGATACGTCGGCAACAGTACAAACCCGCAGGGGTTGACCGCAGCAACAAGCCCTCTCAGAAACGACAGTGTCATGCGTCCACGCCTCCTACAACGCCAAAATATTCACCGATTGCTGTGGTCAATTCATCAGCGGTGAGAACCCCAGCATCACCAAGAATTTGGCCCTGAGCATTAACGAACACCGTGTACGGAAAGCCGACTGTTCCGAGGGCATCGGTGAGTTCGGCGAGCGGATCTCGGTAGAGGTCGTATGTGACTCCCATTTGGGAAGCAAACTCGGTCATTGCCTCTGCAGAATCGACAGGGTTAATTCCGATGAATACGACATCGTCTCCGAATTGTTCATTGACTGTGGCAAAGTCTGGCATTTCACGGCGACATGGAGGGCACGCCGCGAACCACAGATTGACCACCATTGGCTTCCCGATCAAATCCGATGAGTTCACAGTTCCCCCGCCAACGTCAACGATGTCAACTGATGGAAAGAACGCACGGGTGACGACTTCGCCTTCTTCTGAAAGCTGATATTCGCCAGGATTTGTAAGAACTGCATCGACTTCATCATCAACGATGGCATCACGAACCTCTGGTGCACCAACTGCAACGAGCCCAACCATCACGATGCCCATCGCAATCGCAAAGAGACGTAGACGGGTGGACCGGTTCACCCTGACAGACTATTAGGCAACCAAGTGAGGTGGCACGGGCACCTCATCAACCACAAGGGTCTCTCGCTTCACTTTTGTTGGGCGGCCTCGTCGAGGCCGGTCCTCAACGATGACGCCATCCATGAGAAGTTGTCCGCCCCATACGCCATATGTCTCACTTCGTTGAAGAGCCCCGCTCAAGCAGTCCTCGGCCAACCGACAGCGGCTGCAAATTGCTTTTGCTCTGGCGAGTTCGTGCGCATGATCCGAAAAGAACAGGTACGCGAGCCCACCTTCTCCATCTGAGCAGCGTGCACGATCAAGTTGCAGTGGTTGGGTGTCGGGAAACTCTGGAATTTCAATCTGAATGCTCATGCCTGTCAAGAGCACGAACGTTCAGATTCCTCGCACTTTTTTTACATTCTCAGCAAGATTTTCCCGACGTTTGCATCTGCCTCCATGTGGCGGTGAGCATCAGCGATGTCGTTGAGATCAAATGTCGCGTCGATGACGGGCTTCATGTCGCCAGATTCAAACCGAGGCAGCATCTGTGCGGCGAAGCCTTGCACCGCAGCAATCTTTTGCTCAATCGGCCGATTGCGAAGCGTGGTACCAATCCAGGTCGCACGTTTGGCGAGAATCAATCCCGTGGTGATCGAAGACGCCGCCCCACCCATCAGACCTACCTGCATAATGGTGCCCTGGGAAGCGAGTGCTCGAAGGTTTCGGTCTGATTCTTCTCCGCCGATGACATCAAGGATGACGTTCATGCCTTGCGGTACTGCTGCCTGCAGTTCGGACAGCCAATCAGATGGCGATCGCTCAATCACCAGATCGGCTCCGAGCGCTCGGCAGGCATCGGCCTTACGAGCGGAACACGTCACCGCGATGTGTGCACCAATCGATTTAGCGATCTGAATCGCTGCGGTACCGACACCACTTGCACCGGCATGCACGAGAGCCCATGCTCCAGAGGTCAGCCCACCTTGCCCAATGAGCGCATCCCATGCGGTTACAAACACCTCAGGGATTCCAGCCATCTCGTCATCAGCAACTGCGGTCGGTACAGACATCGCCATTCGTTCGTGCGTGATCACCATCTCGGCGTTACACGCACCTGCTTCGATTCCCATCACTCGGTCACCTACCGACCAGCGGGTGACGCGAGATCCAACCGATTCGACAAACCCGGCATATTCGAGACCGAGAATTTCGTGTTCACGCTTAATCGGGTCGGGGTACCCACCCTGACGTTGCAGGGTGTCAGCTCGATTGCACGCACTATACGACACCGCGACACGAATCTCATCTGGCCCAGGAATCGGATCAGGGACATCCTTCACCACAATGACTTCTGGTCCCCCGTACTGTTCTACAACTGCTGCTCGCATGTGACGAGTGTCGTCGGCGGAACACCCCCGCGTCAATCGTTCAGGCCTGAGAATTTTTCTCTAGTGCTTCGCTGACCTCTTGAGATGAGCGAAATACAACCTGCTGGTAGTGCTGCAACTCGGCAACACTCTCTTTGATGTCATCGAGTGCTCGATGCGAATTTGGCTTCCACGGCCGCCGCGCATTTGCCTCTGGATACCAGCGACGCACCAGTTCTTTGATGCTGGACACGTCGACGCTGCGGTAGTGAAGATAGTTCTCGATCTCGGGGAGATAGCGAGCCAGGAACCGACGGTCAGTTCCTATTGAGTTACCGCATAGGGGAACCGTTCCAGCGTCGGGGCAATGCTCTTTGATGAACTCGAGGGTCTGTCGGCCGGCTTCTTCAAGTGTCAATGTTGACGAAGAAATTTGCTCAAGCAAGCCTGAATCTGTGTGCATCTTCATCACAACTTCGTTCATCTTGTTCAGCACATCGTCAGGCTGGTGGATCACAAGATCAGGGCCTTCGGCGACAATGTTCAAGTCGTCGTCTGTGATGATCGTTGCGATCTCCACGATGACGTCACTCATGTGATCAAGCCCGGTCATTTCGAGATCCATCCATACCAACACGTTCATGATGTTACGTGCCAATATGCGCGATCTGCAGATGTGAGATCCAGTCGGCACAACTGATCGCAATCTGACACCATGGTCACATGGCTCCCACAACCCTCGCAGAACTACTTGCGATGGAAGGAGTGCACGAAGAACTAGCAATACGTTCAACGTTTGGCTTCATGGCATTTCATGGTGGCGGTCTCGAAGCGGTCACCGACACGATCGCACGAGCAGCTGCTGAAGGAGCGAACGCGTCGTATTACGGAATACTGCATCCCGACAATGATCCGCCCCATCTTCCATCAACGCGCTTCCGTCCTGATGAATCGCAAATGTTGACAGATTTCATCAACCATGTTGATGTTGTCGTCACCATCCACGGCTTTGGCCGACGAGGACTATTCACCTCATTGCTGCTCGGCGGAACGAATCGTGATCTCGCAACACATGTCGCCGACACGCTTCGTCCAAGGCTCCCGGCCTATCAACTCATTGACGACGTCGATGAAATACCACAGAATCTTCGCGGTTTGCACCCCAATAACCCGGTGAACCTTCCACGACAAGGAGGCGTGCAGATCGAATTACCTCCACGTGTGCGGGGGTCGTCTCCACTCTGGTGGGACTGGGAAGGCGGGCTCACGCCACACACAGAGTTGCTGATTCAGGGATTAGCCGAAGCGGCTCAAACCTGGCAACTGTCTACGTCGTAATTTCCTCACAACTGTGAGCGGTGGGCTCCCTGCAGCGAGCCTTCTCACAGAAATCGAGGAACCAACATGATGTACGGAGCAAACCCCGAGCAACTCGCCCAACTTGGAAGAACGTTGCACGATCAAATGTCAATGATCAGTCAGCTCATCTCAACAGTTGACAAAGCAATTGGATCAACAATGTGGCAGGGCCCAGCTCGCCAGCGCTTCGAACAAGATTGGAACGGCTCGTTCAAGCATGCACTACATCGTCTCGATGAAGCATTTGGCTCTGCAGGTAGAGACTGTATTTCGCGTTCAGAGGAACTGCTCAGAATCATGGGTGGCTAACCGGCTTCCCGGAGTTCCCTTCGCTTACCTACACTTGACTTGTGGCACACATTGACTTCACCATCGAACCGTTCGTTGAGGGACAACCAGGTGCACATGTCACCGAACCGATCGCAGCACTAGCTGCTCTTGGAGTCACCACCGAATTTGGTGCGTTTGGTTCAAGTTGTGAGGCTGAGCACAGCATGATGCCAGAAGTCGTCGCAACCGTCTTACGGTCTGCGTTCAGCAATGGCGCAACGCGGGTAAATATTGAGGTTGTCGGAGATTCAGACACGTGAGCCATCAGGATCGGCACCCGCTTCTGGACTCAATTCAGCCGCTCCTCGAAGCGATTGGCGCGTCGACAGTTTCAAGCCCTGACGCGCTGCCTTCAGATATCCCTCTCGAATTTGAAGGCGATGTCGTTGCTGCAGTGAGGCTTCCAAAGTTGCACGGTGCCCTCGATCGGCTGATCGAATCGGTAGAAGTCGAAATCGGTGGGCGGCTTGCCGACATGTCCCGCGAAGATAAACAGCGTGCTGTCCGACTTCTCGATGAACGCGGTGCGTTCACCTTGCGTCGAGCGGTCGAAGACCTTGCCGATGCGATGGGTGTGAGCCGGATCACCGTCTACAACTATCTGAATGCAATTCACCGCTGATGCGGCGAGGCGACCTCATTGACGTCGTCGGCTTTGATGCTGACGACACCCTGTGGGAGTGCCAAGACACATTTGATGCTGCGGAACAACTGTTCTTCGAAACGGTAAGCCCATATGCATCGGAAGGCATCGATCTGGCAGATTCCCTCCGCTCTACCGAACTCGGGAATCTTGCAATCTCTGGCTACGGCGTCAAAGCATTTGGGCTTTCGATGATCGAGGCTGCTGTGACTGCAACAGGTGGGACAATTCCGTCACGCGCGATCGGAGTCTTGGTCGATCACATTCATGACATGTTGTGCGAACCCGTGAAACTTCTTGACGGTGTTGCCGGTGCCTTGCAGTCTGTGGCTCAAACCCACCGCATCGTCATGATCACCAAAGGTGACCTTGTTCATCAAACTCGCAAAGTTCGAACATCTGGGCTGTCTCACCATTTTGAACACATCAAAATTGTCTTAGAAAAAGATGCCGAGACATATCAGGGTGTTCTCGACGAGTGGAACATCATTCCGTCAAGGTTCCTGATGGTGGGTAATTCGGTTCGGTCAGACGTGGTCCCCGTCCTCGAGATCGGGGGGTTTGCTCTCCACATTCCGTATCACGTCACGTGGGACCACGAAGTCGTCAACACAACCTCACACGCATTTGAATCGCTTGACTCAATTTCGATGGTTTCAAACTGGCTTGCGAACGAGGCCAAGTAACCACAAGTCAGAGGCGCCGAAGTCGAACTTCAGCCACTCGGTGATCTTGTCCTTTTCGAACAATCAGTGAAGCCCGATTTCTCGTAGGCATGATGTTTTCGCTGAGGTTTACACCGTTGATGCGTTGCCAGATCGACCTCGCCATCTCGACCGATTCTTCGTCGTTGAGATCGGCGTAGTGCGCAAAGAAACTGTCCGCTCGCTGGAATACCGACTGCCGGAACGTGAGAAACCGTTCGATGTACCACTCTTGGATGTGCTGCTCATCAGCATCGACGTAAATCGAAAAGTCGAAGTAGTCCGACACAAACTCAGAGTCATCTCCACCAACCTGTAACACGTTAATGCCTTCAACGATGACAATGTCTGGTGAATCGACGACAACACGCTCATCGGGAACAATGTCGTAGACAATGTGGTCGTAGACAGGGGCCGATGCCGGTGTTCCGCTCTTCACATTGCGAAGGAACTCAATGAGCGACCGAGTGTCGTAACTCTCGGGGAAACCTTTGCGATCCATGAGACCACGCGACTCAAGTTCGGCATTCGGATATAAAAATCCGTCGGTGGTGACCAGGTCAACTTCGGGGTGGTCGGGCCATCTTGAGAGCAGTGCTTGCAAGATTCGACTAAACGTACTTTTCCCGACGGCAACTGAGCCTGCAACTCCGATGACGTATGGGACTTTCGGAGCGTATGCGCCAAGGAACGTTGCAGAAACGCGATGAAGGTCTTGAACGGTACTGATGTACAGGTTCAACAAACGACTCAACGGCAGGTAGACCGCAGCAACCTCTTCGAGATCAATCCTCTCGTTGATACCACGAAGTTGCTCGAGGTCTGCCTCTTCCAGCGTCATCGGCGTAGCGGCACGAAGTGCTGCCCATTCGGCCCTGTTGAACTCGATGTACCTGCTTGGCACGGCAGTGACCCTACGCTAGAAAAGTGGCGGATCAACCATCGGTGGTAAACAATGTTGAGCGCCGTCGTCTCGGCTCGTGGTACACCCCGCCTGCTCTTGTCGACCAGATGTTCACAATGCTCACGAGTGACAGGTGGCATCTCGAACATTCGCACTCGCCGCTGCGTGTTCTCGACCCTTCGTGTGGTGACGGGAGGCTACTCATTGCAGCTCGGCAGCGATTGGGTGCTTCCTGCACTCTTGTCGGCTGCGATGTGAGCCCGTCAACCCGTGCCCTCAATGAACAACATGGCATCGAGTTCGTTGAAGCAAACGGACTAGGCGTTGATTGGTCGACATATCAGGGTCATCACGGCTTTGACCTCGTGGTGTCAAATCCACCATTTCTTTCACAACTTGCAACTTCGACATCTCGAAAAGGAGCCAGCACACTTGGCGGCGGCCCCTACGCGAATAGTGCGATGGAGTTTTGTCTGACCGGAGTTGAGGCATTGCGACCTGGCGGCCGGCTTGCCATCGTTCTTCCTCAGTCTGTACTTGCGTCGCGAGATACCACCGATCTGAGAACCCGCGTCACCTCGCTTGCAACTCTTGTGAACTCGTGGTGGACATCGACACCACAATTTGATGCTGATGTGACCGTGGCGGTGCTTGTATTTGAACGGCGAGCTACGGCGGTCACAGGTAGCGCCGCTCCATGGACAGGCGCAATCACCGATGCCCTCGGGATTCCGCCTGTTCCGGCGCTTGCAACGAGGGGAACGATCGGAGATCGCGCGACGGCTTCTGCAAATTTTCGGGATGAGTATTACGCCCTCGTGCCGGCCGTAGCTGACCACGAGCATGGCCCGCCACTCATCACCTCTGGGCTCATCGACCCGGGTCGCTGTTTATGGGGCCTAAAGCCAGTCCGCTTTGCGCACCAACTATTTGAGAACCCTCGTGTCGACGTAAGCCAACTCAGTGGGCGGTTCCCCAGTTGGGCAGACAGGATGCTGAAACCAAAGGTTCTCGTCGCTGCTCAAACCCGAACCATCGAGGCGGTTGTCGATCTTCACGGCGAGTGGTTACCGGGTGTTCCTGTCACCACGGTCTTCGCACACTCACATGGCGATCTCGAATCGATCGCATCGGTCATTAACTCACCAATCGCTGCCCTCGTTGCGTGGCACAGACGAGCTGGAACAGGTCTCTCACCGACCTCGTTACGGCTCTCACCCGCATCAGTTCTTGACCTTCCCTGGCCAAGGTTCGATATCGACTCGCACGCATTGACCGAACTAGCAGACGGAACATTTGCCGACTTTGGGCTGAAGATGTGTGCATCCTTCGGGGTAAGCGGTGCAGAGGCTGATCGCATCACTTCGTGGTGGCAAAATGCCGGGCGCCCGCGACAAAAAAGACCCCCATCAACTTCATAAACCTGATGGGGTCTGGTTGACTAAAGGTGTGCGAACTCGTCGGATGATTCCTCTCATCAGAATGTTCTTCGTAGTGGGAAGTGCGTTTGCAGTTGCCGCATGCTCTTCGGAGCCCGTGCTCGAATTGTCAGTTGGTGCACGTGAAGGAAAAACGCTGTACGACGCCAACGGGTGCGCCTCCTGTCACGGTTCGAACGGATCAGGTGGGGTTGGACCGATTCTTGCCGGGATTGCTGGAACGAACGTCGCAGTGAGTGACGGATCATTGGTGATTGCCGATCGGGCCTACTTGGTGGAATCAATCCTGCTACCACAGGCACAACTTGTTGATGGCTACAACATCAAAATGCCACAGAACCAGCTCACAGCCGAGCAAGCTGACCTGGTAGCGCAATTCATTGAGGAACTAGTGATCCCGTGAGACGCGTCGTTCTCGGGGCCGCAATGACCCTGCTCAGCATCACGTCCGCGTGCGGTGGTGGGCAGCGTGAATTTGCCGGTTTCGTGAGGACCCCTGCGCCGTCATCTCAGGGGATCACACTTCCCAACGTTGCTTCCGGTGCTGACCGAGAACTCGTTGCTGGCAATAACAATCTTCTCGTGCTCTACTTCGGTTTTACGAATTGCCCCGATATTTGCCCGACCACCCTGCAAGACCTCACCGTCGCACTCAGGCGTCTAGATAATGCTTCTCACATCGAGGTGGCCATGATCACGGTCGATCCAGATCGCGATCTCGAGGTACTTGACGCGTACATCAAAAGTTTCATTCCAACTGCTGAGGCGCTCGGAACAGTCGACGAGTCTGCGTTAGCAATCGCTGCACAACCGTTCGGAGCGAGCTACTTGGTTGACGACTCAGGAGGTGAGATCGAAGTCGCTCATTCAACATCGTTGTATGTCGTCGATGATGAAGGAACACTGCTTCTCACATGGCCATTTGGTACTGCTTCGACGGACATTTCCGCTGATCTTCGCGACCTCCTCTCAGGGCGCCGATGAAAAAACTGCTGATTGCTCTCATTGCTGCGGCCGCCGTCACCGCCACCACGATCATCATCTTCACTGGCGATGACGCCATCTCGCGGACCTCTTCGATCACGACCTTGGCTGACTACGAATATGAGATCCCGCCTGGCACAGGCGGGAGAACTGACGCCGGCGAAGAACTCGACATTTTCCCACTGCTATTGGAGGTTCGGGTTGGTGAGTCGATCCGCATCGTGAATAACGATGACCGCGATCATCTCATTGGAGCATTCTTTGTTGGAGCCGGTGAAACGTTGACGCAAGAGTTCGTGAGCTCTGGCGTGCTCACTGGAGAGTGTTCGATCAGGCCAGGCAGCAGTTTTACTGTTCAGGTATCCGAATGATTGAACGGCGCACATTGCCGTCACGAATTGCGATGTCGCTTTGCGGTGGTCTCTTCATCGCTCTCGTTCCGGCAACCGCAGCATTTGCTGATGCTCCTGGCCCCACCGATTACAACTCGACGATCACCGCCATTGAGACCGACGATCGGCTGCCACTGCCTGAAGGCGTCGGCATCTCGATTGAAGGGCATGATTCGTTTCTGGCACTGACCGTGCCCAGAGGGGTCGCAGCACAGGTGCCCGGCTACGAGCAAGAGCCCTACCTGAAAATTGATCAGGACTGCACGACGTTAGAGAATCAACGTTCGGTGTCGACTTGGTACAACAAAGACCGATTCGGTGGAGATATTGCGACAGACGTTGTCGATAACGATGCCGATCCCGACTGGAAGGTCATTGGTTCGAGTTGTTCCGTTGCTTGGCACGATCACCGCATTCACTACATGTCACCGATTCGCCCAATCAATGCAGAACCGGGTGATGTGATCGTCACTGACTCCATCGCCCTCACCATTGATGGGCGAGATGTTGTCGTTCATGTTCAAAGCGAATTGTTTGCACCGCCCTCACAATTGCCAGCAATCATCGGTGCGATTATTTCTCTTGCAATGGTTGCAATGATGTGGAGAGGAACAACTCTGGCTGTACTAGTTTTCCCAGTCTCGGCAATCGGACTCATCGTTGGTGGAGCACAGTACGTGTGGGCCCCCACAGCAACCGGGCCGAACATCAGCGTCGTGATTTTTCCGTTCATTGCTGTGACAGCTGGAGTTGCCGTATACGCCGCTCGACACAGAGGACTCCTATTCACCAATGGATCAACCCTGCTCGGTGGCACAATGCTCACGATCTGGGCGGTTCTTCGGCTTGATGTGTTCAGCTTTGCACTGCTGCCAACATCGCTTCCCTACTGGGTTGACCGCTGCTGCACCGCAGTCGTTGCGGTGAGTGGAATCGCCTTCGTGAGCTATGCGATGCAACAGCTCTGGCGGATGTCGGTCGTTCGGCCACAAACCGAACTGGTAACTGACTAGCCCTCGTCTACCTCAACCGTGACGGTGAGGTCATCAGCGTTCTCAAAGTCGAGCGTCAGATCGAATATGTTGCCTACCGCAAGTGGTTCAACAAGATCAATCAGCATGATGTGGTAGCCACCCGGAGCCAGACGAACCGGCGAACCTGCAGGTAGGGGCAACCGGCCAATCTCTTGCATCGACATGGCGCCGTCGTGCATTTCGCCATCATGCATCGTGTCGTGATCCATGCCGCTCGAGTCATCAGACATATCCATTGCTTGCACAACTTCATGTATCTCTGCACGGTCAGCAATGTCCTGAGGAACTGTCACGGCAATCAGGGCATCATCATTTGTGGCAGTGATCTTGAAGTATGCGGCCCCGGTGGTGACTCCGGCAGGACTGACCCGCGCCCAGGCATCTTCGACAGAGATTTCATCGCTCCCACCGCAACCAGAAATGGCAACTAGAGCCAATGGCAACGAGCCGACGATTACAGCGCTGAGTTTCATCAGTAAATCATATTGGCGGGAAAAGTGTTGCTCTCGGATCTCAGCGATTCCACGGTGCCGATGGGGAAACAGCACCTGCACCACCGGTCAAGACCTCAACACCATCGTCTGTCACGAGAACTGTATGTTCAAATTGGGCAGTTCGCTGCCAATCTGCGGTCACCGCAGTCCAGCCGTCGTCCCACATTCGATGACGCCAATCGCCAAGGGTGATCATCGGTTCGATGGTGAACGTCATCCCCGGGAGCATCTCAAGAGTTGCACGAGAATCGTAATAATGAAGTATCTGAATATCGGTATGGAACTGCTCGCCGATGCCGTGACCGATGAACGATTTCACGACCCCGTAACGATGCTCTTTGGCGTGATCCTCAATTGCGCGACCGATATCGCTCACCGGTCGGCCCGGTCGAACGGCCTCGATTCCAAGCCACGTACACTCCTCGGTCACACGGATGAGATCGCGACTGACTTCGTCGACTTCACCTACACAAAAGGTGGCATTGGTATCTCCGTGCACACCGCCGATGAATCCCGTCACATCAAGGTTCATGATGTCGCCATCGAGCATTACTCGTGAATCAGGTATTCCATGGCAAATCACCTCATTCGCTGACGTGCACAAGCTCTTTGGGTAACCGTGATAGTTCAACGTGCTCGGGTACGCCCCACGTTCAATGAACAGGTCGTGGACATACGCATCAACCTCATCTGTTGTTTTGCCCGGTTCGAGAAAATCACCCGCAAGTCGAAGAACCTCGGCTGCGATCTTGCCCGAATGCCGCATGCGCTCAATGATTTCAGGTGTTTTCACGAGGGGTTCATCCCAGTGTTCAACAACTCCAGAATCTGCGTATGACGGCCGAGGAATTGTCTCTGGAACGAGCCTCATCGGCGAAATCTCACCCGGATGGACGCGGCCTTCGGTGTTCCGGTGGCACCGTTTGTACTTGCGTCCACTTCCGCACCAACACGGGTCGTTTGCTTGGAGGGATCCGGTGGGGGGTTGCGTTGTCATGACACGTCAAGTCTACGAGCCGTCGGTTGGAGTGGCTTACGGAGCCAGCCGGTTGCGAACCCATTCGCCACCGGAGCGCGTATATTGCACCCGATCATGGAGTCGGCTCGGCCGACCCTGCCAGAATTCCCACCGAATCGGAATGATCCTCCAGCCACCCCAAAACGGTGGCCTGGTGACCTCGTCAGACCCGAAACGATCCTCAGCCTCGGCAACAAAAGATTCGAGTATCTCTCGACTATCAATCACCTCTGATTGAGGCGAAGCCCATGCCCCAATCTGAGATCCTCGAGGGCGACTCGCAAAATACGCATCGCTCTCTGTATCAGCGATTCGTTCAACGGTGCCGGTGACTCGAACCTGTCGATGGAGGGCCAACCACCCAAACACTGCTGTAGCGCGTTGGGTCGACTCAAGTTGCTGACTTTTGGTCGAGTTGAAGTTTGTAAAAAACGTGACGCCTCCGTCGGATACCTCTCGGGCAAGCACAATTCGGGCATCCGGTGTGCTGGTTGCATCCACTGTCGCAACCGTCATCGCATTTGGTTCGACAAGACCTGCGTCGATGGCATCGCTATGCCAAGAATGCCACTGCACGACCGGCGAATCGTCGACATCTGAAACATCGAGACCCGCTGTTTCGTACTGCACCCTCCGGTGCCGGACGAGATCATTTCCGTCGGTCATATCAGCCTCCGAGACGAGATATTCCGCGCATATACGGTGACAAGACCTCTGGAATGTTGACGCTTCCATCAGCCTGCCGATGCGTTTCAAGAATTGCTGCCCACACTCGAGGAACGGCAAGCGCCGAACCGTTTAAGGTGTGAACAAGCACGGTGCCCTTCATTGGCTTGCCGTCGGCATCAACCTGGCGATGGCGAATATCTGCCCGGCGAGCTTGGTAGTCAGAGAACCACGACACCGATGAGACTTCGAGCCACTGACCACACCCTGGCGCGTACACCTCGATATCGAAAGAACGATGGTGACTTTGCCCTAAATCTCCAGTGCAAATTTCAATCACCCGATGATGCAGCCCGAGAGAGGAAATCATTCGCTCAACGCGAGCCACCATATCGATGAGCAATTGGGGGGCTTGCTCGGCAGCTGCCAACGCCAAAATTTCGACTTTGTCGAACTCATGTGAGCGGAGCATCCCTCGAGTGTCTCGTCCTGCTGACCCTGCCTCACGGCGGAAACATGGGCTAAAGGCCATAAAACGCATCGGGAGATCTGCCGCATCGAGAATCTCGCCGCTATACATCGAGGTCAGAGGAACCTCCGCGGTTGGAATGCACCACAGATCATCACGTTCGATGGCGTAGGCATCATCGGCAAATTTTGGCAGCTGGCCTGTCGACGTCAACGTCGCCGTTGAGACAAGCGATGGTGGACGAATCTCTTCGAACTCATCTGCATTGCTGTCGAGCGCATATTGGCACAGCGCTCGTGCCAATGTTGCTCCCGCACCGCGCTGCATCGTAAACATTGATGCCGCAATTTTTGTCGCACGTTCGTTATCGAGAATGCCAAGCAATTCACCGATTTCCCAGTGTGGGACTCGCTGGTGTTCGGCGAAACCATCGATGCCTCCCTCGGGAAGAAACGGACCATTAACCACCGGGTTGTCGTCTTCACTTGCTCCATCTGGAACGTCTCGGTGAGGCACATTTGGGATGTGAAGGAGTAACTCGTGCATCTTCGCCGAGAGCACTTCGTGATCCTGCTCGATACGAGAAACGTCGTCGCCCAGGGCCCGACTCTGTGCTTGAACGGCTTCGGCTTGCTCGACATTGCCATCTCGACGCAATTGACCGACTTCGCGAGAGAGTTCATTTATTCGAGCGCGAGCCTCGTCGCGCTCAGCAGTAATCTCTCTCAACCGCCGGTCGAGCTCAAGAACCTCCTCGACCTGAGAATCACATGATGAATCACCGCGACGCGCCAGCGCGGCACAGATTTCATCAGCGTGCTCTCGGAGCTGTCGAACATCAATCACGATGCCGAGGCTACCGGTCAGTCCTCTTCACGTGCAGGTGCAGAGCGCGCAAAGGCGGCCTCCACATCGGCCGTGGTGAGAGGAGCCTCCCCAGCAGCTTCGTCAGCCGGTACAGAATTTCTGCGATAGTCGTGGCTATTCCTGAACTGCTTCGCGTATTGAATGAAGTACCCGATAATGAGCGCCCAAAGGAACATTCCCGCCATCGTCTTCATGATCGCACCAGCAAGTTGCTGATCCTCAGCAAGCGAAAGCCCCCATAAACGCACAGGCCGGGCATACGCCTCGTACACCGCCGACTCAGCAAAGGTAAGGAACGCGGCCGGAATTGTAGGAATAATCGATTGTGCGAAGAGGTAGATGCCTTTACCGAGCGGTCCGAGCTGAAATTCAGGAATCGGGCCAACAACTGGCATCCACATCAGAAGCGCCGAGGAGACGACGAGCACGTGAAGGAGATAGTGCAATGCGCCATTCCAGTAACCATCACCAACGGAGGCGTTCACCAGCGACGGAAGGTGCGTGAGCAAGGTCGCTCCGTTGAACAACAGGGCAGCAACAACCGGACGCGTCAGGAACCGCATCGCCTGATACACCGAACCATTTCCGATGAGCACGCGCATCAGCCAGGTTGGTGTCGCAAGCAACGCCAAGGGCGGAAGCCAAAACGACAGCGCCATGTGTTGAACCATGTGCACCGAATAGAGATAGTCCTCACTGATGTCGTGAACCGGCCAATCGCTCGATATCCACAGCACAGTGATCGCCGCGACAAACGAAATGGTGTTTGACTTGCTCAACACCGGCTGTCCGGGTTGAACCGCTTTTGGTCCGATCACCCTCACCGTATAAATAAATGCGGCCGTGAGAAAGCTGGCGAGTAGCCAGACCTCTGGATGCGGTACAAACTTCCAGGGATTAACCGAGATGTCGACCTGCGCCAACATCGAGTTCATGTCACCTCAGCTCTGGAAGAAATGCAGTGTTGCAAGGAACACGGCATAACAACCAACTGCCAGCGTCATGCCGATGTAGAACATGAGGCTGAACAACTTTGAGTCAAACTTCAGGTGCATAAAGTACAACAACACCATGAAAAACTTGACTGCCATCAAGATGAGAAGTCCAGGAAGGAACGCCGCACCCAATTGTTCTTGGGTGTAGCTAAATACCACCTCAACGGCAGTGATCACGGCAAGGAAAATTGCGATCTTGATATATCCGAGATCGGTGAGACCATGCTCAGCATGCTCATCGCCGTGAGTGTCATGTTGTTCTGTGGCCGTACTCATGTCAACTCAATTCTTATCAGGCTGGGATCAGGTACACGAGGGTGAAGATGAGGATCCACACCACGTCGACAAAGTGCCAGTAGAGACCGAACAGTTCAACAACTTCCTTCTTGTCGCCAACAACTTTGTTCTTCGAGATCATTCCAACGAGCGACATCAACATGATGATGCCGACGCTCACGTGAACACCGTGGAACCCAGTGAGCGTGAAGAAACTCGATGAAAAGAGGCTCGTCGTGAAGCCGAGACCCTCACGGTAAAAGGTGGTGAATTCGTACACCTGACCAGCAACAAACAGAGCGCCAAGCAGGGCGGTTACCGACAACCACAGTTTCGTATTTCGATCATCATCACGATTCGCTGATGACACTGCCAACACCATGGTGAGCGACGACATCAGAAGCACAAAGCTTGAAGCAGAGGTGAATGGGATATCCCATACCTGGTCTGGGCCAAGGTTTGCCGAGTGGCGACCTCGATACAGCATGTAGGTCGAGATAAGTCCACCGAAGAGCAAACACTCCGAGCCGAGGAACATCCACATTGCCAACTTGTTGTTTGACAACCCGGTTGACGTGTGGTGGGCACCGTGATCGACGTGATCGTCGGCGTGAACTGCAGTATCAGCCATGAGATGCAACCTCCATCGAAGTGCCAGTCGGCGGGTCGTAATCCTCTTCAGGGGCGGTATGCGGCTCAAGACCCCATCCGTAGAACGAGACCAGCGCAAGGACCGCTCCACCAAGAAGAAGGAACAAGTTGTAAATCACGCCATACGCCATGATCGGAAGGCTGAACGCCAACAAGATCGGCCAATATGAAGGTGATGGCAGGTGAATATGCCCATCGGCATTGTTCTCTTCCTCGGCAAGAACTTCTTCGGCAGTTGCAACTTGGTGGAACTCATGATGGCCGTCAGCGCCACGGTCCTCGTACTTGCGATGGAAGAACTCATCGAGGTGGCCAACCTGCGGCACGCGGTCGAAGTTGTGCTCTTTCGGTGGATTGGTGGTGATCCACTCCAGGCTGCGGGCATCCCAAGGGTCAAGTGGTGCTTTCTCGGTTCCTTTGCGATGCGAAACATAAATGTTCACGAAGAACAACAAGACGCCAAGTGCAAGCACAAATGTGCCGATGGACGCAACGAGGTTCCAGAAACCGATGTTGAAGAACCCCTCGCCTGCACGGTTCTCCGTCCACTGATACATACGTCGTGGCTGACCTTGCAAACCAATGATATGCATCGGTCCGAACGTGAGGTTCATACCGATAATGGTGAGCCAGAAGTTGACCCGACCGAGACGCTCGTTGAGCATCTTGCCAAACATCTTGGGCCACCAGTAGTACATGCCCGCAAACAAGCCGAGTACTGCGCCACCAAAAATCACGTAGTGGAAGTGAGCAACGATGTAATACGTGTCAGTCTGTTGAGTATCAGAAGGTGCAACCGAGTGGGTGACGCCAGACAGACCGCCAATGGTGAACTGGATAATGACACCTACTGCATACAGCATTGGAACAGTGAATTTGATCTTTCCACCCCACATCGTGAGGGTCCAGTTCACGATCTTCACACCGGTCGGAATGGCAATCGCCATGGTTGCCACGGAGAAAGCCGCAACAGAAATCGGACCAAGTCCGGAAGCGAACATGTGGTGAGCCCACACACCCCAGCCAACGAATCCGATCGCTGCGCCAGAGAAGACGATCAGCGGGTAACCAAATAGTGGCTTCTTCGAGAACACCGGGAGAATTTCTGACACGATGCCAAAGCTCGGAAGAACGATGATGTACACCTCGGGGTGACCGAAGATCCAGAACAAGTGCTGCCACAACAGCGGGTCGGCACCAGCTTCCACGGTAAAGAATGTTGCATCGAAACTGCGCTGGAACATCAACATGAACAACGCCACGGTGATGACTGGCATAGCGAACAACAAGAGGAACTGCACCACCATCACCATCCAGGTGAAGATCGGCAACTTCATCAAACTCATACCCGGGGCCCTCATGTTGATCACCGTCACGATGAGGTTGATGGCGCCGGTGAGAGAAGCAATACCAGTGATCTGCAGACCGAGACCCCAGAAGTCAACGCCGTTCGATGGAGAGAACGCAACCGATGAGTTCGGGGCGTACATAAACCAGCCGCCATCGGCTCCACCACCGAGGAACCATGAGGTGTTCAAGAAGAGGCCACCAAATAGGAACGCCCAAAAGCCAAACGCATTGATGCGCGGGAAAGCGACGTCGCGGGCACCGATCTGAAGCGGCACAAAGTAGTTTGCGAAAGCAGCCGCCATCGGCATCACGAACAAGAACACCATCGTGGTGGCATGCATCGTGAACATCTGGTTGTACTTGTCGGCCGACAACACTGTCCCATTCGGCCCAGCGAGTTGCAAACGGATGAGCATTGCTTCAATGCCACCGACCACGAAGAAAAACATGGCAACAACGCCATACATAATTCCGAGTTTCTTATGGTCGATCGTAAACAGCCACGACTTCCATCCGGTTGTTTCAACAGGACGACGGAAGACTCCGTACGACGACTCTGGAGTCGCCTCTGAAGGCGTCGATTGATCGACGACTTCTACTTCATCAGAGGGGCGTTCAATGATTGCCATCTGTTACTCACTTCCGCTCAAGGAGGTAGGCGATTAATTGATCGATTTGGTCTTCGCTCAGACCGAGATACGGCATTCCTCTAACCTTGCCGTCGGTCTGCTCCAGCGTTGCTGGATCGGCGTACATTGGCTTCTTCGCAGGAGCATTTCGTAGCCATTCACGAAGGTCAATCTCGTTGAGGCAGTCCTGCGAGACTCCAGCCAAGTACTTGTCACCGAATTCCTCGGGGCTGGACTCCCACACGTCGGCGCGACATTCAGGGGTGAGAAGATCCCAGGTAGCACCTGCAAATGTGTTTCGAACCATGAGATTCGTCAAGTTTGGCGCTGCTCCGGAGTACACAAACTGGTCTGGGTATGACACAACGATGTTGCCGTTGTTCGGATCTAGGAGGCCGTTGACTTGGTGACAACGCGAACACTGGGCAATAAAGGTTGTTTCACCTTCCGCCGCCAGGCTGCCCTCCTGCGGCGCTTGGTACGGCTCTAATTCATTATCAAGCCACTTCTGGAAATCTGCAGACTCGAGCACCACCGTCTCCATACGCATATTTGCGTGAGAGAGTCCACAGAACTCGGTGCATTGGCCGGCGTAAATACCAGGAGTATCTGACTCAAGACGAAGGAAGTGGACTCGCCCAGGCACCATGTCGCGCTTGCCATTTAGGCGCGGGATCCAGTAACTGTGGATGACATCTCGGCTCGTACCGCGCAGTAGCACCTTCGTATTCGCCGGAATTACTAGCTGACCCGACGTGATAATTGGGCTTGCCTCAACGGCTGAAGGGGCATAACCGCAGATGGTGCCATCTGCTCCGACTTCGTAGTCATATTCCCACCACCACTGCTGACCAGTCACGTTGATCACGCACTCTGTGTCATCGGTTGCATTGAGCGCCATCACAACGCCCACCGTTGGAATCGCAATCGCCGCAAGAATCACCGCTGGAATCGCAATGAAGAGATACTCGAGCCAGGCCTTGCCGTGAGCCTGCTCGGGAATCGGCTGGCCCTTATCGCGGTACTTCACCACGGTGACGGCAATGAAGGCCATCACAATGACGCCAACAACACCGGCAGTGAGGAACACCGGCCACTGCAGGTCTTGGATCTTCTGTGCATTTGCACCGGCAGGCTTCCAGGTGTCCTGGGGAGCATCGGTTGCACACCCTGCAAGCAGGGCGGCCGCCGACAGACCGGCACCAGCAGTGGCTAGTTTGCGACCTCGCGAACTCATGTTCTCAAGAATAGGAGTCGAATCATTCGAAGTAGACATGGTGCGATCGTGAACCTTCAGGTGACTCATGGCACAACCACCTCGATCCGCTCGTCGAGACCTGCGACTACGAAGGCGTAGCCACCTGACTCTTCGACAGCTGGATCGAAACTTGGTGCTGTGTAGTTAATGGTGAGAAGTTGAACTCCGCCCTCTTCAATGAGTGCAGTACAGAGACGAGCTGGAGAACCCTCAACATCCGCCAACTCGGCAATAAAGCGGCGTGGTTCAGCCGTTTCATTTCGGAACAAAATGTTGTTCGGGTTTGAACGAGGCAACTGAATCATTCCGCTCTTTGGGGTTTTGAGGCCAGGACGGATATACGACAAGCCGTTTTCGCTGAGTGTCACCTCGGCCGATGAGTTTGCCTTTCCTGCGACGGTCTGGCTTGCGTGCTCATCTGCCGAAATCTCCTCCTCACCGCACTTATCAAGTTCGGCGTAGTACGCCGTCGTGTGATGTTCCTTGATTTCACGCTCGCCATTTAGTCCGGCAACCGCTCCACCAGCAAGTAGAACCACACTGACAATCGAGAACAAACCAAACATCTTCGATGCACTGAGCGACCGTGCACGGCTAATCACAGCTCCACCGAAGAGCACGATTGTGGCAACGATTGAGAAGGCGACGATTGTTGACGACTTTGTCGGAGCTCCCAACATGACACGGCTGAACATGAAGACAATCAGCCCGAGCCCAATCGCTGCAGCAACTGGCATTTCCGCGGTATAGGCGAGACGACCACGCACCTCACGGTTGTGAGCGGCATCAGATGATGCGCCCTCAGCCCAGCCTTGGAGTAACCACTCTGCCGAGGCTGCAAGCACCACAACAAGGCCGATCATGGTGAGTGCTGCGTGGATGACGACTCCTAGAGCAATCAGCACTCCGCCAACAGCAACTCCGATTGGCCAGACCGACGAGGCCGGACGCGGGGTTGCGGCAGCCGAACCTGAGAAACGTGTGACATCATCTGCGGCGACGTTCGCATCACGGATGAACGCGTTGATTCCTGCAAGGAAGATGAGTCCGGTGGTCAACGAAACCAACCCGACAGTACCCATGATGCCGCCGATAAGGACGCCATACAGCAGCGTTCCGATAAGGGAAGCTCCGCTTGCCCCGAAAAGAAGTTTTGAACCGGTGGTGAACATCAGACTTCTGTCCTCACTTCGTGACGTAAACGACGAACCAAACTGCTGAGTAAGCCGCAGCAGCGAAGTACCAATACAAAGCGTGTGCCGAGACGATCTCGGATTGCCAATCTCGACCGCCAAGGGTTCTAAAGGCCGCAACAACGGTGAAGATGAGGCCGATGATGACGAGTGCCATCATGGTGCCGGTGACAGCGTAAAACAATGCGCCGTATGCGCCCTCAGCGAGTTCGACCTCCATCTGGCTATACACGAATGCTTGGGCATTAATGAATGAAAGTGCCAGTATCGCAACGACCGAAAGGGCAAGTCCGGTATGGCCACGGTCTTGACGGCGAGCAGAGTACACCGCCCATTGAGCGAAGAAACACAGACCGAAGATGGTGATCAGCATCACGTTTGTCGCAACTTCGGGAATGATGTACTTCATCGGGAAGCGTTCACCAGCGTCAACAACGTGCTGACGCTCCAGAAGCCAGACAGCCAACATTCCACCGATCAAGGTGGTGCCAGCAAGACCAGCCAACGCTGAGCCAACGAGAAGTTGACGGCGCGGGGCGGGGGCCGGTCCAGATGGTAGAGCGAGCGTCATGAAGGGCTCCCTTCAGGGGTCTGATCGAGTTCGGGTTCTGACGAGCGAACAGTTGCAAGTGCTGCGTAATTGTCTGATGGCGCTGGGGACGAAGTCGACCACTCGATGGTGTGCGCACACCATGGATTTGATGTTCCGTCGGCCGTGCCGCCCCGAGTTGCTCCAGCGAACGCAAGAACAGTCAGCGCCATCAACGCGTAGCCGACAAGAGTCAACGTCGAAAAGAGTGACGCATCCGAATCTGCAAGGCCGGCAATGACCGCTGGGGCGCCCGCAAGAACGACACCAAGCGCACCGAGCAGCGCAAGTGGCAACACCTTTTTCTCGTCTCGCTTGAAACCAGAGAACTTCGGTGCCCAGAAGATAAGCCCGCCCATTGAGCCAACCGCAGCGGCAAGACACACGAGGGCAACCGAGCCTTCAACCGCTGTGGTTCCTGCAAGTTCAAGATCAACAACCTGAATGAGTACTCCGACTACTGCACCAAGAAGGAACAGCAAGGTGGCTAGCAAACCGAACAACATTGGGCTCAAAATCCTGGGCTTTGCCGAACTTGAGCCGTCAGGCTTGGCAACCAGTGGAGCAGTCAGCAACGTGATGACAATTCCCAGTAACGGAAGTCCAACAAAGAAGGCCATCACCACAAGCGATTTCACGACGTCTTGTCCCGAGGCGGAGAAGTCGACTGGGAAATCATTCTGCATGGTCACGCCAGAGAAGGCAGCGACCCCCACAAGTGCCGAACCTGCGAAGACAAGCTGGCGCATCGGATGGCGACGACTCACCGAAACCGGAAGAAGCTCAGCGAACACGCCCAACACTGGAATCGCATAGATGTACACCATCGGCGCAGAAAAGAACCGCGGCAGCCAATCAGCAAGAGCGTCTGAGTTGCCGAACACCAGTGCAGAATTCCGGTGGTCGACGAAGAGAAGGATCGTAAGACCGACCATTACCGGTGCCGTGACAACAAGTGAGATCGCCTGAACAAGGGCGGTCCAGCTGAAGAACGGAACCCGCCGCATCGTGATACCAGGCGCACGAGATGTGAGAACAGTAGTTGCAACACTGATCGCAGCGGCAACGACACCGAACATCATGAGAATCATCGCTGCGAGATAAAGGTCAACCATGTCGCCATCGGCTCCGCCGATACCGCCGCCATTGAGGATCGAAACCACAATCAGGACGGCGCCGGCGAGCCACATGTAGAAGCCGAGAAGCGTCAAGCGAGCAAATGCAATTGAACGCGCGCCAACCTGCATGGGAGTGACTGCGATGCTGAGGCCAAGAGTGAGAGGTAACGCGACCATCAGCACCAAACCAAACTGATGAAGTTGCGCCAACTGATTAAGTTGCTGACCGTTGAATGCGCCAAGATCCGCAACAGCTTCGAGTGACCGAAGAATTGCAACAACCGAGACAGCAACCAACCCTAAAAGGCCAAAACCTGCGAAGAGGCGGCCAATCTTCTTGTGATCGGTTGATGTTGCCCAATCTGCAATTGCAGCAACTGACGTGCCAATACGGCCGTCCGACAGCAGCGCCGAACCCGCACCCATTGCATTTCCCGATTGTTCCATCGTCGTCATCTCAGTTTTGACTCACTTCTGCTTCAGTAGCGCCCGCGACGGAGCACACCTCTTTCGAAACTACCGTCTTGAAGACTACCTCGGAGAGGCCTCCGCAACCGAAATCATCCTGTTCGTTAAGCCAAGCATGCTCATAGGAGAACATCGACCGTCATGGCTGCAAAGAGCAACGTGATGTAAGTGATTGAGAACCCAAACAGCCGCATAGATGCCGACTCAGTGGGATTTTTTCCAAGTCGGACCGTGCCAAACAAGAACGCCGCTCCCAACGAAATCGCCGAGATCAGGTAGACCATGCCGAGGTCACTCGAAGCGACGAACACGAGCAAACTCGATATCACGAGCGCAACCGTATGAGCGATCATCTGCACATGAGCATCTCGAAATGGGACGATGGCCGGCAACATCGGAACGTTTGCAGCTCGATAATCGTCGGCATACCGAAGAGCGAGCGCCCAAAAATGAGGTGGTGTCCAAAAGAATATGACCGCAAACAGCACGACTGGAACAACAGAAAGGCTGTTTGTCACAGCAGCCCAGCCAACCAGCACCGGAACCGCACCAGCTGCTCCACCAATCACAATGTTTTGTTGACTTGTTCGCTTTAGCCAGAGTGTGTACACCCCGATGTAGAACGCCGTTGCAGACAATGCGAGGACCGCCGACAAGAAGTTGGCTGAAACCCATAACACTGCGAACGCAGCTACCTCGAGCACAACGGCGAATACGAGCGCCTCATTCGGCTTCACCAACCCGGTAACTAAAGGCCGGTGACGGGTGCGTTCCATCAACGCGTCAATGTCACGATCGACAAACATGTTCATAGTGTTCGCTCCACCGGCAGCAAGTGCTCCACCGATGAGCGTAAGGATGACAAGCCAAGTCGATGGCCAACCATTCTCCGCAAGCACCATTGTCGGCACGGTCGTAATGAGCAGAAGTTCGATAATGCGAGGCTTTGTCAGCGCAATAAAGGCCCCGACTCGGTTGCGGGGCTGGCGGCTTCCATGCACAACGCCACCAGGTGCCATGCGCGAAGGCACGAGAGGACGGTTGCCAATGGACATGGAACCATCGTACGACCCGTTAGATGTGCCGGCCAACGCCATCAGGCAGACTGTTTGATGTGACATATTCGTTGCTCACTCATTACGCGTCGTCCGACACGATGACCGCGCCCGAGATTGACGTTGCCTCAAACGTCGAGCACGAGCGTGAATGGATCGTGATCGTGTGGAACGATCCCGTAAACCTCATGAGTTATGTCACCTACGTTCTCCAGAAACTGTTTGGCTACTCAACAGAGAAAGCAACCGAACTGATGCTTGCCGTGCACCACGAAGGTCGGGCCAATGTGGCAAGCGGAAACCGAGAGCAATGTGAAATGCACGTGTTTCGGCTCCATGAACACGGGCTGTGGGCCACACTCGAGGAAGCCAGATAATGGCACTTCGACGAAAGCCGCCGGTTGAACGACGAGATCACGAGACGTGGATCGTCCGCCTTGAACCCGACGAACGGGAGGTGCTCGCAACGATCATCGGGCAATTAGACGCACTCATTGATGATGCACAACATGGCACCGAGTCTGGAATTGTCAGCCGCCTATTTCCGCCCGCATTCACTCATCACGAAGCCGAACACGAGGAACTTGACGCCGAGTACCAGCGGTTGATGCGCGAAGAACTCATCGCCTCACGCCGTACTTCGATCACGACAGTGATGACGACGTTCGACTCGGCAAAGGGTGGCAGCATCGTGATGAACCAGGGCGAACTCACCTCGCTCCTGCAAACCCTCAATGCGCTTCGGGTAACACTCGCCAGCGTTCTTGGCATCATCGACGATGACTCGGCCTCTATTGCTGACGACCAATCTGATGCGAGTCCCGAACATCATCTATATATGTGGTCTGGCTGGATGTTGGAATGGATCGTGAGCTCGCTCACTGAAACCCTGCCCCAGGAGGGTGGAACGTTGTGAAGAGGGTGCTAACGTAAAGTCGCCTTCAACGAGATGAGGACAAGCCCCCATCGTCTAGCGGCCTAGGACATCACCCTTTCAAGGTGACGGCACGGGTTCGAATCCCGTTGGGGGTGCCAGACATAAATAGAACTCCTGGTCCCGTGGTGAAGTTGGAGTTCACGCCGGCCTGTCAAGCCGGAGGTCGCGGGTTCGAGTCCCGTCGGGACCGCTCGGGGCTGCCGATAGGCAGCCTCGTTGCGTATGTGGCTTGGGGCCGAGCTCCAATCCACTTCTCGGTCGAGTAGCTCAGTTGGCAGAGCGTCCGCCTGAAAAGCGGAAGGTCACCGGATCGACGCCGGTCTCGACCACCACAGGCGCCTTCGGGCGCTTGTTGCAGTTTTCAGCCTCGTGGATTACACGTTGCTTCGGAGTTGTTCGAGCGGTTTACCTGACTCGCACTGATCACGTGCCTGGATCGAAGCCAAGATCGGTTGCTGTCAGCAATGGGTGGTAGACGACATTATTCGCCGTACAGAGTTCGGCACAGGTTGTTCCACGGTCGATGATGACGCTCGCAAGCACGACATTTGCGCCAAATGCGCGAACCACCTCAACAGCCTCTAACAAGCTTGTCCCTCGAGTCGTTGTGTCCTCGACGATGACAACCTGATCATCGGGGAGTAATGCGCCAGCAAGTCGGCCGGTCACCCCATGATCTTTCGATTCTTTGCGAACGCTGAAACTTCTCAACATTCGGCCCTTTGTCGCTGCGACCGCAGCAACACCAAATGCAACCGGGTCAGCACCCATCGTCAATCCACCGATCGCCGTCACTTCCGCGGGAAGTATTTCGAGCAAAGCTTCGGCAACTACGACAATGCCATCAGGACGACATGCCGTCTGCTTCGTATCGAGAAACCACGAACTCTTCGCTCCGCTCTTCAATGTGAACTCTCCGCGTTTCACCGAGTGCGTCAACACGTGATCTCTCAGCGCAGCGCGAGACGGGGAAAGGTCAGGAAGCTGTGTCACGTCTCCGAGGTTACGTGTCTGCCACGAAACCTCTATGTTCGGGGATGTGACAACGACCGCTTTGGCCCCATATCGAATCTTCACCGAACCGCAGCAGGGAGCGACCTACGATGATTTGCTCGCTGTTGCGTTGCGTTCCGAGTCACTTGGGTTCGGTGCCTTCTTCCGCTCTGACCATTACCTCAAAATGGGTTCAGTCAGCGGGGAACCAGGTCCAAGTGACGCATGGGTGACCCTTGGCGGACTTGCGCGCGACACCAATACCATTCGGCTCGGCACCCTCGTGACGGCCGCAACATTTCGGCATCCGGGGCCACTTGCGATCTCGGTTGCAAATGTCGATCAGATGTCGGGAGGCAGAATCGAACTCGGCCTTGGAGCCGGCTGGTACGAGGCCGAGCACACCGCCTATGGACTCCCATTCCCTCCACTCGGTGAGCGATTCGATCGATTCACCGAGCAACTTGCGATTATCGACGGCATGTGGCGCACGCCGGCTGGAGAAACATTTTCATATAGCGGTCATCATTGGTCACTAGCTGATTCGCCTGCACTTCCAAAGCCAGTCCAGGCCGGCGGTATTCCAATCATCATTGGCGGACGAGGCGCCAAGCGAACACCCGCACTCACCGCTGCGTATGCCTCAGAGTTCAACATGCCATTCACCGACCTCGACACATTTGCTGCGCAAACGGCTGTCGTCCGAGGCGCCTGCGAGGCAATTGGGCGTGCGCCGAGCGACCTCACGTGGTCAGCAGCTCTTGTTGCCTGTGTTGGAAATACCGAGGACGAATTTAGGCATCGATCTGAAGCGATCGGCCGAGAGCCAGACGAGCTACGACAAAACGGCGCTGCCGGTACAGTCGATCAATTTGTCGACACGGTGCAGCGTTGGAGAGACGCTGGTGCCGAACGGATCTACCTACAGATCCTCGATCTTTCCGACCTCGAACACCTTGACCTCATCGCCTCATTATTGGGTTAACACCAGCTCAATCTCATCTCACACGACTGGGTCGCGCGAAGTCGACATTCTGGCGGTTCAACCGGTTGGCTGTACACGACTATCTCGGAGCAGTACCTCTTGGGCGACTGTCGCCACGTGTTCACCATCTGCAGTAAACACGTGCCCCATCGCAAGTCCTCTCGAGGCAGTGAAGTGGTGGCAGGTGAAGTCGTGGAGATGCCAGACATCAGAACGCATCGGTCGATGGAACCAAATGGTGTGATCGAGACTCACGCCTTTCCAATGTTCACGCTCAACTTCGGTGCCATCAATTGCTGCCGCACGTACCGTGTCGGTCGCAAGGTCATCTGATGTATATGCAAGCCAGCATTGGTGCATAAGTTCCGCGTCAGATGAGTCATGTTTGACGAGGCCGTCATCATTCACCTTGATCCAAGCAGTAACCCGCCCCGCACCCGTTCGCGGCGCATCACGAACGTCGCTTTCTGGAACAAAACATCGATCGAAGCGACGCGTGAATGAACTTTCATCCAACGTGTCGGGACCAGGGACAGTTGGCATCTTCACTGTTTGGAGATCAATTGCTTGGCTAGGACGTTGAAATGAGCATTCAGCATTCAAAATCGCGCCAATTGCCTGACGCGCCACAACTCGTCGAGTCAAAAATGAACGCCCATTACGAATTCGGTCTACCTCATACCGAATGGGTTCGGTGTGGTCCCCAGGACGAATGAAATATGCCCGGATCGAGTGAGGTCGAAAGCCTTCCTCTGCGGTCAGGGTCGCAGCTCGGAGCGCCTGCGCCACGACCTGACCCCCGTAGAGGCCTCCCCATGGATATTTCGGACCCGTACCAACGAACGTATCGGGCCCATGGGGGGTGAGTTCAAACATCATGACATTCAACCAACGGAGTTATTCATCTCATGCACCTCATCGCGGAAATTCGACAACCTTTCAACAAATGAGAGGCATCGAGCGATGATTGGATCATTTGTTTTTCGTCACACCACGAAAAGAAATCTGACGATTTCCCCAAGAGAATTTTTTCAGCCGAAAATGGACGCCTAGACAATGAAAAATATTTAAATTAAAAATGAACTGTGCAAGCAAAAAGAAGTAGATGTAGCCTCAGACTTTATGGCAAGTAAGTCTGACAAATCTGCAATGAGCGATGACCATAAGGCGGCCCTCGCACAAGGTCGTCATGAGAGCCGCGTCGTGCGTGATTACCTTGAAGCACTGAAGTCGTCAAAGCCAAAGCGTGGCCGCAAGCGAACCGCTGAAAGCATCCAAAAGCGTCTCTCAACTATTGAAGTCGAACTCACATCAGCAGATCCGCTTAACGAGCTCTTGCTGCTACAAGAGCGTCGTGACCTCCAAGATGAATTCGAAGCACTTGGCTCAGGAACCGATATCTCTTCGGCTGAAGCCGAGTTTGTCAAGGTTGCACTCGATTACAGCAACCGTCGCCACATCTCATATGCCACATGGCGAGAATTTGGTGTTGACGCCGCCGTCCTCAAGCGCGCAGGTGTGCCTCGCTCACTCTGAGTAGCCCTTCGGCGCTCAACAATTCTTGATTAGAGGTCGTCTAGCTGGGCAATTGTCGCCGACACGTGCACAAGGGACGCACGAAGATCAAATGCTGCATCAAGGTCAATTGCGGGCTCACGCGATGTCACTTCAGGATCGGCGGCGACTACATCCCTAAATGAGGTCCGTTGCTCCCACGCGAGCATCGCATCTCGTTGCACTATTCGATACGCCTCGTCGCGGGTCAATCCAGTTGCGACTAGCGCAAGGAGAACGGGTTGAGAGAACACGACGCCGAAGCTTGAATTGAGATTCTCTTCCATCCGCTCGGCATCTACCTCTAGGCGTTCAAGTAGACGACGGAGACGCCGCAGCATGTAATGCACGAGCATTGACGAGTCGGGAAGAATCACACGTTCAACACTGGAGTGAGAGATATCACGCTCATGCCAAAGCGCCACATCTTGCAGCCCTGCCAACAAATTCGAACGAACGACACGAGACAATCCGGAGATTGTCTCAGCGGAAATCGGATTACGCTTATGTGGCATCGCCGACGAGCCTTTTTGACCTGGTGCGAACCCCTCACGAACTTCACTCACCTCGGTGCGTTGAAGATGACGCAATTCAACTGCCACAAGTTCGCAGCTCGCCGCAATAGATGAACACGCCCACAAAAACTCGGCATGGCGATCTCTTGCAATGACCTGAGTTGCGGCAACTGGTCGAAGGCCAAGGGCTGCGCCAACGTGGGCTTCTACCTCCGGCGGGACATTTGAATAGGTCCCAACCGCACCCGAAAGTTTCATCACGGAGATGCCATCACGAGCAGCCCGAAGCCGGTGCCGGTCTCTGTCGAACTGCAACGCCCACAGAGCAACCTTCGCTCCAAATGTCGTTGGCTCAGCATGAACGCCATGTGTCCGACCGATCATGACCGTGTCGCGATGAGTTCTCGCCGTCGAAACGAGTTGACCGATGAGTTCATCGACAGCAACCAGCAGCAAATCTGCAGCATCACGCAATGCCCAACACAAGGCCGTATCGACAACATCAGTGGAGGTCAACCCGTAGTGAATCCATGGGCCAGCGGTGCCACCAATAGCGTCCTGCACGACATCAACAAAGGCGGCGACATCGTGCTGTGTGACCTCTTCGCGGGCCACCACCGAAGCAACAAAATTATCATCGACAACTGGAGCTGATGAGCGACACGCCACCGCATCCTGGGTAGGAACAACTCCAAGCGATGCGTGAGCCTCTGTTGCCAAGAGTTCAACTTCAAGCCATCGAGACATTCGCGCAGCATCAGACCACACCGCTGCCATTTCGGGGGTCTGATAACGATCGATCACGCCTGTGATCCCCACAAGACATAGTCGTCACGCTCGGCACCTACGCCGATAATTCTGACTGGGACGCCAACTTGCTCTTCGATCAAACGAATGAGCGCATGGGCCTGCAAGGGGAGATCATCTGGGGTCCTCGCATTTGTTGAATCACATTGCCAACCGGCAAGTTCTGTAAACACCGGTTCGGCACGATCAAGCACTTCTGGCAGGTCGGGATAATTTGCGACCTCTTTGCCATCTATTCGATAACCGGTACAGACACGAATGGTCTCAAATGAATCAAGTACGTCTAATTTCGTGACAGCAAGTTCTGTCAGGCTGTTGAGACGAACGGCGTGGCGAAGCATCACACAGTCGAGCCATCCTGCACGACGACGACGCCCGGTCACGGTTCCGAATTCGCGACCAATATCAACGAGACGCTCGCCCAGTTCATCAGTGAGTTCAGTTGGGAATGGGCCTGCCCCAACTCGTGTGGTGTAGCTCTTCGTGATACCCACAACCCGATCGATATCGCGTGGTCCGAGCCCCGTGCCTGCACAAGCACCACCGGCCGTCGGATTGGACGAAGTCACATACGGGTAGGTGCCGTGATCAAGGTCGAGGAATGTCGCTTGGGCACCCTCAAGCAAGATTGCTGATCCATTGGCGAGCTCATCGTGCAGAAAGTTCACCGTGTCGCAGAGATATGGCTGCAGCCGCCTTCCGAGATCGGTGAACCGCGTAACCGTTTCGTCGACGTCGACAGGAACACCACCCGCCTGAGTGATGAGAACATTCTCTGATTCACATCGCTGACGAACAGCAGCTGCAAAAGAATCAATATCAGCAACCGCTCCTGCTTGGATTCCTACTCGCCGTGATTTGTCGGCGTAGGCAGGACCGATTCCTTTGAGCGTTGTACCGATTTTGTGATCGCCACGCGCCTCTTCGGCAAGAGCGTCATGGCTTTGGTGCCACGGGAAGATGAGGTGCGCTCGTGTTGACACTTTCAACTTGTCACAGTTGATTCCCCTCGATGTCAACGTGTCGATCTCGTTGAACAATGTGGGGAGGTCAACAACCACACCATTCGCAATCACTGGCGTGACGGTGTCATAAAACACACCTGAAGGGGTCAACTGCAGCGCGTACTTCTCGTTGCCTACAACAACAGTGTGTCCGGCATTGTGGCCACCCTGATAGCGGGCAACAACAGGATGCTCTTTTGCGAGAAGGTCAATGACTTTGGCCTTGCCTTCGTCACCCCACTGGGCGCCGACGACGACGGTGACAGGCATGCTTACGCTCCTTTACTGCCCGGACGGAACGTACCCTGATCGTAGTCGTTCATTCGCACGACTGCTCACGAAGCACATCAACTACTTTGATTTTGCTTGCTCGGGTTGCTCTCGCAACTTGACTGGATCGTGAGATGTGCGACGGGTACCGATATTCAGGGTTTCTACGAATACCGAAAATGTCATTGCTGCGTAGATGTAGCCCTTCGGGATGTGCTCCCCGAACCCCTCCACGACAAGCGTGAACCCAATCAATAGTAAGAATGCCAAGGCCAACATCTTCACCGATGGATGACGGTTCACGAACTGATAAATCGGACCGGATGCTGCAAGCATCACCAACACCGCAGCGACAATCGCAATCACCATGACAGGAACCTGTTCGGTCATGCCAACCGCTGTAAACACCGAATCGAGCGAGAACACCACATCGAGCAACATGACTTGCGCGATAACTGCTCCAAAAGTCAACACTGCAGTTGAGCCATGCGTTTCACTGTCACCTTCGAGTTTGTGGTGAATTTCCTTCGTCGCCTTGTAAATCAGAAAGACACCCCCAGCGAGCAGGATGAGTTCCTTACCCGAGAAACTGAAATCTCGACCGAGGAATGAGAAGCCAAGTAATTCATCCTTCAGTGAAATAATCCATCCGATGCTGAGCAGCAGCAGCACTCGAATTCCACCAGCCGCAAGAAGACCTATTTGACGGGCCCGATCTTGCTGCTCTGCCGGCAACTTGGCCGCAAGGATGGAGATAAAGATGACGTTGTCGACACCAAGCACAATCTCAAGCACGAGAAGTGCAACCAGAGCACTCCAAGCTGACGGATCACTCATCCAACTCATACGAGCACACTAGAACGCAGACGCTATAAACCCCGCGATTGGGCTTGCGAGTTAGGAAAAATCGAGATTTACCCGGCGCTATACGCCATCGCACCATCGATACGAATAGTTGCTCCACTCGTATAACTCGATGCATCACTTGCGAGATACAACGCAGCGCCAACGATCTCGTGAGCCTCGCCACCACGTTGTAAAGGAATCTCAGTTTTCGCCCGGGCGTTAAAGGCTTCGAGATCCCACGCCTTGGAAATATCGGTGAGGAATGGTCCGGGCATAATGACGTTGCAACGAACCTTCGGCCCAAATGCTCGCGCCATGCCAGCGGTCATTGCATCGAGAGCAGCCTTGGCACCGGCGTACACCAACTCATGAGGTGTCGGGGCCACCGCAGCAATCGACGACACATTGATAATCGAGCCGCCATCTCCCGCTGCCATGCGGGTACCAATGAGGGAGGCCAATCGAAATGGACCTTTGAAGTTGACGCCCACAACCTTGTCAAACAACTCCTCACTCACCTCCACCAACGATGGATAGAGCGGCGACATGCCAGCGTTGTTGACCAACACATCGCAACGGCCAAACTCCGAGTACACAAGGTCTGCGAGTTCGTCGGCTTGCTCCCACCGGCCGGCATGGAACGCCGCCGCAACCGCTCGGCGTCCGGTGCGATCACGAACTTCTGAAGCAAGTTCCTCACAGGCTTCAATCTTTCGGCTGGCAATAAGAACATCTGCTCCATGTTCAGCGAATGCCAACACCATTTCACGGCCCAGCCCTCGGCTGCCACCGGTGACGAGTGCTACTCGCCCAGTGAGATCAAAACGGTTATCCATTACTGCCTCCATTGCACTAACGCTGTTCTTTCACCGTAATCGCAACCAGTTGTCAACTCGTTGGTGTGGAATGTGATCTCATCTTTCGGCGTTGTAACAACTGTGACCGAAACCCCATCTGACCGCCTCACTCCTCCCTCAGGTAAGGGCGCTCGTGTCGTATTCGATGTCCACCGAGATGTTGCGCTTGACCCCGAAACCACCTGGGAAGCGCTGATCGATTGGGCTGGTCATGGCGATTGGGTTCCGTTGACCCACGTCGATGTTGACGTCAAGAACCCCAATCTCTTCACCGCATGGTCGGGGCCTGGGGCATCTGGCTGGGGCAGGCGCCTCGCCCTTGAGGACCGGATGCAAGCCATCACCACTGAATTCGACGCTGGTTACGGACACTGTGTTGTTCACAAACTTGGCCCGTCGCTGAAAGGGGTTGCTGAGCTCACCATTACTCCGGGACCTGCACCCGGTACGACCTCAATTCATTGGCACGAGAACGTGACAGTTCGTCGTCTGCCGAAGTTCCTCAGTTCGCTTACCGGGAAAATCAGTGCCGCCCTCTTCAACATGGCGCTCGGACGCATGGAGAAGTGGGCAAATCGGCAACACTAGCCAAATGTGGAGTTCAACTTCTCCGCGAATCTTTCCGCGAAATGTGATTGAGGAGTTCCAATGGTCAAAGTGATTGGCGTCGATGAATTCGGCGGCCCCGAGATGTTGAAGGCATTCGACATTCCTGCGCGTCCGGTTGGTGCCGGACAGGTGCGCGTTGAAGTTGGCGCTGCCGCAGTGAGCCCAACCGACACGATTCACCGATCAGGTGGCCGTGCCGAGTTGCTCCAGAAGGACCCACCTCCGTACGTACCGGGAATGGATATCGCTGGCACCGTGAGCGAAGTTGCAGAGGGCGTCGATCACTTAGCCGTTGGTGATGCAGTGATGGGTATCGTTGCGCCAACAGCCTCCCATGGTGGATATTCGGCTTCGATAGTTCTGCCAGCGCGATCAGTGGCCCACTCACCACACGGTGCATCAGTTGCCGAAGCAAGCACGCTCCCCATGAACGGACTCACGGCTCAATACGCCCTTGACTTGTTAAACCTGCCCGAGGGGTCCGTGCTCGCAGTCACCGGCGCAGCCGGCGCATTTGGTGGATACATGGTGCAACTTGGTGTTCACCGGGGCCTGCACGTCATCGCCGATTCATCGGAAGCCGATGAAGCCCTTGTTCGATCGCTCGGCGCTCACGAAATTGTTCGTCGAGGTGTCGATGTCGCCGAGAGGATCCGAGCCCTCGTTCCTGACGGCGTCGATGGCCTGGCAGATGGGTCAATCCAAAATGAACAAGTTTTAGGAGCGGTGCGCGACAACGGCGGTTTCGCAACTGTTCGTGGATGGCAAGGCCCATCTGAACGAGGAATCACATTGCATCAGGTGTGGGTGCGCGAATACGCAACAGAACTTGAAAAGCTCGATGAATTGCGTGACCTCGTCGAAGCCGGCGAGGTCACTCTCCGGGTTGCGGCGACATTTCCCGCTGACCAGGCATCTGAAGCCCATCGGCTGCTTGAGGCGGGCGGCACTCGAGGTCGCTGCGTCATCACGTTCTAAGATGGCCAACCTGTCAGCACGGGATGCATGGCTGGCGACCCAGCACAGAGACGGTTCGCCACATCTCGTTCCGATCTGGTTTGTGGCCTTAGGTGTTGAATCCATTTGGATTGCTACCGGCAGGGACAGCACGAAAGTTGCCAACATCACACGAAATAACACGGTGTCAGTTGGCTTTCCCGCAGAAGGCGACGTGAACGGTGACGCCGTGGTAGCCGGTATCGCCAACCTTCACGACCAAGCACCATCAGCGGTTCTTGATCTCTTTGTTGCAAAGTACGACTGGTATCCCGGCCCAGAACCCGACGCAGATGTTGGTGAATTGCAATTCATCGAGATCACACCACGCCGTTGGATCATGGGTTCATCGGTCTCGAACGACTAAACACTCTCTGTGATCAACGACCGGTTTGGAGCCCGACAAACATTCGCGTCGACCGCTCCATGGCTATTCGTGTTCTTGTGGAGCACCGGGTTCATCGTTGCTCGATACGCAACAAACGACGCCGACCCGCTGTCATTTCTTGCGGCTCGACTCTTCATCGCAGCTCTCATACTCGGTGCAATCGCCTTCATCTCAGGCGCACCGCGCCCTTCAGCGAGCGAATCAAAATGGTCGATCGTTGTTGGGCTTGGAATTCATGCGACCTATCTCGGCGGCGTCTTCATCGCCATCGACCTTGGACTGCCATCGGGTGTCGGAGCGCTCGTCGGAGGTTTGCACCCGGTCATCACCGCAGTTGCCGGCGGAGCGCTTCTTGGTGAGTACCTCACTTCACGGCAATGGCTCGGGGTTGTGCTCGGCTTCAGTGGAGTCGTTCTCGTCGTGATCGAAAGGCTCACCAACGACGCTCTTCATCTCCCGCTGCGAGCAGTAATTGCAGTTTCAATTGCCACACTCGGCATGTCAGTTGGCACGCTCATCCAGCGTCAGCGATGTGCCTCAACCCCGCTGCTATGGGGATCAGCAGTGCAGTACTCGGGCTCGGCAATAGCGCTCGCATTTGCCGCAGCGTTGTCGGGTCAAACAACACTGAACTTGACCTCAAACACGATCTGGTCTCTCGTGTGGTCAATCGGTGTGCTGTCAATAACTGCGGTGCTGACGATGCTGTGGTTGCTGCAACACAGAGCTGCAGCCAGCGTGTCAAGCTTGTTCTTCCTCGTGCCAGCACTTTCAGCAGTCGAGGCCGCCATGTTGTTCAACGAACAACTCAATGCAATTGCGATCGCTGGATTTGTCGTCACAATTATTGGCGTCGCGCTCGTTACTCGCGCACCAGCCAACGCCACCGAAAGTTAAGAAACTACGGCGAGAGCCGCAGACACGAGTGAGTGCCCTCGGTCATCGGCCAGAAGGCCTTCATCCATTCGGTTCATCACATACGCAACGGTCATCTCGTTGTCAAGATCGTTCACCACCATGGAGCCCCCATAACCGCACCAGAAGCAGACCCTTCGATCGGGCAAATAGGAAGCGGTTTCATTCGGGAGTCCATATCCGAGACCAAATTTGACCGGGATTTGTAATACGAGATCGAAACCATCGGCCTGTACTCTGAACACCTCTTCAACCGCATCTGAAGACATCACCCGAGTGGCGCCCATCTTGCCCATCGTCGAGATCAGACTCTGTGCCTGAGCAACACTTCTTGCATTCCCATGCCCGTTTGCTGCAGGAATATCGGCTCGTCGCCATTCATCTCGTCCGGCATATTCAGCGAGCACACGGGGCCCAGTGAACGTCTTGATTGCTGGATGATCTCGACCCAGTGCGCGCAGATCATTGTTGGGTGGAGGAGGTGGTGTCAATGTTGCAACGCGAGCAAATTCGCTCTCGGGCAAACCAATGTGGAAGTCAACACCAAACGGTTCAGCGATTTCCGTTCGGAAGAATTCGCCCAGCTTCATCCCCGTAATTCGACGAACAACCTCACCAACAAGGTGACCCTGGTTCATTGCGTGGTAGCCCGACTGAGATCCCGGCTCCCACCACGGTGCTTGGGTGGCAAGCTTTGCGGTGCTCGATTCCCAATCAAACACGTCATCGACTGTCACGGGCTTGTCCCATCCAGATACTCCAGATGTATGACCAAGAAAATGGCGAACCAGAACCTTCTCTTTGCCATTCTGCGCAAACTCTGGCCAATACGTCGCAACTGGCGCATCGACATCGAGCAACCCTCGGTCAACGAGTAGTAGTGCACTTAATGCCATCATCGTTTTCGTCGTCGACCACACATTCACGATGGTGTTGCGTTCCCAAGGAGCAGGATTATTCGCAGCGACCGTGCCACCCCACATGTCGACAACGAGCTCGCCGCCCAGCATGACGGCAACACTCGCTCCTGTATCAGCCCCAGAGTCAAGGTTTGAAGAAAGAATTTCCTGCAATGTCTCAAATCGCCGGTCACATGTTCCGCTAATCTCTGCCATCTCATGCCCTTCTCGTGAATCGATGATCCGAGAACGTATCAGGTCGTTTTCACAGGCGATCACCGCACGGAATCAATGAAAAGAGTGATGAGCGGCGCAATAACTAACGCCGGCAGCATGTCAGCAACACGAATTTCTTTGACTTGCAAAAGGCGAATTCCGATCCCGAGGAGAAGGACACCTCCTGCGGCTGTCATGGCTGAAATCAACGCATCAGGCATGAAACTTCCGAAGACAACCCCAAGAACGGTAAGGGCGCCCTGAACGACAGCGACAGTTACTGCGGAGAACATGACACCAACGCCGAGTGATGCTGCAAATGCCATCGCTGCGAACAGGTCGAGCGATGATTTCAACACGAGTTGATCGATACCGGTGCCTAAGCCATCGCTCAGTGATCCGAGGATCGTGAGTGGACCGACGCAAAAGAGCAACGACGCACTGACATACCCCTCGACAAACCGAGCGCGATCTTCGTCACCTGCGTCTCCGCCAAATCGTTCCTGCAGGCGGGCACCCACCCCATTTAGTCGCGTCTCTATTCCCAACGATGACCCCAACATTCCACCAAGCACCACGGCGCCGAGTACGACAATCAGTGTCCATTCAGACCCAACGACGTCAATAAACGAATTGTCACCGATCGACATCACATTCAACGCCCCGACCACCAAGGTGATCAGTCCTAATCCGTTAGTCACCGTTTCACGAGTGACTGAAGAAAGCCGGTTACCAATGAGGAGCCCCATGGTTGAACCAACGATCACTGCAACGATGTTGATCATCGTTCCGAGGCCGATCATTGCGACCTCCTACAAACCGAAGCGATACAAGTTGGTCTCGTACGGCTCAAAGCCCAACCGCTGATACAACCGGTTGGCAGCCTCACGCGATGAACGACTAGTAAGGCTCACATTCTTCGCTCCCCGCTGGCGTGCCTCGTCGATTGCCGCAAGATTCAGTGCTTCACCAACACCAAGGCCTCTCGCGGATTCGTCGACTACAACATCTTCGATCCATGCTTTGAGACCGGTGGGGATGCGATAGAACGCAAGCGTCAGGCTTCCGACAACCGAACGCTCACCATCTGTTTCGACTTCCGCAATGAAAAGCGCCGAATTTGGGTTGTCGATGATCGACAACAATTCAGCCGATGTGGGTGCCGGAGACGATGACGACAGTTGCGGGATAAGCCGAGAAAACGACTCAACAAGATCGTCGTTGACCTCAGTCGCTGCTCGTACAGAAATTGTCACATCGGTAACGGTATCTGACATCTCATGCCAGCGGTAGCCTCTGTGGTGTCATGGATTCAGACACCAGACATATTCGCTGGCACGCCGAACCAGAACTCACCAATCCCGTGATGCTCGTTGCGTTCACTGGATGGAATGATGCTGGAGATGCCGCTTCAACCGCCGTTCGTACGCTGATCGAGACGAGCGGGGCAAAAGCTCTTGCTGACATTGATCCTGAAGCATTTACCGATTTTGCAACGGTGAGACCGCATGTTCGTCTCGACGAACAACAGCGCCGAAATATTGTCTGGCCAACGGTCGGGGTATGGTCGGCGTCTCTTCCAGGTTCAGATGTGATCTTTGTCCTTGGCCCTGAACCAGCATTGCGTTGGAAGACGTTCGCATCGCAAGTCGTAGGGATTGCCGAGAAGTACTCAAGTCCGCTTGTGATCAGCCTCGGTGCGTTGCTCGCTGATGTTCCTCATACCCGTCCCGTCCATGTATTTGGCAGCGCGGCAGATGATGAACTGATTTCGAGGTTTGACCTAGAGCGATCGCGATATGAGGGGCCGACCGGAATCGTTGGTGTTGTCCAACACGCACTCACGACTGCAGGATTCTCAGGGGCGTCACTGTGGGCGGCTGTTCCCGGCTACGCCTCGCAGGTTCCTTCACCAAAAGCAGCCGTAGCGCTCATTGAACGTGCGAGCACCATGATGGGCACACCTGCACCGATTGGAGAACTCGCCGCTGAAGCAGACGATTACGATGCTCGCGTTGAAGCTTTGATCTCTGACGATGATGACCTTGTCATTCACATTGAACAACTCGAATCAATCGTTGACGACATGGAAGATGACCAAGATTCGAGTGGTCCGATCGATCTCTCCGAGTCAGATGACCTTCTCAACGAAGTCGAACAGTTCCTTCGCGAACGGGATAACGAAAACTAGCTCATCGAGTGGTAGCTACGACTCAGTTCGCCACACCGGCGAGCGAGGAGCGTCAAAGCCAGTGTCAATCGACTCGCCACGGATTGCAGCAAACGCCATCTGTCCCCACCATTGTGCTCCTGCCGTGACTTCGGGCAGTGCGCCCTCTGCGAACCAGCCGACATCGCTTGTTTCGAGGGGATGGCCTCGGAGTTCACCACCGGTTGCTCGACAGTGGAACAGCAACATGTACATACCGAACCGAGAAAATCCCATGCGCTGGCCGTCAATTACTGAAAGTAAACGAACCGGCTCGCAGGTAATTCCTGTTTCTTCTTCGACTTCTTTGACCGCAACTTCAGAAGGCGAATACCCCACGTCAGCCCATCCTGTTGGATACAGCCATACACCAGACTCTCGGCGCTGGACCAAAAGAATCTCACCATCATCGTTGCCGACTACTGCCCCAATCGCAATCTTTGGGGTGACGTATCCGGGCACACCTTCACCAACATTTGCAAGCCATTCCTGAACGAAATGGTCGGTCTCACGATCGGTTTCGATGCCCTCAGCGAGTGTTTGAGCGGCAGCTTTTATATCAGCAGCAACATGGAGCACTTCTTCGTACCGCTCATGCTCATACAGACTGGCGGTAAAGCCCATTCCTGTGCGGGCGATCGCCGCCAAGGTATCGCTCCATCGAACGAGATCTCGCGGGTCGGGCACCGATGAGGTCATTCACCGACAACCTAGTCGTCAACGGACAACATGAAGAACCGCTCGCTGAACTTCCTTCCGATGGAATTCGTCATACAGCGGCGTTCCTTGACGAGTTCGCACATAGAACGTATCAACAACTTCCATTCCAATCGTCTGCACCGTCGCATGGCGAATGTCAAGATCTAGTTCAGCTAGTGCCTTGGTGATGCGGTGCAACACTCCAAGCGATGACTCGCAGTGCACCTCAATCACCGTCGCACTCGTCGATGCCTCATCATCAAATACCACCGTTGGCTCGCTCAACACCTTGGCTTGGGTTGCTCGACGACGACGCTGACTCTTCACACGCTCCGCAAGTCTCGCCTCGATAGCGAGCTCGCCCTTGAGCGCACGTTGAAGATCGACCAAGACGGGGTCCCACTCGATGCCAGATTTTGGACGGATGACGAGAACCTGCGATGCCGCCATCGCATCCACTCCGGGCTGTGGTTCGTCAGAGTGCGCGCGTGCGCCGGCGACATCAAGGCCGTGCAACGACAACACACCTGCGACCTTGCTAAACGCTCCCGGCACGTCAGGTGTGACGACGGTAAGTCGATCGTGACCCTGTTCTTCGCTGAGGTGGATCGAGGTCTCACCGGTCGCCATTCGCTCGAGCGTCGCGGCATCTGGAAAGAGCTGCCACGTGGCCTCAGTCATGTCACCTCCCCCAAGCACATGACTGACCCTGCTCACCAGGTCGTTTACAAGCCCCTCTTTCCATGACCCCCAGGCCGATGGCCCCGTCGCTTTCGAATCGCTCTCGGTCAGAGCGTGTAACAGTTCGAGTCGCTGAGCATCACCAACTTGGCCTGCAACCGACGCAATCGTTGCTGGATCGCTGAGGTCTCGCCGCATCGCAACATCGGGAATCAACAGATGGTGCTCGACCATTGCGACGATGACATCAGTGTCTGCTTCGGACAAACCAAACCGCGGTCCGATCGAACTTGCCACTAAGTCCATACCAACCTCGGTGTGTTCACCGGGAAGACCTTTTCCAATGTCATGCAGTAAGGCTCCAAGAACTAGCAAGTCGGGACGCTGCACTCGATCAGCAAGTTCAGCAGCATTAGCCGCTGCCTCCCATAGGTGACGGTCGACGGTGAATCGGTGGTACGCGTTTCGCTGTGGCTTTGCTCGGACCGGCGCCCACTCTGGGAAAATTCGCTCGATCAACGAGTGCTGGTCGAGGCTCTCAAGCACTGGAATCGCACGGTGTCCCTCAAGGAGGAGTGCAACAAGTTCGTCAACTGCTCCCGCAGGCCAACGGTCGGGCCAATCTGGCATCTCTTCAGCAAAGCGCTGAAGGCTCCGACGTCCAATGCGATTTCCCGACCGCGCTGAGGCTTGAGCAACGCGAAGGATCAGTGTCGGGTCACTGACAAGATCGACGTCGTCGTCGACTTCTACGTCACCTTCGACAATCTTGATTCCTGGGGCGAGGCGGACTGGGCGGCCATCTCCAACGCGTCCATGATGTGACCAGGTTTCATCTGAGATCCACGCAATGGTGCGTGCTGCAGCTGAAATCTCAGACATCATTTCGTCGGCGTCGATGAACCCGGCGCTTACTGCAGCAGCATCTTGATCTTCTAATCTCAGCACCTCTCCCCGACGCCCGGTGGAGCGATGAAGCCCTACTCGCGCTCGAAGGAGCGTCTCGTAGCAGTCGTCGAGGAGAGCAAGATCGGGGTCTGGAATCGAAAGACCGGCTGCTCGAGCCCACCACAACGACTGCACATCTCGAAGACCCCCATGACCACTTTTGATATCAGGTTCGAGGGTGTAGGCCACCTCACCAGCGGTTGTCTGTCGATGATGAGATGCATCACGAATTTCGGCCAACCATTTTTTGCGTCGGCGGCGCCAAGCACTTTGTGCTTGCTCAATGACCTGCTGCGCAATTCGTTCATCGCCAGCAAGAAACCGTCCGGTCACGAGACTTGAAGCGGTGTCGATATCGGTCTTTGCCAGAGCTTCTTGTTCGTCAACGTTTCGCACCGCGTGGCCGAGAGCGACACCCGCATCCCAGATGGGGTACCACATCGCAGACGCCAATGGTTCTACTCGCTCAGATTTGCTTTTATGAATTACCAACACGTCAAGGTCGCTAAACGGGGCTAACTCTCCACGTCCATATCCACCGACGGCAATGACGGCGATTTTTGGTGCCTTTGGATGTTGTTCACGTGCAGATTCGTACAACTTGAGCAACCACCGATCTGTGGCATCGGACAGCGCTGTACAAAATGCTCGGCCGGTAAGCGGGGACGATGCAATCAGGCGATTTCGTGAAGTGGGGGAAATACGCCTCGTCATCTTTGAAAGAGTAGATGCATTCTCAACGAATCGTCACCGTCAGCGAAGACCTTCATCTCGCCGGCGAAGCAAAATTGTCGCCGCCTTCCATGCTCCCCACTCAAGACCGGGTTCGTGCAGGCAAGCGTCGATATCACTCCAAGTTGCCGGAGCTATTGCGAACACGTCACCAGGATTGGCGGCCTGCACAAATTCGTCGCGTCGCACAGGTTGTGCTCCAACGCTCAATAAAAATTCGGTTGGTTCACGAAGCGACGCGCGCACTAGCGCCAAAGGATTTACCCGTTGTTCATCAGGATCAGTACTGAGGAGATCATCGAGCTGTGTAAGCAACTGATCAGACGCCGACACAGCCACCTCGTTCACACGCTCACCGGTGAGGCTCGTCGAAATTCCCTGGCTTTGCAGCACACCGTTCATCTGTTGAACAAGCCAACCAGGGATACACGCATGCAGCATTGCTAGAAGCACTCGAACTGGCGACGGCTGTTCACCCACGGTTCTCTTCTATCGTGTCGGCATGAGCTTTCGCACGAGTCGCCAACGCCACGCCCGCATTGCGTGTGCATCTGGCCTTCTCGCTGCACTGACAGCCTGCGCATCACCCTCAGGTTCCGGACCTGACCTCACCGTCAACATCCCTGTGACCACTGTCGCCCCTCAACAATCTGGCGATGGCGTGGTTCAGATTGCTGCGTTCCTTCCTGCAACGGGGCCAGGGGCACGTATTGGTACACCGATGTCAGACGCAGTTCGCCTTGCCGTCAGCGACATCAACGCGGCTGGAGGTGTCCTCGGAAACCCACTCGAGGTCAATTTTATTGATGAAACAACGTCAAACGATCTCAGTATTGCCCTGCAGTCAGATGTTGACGCGATCGTCGGGCCTGCCTCATCGCTGAACGCGCTCTCGATGCTTGGTGATGCGATTGAGGCGGAAGTGCTCTCGTGCTCACCGACTGCAACCTCGCTGCTGCTCGACCGATTCCCTGATGCAAACCTGTTGTTCCGCACAGTAGGCAGCGACAGCCTTCAAATGGCTGCCCTTGCGCGGACTGCTGCGAGAACGGGCGGTGGCTCTGTCACGATTGTCCATCTGGATGATCCCTACGGACGTGGGCTGGCACAGGCCTTGGAAAGTGCGATTGAACTTCGACCAAGTCTCGCGTTGAATGCGACAATTCCATTTTCTGGAAATGATCCAAATCTGGATGACGACGCCGCCAGCGTGGTCGAAACTGGATCTCGGGTAGTCGTGCTCCTCGGAGATGAGGCCGACGGCGGCCGAATGTTGTCAGCAATCGATCTCGCACTTCCCAACGATGCTGGTGTTGTCCCACCGTTTGTCGTGGTCAACGACGGCCTTCGAAGTGCCACAGACAGGATTGCAACTATTTCTGATCGACTTCGAGAGCAAATCATCGGAGTTGCCGCCCGGGCAATCGTCCCGACCATCGACAGCCCCATGGGTTATTTCTCGACCAACGCGTACGACTGCGTGATATTGATCGCTCTCGCCGCTCGGCAGGCAGGAAGCGACATACCGAAGTCGATTGCGAACCAGATGGCATCGGTGTCGTCTGGGGGGCGCCTGTGCACTACCTATGCGGAGTGTGCTGCGCTCATCGACCAGGGTTTACAAATTGACTACAACGGTCGATCGGGTGCGGTTGACCTCAATGCGACCGGTGATCTCAGCCAAGCTTGGTTTCGGGAGTTCCGATTCGATGATGACGGCCGTGAGTACATCTTCAATGAAGTAGGAATCGAAATTTCGTCGTAGAGGTTGGGGCCGCAACCAAACGAACTGCGATCACACAAGTTCATCGATTGGTGCAAGGTAACCAACGAAGAAGTCTCCAAACTCTCCATAGAGCGCAGACCCCTTATCAAACCGCATGGTGTAGACGACATCTTTGATGATCTCGAGACTCACTCCAAAAAGCGTTACGCCCCACTCATGAGAATCGAGACCCGTTGAGGCAGTCACAAGCTGCACGATTTTGCCAGCGAACGCTCTACCGCTCTTTCCGTGCTCCATCATCATCTCGGTACGTTCATCGAACGGCGTCGCGTACCAGTTCGCATGACCTTCACGACGCTTGCTCATCGGATAGAAACAGAATGCTGGCTTACCCTCGGGCGGAAGCTGCGGGTAAAGACGGTCTCGCAATGCCTCCTCTGGTAACCCCTTTGCGTACTCGCTGACTTCCGTGATGCTGAGGTAACTATCGCGGACCTCCAAACCCGCACGTTGCATCTGGGTCTGCAGCGAATACAACACGGCGGTGTCGTTACTGATCGCCATTACTCCAACATCAGCTTTGTGACCAAGCATTGCTGCGGTAATCACTTGACACCCAGCTGATCGAGCGTCGGCAACAGCAGAATTCAGCGCCTCACGATCTGTCGCTGGCGTTGTTACACAGAACAAGTGAAGGACACACACACCAGTTTCCATTTGCATGTTGTCGAGGCTATCGACGAACAACGGAGGCGAAGGCCCTAGCTACGCGGCCTGCAGCATCTGAATCGACCTCAAGAAAGAGTGACGGCTCGATCAGTTCAACTTCGGAGATCATCGGACCGTTCATGGTTGGCAAGAGATCGATCCTCGCGTATGCAGTTGCGGGAAGAACCGAGAGCACACGATCGCAGAGTGATTGCTCAGCTTCAGTTGGTGTGTGAGCGCTGATCACCTCGACGACGTGATCGTCGCCAGACCATTGCGGTTCACCGTTCAGAATTGCTTCTTTATGAAATGCGTGGCTGAGCACCCCACCCGCTGTCACGAGTCCGACTTCACCATAAGTGTCGATATCACCCAGGTATGGCTGAGTCATCGGCGTTTTTCCACTGCTCATCAGTTGTTCGGCGTACGCAATGGCGTGCTCAGATTGATTGATGAACCGACGAACGCCGTGCGAACCGGCTCCGACGGTTGGTTTGATCACGATGTCGTCACCGACAGATAAGAGTTGCGAGTGCCATTGAGGTTCGGTGCGGTCGATGAACTGAGTTGGAACAGTTGGAAGTCCCTTAGCCGAGAGATGAGCAAGGTAGCGCTTGTCAGTGTTCCACCGGATGAGATCGGCAGAATTCCACAACTGTGTCTGTTCTGACGCCACCGTCAGCCAGTGGTCGAACTCGACTAACCGTCGGTGGTAATCCCATGTGGATCGGATGATCGCCGCGTCGTAACCGGACCACTCGACGGTTTCGTCCCAGGCGACAATGTCAGTTCCAATATTGAGGTCAGCAAGTTCGGACTCCAGCAATGGCAAGTCAGCATCAGGATGCGATAAGCCCGATGATGTGACAAGGGCGAGCTTCATTGCATTCAACAAAGGTGAAGCGAGGAAAACCCTGGACCAGCGAACTGATCAGCCACCGGCCACAGCCGGAATGATGCTGACGGTGACACCGTCGGCAACATCGGTCAACAGTCCGTCGAGATAACGAACGTCGTCATCGTCAACGAAAATATTGACGAACTTGCGAAGATTGCCATCTTCGTCAAGGAGACGGTCAGCGAAACCCGGGTGAGTTCCCTCGAGAGCAGCGATCACATCAGAAAGCACTCCTGCTTGAACCTCAACTTGCTTATCCCCTCCAGAGAGCGGACGAAGAGTGGTTGGGATGCGAACGGTGACGGCCATAGATAAAACACTACCGAGTTGGTCAGATTTCGGCACATCGAGCTCAGGTAGGTTGTCAGTGTGCGTGTACTCGCAGCAGTCGACAAATTCCGTGGCACCGCAACTGCCCACGAGGTTGCCGCCGCCATTGGCGATGCCTGCTGGGATCTTGGTCATGAAATTGTTGAATTACCGCTCGCCGACGGCGGCGAAGGTCTCCTTGAAGTATTTGGGGGTTCGAACCGACACCACCGAGTGACCGGACCGCTCGGCACACCAATCGAAGCTGGATGGCGGCTCAATGGCCGGACCGCCATCATTGAAATGGCGCAGGCTGCGGGCCTCGAGCGCGCCGGCGGGGCTGAAGCGAACCGACCACTCGACGCAACTACTGCGGGAGTTGGCGAACTCATCCTTCATGCAGTTTCAGCCGGAGCGAAGAAAGTCATTGTCGGCCTTGGTGGGTCAGCAACTACCGATGGCGGACTTGGTGCAGTCCAAGCGATTGGTTCATCCGGTCGACTCAACGGGGTGAATCTTCGCATCGCATGCGATGTGACGACGACATTCGTTGACGCAGCTCGCGTCTTCGGCCCTCAAAAAGGAGCGACACCAGCCCAGGTCGATCTTCTTACTGGCCGACTTCAACGGCTCATCCAGGTGTACGAGAACGACTTCGGCGTCAATGTTGCCGACATCTCGGGTTCGGGTGCCGCAGGCGGGCTTGCGGGTGGTCTGGTCGCACTCGGAGGTGTCATTGAGCCAGGCTTCGATCTTGTGGCTGACGAGGTAGGCCTTTACGATTCCATCGATCACGCCGACATCATCATCACTGGCGAGGGCCACCTCGACGCCCAAAGCTTTGAAGGCAAAGTCGTTGGTGGAATTGAACGTCTCGCTGCCGAGCGCAATCTCCCGGTG
>Ga0222719_10000244_pt1 | contig 55237 bp, 53 predicted proteins | sample C33_34DmetaG_FD_165039 | JGI IMG/M metagenome (GOLD analysis project Ga0222719, IMG submission 165039) | Estuarine water microbial communities from San Francisco Bay, California, United States - C33_34D | ecosystem: Environmental > Aquatic > Marine > Unclassified | place: USA: California...
GTTGAGCGATTTTGCTGTTCCGCTAGTTTTGCGCGGATTTCTGCTAATGATGCCATTTTGTAGCCTCCTTTGTTTGCCTAATAAAAAATGTCATTTATGCCTAATGCATACTTACTATTATATGCAATGTTATTTATCTTGTCAACAGGAATTTTAACTAAAAGTGAATTTGTTTAACCAAACTAGGTTAAATTTTTAGATCTGCACAAATTTCTATTTGTGTAACGGTTAGTTCTTTTAAATCTCGTTGGCAGTCTACGCCGTGTATTTCGATTGGTTCTAAAACAATATCTGGATCGCCCCAGCGTTCGTCCCACGGTCCGTGCCAAATCAAAAAAGCAAAAACAACTAGAACAACTACAAGTCCCACAGGACTAGGTTGTGGTGCTTTGGCCATATTATAATCTCCTAAACGCAGTCGCCTGTGTCTAATAATCTAATATAAACTCCCCGATCGTATTCTTTTTTAGACATCCATTCGCCTTTACTATAAACACAAAAGGTTCCGTCTTGTGCATATGCTTGTTGTCCTTCAAACGGATCGGAAACTTCTTTTACTATAATTTCTTTCATATTCATTCCTTTTGGGAATTTAAAAAACTGCTCCACCTTGTAGGCAGAGCAGGTGATACCTAAAACGCTATTACTTGTTCATTACATACATTGTAACTTCAAAGCCAAAGCGCATTTCTTCTGCTGTAGGTTTAGTCCACATAATGTTTCTCCTTGTTAAGATTAAATTATGTAAACAGTTCACGGGAGAGATGAATCAGGTCCCGCTTGAGTCTACCAAAATAAAAGTGCAACATTTCTGTTACACTCTTATTTAATACTATTATAGATTGTTTTTAAGAAAAATCAATAGTGAAAATCATTAAAACACTATAAGCCTATATTAAAACTAATTGCTATTTTTTCTCCGGCTGGTTGAAGTCCATTACCGTGTAGCATATCATTTTTAAAAATTAAAAGAGTTCCGGGTAAGCATTCGAAGGCAATTTCTTCTGCTGTAAATAAATTTGGATTTTGCATCTGTATTTTGTATTGCTTTGGATCATCATAAAAATGTAAAAAACAATTCTGTGGTGCTTTTACATAGTATACTCCTGATAATAAGCAATCTCCGTGATTATGCGGAAAGAGGAAATCATTTTCGTTACTAATATTAAACCACATTTTGTGAAACTTACACTCCTCTATCAAATGATGATCATAATCAAGAGTTTTCATAAATTCAATTGAATAATCAAATATAGATTTTGATAGATAATTTAATTTAGGGTCTTTATTAAGTGTATTAATAGTTTCTGCTGTTGAGTTAACATTTAGTGTATTTGATCTTTTAGTTTCATGTAATTCACAATAATTTTTTAGAACCTGTTCAGTTTCTGGGAGTTTATCTAAGTGTAGATTTGGTATTTGATATACTGGTTTAGGGAATAAAGAATGTAATTTTGGTTCCATTAATGTTATTTAACACATAAACATTCTGGAACCAAAGAAAAAGATTAAAAACCGCTAAGTGCTTTAATGCGTTCTAGTTCTTCTAGTTCTTCTGCGCCTTGTTCTTGTGCAGGTGCCATTCTCTCTACAAACTTACGAGCAACCTGTTCAGCCTGTTCGCCAAACTTTTTGCCAACCATTGTGCATACGCCTTCTGGACCTTTTGGAAAAGTTCCTGTAGCACTATCATAAAAAGATTTAATAAATTCTGCCACGCCTTCTAGTGTGTGTTCTTCACCATCTGATGTCTTAAACTTGGTGCCTTTTTTAGCGCCTTGTGACTTAAGGTCCTGAACTTTTTTACTGAATTCATTACCTTCAGTTTCTTGGCTTTCCATATCCATAACATCGCCTGCAATATCACCGTGAAACTCTTGACTGTCAATTTCGTGTCTCACTTTATCAAAGCCATCTGTTTTAATCTTTTCAATATAGTCTTTGTAAATCATATCTGCATAGGATTCGTCTGGCTCATTGCTACCTGTGATTTCATCTTCAAGTCGTTTAATGCATTCTTCTTCATCGTTACAGTCTTGAATAATTTCCATTCCTGTAGTAACTGCTAAATCCCAAGCATTACCGCCTTCTGCAACTTCAACTGATTCTTCTTTGTTAAGTAATTCTTCTTGATGTTTTTTAAGTTCTTCAATGCTATCAAACTCGCCTGTAATCTCATTGTCTTTAATGCTAAAGAATTTGCCATCTTTATTAATAGCAGCAAGTCCGTATTTGTTCATACCCATTGACATATCTTCTTGCTGTGGTTCAACTTCGTCTGCTCCAACTGCTGGCTCATCAACCATGTCGCCAAAATCCAATTGGTCAAGAACGTCAGGAGCATTTTCTTCTACCCAAGCCTTGACCATTGGACGAACGTCCTGTTCTGGCTCTGCCTTCTTGATGTCCTGTTCTAGTTTTGGATCTTCGATAATGCCTTCTAAACTTGTAATAGCATTTGTGCCATCTACGCCTGCTTGGAATTCCGTGTTTAGTAGTCCATTCAATTTTTTAATTAGGTCTGCCTTTTCTTCTTCGTCAGCCATTGTTAGAGGTGATTCCTCACCTAGGTTATTAACCCAACTTTCAAAGCCTGATAATGGATCTTCTGAAACTTTTTCTTCTGATTGTTCTTCTTCTACTTTACCTGTCATCCCGACTATGTCGTCATAGCCTACACTCTCTTCTTCTTTCATTAATCTGTATAATACTGGAAATACTGAAGTTAGGTCTTCCTTAAAGTTCTTAACCGTGAATTTTTCTTTGTATTCTTCCATCACGTCATCTGGAACTTCCATAGCCTCTGGTGCCTGGAATTCTGTTACATAGTTTTCATAGTGTGCTTGTTTTGATAGTCTAGCAACTCTTTCTCTTAGTCCATCCAATTGTGCCTTGCTGCGTTCAACGATGTTATTAGTGTCGGAGTTCATTAAATCGTTTCTCACGCAGTAGTTTGTAAAACTCTTTAGTTGTGCAATTTCTTCGCTCATCTTGATGATGCTTTCGCCGATAGCGTCATATGGTAACCCGCCGTTAGCCACGTGTCTCTGCATTGCTCTTGCACCCGCTAGGTGAATGAAAGGATACTTAAATCTTTCCCCGTCTTGATTTTCAACGAACAGTGCAGAAATATTTCTACTTCTATCACCTGGTTTTTGTTCAAAGTCATCAGCAAGTTTCTTGCTGTGCTTAATTATTAATCTAGTGTCCATTAACTTCTGGAAACTCTGTGTCTTGGTTCCATAAAGATTACTCTCATTCATTACTGCTTCTCCGACGGGTTTTGTTATTGTATCGTTATCCGATTGTGGTGTAGAGTGTTGGCTAAGGAACGCATAATCACGCTTATCTAAATTATCCTTTGCAATATCTCTAGTGTCAAACGCTAATAATCTGCGCTTTGCAAACATTCTTAATTCTTTTAGGAAACCATACCAATTGCCTTTTTGATCTTGATCCATTCCTTCGGTAATACCATTTGAAAAGTAAACCTTCATTGAATTGGGTTCTGCTAAACTAATGCTTACATGTCCTATATTCTTGTCATTTTCTGTATAGTCAAAATCAAAGAATCTAGCATTTTCAGGATTGATCGTGATCTGTCCTGTTGCTTCGCCTAGTTTTAAACCTGTAAATCTACTTCTAATTTTATAGAAAAGATCTGTTGCTATATTATTGGTTGCATCCATAGTAAAGTATTTATCAAAAACCGCCCGATACGAATATTGGCATTGGGAACTCGTCTTCTGTCATTCTCTCCGTCATTTTTTCATATATTTTTGGATCCCAATCAGCCAATTGATTAGCCATCCTTATGATCAATAGGCAAGCACTTACTAAATCGTCGTGTTCACCTGTTTTAGCATTGTAACCAACACCCGTGGCCACAAATGTCTTTAATTCCGATATCAGTGGTTTACTGTTTATCTTCATTTTGTTCTTTTCGATTGCGTTTTTAAATCCGCTACATGCTGTAATTTTAGTCTTGTGTGTTGTGTTATATCCTTTACGGAATCTTCTTACATGACCTTTTCTAATTGGTTCGCTTAAGAATAATCCGTGAAAGTTTTCTTCGCCGATGTCCTTAATTACAACAAGTGCTGCTTCACCTATGGAATTATTTTCACAACTGTAATATATTGTTGGGTTAGCATTCCCTCCAGCAACCTGTTCGTCATATATGTATTTTAGAATACTTTTTAAATGTCTAATCTGTTGTTGCACAGGAGTAAGGTTATGTCTCCATTCTCCCACTTGTTCCATTGAAGGCATTTCAAATATCTGTATTGCGGCATAGTCGCCGCCTGTTCCTAGACTAGGATCAAGTGCTAACAAATAAGTTGCTTTAGGATTAATTTTCTTATACCAGCGTGTCTGCCCCATATTCTGAATAGGTTCCATGCCTTCTAGTTCTGCAAGTTTAACACTGTTGATTAAGGTTTCATCAAAGATCAAGAATTCGCAGTCAAACTCACGACGGAATCTTTCTTCTCCGATCTTGGCACGTTCTTCCTGTGCCCATGCTTCATCTCTGTCTGGATGTTCTACCCAGGGTGCGAAGAATGGGAAGAAACCATTTGTGCCTACCACATTGTCATTGCCATACTCGTCAAATTTTTTGTTTGCTTCGGTCCATATCTGTGCAAATTGGTCCTCGTCCGAGTTTGGTGTGCTTGTAACGATTGCCTTACCACCCGTTGATAGTGTAGGTGAAAGTGCAGTCCAAAACTCTCGAGCCTTTTCGGGCGGTTGCACGAATGCAAACTCATCACAGTATATTAATGAAAGTGATTTACCACGTCCAGTATCTTCTGTTGTGGTAGTTGCCTGTATTCTACTGCCATTATCAAACTCAATTGTGTTTCTGTTGTATGTATAAATGCCTGCACGAATAAAGTCTGGCAAATTCTCATATCCAAATCTATATCTGTTCATAATGTCCTGCGCACCCGTATACTTGTGTGCAGCAATTAGGACCTGTGCTTCAGGAGTAAACATGCAATACCATAATAGGTATGCAGCAGCACATGTGGTCTTACCCATCTGTCTTGGCAGCATGGCAATTGTGTATCTATGATCGTGGTATGCCCTTAATAGATCTTCCTGATATCCATAGGGTTCAAATCGCATGCTCCCCTTGGTAGGGTGCTGAATCTTTATGAAGTTTTTTGCAAAATATAACGGACCGTCAACAGGATCCATACACTTTTCCAAGTGAGTAAGTTCCTCTATAGTGTATTTTACTTGACTGTGCGCCTTCTTAATTTGGACGCCATCTAAACTCTTTGCCATACTAGTATTTACTCAAAAAAATAGGGCCCGGAGGCCCTATTTGGATTAGTATGAAAACGTTATATTATGCTGGGCCTTCTAGTGTATAGGTTACACCAGTTGGTGTTCCAGCAGTCGTTGATATTGCTGCGCCGCCTGCTGTTGCAGATAATGTAAATGTTGTTGATTCATTTGTTGCAATTATATGATAAGTTGTAGGATCACTATATCCAGAAATTGCGCCGCCGCCGCCTAATGTTCCGGCAATGGTTAATCTCTGTCCTACTTCTAATGCACCTTGTGTATCTGTGCAAGTAAATTGGCCTGCTGTTCCCGCAATAACTACACTAGATAACGTTGTTGCAATACTAACAGAAGTTGCCGGAGTCACGGTAGAACCACTAATATCAATATCATTTGGACCGATCGAAGTGGTTGATGCGCCTCTATCTTTTCCAATTCTTCTAATGCGTGTTTGTAATTCTGCAGCATCTGATTTATTAATGTCTAATGTAATAAACATTGTTCCTGAATTATCATCAACAACAAAAAACGACATAGGATTTAATTCACTAACAATTGCCTGGACCGCTTCTCTTGAAGCGTCGTCTTCCGCTCTTAGGTCAATAGCAGATGCGCCTGTATCTTTTATCACAATTTTGTATTGTTTACAATACGGATGATAATTTACATTAACCGTATTATCTAATCCGTTGGCTAAGACTAATATTGAACTGCCGCCGCCGATTTGTGTGGTTGTTAAATCTGCCATATTATTTTGCTCCTTTAGTTTCTTCTAGTGCTTGTAGAAGTTGATTTCTAATAGAAGCACGTAGGTCTTCACCTTCTTTCACACGCTGCATTGGATTGTCACCGCCAGCAACCTTAGGATGTGTTCCCTTCATTCTGTTCATGCCGCCTGACATCTTCTTAGTCATGAAATGAATATCTCTTTCATCTTCATCAGGCTCGTTTTCCCATGCTTCGTCTTTTTCTTTTTTCTCCATGTCATGGTCATCCATGTCATGATCACCGTCATTGTCTCTATCAACTGACTTGTGAAGTTTTTCTTCCTCGTCATGATCTTTTTCATGGCGATCTAATTTACCGTCATCATCATAATCGTTGTCTTCACCTTCGTCGCCCATTGCTTTAATAGCAACCATATCGTCTTCACCGCCTGGCATGTCGTCATTGTCGCCGTCGAAGTCTGGAATTAGTTTATTAATAGGTTTAGGCATTGGAGGTCCTTCTGGTGCATCCATTGGTCCATCCATTGGTCCATCCATTCCCGGTGCCATGATAGATAATGTAGGCATCTCTGGCTTTTCCGGTTGATTGATCATATCCGGATTAACTTTTGTCATTAATCTTAATACATCATCAATAGCGTCACCTTGTGCATTAATGTTAATGCTCATCGAGGCCTTGTCCTTAGGCTCTGGTGTAGGCATATTTGGTGCCATTGGCATTCCGCATTCTTCTGTGCTTTGCTCTACAGGTGCCTCTGTCTTTACTGTATCCAGTTCCTGCATTTTGGCTAATAATTCATTAAAGTTCATATTAGTTACTCCCTACAGGACTTTTTACCCCTGCTTTATCTTGTTTTAATTTTGGTGTATCCTGATAAACATCTGCTTTTAGTTTATCAGTCCCTAATTCTTTTTTTCTTTCTTTTGCTTCTTTAGAAAGTTCTTTTAAAAATCCTTTGTTAAAGTCGTCACCAAAATATTCCTTGTGTTTAACTTTCACGCCATCCTTATATTCGTTGTCGTGTAGTAATGCACCTTCATAATCTACATTAGACCCTGCTGTAATTTGATCAATTTCAGTAGGACTAGCACTGTTTCTTACCTTATAGTAACCTGCTTGACAACAGTCCATTTCAAAAATTTCTTTTTCAATTTCTGTTGTAGTTAGTGGATATTCAGTCATTACATCAAACATATGAACTTCCATATTCTTAAGTTCTGGAAAATCATGTGGTAGTTCAACAACAGGAGTAGACTTCATCTGTTCAAACTGCATAATACCGCGACCTTCCAATCTTGCTTTTAATTCGTCGGCAAAACCTTCAGGCAAGTCACCAGCAATTTTAACCTTAAAACTATAGGTTTTTTTGCTTTCTGTCAAATATTCTTTAAACGTCTTCATATGTGTATTTATTCCTTTTCGCTTAATTTCTTAATTAATTCATTGCGATCTAGCATAACATATCCCTTTCCATCCAATACATCGTTAGGATCTTCTGGGGAATCCTTATCAATTTTAAGTTTTTTAAGTTGTAGATCAACTGCTTTTAATTTTTTATCCACTTTTGCTGTTTTGGCATCAATAGCGTTTTTCAGCATGCTGCTAGCCACTTCGAATATCCGGCCGCTATATCTTACTTCAACATTCATGCCCAAATCCATTAAATCATCGTATGCTTGTTCTGCTTTTGTGGCTAGATGATCCAGATCTTTTTCTTCCAATTCGGCAAGTTCGCGCATTTGTGGCAAATCTTTTGTAATATTTTGGACAGCACGATAACTGTCATCCACGCTTCTAACCTGTTGGTGCTTTTCCTCAACTTCTTCTGCTGTTATTTCCGTTGTAGTGGGTTCAGCAGATTGATTTTCCTGCTCAACTGCGGGTTCTTTGTCTTCTAGATTGAATAATTCTTCTAATTTTTTCGTCATATTAACACCAATAGTATTTAACCGTATTACAGGCTCTGTTAAAAATTATATCCATAAGTTTTAAAATCTAAACTGCATCGATCTTCAACAATTTTTCTTGTTGTTTGATTATAAAACGTTTTATAATGATCGTGTATTGTAACATTGTTGTTAGGCAATGGATCAAAACAGTTTAACTTTTCTTGTATTATCTTAAAATCTTCATTTATATTTTCCAATCTTAAAATACAATCAATCCTATTAATTTTTTCTGCCTGAATATCACTTAAAATAGAAGGGTCTGTATCCAGCCATTCTTCAAATGATATTTTATATGTATCTCTAGCCGCCCAGGCTGCTTTATAAGACTCTTTTCTTGTAGCACCTTTTTTATATTTTTCAATTCTATCTTCTATTTGCTTAATGTGATAGTTGTATGAACTTACAACTCTTGCAAATGGATTTCTTATTATGCAAAATGTAAATCCCATTATATCTCTATTTGTATTCTGTTCCAGTCTTTGGAATGAGCAATGTTTTGCTCCTAATTTGTTACATGTAGTATTTTTAAATAACCATTTTGTCACACTTGTTCCGCCATTTTTCTTTAAATGAACGAATGTCATTTTTAATGGATGTGTAACTAAAATTGCCATTATCTTTTCTTTCCTGTGTGAAAGATATCATCCTCACTCACTATTCTGAATCTAACTCTTTTCTGTTTGCACCATGCAGCGGCCGCTTCCCATTTGGCTTGATTCTTAATATACTGTTCTTGATTGTATCTACTCTTACCAACCTTTTCTCTCAGAGTTTGATTGGCTGGTTTTACCTCAACCACTTCAGCATTCTTCCTACCATTCTTATCTTGATAGACAATAAAAAAATCTGGAACGTATATAGAATATTTTCCGGTTAATGGATCTCTATAAGGAATTTGTATGCTTTCGCTTGCCCAACTCTCTACTCCCGGGTGTTCATCAAGCATTCTCATAAAGACAAATTCCCAACTACTCCTAGCAAGTGGTTTTTTGTTACCTACATACTTGCTTGGGTTTTTCATTTCAAATCTACCCTGAGCAAACTTAGGCATTATGGCACCACGTTACGTTGTTTTGAAACATTTGATATCTGTTGTCTGTATCCTAGAGTTGATGTTGCTGGTCTGTTGTTGTTAAGTATTTCACTGACTAATGCACTAATTTCTAATTCACCAAAGCCTTTTAAATCATCTAATATAGAAAATACACTTACATTTTCAAGTTTAGCCTGTTTCAATAATGTTAGAGAAGTAACCTTTGCAGCATCATCGTTAAATCCCTTGGATCTAAAAAAGTTAACAGCAGTGTCAACTTCTGTCGAATTAAATTCTAAAGGTTCCTGTCCATAAGTATCAAAAAATAGTTTTGTTCTTGCGGCGCTATCGGTTATTTGTTTTTCAGGTAGATTTGTTTTTGCTTCCATTATGTTGAATCTCCTGTCAGTCTTTTTTGTGATCCTCTTGTGGATGTATTTTGTGGGTCATTCCTGTTGAATATTGCACCGGCTACTCCACTAACTGTGTTAGCCACTGCACTGGCTCCTGCAGGGCTTGACAGAATGTTAATCGCTTCTGCTTTTAATCCACCCTTGCTTAATCCTTTAAAATTTTTATATGTATTAACTGCTCCTATTGCTGTTTTTAGAAAACCCTGTCCGGAACTAAATGCTGTTCCGTCACCAACTGCACCGAATACACTTTCAAGTCCGTCAAGAACGCCACCCGGTCCTAGCAATGCACCCGTGCCGCCACCTGCTACGTCTAATGGTGATGGTGATCTATCATAATGTAATGTTGCAAATCCCTTAGGTGTTCCTTCAGAAACTGTTCCAGCACTGTATATCACTGCTTCATATTCTAATGTCATTTTTGATTCAGCAGGTGTCGATGCATCAGCATAATCCATTGACCCGTGTTCCCAAGAAGTTATTTTAGGATTAACTAAAGTGTAACCTATAAATCTTCTTCGACCCATTGTGTATAATGTAACGGATTTAAATAATGGTGTTGTTATATCAGCATCTAATCCGTATCTAAAAAGACTCTCCGGTGTTCCTGAATTTCTATAATGATTGGCATCGTATGCTGTCGTTGGTAATTGTCTATCCTTAACATAGTAGCCGTAATAGATTGCCCATAGAGCACTTACAACACCTTGATTATCGTCGTGGAATGAAAAACTAACTGGATCGTAGTTTAGCATCTTATACATAATCTTTTTTCTATTATATTGATTAAATGTTTCTGTTTCGAAATTAAATTTAGGAAGATCAGCAGTTTTAACTAGCAACCCTACTTCATTGGCATGCTTATTTGTAAAATTACTTGCCTTATGTGCTGTATTATCTATTTCAAGTCTTAGATAATAATTAAACTTTGTTTTAGGTGCAAGACGCAACCCGTCATCAATAAACAATCTTGTAGCGTGCTGATAGTTAGAAACACGCCCCTTGGGGTTTGTGATACCGGTGAATACGTCTGACAGAAATCTTGTAAATTTGTTGGCCATACTATTATTTAGCCGTAAAAAAAGCCCGGAAAAAATCCGGGCTTTTTAATTTCAATACTAAAACTAGTATTAACCCTGGCCGCCACCAGCACCAGTTGTTGATTCTCCGATAGTTCTTTCTACCGCAGCACCAATTCCTATGCCAACGCCAGTTTCGCCTGCACCCCACTGTGTCATGTTATCAAAGCGGATTGTTAGTGCAACCTGCATTGCTTCATTAGTAGCGTAGTTAGCGTCACCGTAGTCAACGTTAGTTAGGAAACAACCATACAAGTTTGCAGTTTCTAGAACGTTAATTCCAGAAGCGTTGTTACCATTACCACCGTCTAATACTTCGATCTTAGTAGTAAATTTATAGTCAATACCAGATCTTGCAGAAGCCTGTTCAACAAAGTCGAACTGTTTCTGGACCTGTTGTCCAACCATTTTCTGAACTTCACCGCTAGCGTCGTCACGCAAGTTAAGCGTAACAGTTTCAAAGGTATACTTACCTGCTAGGTAAACCTTTGAGTTGTAAACGTCTAACGGAATTTCTTCAAATCCAACTTTCGGTCTTGCAACATCAACTACCTGTTTAGTAAGTTCAGTAGCAGCAGCAACTCCGAATCCAAGTAAAGTAACGCGGAAGCGATACTTTAACTTTGGCATCAAGAGCACTTGGTTGCCTGCGTCTGTTGGAACTGAAAAGTTATTTAATGATGTAATAGGCATTTCTTATATCTCCCCTGTGTTCTTGACACGCAACGGAATGTATATGAACTCAATAGCCTTGACTGGTTCAATCGCAATGTCTACATATAGTTCGTTACGATCGATTCTAGCCGGAGTATTGTTTGTTTCATCACAAACTACTGCGAAATCGTAAAGAGCTCTAAGACCAACTAATTCAAGCAGTAAACTTTCAACTGATTGTTTGATCTCGTCTCTTGTGATTTTATCATTTGGTTCAAAGATATACGGACGAGCCAATTTGTTAAGTTGACTACGTAGGTATACTACCAAACGTGCTACGTTAATTCTGTCTAGTGCAGAAGCATTTCTTGCTCTAGTCTTTTGACCGTAGTTGACTAGTCCAACTCCATTAAAGAATGTAATTGGGTTAATCTTTAGATCATATAACGTATCTCTTTGTCCTTCATTAAGTGCAACTGTTTGGAATTCGCCCGTTGCAGCATCAATATATCCTACTGCTGTAGCATTACTGATTCCACCACGTCTTGTTCCTGCTGGAGCAAACCATGGAAACGATACTTGATCGCTAAGTGCAATAGTTCTCATCATCATGTGTGATGCTGGAACAACTGCATTTGATCCACCTAGGTCAGTTGTAAATCCATTTGGATAAAACGCACCTAAGTATTCATCGTATGTCACTAATCCATCGTCACCGTTGTCAGTAACTAAATTAGCATTTGAACCCCAGTTAGTTAGTGTAGTTGCATCTGCTGCTAATCTTAAAGGTGTATCACCAATTACAAATGCTGTTAAGCCTCTGTCAATGTTAAGATTAACTAGGTTACTCATTAGTTCTGGATAACCTGGTGCAGAAATAATGTTGAAGTTACGTCTTTCTTCATCACGTATTTGGCTGCTTGTGTCAATTACACTCTTCATTCTTTGAATAACAACCTTACGCTGTGCCTTTCTTCCGAAAGAACCTGAGCCGTCTTCGTTATTACCTGATTCAGTAACCCAACGGTCAGTTGCGTAGTCAGCCATTGCTTCATCGTTATTAAAGCGTTGGTTGTCTGCTGTTGTATCAATGTAGTTGTTAGCGTAACGCTTAACGTTACCACCACTTCTACGTAGATTCCATAACAACATTCCTTGTGGATACAGTGCAGGATCTGGAGCATCTGGATCTAGGAAGTCTGCCTTCATTAAATCCTTAATAGTTGCTGCTGTGTTACCAGTAGCACCTGTTAATCCATAACGTGCATCTCCAAATAGGATACCGTCTTCAGTTGTTTGATCAGTCTTGTCAATTAAAACCCATCTGTCTGAAGCAGGACCTGACTGGTTGCTGTCATACTTGTAAATTGTTGGATAATTTTCAATATCCGCTGTTGAAATCCAAAGATCGCCATCAGCAGTTGTTCCTGATACATAAGGATTTGATGCAGCCACTGTTGGAGTATAACCAACTCTGTCGCTGACTGCTTCAGTGTATGGACTTGTTGCACTTCTGTAACCTACCCATGTAGTTCCATCATGTATCATGATGTCAACATCTGAAAACTCTGGGTTATACCAAAGTTGTCCATCTGCTGGCTCTGCTTCTGGATTATTTGAACTAGCATAAAAATCATTTACTGATAATGGTTGCCAGTTTGAAGCAAGATATCTGTTTTCAGCAGTTGAGTCATCAGCACCTGGTGCTAGTTGACTTGCGCCGCCTGTTAGTGAAGCATCTGATAAGTTATAAAAATTAGCAGTTCCTTCGCCTGTGTCGATATTGTATGGTGTAAACAATGCACCAACAGCATCTCTACCAATGTCACGCATTCTAATTTCACCGCCTAGTTTGTGTGAAATTGTAATTTCATTGTTTGCTGTGACTGCTGCTTCAACATTTGTTAGTCCTGCTGCATTAATGGCTGCTGCCATTGTATTAGCATCTGCACTGCTTCCAGAACTTGTAAATTCAACAACTACTGCTGAGTTTAACGTTTCCTGGTTCAGGATCGATTCTTCAATCTCGAACTGATAATCATCTGCTGTAAGTTGTGTTGCAACTACTGAAGAAGTAACTGTTGTGTATCCTGTGTTTGCTCTACGCCATACACGGAATACTGCTGTTGCAGGTGAACTGTCATATGCACTGTGTTCAAAAGCATTTGTTTGAACAAACAAACTGTCTGCTGCAATATTTGCACCAGCGCCGCTTCTGTCTAGTGAGTAAATTGCTGAATGTCCGCTTGAATAAAGTGGAGCATCTGCTGATACCCAACTAGTTGTTGCTGTATCCCACTTGCTTGCTCTCCATCTAGAACCGTTGTTTGGCTCAGTGGTCTTGATCCAAATAGAACCAGTTGGTCTAGCATCTGCGTCAGTTCCTGGAGTTCCCTTCCATTGTGGAACCAAAGTATGTGGATTCTGGTAAAGATCAGGACCTTTGTATGTTGCCGCACTAATTTCTAGTTCGTCTAGGTCTGCTGTTCCAGCACCAATTGTGATTGTATTGGCATTTGTGTTACTTGTTCCATCTGTATAAATTCTAATAGTTGAATTAACATTTTTTGCAGTAACACCTGTGATTCCATAACCATTAATTTGTGTAACAATCTCATCAACTGTATCACCGGTCGTAATTGTAACTGTTGTGCTATTAATTGTAAAGTTACCTGCTGCTGCTGTAATTTTGGCACTAGTTAATTGAGCAGTAGTAATTGTTGGATGACTTGCTCTCCATTCTGAAGAACCAACTAATACCCAATCGCCTGCTGCAACACCTGCTTGTGTGTTACCTGCTGACTTGTAATACATTCTTGCTGGATCTTTGCTAAATGAAAATGTTCCAGTTGTTGCTGTCCCGACAGTTTCAAATACAACTGCGTAGTCACCAATTGAACCAACTGAACCTAGTGGAGCGTTATTTGAAATTTTTGCTGCATCGTCGTCTGTTAAAACAATCGGTTCTTTACTAGCAAATTTCTGACCGCCAGTGGTGCTAATTGCAGCACTGTTCCACTCCTGAATACCCCATGATGTAGAGCCTGTATTAATCCACCAAGTCCCGTCTGGGGGATTCGCTCCCGGAGCCTCTGCTGTTCCTTCTAGTTGTCCTAGGTCCATATCTGCTCTAACAATAAAAGCAGCGTTTGATACGCCTAGTAAACTGTATGCTGCCAATAACCCATATTCATTTAATTCGCTACCATGAATAGGTGTATTGCTCGCTGTCTTTTCGAAGTTTGGAACTCCAAAAAGATCTACTAATTCTTTTTGACTTGTCACTTTAAATGCAGAACCTGCATTCGCCGCCGTAGTTGCTGAAGCAACGCCTGTGCCTGCGGCATTTGTTTTATCTTGGGCTGTTGCCACGACAATTAGTGGAGTTGTTCCCGGTTCAGCCGGGGTGTAAAAACTCTCGTCGATTACCGTAACTTCTACGCCGGGTGATGTAAGTGCCATCTAGTTTTCTCCTGGTAATGTATACTTTCTTTTCAATTCATTACGTAATGTATTGTTACTGTATTTAGCGGAAACATCAAAAAATGGTGTGTTATACAGTTAAATATAAAGGGGTTAAAAAGGTGTAAATATATGTATGAGACCGTTATGTCAGTGCGGTTTAAGGCCGCGAGCAGTAAACTATAAGAAGGGTAAAAAGACCTACTATAGAAGTCTCTGTGAAGTATGCTTAAACAACGGTGTATATCACGGAGTTCCGAGATGGTATAGAGCCGGATATCGAATGAAGAATGCCTGCGATAAATGCGGTTTTAAATCAGAGCATTATGAAACTTTTAGAGTGTTTCATGTTGATCAAAACCTCGACAACTGTCGGCATAGTAATCTAAAAACTGTGTGTGCAAATTGTAGAACAATATTAGCCAAGGAAGGAATACGCTGGAAACAGGGAGATCTAACTCCCGACTATTAGTTCTATTTTTTTATACAATTCATCAATAGTTGTATTATTAGTAACTTCGTGATCAAACTCCGTTCCTACCCATGCCCACTCAGAAGCATGAATTTTACGAATCTTCATCTCATTAATTGATACGTTCGACCCACCATTTGCCCGTATCGCATGATCATACCATTCAGGAAGATTTCCTCTTTTAACCCATACAATTTGTCCGCCAAGATTCTTAATGGCTTTAATTTCATTAGGAAATCGAACATCACTAACCACAATATTATCCTTACTCTGACGAAGTTTATTTTCTAAACTAGCAATCCAAATATCGTCATGAAATGTTTTACGGCAAACTTCAGTTCCCCAATACTGTAGGACCCAACGTGGTGTAAGAGTTGGCATTGCTAGGCGTTCTGCCCACCAAGGATCTACCTGTTCGCGCCACTCTCTAGATTCTTTTGTTCTTCCTTCCAGCATGGTCCTATTCCAACCAAAAACTGCTGCTACAGAATCTTTAAGTGAATCTGCAAAACTTTCTCTACGGAATTCTTTGAAGTTAACCAAATAATCAGCAATGGTATCTTTACCAGACCCGATAAATCCGCAAACGCCTATAATCATATAACTCTCCTATAAAGTTATATTATAGCGTCTTTAGATTAAATGTCAAGTGTTTAATAGAAGGGTTTTGGCTGTCCTGGCTTGCCTGTATTGAGTTTTCTTGCCAAAACACTTGCGGTGTTGATTGATTTTGTTCTTTGCTGTCTGCGTGCTTGTGTGGGTGAAGTTCTAGCACGAGTGGTTTTCATCTTCTGTGCTCTTGCAACATTATACTGCTGAACACATTTTGAAGGGTGGCTCACTTGTCTTCCTGCTCTTGGACCTACAGAGCATCTAAAGCGAAGTGAAGTTTTACCACCTTTGGCTGTTCCGCCGGTTCTACCCCATACCATCTTGGCTACTTCGTTGTAGATTTGATCGTGCTCTTCTTCTGTTAAAAATTCTTCTGCTCTCATTAACCTATAATCCAACTGTATCCGTGTCCGCCTGCAACCTGTGTGCCAAGTTCCATAGTCAATCTTTCAATATCGTTAAAGCCTTCCTGTTTAATGCTTGCACCATTAAGTGCTGTTCCGCCTTGTGGTCCTGCGATACTAGCAAATTTCTCACGTGCTTGTCCTAGCATTACCTTACAGTTTGCAAGAGTATAATCCTTAATCCACTGTCCTGAATATACATCTTCAAGTATCACAAAGTCTGGTTTATCGTTATATGCCCACAACAGAACTTCTTCGGTGCCTCTTGGACGCTGCATAATAATTAATTTCTTACTCTGTGGATTCCAAGTAAAGTTAATGAATGATCCAAACATTTTACCAACTAATTCTTGATACTGAGCAAATAATTCGTATGTTGCTAAACCACCCATGTTAGTTGAGCTTAACAAATATGTGTTTGTATATGCTAGGTTAAATGGTTCAAAGACAGTGCCGCCTGTTCCGTTACCCGTTCTAGAACCAACGCTTCTTCGATAAATTTGTCTTACCTGTTGTATCTCTTTTGGTAGAATATATTCGTTTTGATTTTCTTCCAGGCTTAAAGTAATGTAACTTTCTTCAACCGAGTTGTCAGAACGCTGTCTGAATACACCCAGTGCTCTTTTTAATCCTGTTTCGTAGTGTTCTGGATCTAGCTCAACGTCAATCATGCCATCGCCTAGCATGAGTCTAACATAGTCGAATACTTCTTGTTTTGCTTTGTCTATTTGGCTCATATAACTATTTATGCCTTGTGCGGAAAACGGTAAATACATATACTATGCCAAGACTCAGTTTATATCGCCCGGAAAAGGGCAATGATTATAAGTTCATAGACAAGACTGCCTGGGAAATGTTCCAAGTTGGCGGAACCGATGTGCTTATGCACAAGTATCTCGGTGCCGAAGCAACAGCGGATACTGTAGGAACTCCATCGCAGCCTAAATATGATACTCTAAACCCCACAAACATACAGGACATGCTATTTCTAGAAAATAGAGATAGGAAGTATGATCCAGATGTATTTGTCATGCGCGGAGTTTATAATGTTCAGGATATTGACTTTAATCTCAGCCAATTTGGACTGTTTTTACAGAACGATACAATATTCATAACATTTCACATAACTGATACTGTAGAAAAACTTGGTAGAAAAATTATTCCAGGTGATGTAATTGAATTACCGCACCTAAAGGATGAATACGCACTAAATGATTTAAACTATGCACTCAAGAGATTCTATGTTGTAGAAGACGTAAATCGTGCTGCTGAAGGTTTTAGTGTAACTTGGTATCCACACTTATACAGAGCAAAATGTAAACCGTTGGTAGATTCACAAGAATTTAAGGATATTCTGGATCAAATTGCAGATTCAGAAAACTTCAAAGGTGCGTGGAATCCGGATTCGACATACTATCCAGGCGATACCGTTACTGCACCTAATGGTGAAAAATATACCGTTGTTCAAGAAGTTACAGGCATTGCACCACCGGACTTAACATATTACAAACCTGCAGACACGCTCAAAGATATTATGAGCACCTATGAAAAGGAAATGCAAATTACCAGTGCAGTTCTAGATCAAGCAGAAGCAGATACTCCACAGAGTGGTTACGATACTACAAAACTATATACACTGCAACAAACAGAAGATGGTAAGTCAGAACTTGTATCGGCAGATACTACACTCGACGATGCTACCATTGATACTGTAACTGCTGATACAGTTTACCAATCAGCAGAAGCAAATGGATACAAGGGATATCTTATTGAAGATGGTATTCCGCCTAATGGTGCACCATTTACTCAGGGAATAGCATTTCCGTTAGGGCCTGCTGAAGGTCAATTTCATTTACGAACAGATTATAAACCTACAAGATTGTTCCGTTATGCCAAGGGCAGATGGAGCAAGGTAGAGGATGATGTGAGAACAAACATTACACACCTAAGCGGAACTGATGTTGAACCGGGAGCAGAGTTTGCTGGCAAAACAGAAAAAGAAACACAAAAATCATCATTCATTAATAATACAAACGAAAATGTTATCGATGGGCAGACTGTTAAAGAAAAACAGAGTCTATCTAAAGCACTTAGACCGGAGGCAGATGAATAATGCGCATTGAAGAGATACTAGGTTTTGCAAGAACAAACAGTAAGAAGCACACGGTCAAAAGGCGTCCACCTGAAAAGGAAGAGGAACCTATTGCACTAAAGATTAAACAGCGACGAGCAGCAGCAGCCAAGGGCGACGAAAAAGCATTTAAACACGGATTTAAAAAATAATGGATTTTTTCTACGACGGACAGATTAGAAGATATGTAACACAGTTTATGAGAATCTTCATTGGCTTTAAGTATGAAGCAGGCAATGGAGATCAACAATCAATTCCTGTTATGTATGGCGATTTAACAAGACAGGTAGCAAATATTATTAGAGAAAATTCAGAAAATAAGTTACCAACAGTTCCGAGGATGGCGTGTTATGTTACTGGTCTTGATATTGACACTTCACGATTATCAGATCCAACATTTGTAAGCAAGGTTAATATTAGAGAAAGAGATTATAACATCAATCAAGCAGGCGAAAGAGAATATACAGGTGCACCAGGAAAAAGTGTTACAGTAGAAAGACTAATGCCAACTCCATACAAAATGACCATGAAGTGCGATATATGGACATCTAATACGGATCAAAAATTACAGTTGCTTGAACAAATATTAGTTTTATTTAATCCTTCTTTAGAAATACAAACAAATGACAACTATATAGATTGGACTAGTTTAAGTGTTGTTTACCTTACAGGAATGAATTTTACTTCAAGGTCAATACCAGCAGGTGCAGATAGCGATATTGATATATGCTCTGTTGATTTTGAAATTCCAGTATGGATTTCGCCGCCGGCCAAAGTTAAGAAACTAGGAATTGTCCGTAGCATTATTGCAAACATCTTTACCGAAGATGGTGATGTTCAAAATATTTCTTCTTTAATTTACAATCAAAGCAATTCAAACACCGTTTACGTAAATGCAAGATATCCGGTATTATTGTTTAAGGCAAATAACGGTCAAGACTATGATTACGAACTTACCATACTAGATCAGAGTGCAGCAATACAATCATTAGGACTTGATGAAAAAGAATTTTCAAATGGTAAGAAACTTGATTGGAACGGAGTGTTAGCATCACTAGGAAACTTTACGGAAGGAACTAGCATGGTTCATTTTCGACAGCCGGATGGAAATGAGATATCAGGAACAGTTGCAATTAATCCTGTTGATCCTTACATATTGTTAGTCAGTGTTGATAGAGACACGCTAAAAGAAAATACATTAATCAATAGCACACAATATCCAGACGGTAAGGGAACTGTTGATGCTATCGTCGATCCTACTAGATACAATCCCATAGATAAACTAGGAACTATTCCTACGGGTCATAGATTCTTGGTATTAGACGACATACCGGATGACGCCGATGCTTGGAAAAATTTGGATAATACAAATACCGTTGTAAGGGCTAATTCCATAATTGAATGGAATGGATCAGCATGGTCTATTATATTTGATCCTGCAACAGTTATTTCAATAACGTATGTTTCTAACTTAACCACAGGAATTCAATACAAATGGGATGGCATGCAGTGGCTTAAATCCTTTGAAGGAGAATATGCTCCAGGTTATTGGAGATTTGATCCAGAAGGCGCATAAGTATTCGTATGCAAAAACGTGTAGGACTACTTTATCTTTCTCTTTCAACAAGAAGAATTCTACTTATTCTAGAAAATGATAAGTGGACTGTGCCTACATTCTCCAAGGAAAAATCCGTAATAGAAGATAGTCAAGATGTGCAGGAGAAGTTTGCTCAGGGAAAAATTTTACCTATAGAATTGTATCTTTCCAAGGATAAGGGTTTCGAATACGGAACTTACATATGTCTCGTAAATGAAGAATTTTTAACAACAACAGTTCCTACATTTTGTTGGGCTGACTTAGATTATCTTCCCAAAAACGTGCATGTAGGACTAAAGAGCACATTAAATAATAACTTAATTAGAACTAAAATCGAAACAGTATTGGAGTTAGAAGATGCTATCACTTTATAAATCAGAAAGATTTCAGAATGATTTACACACCTATAAAGAAGAAATTGAAAAAATTTCCGACGATACCGTTAAAAAGAATGTTGAAAATCTAATTTCAAAATTAGTATCAGAAGTAAAAAGACTAGATTCTCAACACGAAGAAATGATCATCAATAGACAGATGAGTTCAATGTCAGACGATTCAAAGACACGAATAATGGAAATTAGAAAATCAATCGATAAAAAATTAAAGGATTGGAACTCAGTTTCTAGATCGAAGCAAAGTCTTTAATTAAAATACTTCCTACCATTGCAACATGGACGCTACACTGATATCTGTATCCTCCACTGATAGTTTCGGGTATCTTCCAATATAGTGTTCCTGTAGTTTTTCCTTGTGCATCAGCACCTGTCGAAACAGTTCCGTTTTCAGCAACATGGAATAGTCCGGTGTTATAGTTTACTCCAGCAGAGGTTTGTATAAGGAATGGATGTCCTGATACATTGTTTAAATTAAATGCTATTGTTGTTCTGTTGATGGCATATACCGTAGGATTATTTGACGTGCCGTATTGATCAAATCTGTATGCAACTGCTCCTGCATTTGTAACTTCGAGCATAGTAATTGCAGGAAGATAAACCTTGTTGATTGATAAAGATGCAGTGGTTGCATCAGTTAATTCAGAAAAATTATCAACGCCAGGCTGACTGTTCTCTATTGTTATTGTGTCAGTGCCGTCGTTAGTTGTTAGTGCAATACCCACTCCTGCTTGAAGGGTCAATGTGTCTGTTGCACTATCCGCAACAACAGTATTTTGTCCAGTTACTGCTATATGTGCAAAACTGTTAGTAGTTGCGCCGGATGCTGCCGAAATAGTTAAAGTATCAGTTGATGCATCTGTTGACAGTATAATTCCAGACCCTGCAGAAACTGTCAACGAATTAGACGGTCCAGAAACAATATCCGATTGTCCTGTTACACTAACTCTTTCAAAACCAGAGGCACCATCTGAAGAGATTGTTATTACACCTTCCGGATCGCTTGAAGTCGATATACCAGAACCGCCTACTATTTGTAAGACTTCACCAGCATCAATCTGAACCTGCGTAGAATCATCAGCAGCAACGGTTATTGCCCCGGATCCACCTCCGCCGCCTCCGGCTTCTCCTAGATTGGCTACTGCTACCCACTGTCCTGCATGTGCAAAATACAATCTACCTTCTGCATGAACATGTGCAATCATTCCATGATATGTTGTAGGATTTACTTCACTTTGTAAGTCTGCAAGAGTATCCCAATGAAATCTTATTTTATTCTTTTGTGCTGTGATATCAACACTGCCATCGCTACTGGTTTTAAATAGTGATTGTCCACCAGCAGTATTACCATCATATAAACGCAGTGTGTTGTTATCTTGGTCGAAAAATATTTCGCCTCTCAAACCGCTTTTTCGATCAAGATAGTCGGCGTCTCTTGGAATAATTCTTATTGCATTGTAAACTGGTATTTTGGACATACTGTATTTATGCGATAAGTAAATATAAGGATTAAGGAAGAACGAATGAATTTAACCATTAATATATTCAAAAATCAAGAAATAAATCCGGCATTTGTCAAGGGCAATACATCTATTGTTAGCGATAATCTTGGTAAGTTTCAATCGAGCAGTGAGCAAGAAATGCTGTTAAAGAACCTATGGAAAACAAAACATAAATGTGATCTTGACATAGAAAAAGCAACGCTAACTTTTGATGATTATCAATCTATGATGGTTTTTATGCTTAAAAATTCGTCGGCTTAATCGACCCAGAAAGAATTTATTTTTAAATCAATACCTAACTTAGAACAAAAAGTTTTTACATCGTTTCCTGCGTTATTACCAGAAAAAACCTTGCTACCATTTTTTCTATCTGAGAATACTCCGTAGGTAACAAGATATAATTCAATTCTAGGTTTAGCAGCAACATACACACCGATAGTTCCTGGCAAAAAATAAACTTCTTCCCATAGATCAATATTCGTTATATTGTTGCTTTCGGTAATTTGTATCTGATGAGAATGATAATTCTCAGGAGGTGTTGTTGTTGTTTGACTAGCCCAAACATCCGCGAAAATCTGCTTGGTTGTTTTGAACAGCATTATTCAATAGGACCTTCTTCTACCCCTAGAACTATTCTCATAATTCCTTCCTTATCAAGTTCCCATTCCTGGTTTTCCTCATTCCATACGTAAGTCTTGTTTATATCTGCTGGATCGCTTGGATCTGGTTTTGGAGCAACGTATTTTTGTCCATCCCATATCCATGAAGGATATGGAGGTTTTGGTAAGGGACACACAAATTCGTGCATATGATAATGACGTTCTCCTGAATCTTCGGCCCAAAACATTATTTTGTATTTTGAATTATACTTTAACATTGTTGGATATTCGTCAAGATACATCAGATCACTCTTTTTAAACCTAATGCCAAGCGGCGGGAAACCTTCAACTTGTTTGAGTTCTTCATCCTCAAAGATTTCATATCCAAATTTAAAGTTATCTAGCTCTTTATCAGTTTCAAATTTTATTGCCAAGAATGTTTGTAAAGGCTCTATATTTACATTTTCAACAGTCCAATTTTTTTCGTCAATATTGTATTTTGCTTCTATTTTACTCATTTTATCCTCTATTCAGTATCAACTGATTGATATAAACTACACATATAAATACTTATCAAATGTGCGTGGATGTATTTAAACAAATGGATATAAAAGTATATGATGTAGTAGGATTTCCTCTCGTAGTAATTGATAATTTCTACAGTGAAAAATCTTGTGATAGTATCTGGCAAGAATTATGCTTTTTGAATAGCGACGGTAGAAAATTAAAAATGCCAGAAGATACCGGTGGCGCAATACGCGAACAAGAGTCTGAAACTATTTCTTTAAAAAAGAACAAAGGTTTAAGACTCGAGGATGCATACGCAGATAGGAATATTTCAAACATTTTTTTCGAAAATAGAAAAATTTTTGATGAAGAAATTGTTAAGAAATTAGAATCCATCAGTCCAATTTTTAGATATCTGTCATTATCAAATAGTGACGTAACTATTATGCATTATTATGAAAATAATGATTACTATCTTGCACACAGGGACGGTGCTGCTATTACAGCCGTAAGTTGGTTTTATAAATTTCCAAAATCATTTAAGGGCGGCAATTTAAAATTTGAAAATGGGTTATCCATCGAATGTATTCATAATAGGACTGTTATATTTCCATCATTTTTAGAACATTCTGTGGATGAGATTATAATGGATCAAGAAAAAACAAGTAATAATTATGGTAGATATTCCTTAACACATATGATTGGAGTTTATTAATGAAAGTGAGGGAAAATGAGTAGAATGATTAATGGAATTTTTCCAGGAAGAATAGAGCCATCTGTTATGCTGGCTGGTAATATTGCTGTATATGAAAATATATGGCCAAATCCTGAACAAACTATAGAAGCGGCTAATAATGAATGTGCTAATCCAGAATCGGGAGCATACTGGCGGAGGGCAGAAACACACGGGCAGGGTGCTCATCAAACACACAGGACAAACAAACTTTTAGATATTACACATTTGGCTACTGTTAATGATAATAAACTTTTACAGAATATTCACAATCAGTTTTACATGTTATTGATGGCAGCCAGTGTTCCGTATGCTGAAAGATGTCAAATTACTGAAACTTTATTTCATGAAGGTTATTGTTTGTTAAAATATTCAAACGATCAGGAATATAAACAACATTATGATACTGATACATCGGGTGGTAGAATTATTTCATGCATATGCTATCTTAATAATGACTTTGAAGGCGGAGAATTAGAATTTCCTAATTTTGATATTAAAATAAAACCACAGCCTGGAATGTTAATTTTATTTCCATCAAATTATGCATATACGCACATTGCACACCCTGTAACTTCAGGAAAAAAATATGCATTAGTAACATGGATTAAAGATAGAGACCTTAACGCATGAGTTTCAAAGACAAAAAATACAGCATAGTTAGGTCAGTTATATCCGATGAATTGAGAGATTTTGTTACTCAGTATGCATTGTTTGACGAAATGCAGGATTTTAACTTAGAAAAGGGTGATGGTCAGGTTCCGAATGCTCATTCAAAGTATGGAGACCCGGCAATGGAAACCGTTTTATTGAATCTTAAAAACCCCATGGAAGAGACTACTGGATTAGAACTACTGCCGACCTATTCATACTACAGGGTATATAGAAAAGGCGATGATTTAAAACCGCACACTGATAGACCTTCTTGCGAAGTGTCGGCAACACTTTGTTTTAATTATAGTTATGATGATAATGTATACAACTATCCTATCTTTGTGGAGGGTAAAGAAATTATTCTTAAACCAGGAGATATGGTGGTATACAGAGGGTTAGAATTAAGTCATTGGAGAGAATCAATGAATGTAGGTGCCGATGATTGGCAAGTGCAGGGATTTTTTCATTATGTTGATGCAAATGGTCCTTATGCGGAGTGGCAAAATGATAAGAGAAACACAGTCGGTGAGCCTAGAGGAACACCTATTTCCAATCAACAAACACACATGGTTTGGAAATAATGTCTATCAACATCTATTGGTGCTGTATCGAAAAGGAATGGATGAGAGCAGAACCTCCTATGCCTATTTTAAATTCTTTCTCTGAAGAAAATAAGTATACAGAATCTGGTATACTTAGATGTCCGGCAATGAGAGATGAAATGAACAATACGTTTTCGTTAAGTTCCATATATGATTATAATTTTACAATATCAGAAAATGATGTTTCAAGTCCTATGTATGATCAAGAATTTTTCAATAAGCACATTATAATTAGATCTGTCAAGGAACGCATTTTTAGTTTTAGCCAAGAAATAATATTTTTTACGGATGAGCCTTCCCTAATGATGAGTGCAAACTTGCACCCTTATCTAGAAAATAATGAAATAACCAAAAGATGTATTTCATTGCCTGGAAAATTTGACATAGGTAAATGGTTTAGAACCGTAGAATACGGATTCAAATTAAATGAAAATTTTAATGAATTTAAAATTAATATGGGTGATGTTTATCAATACATTACCTTCCATACAAACGAAAAGATTGTTTTTAAACAATTTTATAAAACAGACAAGATTCAACAAATGCTTTATGATACTAGAGATATCAGATCAAATCGAAAAAACTTTGTTTTACTTGATTGGTTTTATAAAAAATTTAGATTCAAAAATTTTGTTCTTGATGAAATAAAGAAAAATTTAGTATGATGGAAATGATAGACCTTTTTTCTACAAAAATATACAAAACAAAAATTGATAAAAATTTGTATAATTATGATGAACTTTTGTCAATTATTGAAGAAAATTATAAAATTCAACCAAGTAGGTTGGACGTAACAGATTTTACTGCTAATACTCATAACTACTATGAGGGATGGAATAACGAAAAATTTAAAAAATTAAATTTAGAATATCTATCAAAAATTTATTTTAAAGAAACTAAAAAATTCTTTACTTACTATAAAATTGAAGAGAATGTAGATTGGTCAATGTCGATTGTAAACCTAAGCGCAAGTAAAAAACATCAAGGTATTGCTATACACGACCATCTTCCTGCCTTCTATTCAACTGTTCATTATCTAAGATTAACACAAGAGCAGCAAAAAATAAGATTTTTTAATCCGTTAAGCATAGGAAAATATACAGGGTCTTTATATAATCTTGACAAGATAAAAAACCATATTGATAATTCAAACCTATATCAATCTTGGACTTTTGATGTAGAAGAAGATGATATGATATTTTTTCCATCATATTTAGAGCATGATGTAGTTTATGGTGAAACTGATGATTTGCGAATTTCTATATCTAATAATATTTATTTGGAACAATAATGAAAGAAATAAAGAAAATTTTAATTGTAGGTGGCGGAACTGCTGGATTAATTACGGCACTAATTCTTAAGAAGCATTTAAACATGCAGGTTGATGTTGTATATTCCAAAGATATAGGAATTATTGGTGTAGGTGAAGGATCAACCGAACACTTCAGGGATTTCTTACAATTCGTAGGCATCGATCATTACGAATTACTTAAACAGTGTGATGCTACATACAAGTCAGGAATAATGTTTAAGGATTGGGGTTCAAAGGATTATCTACATAATGTGGGCGAACCCTTTAACAATAGAGTGGGCCAGTATCCTATGGTTTATGCTAATCAAATAGCCAAAGGAGATACAATAGTAACTTCTCCGTTACTATGGAAAAATAAAATTAACAAATGGTTTATCAACCAGAGAGAAGAGTTTCCATTTAATCAATTTCATTTTAACACACATAAATTAAACGACTTTCTAATAACCATTGCAAAGGACATGGGCGTTGGTCTTTATGATGATAAAATCGTAGATGTTATATTAGATGAGTCTGGAGATATAGCATATCTACAAGGAGAAAAAACTCTACATAATTATGACTTCTATATTGATTCAACAGGGTTTAGAAGAATATTAATGAATAAACTAGGTGCTAGGTGGGAGTCTTTTGGAAAATATCTAAAAATGAAGTCTGCAATTACATTTCCTACAGGAGACACTGAAGAATATAATTTATGGACGCTGGCAAAGGCCATGAAAAATGGATGGATGTTTAGGATCCCTGTTTGGGGTAGGCATGGTAATGGTTACATATATGACAGTGATTATACCGATGCTGAACAGGCAAAAAAAGAAGTAGAAGAATACTTTGGACATGATATTGAGGTAGGCAAGGAATTTAATTTTGATCCAGGTAAATTAGATAGAGCATGGATAAGAAATTGTGTTGCCGTAGGACTTAGTGGCAGTTTTGTCGAACCGTTAGAGGCAACTAGTATCGGTTCTTCCATAGTCCAAAGTTTTATGCTGATGCATAAAATTGTTAATTATGATCAAAACACAATTGACAAATATAATAAATCGTTTGATGACATTCTATACAACATAAGAGATTTCATTATTCTACATTATATAAATGATAGAAGAGATTCTGATTTCTGGAAAGACATTAGCAAATTAGAACTTCCAGAGTCGCTATTAAAAAATATAGAAACTTGGAAAAACAAATTACCGCTTGATGAAGATTTTAATACGGTATCAGATTATGTTCTATTTAAGGCTGCAAACTTTACCGTAGTTATGGAAGGATTAAATCTCTTCAACCGAGAAAACATAATTAAAGAATATAATTCATATCAATATCAATTTAAGGATTATGCCGTAGGAGATTTAAGGCATCATTTTGAGTTTAATAAATCAATAACAACTATAGGTCACAAAGAATATATTTCCATAATAAGAAAATATTTTTAAATATCTTTAGTAGGAAAAATAAAAGTATTTGGGTCAGGTTTAGGATCATTATATACCCAGGCTTTATCATCAGGAATCCATGTGTTATAAACCTGTAAATCCATACCTAATTCCTTAGCTCTCTTGAATACTTTTTTCTGAGCACCTTGCCCGTAATAGGTTTCTATTTTTTTAGAATCGACTGAAACTCCATCCACTACCCTTGGTGCATTTCTATTATCATAGCCTGTAATTACCATATAAAATTCTGCATAAGGTTGCCAGGCTGCATACACTCCAGCACCGCCCATTCCAATGGATATTACTTCCCAAATATCAACATCTTCTACCGTCATTTCTCTTTTGTAGTCCCAGTCGGTTTTTGGTGGTAAAACTACTTTATCCGAATCCATCCAATTTGAATCCCATAATTCGTCCTGATCCACTCTGGTTAGTATATTGTATGTTGTTTTAAATTGAGGCATTTTAAATCCAGTTCGTTATATATGTTTATAGTTGGTCTATAAATACTTTAAATTTATTTATCAGGAAACACATGCTCAAAAATTTAAATAAGATAGTCATAGTAGGAGGCGGTAGTGCAGGATGGATGACTGCTTCCATACTAATAAAGTTTTTTCCAAATTATGATATTTCATTGATAGAAAGCCCCGATTATCCTACCGTAGGAGTGGGAGAAAGCACGTTGCTTGGAATACGAAATTACGCAAATTTTCTAGAAATTGATGAAAAAGATTTCATGTCAAAAACAGATGCTAGTTATAAAATGAGCATTAAATTTACGGATTTTTATGAAAAAAATGACGGTGGATTTCACTATCCTTTTGGGTTTCCTCATCTAGAGGGAACAAATAGAGGCATATATGATTGGTTTATTAAGAAAGCACTTTATCCTGATACCCCTAATAATGATTTTGCAAGATATTTTTTCCCATCAGCAGCGTTATACGAACAGAATAAATTTAGTAACAATTTAGATAACAAATTCTTAGGATGGGATCATCAGCATCATACATCCTATCACTTTGATGCTACTAAATTTGGTAATTGGCTTAGAGATAACTATTCAATTCCTAGAGGAGTAAGATTAATTAAATCTACCGTTATTGAGTCAATTGTAGGTAACGATGGAATAGAAAAATTAATTCTATCTAACGGTGAATCAATCAGTGCTGATCTATTTGTGGATTGCACAGGGTTTAAGAGTTTGCTATTAGGTAAAGCACTGCAAACTAAGTTTAATGATTTTTCTCACATGCTTCCTAACAATAGAGCTTGGGCAACTAGGATACCATATAAGAATCAAGATGAAGAACTAGAACCTTTTACAAATTGCACAGCACTAGGGAATGGTTGGGTATGGAACATTCCCAGTTGGTCAAGACTAGGAACGGGTTATGTTTACAGTGATAACTTTATCGACCCAGAAGATGCTAAAGAAGAATTTAAACAGCATCTAATGTCAGATAAAATGATTCATCCTAGATCGCAACAAGAAGTCGACTCGCTTGAATTTAAGGATATTCCCATGCGTGTGGGAATACACGACGAGTTGTTTGTGAAAAATGTTGTTGCTATTGGGCTGAGTGCTGGATTTATAGAACCCTTAGAATCGAACGGTTTGTTCAGCGTTCATAGTTTTCTAGATAAACTGATTAAGGTATTGCTTTCAGGATCAGTAAATCAATTTGATAGAGATTGTTTTAATGCTGCATGCAAAGGACAGTTTCAAAATTTTGCTGATTTTGTTGCCATGCACTATGCATTTAGTAAAAGAAACGATACCGAATATTGGAAGGCAAATAACAATAGAGTATATGATCGAGAAATGATAAATTTAAAACACAGTCATAACGGAGTGGGATTTTTTGATTATATGAATACCAAAAACTTCAGTAAGGATTCTTTAAGCACAGGCCTTGGATTAATATGGATATCCACTGGAATGAATCATCATCTTGTTGATAGCATTGATGTATTAAATTGGCAATATGAGGAAGATGCTAATTTCAAAGAAGATTTTGCGGAGTTTTTTAATGATCGTCACGAACTCATAAAAAAAGTGTGGGAAGAAGCAAAACTCCAACCCACACTATACGAATATCTTAAGAAAAATATCTATAACTAAACAACACTATTGCGGATATCTAATGATTACGATTCCTGAACCGCCTGTTCCACCGTTTGATGTTCCACCGCCCGTGTAGTAGCCACCACCACCGCCAGCGCCTCTGCCGTTGGTTCCTGATTCGCCGCCGCCGTTGGGTCTAAACTGTGCATCCGATGAGGAGCCTCTACCAGCGCCGCCTGGATGCCCGCCCTGTGTTGTGGTCCATGAACTCTGCGTTCCGCTGACGTGGCTTCCGCCACCTCCGCCACCTGCTCTAACAACAGCAGATCCCGAAATTGATGAAGATCTTCCTGAACCGCCCTGGCGTCCGTTAGGGTTTCCACCACCACCACCGCCACCACCGCCGGTGTGCGTTCCTGATCCAGTGCCGCTTGTGAGGTTTCCACAATTATAACCATTTGCGCCAGTATTGAACGTCGAACCAGTGTTTGATACTCCTGGTTGTGATGCTGGTCCGCCACTACCAGAGGGATCAGAGGGTCCAGTGCCGCCGCCTCCTGAGCCGCCTGACTGGCCTGTAGTCGGACCCTGCCATGATCCTCCTCGACCGCCGCCGTTGGCTGTTAAACCGTTAAATGTAGAATTTCCGCCTGCTGTTCCAATTGGTGTGCTTGAATAGTTTGTTGAACCTTCACCGCCACCACCGACGCCAACTGGAAATGAACCTGCCGATACTGAGCTCGAGCCTTCAACGTAGCCTCCGGCTCCACCACCACCACCGATGCAGCCACCACCGCCACCACCGCCAATCAATAACCACTCTATATCAAGTGTTGCTGATTGTAGATGTGCCATGGCTGGGTTGTTGGCATGGGTGTTTGTTACCGTAAAATTGTGTGCTTCTTCTGTATTGGTAAACATGTGTATAACATATCCACCAGCAGTTATTACTGAGTTACCTCCAGTAACTTCAAATACATCTGAATTTTTTGTGCTTGCGGGCACATCATGGTTTTTTCTTAGTGAACTTATAAATGGCATATTTTGTCTCCGTTATACGTTATGATACTGATAACGTTCCTCCTCCAGTGCTTGTAAATGTAAAGATACTAAATCCTGCCGCTGCACTTGGAGTTCCACCAGTTGCTGATGCGCTAAGATTCTTAGGAACATCCACAATGTTCCACTCATTAGTTGATCTCTTTCTTATGTAAAATTCTTCGCTTGTTGCAATAGTTCCTGTCTTGTTCAGAGTTACTCCGCCTTCTGCTGCTATTGTAACTGAGTCTGCTGTTGATGTTCTGTATATATATACCACCGCTCCTATTGGAAAGGCTGCTGTAGCATTACTTGGAATTGTGAGTGTTGCAGCAGTAGGATTATTCATAGTAACTACTTTGTCCTGATCAGTCAGTGCTAGTGTATGACTTGCAGTGTATGTCACTTCCTGTCTTAGTGATCTTACCGTTCCGCTAAATGTTCCTTCTACTGCCTCTAATCTTCCCGGATCCGGATAGTATTTTAATCTTGAACTTGCTGTTTTAACATTTAACAGTGTTCCGCTTGTTGCTAATCCAAAAATAGGATAGTTTGGATCTGTATCCGAAGAATCCTCAGCAATCTGTGCACCTGTTGTTACCCAACTAAGTGTTCCTGATGCGTTTGATACTAAAGATTGATTTGCTGCTGTTGCATCTGCATCCGGAAGTGTCCATGTTACATTTGATCCAACTGTGGCAGGAGACTTAAATGCAACGTAATTACTGCTATCACTATCCGCAAATCTTAAATCGTTGGCTGATCTTATTTGTTGAGGACCATCAACGCTGAAAACACCAGTTCCTTCTGGATCAATTGTAATATCAGTGTTGTCTACGGCTGTTAGTGTATTTTCAATGATGGTGAAACCACCCATTCCTGAACCACCTGCTATACCACCATGCTGTCTTCTTGCCATTTTGCTTTCCTATTGTCCTTATGCTGTTGCTGTTTCAATACCCATAGCAGTCACTGAAACACCGGTGTTGCTTGAATAGACTGATAAAATCTTGCCAGCCTGTAAAACAATACCTGTTCTTTCCAATACACCACTTGGAGCAAGTGTTACATCGTATTCGATGAATTCTGCGTTTGTTGGTGCGCTTGGAGGTGTTTGCGTGGTAATTGCTATTCTAACGGTAACATTTGATGCACCCCTATTTAACACGGAAAGTGCTGCTACTGCAAACGTATCCGAAGGGCAAGTATACACCTCAGTGTATGTTAACCCGGTTAGATCGCGCTGTGTTCCTAATATTCCTGTTGCCATTTATTTGTTCTCCATAGTTATTTATGTCAAAAAGTAGTTAAACGCTATTGGAAGCCCTGTAACTCCTCCTTGGAAATTAAATTTAGCCTGCATTTTAATTATATCGCCGGTTGTGGTTGTAATTTGATTATTGGCGATATAAACAAATCCAGCAGTTACGCTGTTAACATTAAGTGATGCACCACCGCCACCAATTTGTGAACTAATGTATGCCTTAATTGCTCTCTGCGTAGGAACAACACTATCACTGTTTGCAGTAAAGAACGGATCTGTTGAGAATTCAGTAATACTTGCTGAGCCTCCACCTAGTGTTACTTCACCCAGTGTAAGTTCCTGTAGTCCTGAAATATTAAATGCATCAGCATTCAATGTTGCAACACCAGTTGATTGTTCAATTGTAAACAGATCACCAACTCTGAAGTTACCATCTTGGTCAGTTGTGGTGTAGAATACTCTACCTCCATCGCTATCTCTAGTTTCTTGAGCCTGGACTGGAACCTGTGTAGGTGTTCCTGGATAGTTAGTTTCAGTAAAGTTACCAGTTCCGATGTCTAGGAAATCGTGTCCTGTTAATCTAACCTGAGAATATCTAATCCTAGTAGTAACTGAAGTTCCGTCTGGTGGACTATCAAATACGGTTACGTTAGGTGCTACCTGTAGGAATGCAGTGTATGATCCGTCATACTCGCCCAACAATGTAAGAACCTGAACCAATTTATAAACTGTGTTTGGTTTGTGTCCAAACACAACATTTGAACCAGGAACTGGTCTTTCTGTTAATCTTCTTACCGCAATAAACTGTCCTTCTTGTTGGAATTCTGCATACCCGTCTCCGGTATCTAAGTCAGCACTCGCACTAATGTAGCCTGTTCCTCTATTAGTCCAACTAGGTTGTGACAATGCTCCATTACCAATTTTAACTTCGGTAGGTGCTTCAAATGTATTATTCGGATCAGTAATAGTTATAGTTGGTGCTGTCGAATATCCTGAACCAGGTTCAAGCAGTCTAATTGCAAATATTTTATTTTCAGCAACTGCTGCTCTTGCTCTTGTTGTTGCACCAGCAAGTGTTTGGCTAGCCACCGTTCCAGAAGTGCCTGCTATTGATACAAAAGATCCTGATTGATTTGGATTTCCGTGAACACTGGCTACAAAACCGTTTGCGCTGGTGCTCATTGTTCTAGAAGTCCATAAAATACCGTCTTCTGATGTAGCACCCGTATTATCTGTATCAGTAACAGCAAGGAATACACCCTGTCCGTATGTTACATGAGTCCAGTCCTTGGATGCAGGAAGTGTTGTTTCAGTCCAAGTTGCACCGTAGTCTATGCTTATCGCTGCTTTAGTTCCCGTTGTATTAGAAACTGCAACAAATCTATTGTTACCCCACGCAACTGATGTCCAATCTGAACTTGACAATCCTGAGCCTGATGACCATGTATCACCATCATCATCTGAGTATGCAACTGCTGTTCCGCCTGTTGCTATTACTACCCATCTTCCGCCACCGTATGCAACATCTGACCAAGTTGCTGAACTTGGTAGTGCTGTTGTTGCAGTCCATGTTACTCCGCCGTCTTCTGTAATTGCTGCATTAGTAGTTCCGCCTTCAATGGCCATCCATCTTCCGTCACCGTATGCCACTGCGTTCCATGATCCTGTGCTTGGCAAGTTGCCGCCCGCAGTCCATGTTTCGCCGCCATCTTCCGAATAAGCAGTATCGTCAATTCCAGAACCGCCTGCAATCGCTATTAATCTTGCTGCAATTGGTTTTGCTTCACCTGCTGTTGTTGTAAATGTTCCAGGACCCGTTGCTGTAAAGAATGTTCCTGCAAGGATTGAAGAAGACCCGATCGATAACCAAGGTGTGTCGCCACTGTCTGTTATTTCGTAGGATCTACCAGTCACAAAATTTGTAGCAGTTTCTGTTATTGTTAGTTTTCCACCAGCAATACTGGTCCAAGTAGTTGATACTGGAAGTGTTGTAACTGCTGACCAACTATTGCCGTTACCGCTGTAGTTTACAGTGTTACCACTTGCACTCGGAAGAGCAAGGAAATTTCCGCCTGCTGCATAACCAGCAATATCAACTGCTTGTATTTCTCCATTAACACTGTTTACTGAAGTAATAGTAATTGTTAAATCATTTGCAGTAGTTGCTCCGCCTAGCGATGTTCCTAAAATCGTTATAGTTTCAAGTCTAGAATAACCAGATCCGCCATCCTTAATCTGAACAACATACTTTGTTCCTTTTCTGAATATATCAAAAGTAGCATTTTCTCCGTCGCCTGTATATGTGCCAGGAATAGTATTTAAATAACTTGTGTATATAGGAGCATATGCAATATCTGCCCAAGTAGTTGTTGTTGTCAACGACCTAGCAGTCGAACTAAATGCTGGTGCGGTAAACGAAATCGCTGGTTCAATTGTATATGTTGTTGATGCATCCGGGGAAGCAATAGTTGTTCCTGGAATAAAGTGATCAAACCCGCTTGAACCGTCTGATTCTTTAACTATACCTGCAATCTTAGTTCCTGAATTGTATGAATCGATTATACCATACTGTCCAACACCTGCGCCGCCTGTAAGTATTAATTTCATTCCTATGTATGCTAGACTAGTTTCCGAATCTGTTGCAGCAATGGTGACCGAACTTGATGTTCCACCCTGTGCTGTATTTGAATTTGTGATATATCCAAACCCACCATAGTTTCCATCTGCTTCAGGAGCAGTTGTTGAATCGTCAACGTTATCAAGTAAATCAACAGTAAAGACTGCGCCGTCTCTAAATTCATCAGCAGTTGTAGCCGCATTAGCGCCTGCCCCAAATATTCCCCATGTAGCCTCAGTATAATCTGATCCTGCATTGGTAAACTCAAGGCTCACAACCTCGTTGGCTCCGTCAGTAACTGTGTTGCCTATCGTTGCTTCGTATTGGAATTTGTTATCAACTATAGCAGTTCCTGGAGTTTCATCTGCGTCAAAGCCTTCAGCAACAGAACCAAAGTCACCGTATGAGTTGTTACCGTTGGTTCCTCTAATTCTACCACCACTTTCTGCTAGATATCCAACATGTGAGTAGTATGTAAACACTGATACAAGTTCTGCTCTACCATTGTTAAGAATGTGAGCGCCAATACCGTCACTAATAACCTGTGTAAAGTCGTTTGATACGATCGAATCATTGCCGCCGGCATGTAGCGATCCGTCAATCTTTTGGCCAGTTGCTGCGTAACCAAACGTTGTATTGTTTTGAACGTAAGGTGAACGTGCAATAATCCAAGTTCTAAAGTCATCTGGTCCCCAACCTGGATCCAATGAGCAGTATGCACCTGCGGATACTCTTGAAGTTCCGTATTCGTTTTCTGGAAGGACATCACCGTTCAATCCATCCAAGGTTTGGTTTCTAATACCCGTTCCGTTTCTTAGATAATACATGTCTTCTTCTTGTGATCCAAGGACTGCATTAGCATAGTATCTTGAAACATATCTTGATTTATAATTAGAAAGCCATTTAATATCCCATTTAAGTGCATCAATATATGTGTCTACGTCTCTCTGGCATAGAGTTTCGTTGTATGTAATTTCAACTTCACAACTACCGCTCGCTGTTGTTAGCGTCAACGGTGTATTTGAATTTCTAGTTTCAGAAATTGTAAATGTCGTTGAACTTTTTACATCCTGAACATAGTAGGTAGTTCCTGCTGTAATTCCACCAAATGTAGTTCCTGTAAATTCAATCGCTGCATCTCTAATTAACCAGTTTGTATTTCCGCTAACCGTAATTATATTAGTTGACGCTGTTGTATTTGTAACAGTGTCGCTGTATTCGTTATCGATGTATGCAGACATTTCTGCTTTTAGGAATGCTCTATTCTGCTCTAATTTTAATGAAGCATAATCTCTAACTCTTAAATCTGTTTGACACACGCTTCCTTCATTTGTTGATCCGTAGAATATAGTATCAAGTTTGTCCATTAGAGAAGCAACTCTTGCAGCCGCTGTTGCATTACTATTTAGATATGTTGCAGTATCGCCAGCAATTACTGTTGCTAGATATTGATATGCTGCTCTTGTTGCTGCCTTTTGTCCTAACGTATACACATCACTTGATGTGCTTCTCAAGTATGATAACCCTGCAATGTGTGTTGCAAAATCAGTTGATGCATTTCCCGACCCGTCACCTAACATAAAGTCAAACATTACTGCTTCAAGAATTAGTCTTGTATCTCTCTTACACTTGGCTTCGTTGTATTCTAATGTAGGATATTCAGTTGAGATATAAGTATCAACCAGTGTTACAAGGGCCTCTTGCTGCGCATCTAAGGTCTCTGCAGCGGTGATAAGTGCTGTTGTTGAACTTACAGCATTCGTTACTGCTGGTAAATCTTCTTTGTGTGCAGGTATGCTTAACCCAGAACCGTCAACCAGCGTAAATGTAGATCCACCAAATGTTTCACTAATGGTCATTTCGTCAGTTGCTGGAACAGTAATTACCCAATATTTTTCATTTGCTACTAGATTTTTATCTGATTCAAGCGGAGTTATTGTATCACCAACTTGTAGTCCGTGAGCTGCTGCTGTTGAAATAACGTTTGATGCAATATCTGAGATAGTAATACTCGGTAAATCTGCACCTGTTGAATCGCCAGCAAGTGTATTAAGAATAATATCAAAATTATTTTCTACAAACGTTTCAGCACCTGTGCCTGCATCTGTATTGAAATACTGCGAAACAGTTGATTGTAGTTCTGAAATATTTGTGTTTCTTACTACTTGGCTTAAAATACTTTTTAAATGTCTGTATGCTGCAATAGTTTGAGGAACCGTTGCTTCTGATAATGCCCTAACTGAACTAGTTCCGTCCCAATATGCTCTTGCAGCATTTAAAGTTTGGAAATGTCCGCCATATGTTAGGTCATAACTTAATGCATCAATGATATATCCAACATCCTGTTTACATTTTGTCTTACTATATTTTAGTGTAGGATAGTTGTTGGTAATATATTGAACAATTTCTTCCTGGAAGAATTTTTTGTTTAGTGTAATATTCTTTCTCGCAGTTCCGTAGCCAACTAGATATGAACTGTTATATCCTGTAGGATCAACTAGTGTTGTTGTATGTTTTGTTCCAAGTCTAAAATCAACCTGTTCCTTCATAACATTTACAAGTTTAGCAACTACATCTCCAGTTTCACTATCGTCAGCCAATGGCCATGTTTGATCCTGTGCAGTTGTATTTCCTGAAGAAGGAGTTACGGTTGTTCCAGCAACCACTTTAGACGCAATGTCTGCAAAGTGATTAAATGTTCCAACAGTATAAAATGCATCAGTAATGTCCGTAGTTCTATCACTTGCTGCTGCTGCCCTAACATTTGTAGATCTAACTTCGTCACCTAATATACATGTTTCTGCCGGAACAATAATTGGTAATACTTCTCTGTATTGTCCTGCTTTAACATTAATTAACACATTAGGAACTAATCTTTCTGGTATAGCACTAGTATCACCTGCTGTGATTGTGTCAGTAACAATTTTCATTAGTGCTGTAATAGTAGTCGTTACACCTGCTTCTGATGTGTAATCTGTATCAATGTATTGTGCTGCAACAGCAGATGAGTCACTACCGTCTTGGTAAGCAACTGCTGGTGCTTCGTTTGCTAAAACATTACCAATAATTGTTTGTAAATATGTGTAGGCTGCAACTGACTGTTCTGCTTCTGCTGCTAGACCTGCTCCGGCATAAACTTTATCTTCTGATGCGTCTGAAAATTCTCCGTCAGCACTAAAACCATTTACAAAAGAAAGTGCCGCTGCCCTTACTTTAAGATTTCCGCCATGGCCGATATCCCAAATAAGTCTATCGATGATAAATCCAACGTCTCTTTCACACTTGTATTCATCATAATCAAATCCTGACCAAATTCCAGATCCTGCTGTAACCTGTGCTTCAATCCAACTAGAAGTTTCTCTTTGTAAGAATACTCTATTCATTTCTAATAGACGTTGTGCATTAGGATTTCTTGGTCCGTTTTCTACCTGTTCACAAGCATAGCGTATTGTTTTAAAAGGTTTATCTAGAGTTACACCATACCCCGGTGCTGGACTATCTGTTCCGCTTGGAGCCACATAGTAAACTTGATCTACTTGTCCTAGTGTTACCCATTCAGGATATGTTCCATCTGATCTTAAAACTTGTCCTGCTGTTCCGATAGGAAGTCTTGTTGGTCCTGCGCCTGAGTAATAAACTAAATCACCCTGTGTTGTAAGAATGTCAGTGTCACTACCAATACTCAATACGTTCCAGTATGTTCCTGTAGTATCTTGATCAGGTCTTGAATTATCTGCGCCGCCGCCTTCAACTCCAATTGTTGAGCCGTCATCACCTTCTGATCTATGTGCTAATATACAAATATATGCATTTGATCCAAATCTTACAGAGTCCCCTAGCACATATTCTACATCATCTTGCCATTCGCCTTGCCAACTTATACCACTGTTTAAAAGATTCCAGTAACTAGAGTTAGGCGGAACTGCTCCTGCTTCTGCAGTCATCGATCCACTGGCGGTCGAAAGTGTAAACACTGTCCCGCCTGGAGTTGTTGAAATTGTAAATTGTGTTGGCGATACTACAGTTTTAACGTAATAGGTTGCATCGGCTAGTATTCCACCAAAAGTAGTTCCGCTAAATTTAATTGCCATATTGGCAACTACACCCGTTGTGTCATTTGCAGTATAAAGATTTCCTATACTGTTTGACGCAGTAATAGTCATCGAAGTCGATGGTGAATCTGTTAATGCTCTATAGGTATAACCATTGAGTCTTACAACATCGCCAATCTTGTAACTTGTTGAAATGCTCCAAGATGCTCTGTATTTTAATCCTTCTGAAAAGATGTCCCAATTGACTGAGGATGTAGATGGTGTTTGACCAGTATTAATAGTTTTTGATAGGTATTGGTTACCACCATATGTTACAACATCACCGTTTTGATAGGTTGTTGCAACTGACCAGTCATTCTCAAATTCGAATCCTTCTACAAATTGATCCCAATAGTTTGATGTAACATCATTTCCAAACGTAGATGCATCAGCAGTGTGTGCAACTATACAAATCCAAGATCCGGCACCCTGTTTGACAACATCATTAACTTTGTATCTAGTTGCAGCAACCCAGTCTCCCTTGTAGTCCAGACCTTGATTAAATGTCTGCCAGTATATGGTTTGTGCTTCTAATCCAGATGTTATATCTGCTGAAGAATAGTGTCCTGATACTGCAACGTATGTATATCCGCCATACTTGACTAAATCATTTTCTTTATATCTTGTGTTAGGAGTCCAGTCACCCTTCCAGTCTAGTCCTTCTGCAAAAATATCCCATTCTGTTTCATTGGCTTCTAAACCTGTTGCTGTTTCTTCTCCCGCCACTCCTGAATCTGTTGCAGAGTTTGATGTGTGTGAATCTGTGCAGATATATAAATTAGCACCATACTTAACAATGTCCTGTTCCTTGTAGAATGTGCTGATTGTCCAATCACCGCGCCATTCCTGGCCGTCACTCATTTGATTCCATTTAGTAGGACTGAAGTCTAAATCTGTATAAAAATCCAATGCCGATGTATGTCCTACGGAACAAATATACGTTCTTCCTCCGTATCTAATTACATCATCAACGTAATATGTTGTAGAAGGAGCCCAGTCGCCCTTCCATACAAATCTAATTCTACCTAGTTTAAATTCTGCCATTGTCGTTTCCGCTTGTTATGTTATATTTATCAATACGTTGCATTGTTACCTACCTTTACTCTGGATCAAAAGATCTAAAAAACATTGTTTGAGCCATCATGCTACCACTTATTTCTGCGCCTGCTCCTGAAAAATCTGCAAGTTTAGGAATTTGAACTTCAATTCCTGCAACATTACCAATTAAATTAGGACCAACCTTTACAGTTCCCGCAATAAAACTAGCCGTTAGTAGATCTGATCCACCAACGTTTAACCTATTTTGTAGATAGGCTTTAATTGCTCTCTGCGTAGGAACAATATTATTTGAATCAGCGGTAAATGCAGGGTCTGTTGAAAACTCTCTAACAACAGTTCCTGATCCACCTAGTCTTACACCACCTAGCGCAAGTTCTGTTAGACCTTTTAGATCAAAGAAGTCTGCACTAATTGTAACGATACCAGTTGCTTGCTCAACCTGGAATAATTCACCTGTTCTAAAGTTACCTGATTGGTCAGTGGATGTATAGAATACACGTCCACCATCTAATTCTAAGACTTCATTTTCTGGTGCAGAAGCATAGTTTTCTCCTGATGTGTATATAGTAGGATAATTTGTTTCAGTAAAGTTACCGGATCCTACATCCAAGAAGTCATGTCCGCTAATTCTAACCTGTGAATACCTTTCTCTAATTTCAACCTGCGATGTATGTTCTAGGAAATCATCAACAGTTAATTCGGGAGAAACTCTAAATCTACCAGTTATCGTTCCGTCAGCATCGGTGCTTTCTAATGCTGTTGTAATTACTGTGTAGAAGGTTGAGGTATCCCCTCTAAATCTAAACTGTGTGCCAGGTCCTGGTAATAACGCTAATCCGCTCACACTAACAAACTGATCGCTCGGTATAACATCGGCAAATCCGTCTCCAAGTAATGTGACCTGTGTAGTAGATGTTCTATATCCAACACCTCTGTTAATCCAGCTCGGTTGTGCAAGAACTGCATCTCCGGTTCTAACTTCGACATATGCATCAGCAGTATTTGCAGGATCAGTAAATGATACAGTAGGAGGGGAAGAATATCCAGATCCAACATTCCATAATCTAACTTTATCTATGGATCCTGCTTCTACGATTGCTCTACCTTGAGCCTGCGCACCTGTCAATACTTTAGACCCATGATCTAATCCGTATGCAACTGCTACCCACATTCCTGTGCTGTTTGATTGTGTTGTAGAATCTCCTAGTGTAATATCCGGATTACCAAATGCAACACTTTCCCATTTCGCATTTTGTGTGAGTGTTCTAGTTGTCCAATGAACTCCATCTTCTGAAGTTGCTGAAAAATTACTATCAACGGCTGGAGGAATGTCACCTCCTATTGCCCTATTTGTTCCACTATCACCCACCGCAAAGAATACGCCTTGGCCATATCTAATTTTTTTCCAGAAGTGGGCTGTTGAACCATCCTGTGTTGGCATTGTTGCTGGTAGCCAATCTTCACCATCAAAACTATAAGCAATTTCGCCGGTTCCAGATACGGCTACGAATCTATTATTTCCGTATGTGACACTCTGCCAATCTTTTATGGTTGAATCTGCAATTACATCCATTACAAATGTTTGCCATGTCATGGTTCCTGTTACTGAACTGTATGTTCCTACAGCCGCAAAGTTACCACTGTTAGCAATTGCTACAAATTTATTCTTTCCATATGCAATATCAACCCATTCATTAAAACTAGAATCGCCTATATCCGGAAGTGTAGTTGCCGTCCAATTTTTTCCATCGGTGCTAAATGCGCCAGCATCGCCGTCGCCTGCTATTGCAACAAATAAACCGCTTGCGCCATTGTTTAATCTACCAAATGTTACAGCATTCCATTGAGAAGAGCTAGGAAGTGATCTAGTAGACCAAGTCTTTCCGTCTTCTGAATATGCTGCTCCTGTTGATCCTTTTCTTATGGCTACAAACTTATTGTCGCCGGCAGCAATTGATGACCAGTCTGCTGACACAGGAAGAGTTCCTGTAGTCCAACTATCCCCGTCTTCAGAATAAGAAAATGTATCCCCGTCTGTTTCTATTGCAACAAATCTACCACTTTGAGCTGTTCCTATATGAGTAAATCCTAAAATGCTGTTTGTGCTATCGTCTGATGTTGCTGTTATAGTTATTACAACATCGTGTTCACCGTCAACTCCCCCAACATCATCGCCGCTAATTGTAACTGTTTGTCCTACTTCATATCCTGCACCTGGATTAGTCACTGTTACTTCGTATTTCCTTCCGACCTTATCTACAGTAAATTCTGCGGTAATTGGTATGATTCCTAGAGTTACTCCTGTTCCTGCGCCGCCGGTTACTGCCAGATATGTTTCTTTGGTTTCGCCATATGCTATATCAACCCATTTTCCGCTATCGCCTAGATTAACATCTGAAGCCGTAAACCCAGGGTGACTAAATGTAACTCTAGGTTCAAATCTATATGTGTTATCAGTGAATAATTGTGTTTGGATTGGAGTTCCTGGAATAACATGATCCCACCCTGCAGTATCGTCAGTTTCTTTGGCAACGTTCAACACCTTTGAAATAGGATTAAATCCTGTCACATACCCATACTGTCCTGCACCCTTACCACTTGTAATAATAACCCTCAACCCAAGTAATTCTGATTCTTCGCTGTCATCGTTTGATGCAAGAGTAAGTGTTGTTGTTGTTCCTAACTGTGCATTGTTACCTTTCAGCGAATAAGCAAGACCGCCTATTGTTCCTCCACTGTCTCCGGGAGCATTTTTGAGAAGTGCTTCAAAAACAGCATTGTCTCTAAATTCATCCTGCACTACTTGTGCATTAACACCTGAACCAACAAATGTGTAATTTGCAAAAGAATAATTCTCTCCTGCATTTTCATATTCTAGTATTAAAATTTCGTCATTCACTTCGCCTGCAAAAGCCGATGCAATAGTTGCTTGGGTGGTTCTAGTATCAACTTCTGCAAATGCAGGAGTTTCAGTTGGGTCATTACCATCTGCTACTGCACCAAAACTACCATAGGATGAGTTTCCGTTGGTTGCCCTGATAACTCCGCCGTCTTCAGCGAACATACCAATCTGTGCATAATAGGTAAACACTGATACTAATTCTGCACGTCCGTTGTTCAATACCCACGCACCAATTCCGTCGCTACATACTTGCGTAAAATCGTTTGATACTATTGATTTGTTGCCGCCGGCATGTAACGCTCCGTCAATTTTCTGTCCAATACAATTGTCACCAAATGTAGTTACGTTTTGTATATATGGAGATCTAGTAGTAATCCACGTTCTATCATCATTAGGTCCCCAGCCTGGATCGAGAGATACAAATGATCCACCGGTTGGTCTTTGGTATAGTTCAAATACGTTAGGCGGGTTTAAGGTTCCTGTTAATCCTTTAGTTGTTAAATCTCTAATTCCTGTTGAATTTCTAACATAGAACATGTCGTCCGAGGAAGATCCTAAAACAGCATTTTTATAATATCTTGCTGCTTCGATCATATGATAAGTTCCTGGATACAGTGTATCATTTATAACTGCGTCTACAAAATGTCTGCCAAACTTATCATAATAAAATTCGTCGACAACATACGACGGATATGTTTGTTTAACAAATGCAATCATTTCTGCAATTATAAATTCTCTGTTTGCTGTAATAATCTTTTCAATATTTCCGTATGCGTTACTGGAGGTTTCTCTAGTATTTGTTCCGGATAATGTTGGCTCTGCTCCTGAGCTATCTAAGTAAAATGTAATATAATCAGTAGCCGTATCAACAGTATCTTGCACTTCAGTAATAATATCTGTTGGAACAACATCGTCATATTGTTCATTTAGATTAAAGTCAAATACGGGTGGTGAAAAACTAACATTTTCTAAACCACTTACTGATATTATCTGACTTTGATCATTGCCTGGTGATTTTGTAAAGGATGTTAATTGTAGTATGCTTCCTAATATAGATTTAAGTCTACCCAGTGCTGTTTTTTGATAGGCACTATCATTGGCTAATGAAGCAACTGCCGGTAATGGTTTAACTGTTGTTGATCTTAGTTCACTTCCTTGAATTGCTACTCCTGCTGGAACGATGATAGGTAAAATTTCATGATAGATTCCTGTTGCTACTTTGATCGTTGTTAGCTCATAATCAGTTGATTTTGCAACCTGTTCGCAGGCAAATCTTAAAGTTCTATATGGGCTGTCAGCACTAGTTCCTCTATCAGAATCAGTTTCGTCGTCTAGTGCAATTCTGTCGTCTGAACTAACATAAACTACTTTTTGTATAACTCCAAACTGTTTATATCCAACTCTTATTTCGTCAGTAACATGAACAACTTGGTTGGCTGTTCCTATAGGAACGTTGGTTGCACCAAATGTTGATCCGTCACCTGCTAGTTCTCTTGAAAGATCATATGTTAGTAAATCTCCCGGTGCACTAAGTCCGACATTATCTCCGGCTTGTAACACAAGATCCCAATAATAAAATCCGTTACCATTATCTCCCGGATAGTTTGTATTGTCTGCTGGATGGGCTATATTACATCTGTAAACATTACCAAGAAATAATACCAAGTCACCAATTTCATAATTATTAACTGCTGACCAACTTGATGTCCAATTATCGCCTGCAACCACAATTTCCCAGTTAGATGAATCGAGATAGTCTAGTGTGCTTCCGTCATCTGAACTGATAGTAGTATCTAGTAGAGCAACATATAAATATCCGCCTCTTCTTACTAAATCGCCTGTAAGGTAATCAGTATTTGTAGACCAATTTCCTCTTAATCTAACTGCCTTGGATATCAGTGACCAAGACGTGTCAGGAGATGGTTGACCGTATATTGATGTTGCTGGATTTATATCATTGTTATTGATCTTTGCAACATACACATATCCTCCATGTCTGACTACATCTCCTACTGCATAGTAAACACTAGAAGACCAATTGTCATAGAAGTTGAATCCTAGAAATTCGTTTTGGAATTTGTCATTATCAATTGAAGTTTCAGCAGAGTGTCCTTCTGTGCATCTTAAAATGCTTCCGCCATACTTGACCAAATCGTTCTGTGTGTATCTAATACCGTCAGTCCAATCTCCTCGATATTGAATTCCTTCGTAGTATACTTCCCATAACTCAGCAGTGCTGTCGTTATTACCATCTTGATTTCCAAGTTCTAAACCTAGTGTTGTTGATAATGAAGTGTGTTCAGCAATACACTTGTAAACTATACCGTTATACTGGACTATATCTCCAATACCGTATCGTGTAAGTGGAGACCAATCGTTTGCCCATGCTAATGCAGAAACATATTCAGCCCATTTATCTGCATTATCTAAAAATGTTGCATCTGAAGTATGACTTTCAATTGCTAGATAAATTACACCCTTGTATAATACTGTATCGCCTGGGGAATAAAGTTCTCCACTTGGAACCCATGCATGACGGAATTTTCTACCATCTGTCATCTTGATCCATGCTGGTGTGTATCCGCTATCGCCTGGATTTGCTAGATATTCTTGGTCATTTTGAAAAGCAGATGCTGTGTGTTTTCTAAAACATACCCAGGTAGACCCGCCAAAACTTACAACATCATCTTTTTGATATTCTTGGCTAGTTGTCCATGCACCTTTCCAGGTATATCTAAGTCTACTTATTTTATATTCTGCCATCTGTTTTATCCGTTACTTGAGGTTCCTGTTGGATATTCATAGTTCTGATTTATTCTTTGAACTAACATACCTTCGCTATCTACATAATATAGAATACTTCTATTATCCCATCTATATTGTGTGTAATACATATTGTCATATTCTTTTTCGTGATCTGCTTTAACTCCGTCAAAGTAATCAATTCCTGGTTCAAAATCTTCAAAAGTTTCTGCTGGTGGTCCGGGCAAGTTTAGATCAACACTATCCTTGTCAACAATATTATCAACTCTTCTTAAATAAATTTCGCCATCATCATTGCGTCTAATCATGTATAGATAACGAGGACTATCTCCTAGTGCATTTTCAGGGGTTTGTCCAAAATAGTATGTTGACATTATGATATCTCCACATAACTTACTGTAACATCAATGCTGTCATCAGTATCTGTTTCTAGTCTTAACCCTGCCGTTGCAGGCAATATTAATCTTTCACCGTTGGTAATAACTTTAGCACTAGACCCTGGTGGTATTGGAACTTGCCTTGCATAATTACCTTGTGTTGAATTTTCATCTACTACATACAAATTACAAACTACCATGTCATAATCTGAAGTATTTGATAGATTGCATCCTACCACTGTTGCTCTAACGCCCGCTCCAATTTGTAGAATATCTACCGGAGTTATTCCTACTCCTGTTACTACATCCTGTTTAAATACCGTTGGCATATTTCTTTATCCTAACATTAATGCAAATGACGCACCAATGTCATTCGCTACAATTTCTGATACCGCACCAGAGGAACCTGCTGGAGAAGCCCATGCAGCACCGTCCCATACTTCAATGGCTTTTGAAGTTGTGTTATATCTTGTCATTCCAACCACTGCATACGCACTTGGTCTTTCTGCGTCTGTTCCTCTCGGAGGAACAAAACCGTTTGTCGTATCAATTTTAAAATAACCGTTTCCTGTTTGTGTAATTTGTGTAATTGCGCCGCTCGAAACATTTTCAATTACATTATCAGTTATTTTAAAATTACCTAATCTTACACCGCCGGTTCCATTACCGTTGATGTATAAATCTAAACCTGTTGTTGTTGTAATTTCGTTATCACGAAACATCAAATTACCAACATCTAGTGTATCCAATGTTAAACTGTCTGCAACCACATTGTTAATAAACAATTCCTTCCATCTAAATGTTGGACTTCCTAAACTATAAGTGTTATCAGTTTCAGGAATAAGATCACTCTTGATAGCAGCATTAATTTGTATTGTATCAGTTAGTGCATCACCAATCGTAATATTGCCGCCAATAGTTACATCTCCATCTGCATCAATATTTCCAGAAACATATAAGTTTCCATCAATGTTAGTGGAGGCAAAAACTTCTAGTGTTCCTGTTCCGTTAGGGCGTAGCTCTAGTGTTGCATTTGAATTAGTTGTTGATATAGTGTTACCTTCAATTTCAAGATCGTCAACTTGTAATCTTGAATGATAGATAACTGGATCTGCGCCTGACGGCACAAATGAAATAGTGTCTAAATCACTTGAAATTGTATTGCCGGTAATGTGTAAGTTACCAACATCTACTTGGTTGTCTACTGTTAGTGTTGTAGTTCTTGTGGATCCGGTTACGTGTAGGTCAGTTGTAGGCGCTGAGTTATTGACACCAATGCGAGCATTGTTTACATCAATATACAAAATATCAGGGTCACTTGCTCCATTTCTAAAGGTTAAATCCACACCATCACGTATGAGATTTGCCTTTAAGAGCGGACCACTTATACGACCAATCGCCATTTGCTCTCCTTATACACGGGGATCCTGTCCCTCCAACTACCTTACATTGCGAGTTGACCACAGTAAAAGATTAACGTTGGTCTACGTTAACAATAGTATTTAGCCAAAAGGAAAGATTAGCCAAGCATTAGGCTGTATATGTCTCCTAGATCTTCCATAAGAGCAACATTAACTTCTGCGCCGCCACCTGTTGATAGTTCATAACCATCATTAATTTGAGCGCCTACTGTAATGGTTACATCATTTGCAGGACTAGATCCTCCTGTAAATTCTGTTCCTAGTATTAGAATAGTATCTCCTGTGTTATATCCTTGACCTTGATCTGTGATTGTAACACTGTTTATTGCTCCTGATGCAATATTAATGGAAAACTCTGCGTTGGTTCCGTTGCCACTAGTGGTGCCGGTAAGCTCTGATTTAGTTTGATTAGTTAATCCTGATACATTTCCTACTGCTGTTACGATGTTAATTCTTCCTGCGAATGATTCAAGATAGTTTTGGTCAGTATTCCATCTAGTGTCACCTAATTCAGAAGTAGAAGGTCTTTCTGCATCAGTTCCTGATGGAATAACGAAAGCATTATTTCCCATGAATCTAAGATATCCAATTCCTGTTGAAGTAAAAGTTAATGGAGTCTCTGGAGTGAATCTAGGGCCACCACCTATATCCGTTAAATTTTCAATCACATCAACTGTTCCTGTTATAGCAATAGTTCCGGTTGGTGAGGGATTCGATCCTGCACTGTCATAATTTACATTAACAGTATAAGTTCCTGAACTATCGCTTCCTGTTGAAGTGCCTGTAATAATAGTTCCTGCTCGTATTCCAATTCCACTTAATAGTGTTCCAGGAATAAATGATCCTGTTATAGTTCCTCCTACTGTAAGTGTAGTTCCTGATATGCTTGCGGAAGAACTAGATGCTGATATCTCCTGCCAGCGTGTGCTTTCAATGTAATATATTCCAGTATCAGGAGATAGAACAACAGGATCGTTTGATTGCATTGCAAAAATTTCATTTGTTCTACCATTAAGATGCAGTTGGTCACTTATAAAAACTTCTTGTGGATTTATTCTATCAGCATTTACTAAATTATCAGTAACATAAACATTGTCCCATCTTCTTGGACTAGAGTCTAATTGATCTCTACCTAAATCCCATAGGTTGTCATCTCCTGGAATAATTGATTGAGAAAAGTCCGGAACAAATTCTACGGTATCTCCTTGGCCTGTATCTGGATCGTATAGTTCGTCACCTACAGTAAGATTTCCTAGTTTTGTTAAATTTCCGTCAAGTGTTATGTTACCAGTTATATTAAGGTTACCATAAATGTTTGTAGATGAAGATACTTCAACGGTTCCTGTTCCATTTGGTTTTAACTCTATTGATTGATTTGAAGTTAGGCCACTAATTGTGTTATCGTTAAATTCTAAATCATCAGAATGCATTCTTTGTAATTCAATGTAACTTCCAGCAGTTTGTGGCATTATGTTTATAGGGCCAACAACTGTTGTAAAATAACTATCGGATCTTGGAATAATATTATCTATTTTTGCAGTATCATCAACTATCATATTAGTTGTTCGAGTATCACTATTAATATCTAGATCAAACGAAGGAGTATCATCCTTGATACCTATTCGTCCGTTATTAACATCGATGAATAAGACTGGAGTTGAATCAAACGTTGTGTTTGAAAATTTTAAATCTATATTATTTCTTACTAGGTTTTGTTCTAGTAGCGGTCCGCCAATTCGCCCCAATTGCGCCATGTGTTACCCCCTAGTTTGCAAATCCAAAGAATACCGTTACATATTTTGCTACTGGAACTGCTGACGCAAATGTTAGATACCAGCCTGTTGGTCTGGCAAGACCTGTTACATCGGGAGTTCCTATACTGGCAGCCGTAAACGTAGTTCCAGGATTATTGTCTGCTGCACCGTGTTCGCCAACAAAATCAGTTGAGCCAGTTGCAGTTATAATATACTCTACACCTATTGTAAAGTTACCGCTGTCAATTTCTCCTCCACCCGTTCCTGTGCTGGTAGGATTTTGATTAAGGGTAAAATTAGTTGTTGGAATTTGCATTACGTTTTCAACCAACACTATAACATTATTAGCACTAGCCGGAACGTTTGATAGCGGGCCAAAAACAGTATCTGATAAATTACCAGGTCCGAATGTTTCGATTGAAATTGCTGTTGCACCCGGAGCTCTCACTGTTTCCCAGTTGCCTCCGACATATGCTTCGATCTCATTTAAGTCTGTGTTGTATCTAATGGTGCCGTTTGCATCAGTAGGCTGTCTAACACCAGTAAGTTGAGGACGCTGTGCTGTTGTTCCTTTTGGTAACAACACTCCACCATTAAAATCCATGACTGCTCTACCATAGGTGTTTACTCTAATGGTATTGTCACTAGGACTATAACGAGATGTATATTGTGATTTTAAAAACTTCATCTATTTTTCCTATACAGGCAGTGAACTAACTGTCACAGTAACCAAATTAGCATCATCGGCCTTAATGTGTATTTCATCTCCGCCATCTAAAATAATTTTTTCATCGCTAAAGAAAATTGTTTCTCCTGCGGGTATTGCTAAATTTGCAACGATCTGATTTCCAACTACTGGAGTGTTACCACTTTTTACTAGGTAGATATCAACTTCAGTTTTGTTAACAGTTTCGTCTGTGATAGTTACAGCGCCAGTATTACAAAGTATAATGTTAGTTACTGCTCTGTCCTGTGCTGTAACGCCGCCGCCAACTGCTGCACCTGTTGTCGAAGCAGTGAAAACTTTTGTTATACTTGTAGTCGTTAATTGTTGGCTTGTAATCATTGTTTTCCCTTAAAATATCATGCTAAACAGCAATGCTTTATTTTTACTTATCAATTCATCTGTGGTATTATTTGAATTTCTGTAGAATAATCCGGTATCACCAATGCTTGGTTCCTTGGCATACTGTATTGTTGACCCTGATACAAATGCTGGATCTACAGCAATTTGTTCTAGTTGCAGTCCGTAATTTGTTCTAACCTTACCAGTTCCGTTGGTTTGTAAGTAAATATTATCGTTTGTATTGTTAACAGAAATAGTAGGATTGTTTGATTCGTTTTGGTTAAATTCTAATCCCTGTATTATTGCTCTGTTTGCATAAAATTGCGTGTTAAGTGTATTGTCAATTAATACGCTTACTGCACTTTCGCCAAACGTGCTGTAGCCAGTATTATCAATTAGATACTGTAGCGACCCCGACACTTCCTTGTCACTAACAATAACTCTTGTGTTATCGTCAATAATTTGGAATGTAGGATTATCTCTAATTGAATCATCTACGTATTTTTTGTTTGGAATATCGTCATCATCAGTAACTTGATTTTCATAATCGTTAGTTCCTGCTACTGTAATAACACCATCACCGTATCCAATTAAAACTAAATCAGGATCACCGCTATCAGTTGTGATCTTTTTGAGTCTTAAAGTTGAATTATTATAATTAAATGTGCTTGCCGGTGAACCGGTTGCTAGATTGAACGAATCATCATTTTCATCCCAGAAGAACGAAGCGGGATCCAGGCTTCCTCTATCAATCTGTAAACCAGAATATCTTAGAGAAACACCTGCACCCGTTTCGCCATAGTTTAGTTCAATAATATTGTCTCGAACATTTAAGTTCTCTGCTTCTACTGTAAGAGTGTCACCTTCAACAATAAGGTCAGCGGTAACAATTACTTGTCCTCCAGCGGTTGGAGGGCCAACATCAAGTTTAATGATACCTCCCTCTCGGGTCTTTATATTATAATCGCCGTTGGTTTGTAGAAACTCAGACATTATCTATTCCTATAGTTTACTTCTGAACATCAATGTTAGCAAGTGTGAATCCATCACCTAGGATTGCATCATCACCAGTTGCTGTTAATTGATATGGTAAGTGAATCATTCCTGTTGGATCGTTATCAGGCTGACAACTTACTGTTCTATTGTGTAACTTGGTTACATAGTATGTTGCTGAGTCATCTAAGTTTGTATCAGCATCATCATCTACCGTTACGCGAATGTTAAACTCACCTGCTGCCGGTGTTGCTTTTCCTACTAGTTTTAGTTTTTCAGAACTTGAATTGTTCTTAACTAAAAATTGTAGCGATCCTCTCTGACGATCAATGTATAAAGGATCAGCAATATCACCTGAAATAACGCCGCCTGTTGAAAATCTAGCAGCGGATACTTCGATCTTTGCAGATCCTAGTCCTATTTTTCTTTTTTGAATTGGTCTTCCCATTTTGTTTCTCCTTAAGTTGACGTTCTAGGTCTACGCGGATGGTTACCGCATAAGTCCGCCCTGCGGCACACTTATTAGACATATGTATTTATCCTTTGCTCAGAATTGCCATTAACTCTACTTTACTAATTGTGTTCATTAGTGCGTTAATTTTGTCTATTTCTTCCTGTGCTTTTTCTATGCAGTGATTGCTTTTGGTCTGTTTATAGCGTATGAGATGTTCCATGTAATTTTTCATGTGAACTTCTATTGATGATTGTATGCGCCTTACATCATGTGAAAACATGGGAAAGCGTTTTCGCCATTTGTCTAGTTGCGATCTTAACTTGTCAAAATCATTATGACTTGTAATCTCTTGCATACTAGTATTTAACACTCATTTTGCTAGATTGTCAAGCCATAAAAAAAGGGCGACATAAAGCCGCCCTTTTAAACACTCGAAAGTGTAATTTATTGCTTACGCAAAACGTAGGTTCGCTGATGTAACACCAACTTTACCCAAGTAGTCAGCCGCATTACCAAGAGATGATGCAGTGTTTGTTAACTCTACATAACCATATCTTGTCATGAACGAAACTACTGGTTCAAAAGTTGATGGATCAAGAACCACACCGCTTGACATTAATGGAATGTATGGGCAGTAGAACGCTGCTGCGTCTGATTCGCTTGAACCTTTGTAACCAATTAACACATCGTCTGATGTAGCATAACCGTTTACATACACCTTCATCGCACTGTTTAGAGTTCCTACAAACTTAGTGTTTGTTGGTGCTTCAAAAGTGCCTTCAGTTGTTCTTGCGAACGCTGAAGTTGTTGCAGATTGTAACAGAGTTAATACTGTTGGTGAAACAACAGCCCAGTTACCTGCACCACGACGTGTTCTTTGAGCAATCAAGTTAGATACTCTGTTGATTTGAACTGCAAGTGCTGCATGCTCATCACCAACAAAAGTAGCAGTTCCTGATACCGCTGCTTGGTCGTATGTTAACGCTGCTGTGCCAGCAAGCGTGTTAAGTGAACCAATCACCTCTTGATCAATTTCAGCAGTAATCTCTTGTGCAAGAGCTGCCATGATCTCAGCCTCGATGTCAATACCCTGTTGAGCTTGTGCATCTTGAGCTGCTTCAAAAGTCCAGCGAGCTGACAATTTACGTGTCTTCGCTTCGACTGTTTGTTTCAAGATTTGGATTGATAGTCTGTTACCTGCCTGTCCTTCTAAAGCGGCTGTTGAAGCGGCCTTATCGTTAGCAGCACCAGAATATCCTTCTGCAATCTTGAATGGTGATAGTGCTTCTTCACCTGCTACTGTGTCTGTTCCTGATGTTGAATCGAATGCATCAGCATAACGAACACGTAGAGTGTGAATTTGCCCTACTGGTCCAGTCATTGGTTGAACACCAACTAATTCATTTGCGATGACAGTTGGCATTACACGTCTAATTACTGGTAATATGACGCGGTTTAATGTTGCGACGTTGCCGGCAGAAGTGGCGCCTGCTGTAGCACTCTCTGACAAATACTTACGGGTATTTTCCAGAGTCGTTGCCATAACAGTTCGCTTGTTACCTTGAAGACCTTCTAAAAGGGCGTCTTTGGTTTCTGACCAGCGTGACTCTAATAGTTGTGACATTGTTTGTTCTCCTTAAACTTTTAGTCCCGCAAGCCTGCGGATGTCAAATATCTCAGCGGTTTTTTGCTCCGAACCACCGATTTGTGCTGCCTGTTTATCGCCTGTAATTTCTTTGCCTTCTGTCAACGCTACCTTGTCCCTCTTCGGCACATTACCTTCCATTACGGCTGGAATGTATTTGTCAAAGGCTGCGTGTAATTTATCTGTTTGAACAGATTCTAAGAGTTCACCCATTACTTCTTGCTTTTCCTTAGAAAGAGGTGACATCAATTCTGACATTACTTCCTTTCTAGCGGCTGCATCTTTCATGCGTTTGATCTCAGCGTCTTTGCTCTCAACCAGTTTCTTAACTTCCTCTGCATTTGCAGTGGCTTCAGCAACCGCTTCTTCTTTCTGTTTTACAACTTTAAGAAGTTTAGAAGTTTCTGATTTTTCATTAAGATGGCTAGTTGCATATTCACTTGCGAAACTTTCAAAGATTCTACGTCCAAAATCATTTCGACGAGCTGCTTCGATATCCTCTTTTAATTGTGACATTTCAGAACGCAGTCCTTTTGATACTGTTTCCTGAACGGCTGTTGCTGCTTTAGCAATGAATTCTTTTTTCACCGCTTCAAACTTATCCTTGCTATCTCTAACAAGTTTAACTTTGGTTTCAGCAAGATCCTTTTTGTCTGCATGGAACTCTGCGATTTCTTTCGCTAACGAGTCCACTATAAAAGATTCAAGTTTAGCAACATTACTTGCTACATTCTTACGATCTTCGCGAAGTTCACCAAGTTCCTTTTTAAGGTTGTTAAGAACAAATGATTCCATTGCTTTAGAATCATCTTTAATTTTCTTAGCATACTTGGCACGTGCTTCGATAAGTCCTTGACGGTCTTCAGCAAATTCAGATAATTCAGCAGTAATTCTGTCTGAAAGCATCTTTTCTACTGCTTCTACCATCGCGCCCTTATCATGCTCATACTTCGTTGCGAATTCTTCACGTAATTGTGTAGAAATTGTGTCGCGGTTTTCTTGAACGGCAGTTTCCCAAGCGGATTCAATCTCCGACTTAGTTTCTTCGGAAATCACGTTGTTTTCGAACAATTGTTTTACAAAATCTAGCATTGTGATTCTCCTTAAGATTTAAGACCTTGAATTATTTTTTTCAAGCTCTCTGCTATGTATCGTTGTGCCTGTGCGTCGCCTTGGACTTCTTGTGCTACTTTAAATGCCTCGTAACCACCGTTATTATTCATAAGGTGTTCATAAACTGGTGTTGGATAGGCGCCTGGAGCACTTGGTTGTGCTACCACATCCACAGTGATAATTTCAAATCCATTGACATTACCACCTGGATCTACTTCGCCTGATCCACGACTAGAAACTCCTAGTTTCACTCCCGACTCCAACATGGTCGAAACTAATTGACCCATTGGAGTTGGAAGCATTTTAAGTTTTCCGTAGCCGTTAGGACCGTCCATCCACATTTTTGTAATCATGTGGCTAACACGGTCGAGGTTGATACGTAAATCTTGAGGATGATCAACTTCACCTAGCACTGAATACCCCCCAGAAATCTGTTCGTTGAGCGTAGTAACAGCCCTGTCAATCTCCTTAGAAGAATAAATGCGTTGATTGGCATTGCGTATATCACCTTGAATGCAAATTCCACTCAGGTGTAACGTTTTGCCATTCTCGCCTTCATCACGCTCTACGACGATTTTAGCCTGATCGAAGCTCAGATGTTCTTGTAGGTTAGTTTTCAACCTTAGTCTCCTCTATTATCTACGACCACGGAAAATTGATTGCTTGTTATCCGCTGATTCTTTGCTACCTGCTTTTTCAGCACCGTGTCCTTTTGTGCTGTCCATTTTAGTTGCATTCTTTGAACCTGGCGTGTTAACATTGCCTGCATTCTCTTCTTTAGGTGTAATGTCTGCTAGTCCGCCGTCATTTTTACCTGACTCTTCACCGCCTTTTGCGATGTTAGCAGCAGTGCCACCCATGTCATTTTTCATGTTATCAACAACTGATTTTTTGTTGTCCGCAGATTCCGCACCGCCTTTTGTTTCAGCACCGTGTCCACCTGCTACTTTCTCAACATACTCACGCATTGTTGCTAATTCAGCGTCGCCTTCTGGGTCTGCAGATGCTTCAGGAGCAAAAGTTTCTTCTTTTTCTGCATCCA
>Ga0222719_10000245_pt1 | contig 55223 bp, 60 predicted proteins | sample C33_34DmetaG_FD_165039 | JGI IMG/M metagenome (GOLD analysis project Ga0222719, IMG submission 165039) | Estuarine water microbial communities from San Francisco Bay, California, United States - C33_34D | ecosystem: Environmental > Aquatic > Marine > Unclassified | place: USA: California...
CTAACATTAAATAACTAAATATGGCAAACATGAGTTACTGCAGGTTTGAAAATACTGCAAAAGCATTACAAGACTGTGTAAACGCTATACAGGATAAAGAGATAAATAATTTGAGTACTTACGAAGTAAATGGCTTAGCAGAAATACAACTGCTTGCTATGGACATAATAGCTTTACAAGACGAAATAGGTGAAATAATAGATAGTAATAAAGAAAGATATATTACAGATTAATAACTTTAGTAAACATATAATATACATATGAATATATTTTATCTACATAAAGATCCTGAAAAAGCAGCTAAACTACAATACAACAAACACGTGGTTAAGATGATTTTAGAATCAGCACAAATGCTTTGCACGGCTCATCACTTACTTGATCCTTGTAATTCTGATAATATACCTTATAAAGTTGCACATAAAAACCACCCATCAACTATATGGGTAAGGCAGTCAGCTCCTCATTACTTATGGCTTTATCATCACATGATAGCTCTTGGCAAAGAGTACAACAAACGCTACGGTAAAACACATCTTACAATTACAAAATGTAAAGACGTTCTAAAGCGTTACCCTGGCGGTATATTCAACGTGGGTTTTAGTGAACCACCACAGTGTATGCCCGATAAGTACAAAAAAAACAGTGCTATACACGCTTATTGGCAGTATTATATTGCAGAAAAAAGTAATATAGCTCACGAATCTGAAAAAATATATACAAGTATCCCAAGCTTTATACAGACATAAAACAAACAGAAATATATAATAATAATATGAATATTGAACCAATAGATGCTGAAAGCATCAGAAGAGCTTTTTTAGAAATTAACACTAGTTCGGAATATATTTTTAACGAATATATATCGTCAGGTGTTAGTGACAAAAGGCTGTTAAACTACCTTGAATTAACATGCGATAACTTACAAGAGTTGTTGTTTAAAATACAAAAAAAATATGAATAATAAAGACAAAGTGTTAAAGCATTATGGTGCTAACATTACAGATGTTTGGAATAATGTGGATCATGTAGATATGGTATTTGAATCTGTTTATACTGCAGATAGTTATAATGTTTACTGGATGCACGAGCCTAGTGATATGGCTTTTAATCCTGAAAGTATATTTTATTATGCAAGTAGTTGTTCTGATGATATAAAAAATTGTATTAAAGATGGTTTAAGCTTATTTGTTGATTCAGAAATATATGATGAATGTTATTTTGATGATGAGTTTGAAGATATGTGGGACGATATAAAAAATGAACAATAATGTTGTTAGATGCAAAAAAATATCAAATAGATCTGTTAATCAAAACAACTGAAATCGATCAAATCTGGGCCATGTATAAAGACCTGGGAGACCGAGAGTCGGTCGAATATATTGAAAATAAATATAAAATTAATTAATATGAGAAAATTTAGAAAGTACAAACAAAATTTATCAAGAGTAGGTAATAAAATATACTCTTACACTACAAATGTAGCAACAGTTGAATACCCTAATTTAGTACAACACGGCTGGTGGAGTGTAACAACACAAAAACATATAAATTTTGTAGCAAGAGAATTAAACTTAAATATAATTAAAGATTATGGACATCAAAACGATTAAACATTTAACACAAGAAACTCAGCCTTATTTTTTCGATGAAAAAACTATGCAATTTTTTAATCAAAAATTATCTGATTTTACTATAGAACAACTAACATCAACAACATATTTAATATCTGCACCAACTTATTGGGACGGTCATTTGATGGGTTATACAAAAAGAGTATTTAATACGGAAACTAACGATTTAGAACAAACAGATTAAAATGGATTTAACATTAGAAGAACAAGATTACTATAAGTTATTAGATGAACTTCGTTTTGTTATAAGTGAAGTTAAAGACGAACAAATAACTAAAGATGAATTTATAGATACAATTGAAGATATTTATAAAGAAAATTATTATACAAATTATTTAAAGCTTGCTAAAAAAGTACATAAAAATGTTTAAAGCTTTATATATAATACTGATAATCAGCGAGTTAGTCACAGCAACTATATATCACGCTGTGCCAGGTCAAACTGATGACACACCTTTTATTACGGCTAGTAATTCAAAAATAAATCCTGATAATCCACAAGGTCATAGATGGATAGCCGTGTCAAGAGATCTTGAAGCTTTAGGATATACATTTGGAACTAAAGTTTGTATTGATGGTACAGGTATTTTTGATGGAGATTGGACAGTACAAGATCGCATGAATAAAAGATGGAAAAAACGTATAGATTTTTTAGTAAACAAAGAAATTAAATATGGTAAATGGCAAAATGTAAAAATAGAAATAGTATATTAGCGTGTATAGCAAACGCGATACAGACTAAAAACGACACATTTTGGATAATATAAACGATGATAAATTAGATAAATTAGCTGAATTAATAATTGATAAGTTATTTGAAAAACACAACCAATGGTATTTAATTGCAGAAAGAGAAGATCAACTTTTAGGCGAATTAGCTAGATTACATACTATTATGGCTATGCACGAGCACAATGAAGAATATATGAAAGCTGCAGTAATTAAAAATAAAATTGATATTTTAGAACATCGTATTGACAAGTTAAACGGAATCAAAGATTAAAATAATTTTCATAGAAAATTTATGTTTTATTAGTTAATGTTTAGTTTTGGTTATACACGTATTGAGGGTTTAATAATCTTTGACTCAATACAAACCAAAATGTGACAATAGGGAATAAGATAATAATAATACAGGCTAATGTCACATTTGAGAATGAATTTTTTATTTTCAAACAGAATAATTACTAGAAGGTATCCTGTTTTAGATAAACCTACACATGTTTTTGATTGGGGTTGGTTTTATGAAAACGGCACTTATGAATATTATTCTTTGTTTTCTTATGAAAAATCTATTATAAGAAGTTATAGATCTTTAAAATGGCACCTTTTAGTTATAAGGTATTTAAATGATAATTTAGAAAACAAAATGTTTGAAAAAATCGCAAAACATATATCAAAAAAGAAAAATGGTTTTACAACTTTTGATATTGATGATAGCAGTTTTATTAGAATAATGAATGAAATATTGAATCATGATTTTGAGTTTGCACCTAAGAATAAAAGACGTAAGGTAATATTTAAAGATAGTTGTGGTTTAACAAAAAGTCAAAAATTAAGCATAACAGGAAAATTAATAGGAAGAAAAAATAGTGTCAATAATAGTGACCTATATGAAATAATGTTATATATTCATGATACAAGTGAAAAAATAACAATAAAAAAGCTTGCAAAAGCTTTAAATGTTTCTTCAAGAACAATACATAGAAATATGGATTTGAACTTGAAAACAGAAAAAAACCTATTAAATGAAGAATTACAACGTAGAAAACTATGTGCGTTATAAAAGAGATTACAGCGTATGTGAATTAGAAGATAAACCTTGGATAAAATATACAAGAGACGAATTGATTATAGTACTTATGCCATACGCAGAAAAATTATGTAGACAGTTTTCGACAGCAGATAGAGCTTCTGGTGTCATGAGCATGTTAGATATTATGCAAGAGGCTTTTTATGGTTTAACTGCTGCTGTAGATCGTATTGACTGGTCTTTGATTATAAATAAAGACGTTGAAGAAGACGTCAGAAAACAAATCAAAGGTTTTGTTAAAAAAAGAATTTTAGGTTCTGCTAGAAGAAATATAGATATGAATAGAGGCGATATTAGAATACCAGAACATAAGTTAAACGAAATAAGGCGTTCTGATGGTAGAGATAAAAAAATGATACAAATGTTTTTTAACTCTGTTTTTCTAAGTATGGACGATGAAAATGATAAAAGAACAACAGATGATTTTGAAGATAAATCTATTTTGTATAATATTAATATTCTTAACAAATATATATTATCTTTGATGAAACAACATTTGAACGATAAAGAGTATGATGTGTTACGCATGAGCTTTGGATTAGATTGTGATAAAATTCCTGCTAAAAAAATAGCTGAACTTTTAGAAATTAAAGGTGTTGCTGATTTTGTAAGAGTTTCACAGATAAAAAGAGAGGCTATAGACAAGCTCATAGATAATATAGATCCTGATCAAATAATAGATTTTTTAAATTAATTAAATACTTATATATGAATACCCAAAAAACCAAATCCCAAATTTTAAATGAGTTATATAAAAAATATAACTTACACGACCAAGACACTTTTAAATCCCCTCAAGGTTGGACAATAATAACTAGGTCAGGCATTGATAAAATTCAAGCTGTTGCAGACATAGATATTACTTATAAGCTTGAGGAATATACCCCTGGTAAATCAGCGGCAGTATTAGCACATTCTAAATGGAATAACAGAACTCTTGAAACCTTTGGTGAGGCTAATGAAAAAAACTGTAGACAAAGTTATGTATTAGCTATGGCTGAAAAAAGAGCAATGTCGCGTATTGTATTAAAACTAACTGGTTTTTATGCTTTAGGAATTTTTGGACAAGATGAATCTGAAGATTTTATTGACGCATCTAAGTACAAAAAAATAGTTGATAGTGTTAAAAGAAACAAACTATGAATATAAAACAACATAAAGAGTGGTGTGAGCTTCTAAGAGAAGACAAATACTATTATGGAGAGTTCGGGCAAAAGTTTTTAAGTTATAGTAAAATAGGCACATTGTTGACTAATCCTAATAAGTTTAAAGAAGCAACAGAGAAAAACGTTAACATGCTTATAGGTGGTTATTTGCATACAATAATTCTTGAACCTGAAAAAGTAAAAAACTTTAAAATAATAGATGCATCAACAAGAAATAATAAATCATATAAAGAAATATCAGAAGGAGAACTTTGTTTGTTACAACACGAGGCGGATAAAGTAGAATTACTAAGAGATATTTTAATGAATAATGATGTTTGTAAAGATCTTATACATGGTAGTGGAAAAAATTCTAAAAATATAATTTATGAAGAACCTGGTATAGGTGAAATACACGGTAATCTTTGGAAAGGTAAAGCCGATATATTAAATAAAAACGAAAAGCTTATCATTGATATTAAGACCACTTCTGATATAGAAGGTTTTAAATATAGCGCTCGTAAATTCAATTATGACGCTCAAGCTTACATATATAGAATATTATTTGGTTATGATATGATGTTCTTAGCAATAGATAAAAACACACATAAAATTGGTATATTTGAATGTTCAGAAGATTTTTATAATTTTGGAGAAGATAAAGTTTTAAAAGCTACTGATATGTATGACTTATTTTATAAAACAGAAGGATTTGATCCTTCACAATATTTTGAAACAAAAACCCTTTAAATTTTAAATTATGGCAAGTATAATAAACTCAAGTATTAATCTTAGTGAAATACCTAAGGAAAAAATTATTAACGGAAAAAAAGGTAAATATTTACCTATAACAATTACGTTAAATGACGAGCAAGATAAATTTGGTAATAATGGACCTATTATTGTTCAGCAAACTAAAGAAGAAAGAGAATCAAAAGTTGAAAAGAAATATTTAGGCAATGTAAAAGTTGTTTGGACCAATGGAACTAACGTTGAACCAAATAGAGAAATGGCAGCACCACAGCAAGTAACTAACGATAACAAAGAAGACGATTTACCATTTTAAAAACTAAAAATACATGCACGTTAACGACGTAGAAATCAATGGATTTACAATTGATAATTTTAATCAGCACAATTTAGATGTTGGCAAGACGCAGGGTATTTGTCCTAATTGCTCGCACAACAGAAAACCTAAAAATAAAAAAAATAAATGTGCTTCATATGATTGGGAAAGAGGTTTAGGTACCTGTCACAATTGTAACACTACTTTTCAGTTACACACATACCATAGAAAAGGAGAAACGGAAAAAGTGTATGTTAGACCTAATGCTATAGATGTAGTTGATCCTGAAGAATTAGGTTCAAAGGTATATCAATGGTTTAACAAAAGAGGAATATCTCAGCAAACCCTTAATGATTTAAACATCACTGAGGGTTCTGAGTATATGCCTCAAACAGGTAAACACGAAAATACGATACAGTTTAATTACATAATGGGTAATGAACTGATTAATATAAAATACAGAGATGGTTACAAAAATTTTAAACTTTATAAAGGAGCTGAAAAAATCTTTTATAACATTAATAGTATTGTTGGATTTGATCAGGTATATATTGTTGAAGGAGAAATGGATGTTCTTTCGTTCCACGAGGCGGGCATATTCAATGTGGTTAGTGTACCTAACGGTGCTACGATTAACAATAATAATCTTGATTACCTTGACAATTGCATTGATTATTTTTTAGACAAAGAAAAAATTATAATAGCTGTTGATCAAGATGAAGCTGGAGAAGCTTTACAACAAGAATTAATTAGAAGACTTGGAGCTGAAATATGCTACATTATTAACTTTGATGATGTCAAAGATGCAAATGAATACTTATTAAAATATGGAAAAGAAAAATTACGAGAAACAGCGTTTAATCCAAAACCAGTACCACTTGAAAATGTTACAACTTTTAAGGACATTGAAAATGAAGTTACCGATTTTGTTAAAAATGGTTTCAAACCTGGTTATCAAATTGGTATACGTAATTTTGATGATATTTTTAGTACTTATACTAGTCAGTTTATCACTGTTACTGGCATACCATCTAGCGGAAAGTCAGACTTCGTTGATCAAATGGTAGTTGGTTATAATATTAATTATAATTGGAAAACGGCTTTTGCTTCACCAGAAAACGCACCTACATATTTACACGCACATAAAATATTAAGAAAGTTTTGGCAAGGCATGCCAACTAGACATGATATTAACAGTGAGAAGTGGAATAAATTATCACAACACGTAAACGATAATTTCTTTTTTATTGATATGGAACGTTATACTTTAGAATCAGTATTAAGAAAAGGTGCTGAACTAGTTAAAAGAAAAGGTATAAAGTGTTTAGTTATAGATCCTTTTAATAAAATAAGGGATGTAGACACAAAAACAGAAGACGTGAACAGGTATACAATGGAATATTTAACTAAAATAGAGACTTTTTGTAAAAAATATGATACATTAGTGTTTATTATAGCACATCCTACAAAAATGTATAGAGATAAAGAAGGCAATATAGAAGAACCTACAATGTATAACATTAAAGGTGGAGGCGAATGGTATGATGCTTCTTATCACGGCATTTTAGTTCATAGAGATTATGAAAACAAAACAGTCAAAGCTAAAATTTTAAAAGTAAAATTTCAAAATTTAGGTGAAAACGGAGCTGAAGCAAACTTTACGTGGGAACCTAAATCAGGAAGTTTCATTCCATTGATAACACAGCAACTTGATGAGAAAGAATTACCGTGGGAATAAAGGTTATGTTGTTAGATATGGCAAATATACACCAACAGAAAATGAACATAAAGCATATAGATGGTGTATAGCAAATGGAATTATAATATGGCCTGAATCAAAAATGGCTGATGAATGGAGAATTGAAATTAAGTTAAATAAAAAAAAATATTATTCACCACAAGCTTATAAAAAAATAGAAGTTTGGAAGAAAATGTTTGAATATTACGAATATTATTATAATAAATATGAAAAGAAAATATAAAAACGCAAACGAAGCATATGAAAGTTTGTTAGATGAAATAATAATCTATGGTGTTGATTTTGATGACACTAAAGCAATTTTTAATCGTGGTTTTTATATGACAAACCCACTTGACAACCATATTACTAATAAAGAAAGGAAATGGAAGTTAGATTATGCTGAAGCTGAATGGCAGTGGTATTTGTCAGGAGATCCTAATATAAAGACTTTAGGCGAAATATATGGTAAAATACCTCCTATATGGGAAAAAATGGCTGATACTGATGGAAGGGTTAATAGTAATTATGGTTGGCAATGGCAACGCAATTATCAACTTGATTATGTTGTTGCTAAACTAAAAGATAATCCAAACACAAGACATGCTGCTTTAACGATATATGATTGCAAAGAATTTGAACAATATAAAAACGACACACCTTGTACTTATGCGGTTCAATTTACAATATTAGATAACAAGCTTAATATGTCCGTCTATATGCGTTCTAATGACATCTGGTACGGCTTTTGCAACGATCAATATCAATTTTCATCATTACAAAAATTAGTTGCAGAGAGGGTTAAAATAAAAGTTGGCTGGTATTATCATCATGCACATAATTTACACTTGTATAACAATAAACTTTAAAAAAAATGTATTATATTTATCATATTCCAAAAAAAAAAATAGGCGTTACTTCAAACCCTAAAATAAGAGTAGAAAAAATACAAGGTTATAAACCTAGAGAATATGAAATACTATTAAAAACAGAAGACATAGATGAGGCTTCAAAAAAAGAAATAGAGTTACAAAAAAAATATGGATATAAAATCGATACTCAATTATATAAGAATCTTAAATTTAATAAAAAAATGAAAATAAACATCACTGAGCAGACAACAACATTTCCATTACCAGTTAACAAATTAAAAGGTAGACTTATGGACCACATTGGATTAAAATGGCAACACCCAGAGTTTGGTACTTTTGAATTAACAAATGAAAATATACCTTGGATACAGAAAAATGCTTTGTCGTCTCAATACAGTAAAGACAGATGTTATATTTATAATAAAGCTTTTTATGAAGCTTTTTTAGATGAAAGTCCCGTTGAAACAAAATCACAAACACCTAACAGAGATATATTTCCACTAATAAGAGATTGGGCTAGAGAAAGAGGTATATTTGATAAAGGTAATTCCCATACACAATATGTTAAGTTAATGGAAGAATCTGGAGAACTAGCACAGTCTTTATTAAAAAAAGATAAAGAAGGTATAAAAGATGCTATTGGTGATATGATAGTTGTTTTGACAAACTTATCAGAACTAGAGGGTATGTATATTGAAGATTGTATACAGTTTGCTTATAACGAAATAAAAGACAGAAAAGGCAAAATGTCTAACGGAACTTTTGTAAAAAAATTATAATATGAATAAAAAAGAAATTAATTTTAGAGATCCTGTTGTAGAACGCGTAGTTGATAAGTTTATTCAAAGATCAAACGTTGGTTTTAAAAAATATGGTCAAACTTTAGAAACTGAAAGATTATCTAAAATAAAAAGCTTAAAAGATTATTTAAATGATGTTCAAGAAGAATTAATGGATGCAATACTATATATACAAGCCGCGCGCGAAGATATTGACGATATATTAAATAAAAAAAATGATTAAGCGCTACAGGAAAAAAAGTAAAAAAAAAGGTCCTGTACAGGCTAAAAAAAGCAAATATGATGGGATAATGTTTGCCTCTGGCCTTGAGAAATACATGTATAAAGCTTTAAAACAAGCTAAAATAAAATGTAAATATGAGGGAGAAACTTTTGTTTTAAATAATGGTTTTTATTTTGAAAACGAATGTTATGAAAGAATGTCTAATGGTAAAGGTGAATTTAAAAATAGAGGTAAAAAAAGAATATTACCTATAAAATATACACCTGATTTCATAGGTAAAGATTATATTATAGAGTGTAAAGGAAGAGCTAATGAATCTTTTCCAATGAGGTGGAAAATGTTTAAGCTTTTAGTTAGTATACAGTTTCCTAATTATAAATTGTTTAAACCACAAAATCAAAATGAATGCGACCAAGTAGTCAAAATAATATTAGAAACCAAAAAGGTTTAGCAAGAAGAAAATATGCAGAAAGAAAAATTGACAAATACATAAATTGGTCAATTAAAACCAAAGGTTATATTAAGTATTCTGAAATAAGAAAAATTCACGATAAATTTAACATAAAGTGTTATGTATTGTCAAATATTAAAAAACATAAATTTTAAAACATGAAAAAAGAAAAAAAAGAATTACAATGGGAAATTAGTTTTGGTACTTATAAAGGTATACTAATAGGTTATAGAAATTATGACGATGAAGATTTAATAAATCATGTTTTTTACTTACCTTTTGTAGATATTTGTTTAACTATAGAAAAATAATATGAAAGCACCTATATTCACAGAGAGAATACCTTATAAACCTTTTGAATACCCTGAATATTATACAGAGGGTTGGCTAAAACAGGCACAAGCATTTTGGTTACACACTGAAATACCTATGTCAGGTGATTTAAAAGATTGGAACGAAAAGCTTGATGATAAAGAGAAAAATTTAGTAGGAAATATTCTATTAGGTTTTGCTCAAACTGAATGTGCTGTTTCGGATTACTGGACACAAAAGGTTGTAGGTTGGTTTCCAAAGCACGAAATACAACAAATGGCTATGATGTTCGGTTCACAAGAAACAATACACGCTGTAGCTTATAGTTATTTAAATGAAACACTTGGACTAGAAGATTACGAAGCTTTTTTACATGAACCCGCTACAGCTGATAGGTTTGATAATCTTGTAGCTTATGAAGGTAATGATCCCGTAGGTATAGGTAAATCATTAGCTACATTTTCTGCGTTTGCTGAAGGCGTTAGTTTGTATTCTGCATTTGCTGTGCTATACAGCTTTCAAATGCGTAACTTACTAAAAGGTATTGGTCAGCAGATGAAATGGTCTGTAAGAGATGAATCGTTGCATAGTAAAATGGGTTGTCAATTATTTAGACATATGTGTTCTCAAATACCCGGATTAAAAGAAGAATGTAAAGAGCATGTATATGATGCAGCATTAACTATGCATAATGCAGAAATGACTTACATTAGTAAGTTATTTGAAATGGGTGATATTGAAGGAATGACAGAATATGATCTTAAACATTTTATTAAAAAACGCACAGGTGATAAAATTAAAGAATTGGGTTACAAGCAAGAAGGTAAATTTAAGTTTGAATACGACCAAAAGTCAATTGACAAAATGGCTTGGTTCGACCATCTTACTGGGGGTCACACTCACACTGATTTTTTTGCTATTAGGCCGACTGACTATAGTAAAGCAAATGAAGGAGAAGATTTTGAAGATATTTGGTAAAAAATAATATATGTGGAATAATAATTGGAAAAAAGGTGTTGATTACCCAAGCTGGGGAGACACTGATGTATACAAGAAAACAATATCAGGAGGATATTTGTTAAAAAACGAAACACCTAAGGAAGCTTATATAAGAGTTTGTGAAACTGTAAGTAAACGTTTGGATCGTCCAGAAATGGCTAAAGATTTTTTTAGTTATATATGGAAGGGTTGGTTGTGTTTAGCTTCGCCCGTGTTATCTAATACTGGAACGGACAGAGGTTTACCTATATCATGCTTTGGTATTGATGTAGGAGATAGTATATATGAAATAGGTATGAAAAACCTAGAGATGATGTTACTCGCAAAACACGGCGGCGGAGTTGGCATCGGACTAAATATGATTAGACCCGCCGGAACAAAAATAACTCAAAATGGAACATCTGACGGAACTGTACCTTTTTGTAAGATATACGATTCAACAATACTCGCAACAAATCAAGGATCTGTCCGTAGAGGAGCTGCAAGCGTTAACATTAATATTGACCACCCCGATTTCGAAGAGTGGCTGGATATACGAGAGCCAAAAGGCGATGTTAATAGACAATCACTCAACTTACACCAGTGCGCTGTGGTCGGCGATAAGTTTATGCGAAGACTTGATGCTGGAGATAAAGAGTCGAGAAGATTATGGGGAAAACTGTTACAAAAGCGAAAAGCAACTGGAGAACCTTATATCTTATTTAAAGGAAATACGAACAAAGCTAACCCAGAACATTACATTAAACATGGTTTAAAAGTTCATATGACAAACATATGTAGTGAAATAACATTACATACTGATGAATCACACTCTTTTGTGTGCTGTTTGTCTAGTTTAAACATAGCTAAATATGATGAGTGGAAAAACACTAATCTTATTTATGACAGCATCTGGTTTTTAGATGGTGTGTTAGAAGAATTTATACAAAAATCAAAAGGTAAAGTTGGATTTCATAATTCAGTAAGATCAGCAGAAAAAGGAAGAGCTATTGGCTTAGGTGTTTTAGGTTGGCATACTTATTTACAGGAAAATGGTTTACCGTTTGAAGGATTATTATCACAATATGAAACGAGAAAAATATTTAGTCAAATTAAAATTGAAAGCGAAAGAGCCTCTATGGCGTTGGCTGAGAATTTCGGGGAACCCCTTTGGTGTCGTGGTTCTGGCATGCGCAATACTCATTTACGCGCTATTGCTCCTACTGTCAGCAATAGTAAACTTAGTGGAAATGTTTCCCCTGGTATCGAGCCTTGGGCTGCAAATGTATTTACTGAACAAAGCGCGAAAGGTACTTTTATACGCAAGAATCCTACGCTTAAGAAAGCTTTAAAGAAACACAAGTTAGACACAGATAAAGTTTGGAATAAAATTTTAAGAGATGGAGGGTCTGTTCAAGGTGTAAAAGAATTAGAAAAAATTACCATTGGAAAATTTGATACACCATTGAAAGAGGTTTTTAAAACTTTTAAAGAAATAAATCAATTAGAATTAGTAAATCAAGCGGGAATAAGACAACAATATATAGATCAATCTGTAAGTTTAAACTTGGCTTTTCCTAGTATAGCTACACCAAAATGGATAAATAAAGTTCACATGGAAGCTTGGAAAAAAGGAATAAAAACTCTTTATTATGTTAGAACAGAATCTGTATTAAGAGGAGATATAGCAGAACAAGCGATGGATGAGAATTGTTTAGCTTGTGATGGATAATAATTAAGGGGCCTTAAAAAGCCCCTTTTTTTATATTTCTTTATAACAAGTTTTATTGTTTTCATCTTTATAAGCTTGCAAACAACGCCGCCTATTTGAATCAACATCTACATAACTAACGTGAACCCAATCAGGGTTATCTTCCGTACCAAATTCCCAAATCATTTGATCAAAATCTAAATTATTTTTTATATAATTGTACATATCTTTATTAGACATATAGCCATACACGTCATCTAAATCCATTGCGCGTCCTTGGCAATGTTGCGATCGACTACTTCCTCCAATTGCTTTATTCAATTCTTCTGAGCGAAAAAATGAATTAATCTTTATTGGGCCATTTACAGCTTTTCTTAAGGGTTCAAATACTTTCTCAGCAATAAGTTCCATGTTTTGTAACTCATATTCGCTAGGTGTATTGTCTATTCCTTTTCTAGTTGCTGTTGCACTAAACGTTGCTTCTTTTTTACTAATGTGTTCACTAATCATTTTTATAATTTAAATTTACCGCCAATTGTTATTGAATATGTTAATGGAAATGCATCTGTGCTTTTAGCTATGTTAAAACCTAAATTCATTCTAAATGTTTTAGTTATAGCAAAATCAAAGTTTGCACCTCCTACAAATAATGCATGCTCATTAAAAACAAAACCATTATCTAATGTACTGTAGCTCACTGGTGTTAAGGCGGTAGCTAACATAGGTGATACAGTAAAACGTTTGAAAGGAAATGGTTTAGTGCCAAAAAATATAAATGCTGGCATTATATTCCAGTCATCTTTACTATATAATACGTTTGCAGAAGCAGATACACCACCAACAAATCCTTTCCATTTATTTTCTTTTTGTCCAATATATACATTACTAATACCGAACGAAGCATTATAAACCCCATACATATACATTAATCCTGCGGATAATGTTTGTACATTAGCTATACTTCCTTTGTCATAAAAATGGCCAAATACATATTCCTCACCGTTATCTTTAATTATAACAGGAACTTTTTTGTCATACCTATAAAACGTATGACCTCTTGAACCACTTAAACTTATTTGTTTTAAGTTATCCCATATCATCATATTAGCAGAATAATTAAATTCACCATTCATTGATGATTGTGCAAAACCTAATCCTATTACTTGATTTGCAGCACCATCTAATCCTGACATACGCATTAGATTTGCTGATATTATTATAGGATTTGTATTCTTTTTTTTCTTTTCTTTTTCTTCTTCTTCCTCTTCTTCTTCAGATTCTTCCTCAGATTCCTCCTCTTCTTCTTCCTCCTCCTCTTTTTCTTCTTCCTTTTCTTCTTCTTCTTCTTCTTTCTCTTCTTCTTGCTGTTCTTCCTCTTCAGAATCATCACTGTCATCATCTCCACCGCTGTCATCATCATCACTGTCACCACCATCATCGTCACTATCTCCGCCTCCATCATCATCACTATCGCCTCCTCCATCATCTGAGTCACCACCTCCGTCATCGGAATCACCACCATTATCTCCAGAGTCTCCTCCGCCGTCATCTCCTCCGCTGCCGCTGTCCCCACTGTTGTCACTTCCAGTATCACCTGAGTTATCAGAAGATCCGCCACTAGAATCAGAACCGCTGTTACTATTCGATGTGGAAGTTTGCGTAGTTGTTTGAGTTGTTTGAGCTGTGGAACATGCTGATAATGCATACCACCAAGCATACGTTTGCTCCATCCAAGTTCTTAATGCACCACTGTAAAAATCATTAGCAGTAAAAGTTTTTGTTCTATTATAAAAGGATACTGTTGTGTATCCTTCCATTTGAATCGAAACTCTTTTAATCTCTCCGGTACATCTATCCGCAAAGGCTTGTACTAATGTTTGAGAATATATACTTGAGGAAAATAATAATAATATTATTATTTTTTTCATTAATGATCAAATATCTTTTTTCTTATCATGCGTTTAACAACCTTAGCAACCGCAGTTTCTAAAGCTTTCTTAGTCGATGTACCAATTGATGATTGATTAAACTTAACATCTTCTAAATTCTCATTATTTAATAAAGTCAATTCTCTTGTGGTTGTAGCTTTACCTAAGCCGGATCCTGTCATGTATAAACCAGTTTCAGAATCAACCAGCTTAACTTGTAATCCTAATCTTGTAACTAATTTATTTTTAATACCGTCTTTTAAATTAATTGTTTCATCTTCTGATATACTAAAATCGTAGACTTCTATATAACAAAAGTATTTAGCTAAAACTATTTTACCTATAGGATTTATTACGTTAGCTGTAAAACCTTTTTCACTTGCTTTGAATTGTTTAATCATTCTATCTTTTATTTCATCTCTTGTTTCTACAAACTCAAAACGAAACGTTTCATCTAAGAAGGCTACAGTTATATTAGTTAAACCTAATCCAACTCTATAATCACCTAATTCAGGATACTGATTTAATATTTCCTCAGTAACACCAATGTTAAGCAAGGCTACAGACACGGGGTCGCCATTGTATTCTGGCACACTCCATATAGACTCTCTTGATTCAAAGCTACCGACATAATCTTCGGTGGTTGTTTTTCCAATTACTTGGCTATGAGCAGAAGCCACAGCCGATACAAATATCGCACATAGTATAAATTTTTTCATGTTACCAATCTATCTCTCTTTCTTCTTTCTTTGGTTTTTGTATAACTGTTTTAGTTATAACCAAAGTATCTTTAACAACACTTGGTGGTATTGTTATTGTTTGTTCCATTGTTGGCGGTGGTGAATCATCTTCAGGACTAAATATAGCCTCCATATTAGCTATAATTAAAGCCGCCCCAGCAGTTATAATTAATCCTATTGCTGTTATTATTTGGTTCTTTAATTCTTTCATGTTATTTTATTGAAAATGTTTGTCTACCTATAAAACTATTTGTATTAGTATACAATTCAACTGTGTAAGAACTTACAGGCAGTGAGTTAACGTATATGTTTAATATATTATCGCCCTCTCTTCCGGTTATTATTTCTTGGTTTATTATTTTATTTGAAAAATCTAATATCTTAATTCTGTATTTACCATCAGACGGCAACTTTGTGTTTATCCTGACTTTGTCTTGCACTATATAACTTTCTAATTTAAGCCCTGTAGTTTCTTGCATAAATAAAGATTCAGGTACTTCTTGTATAGGTCTTTCAATATATACAGTTTCCGAACAGCTTATAAATAATAATAGTATAAATAGTTTTTTCATTATTGTATTTTTAAAATTACTTTAGTTCCTTCTTCTGTTACAGCATCTGTAGTTTGAAAATAAACTAAACCAGATGTATTAGTTATTGTTTGTTTAGTATTAAATATAATCTTATACGGTTTACCAGGTTTTATATTTTCTTGGTTCTCAACACTTAGACTGCCAAAATATAATTTATTGTTTCGCTCTGTTGCAAAATTAGTTAATAAATTGCCAGTATTGAATTGAACTTCTTCAAATTCTAATAAAGCATCATCAAATTGAATTACAAATTGCATACCCGCTAAATCTTCTTTTTCGAGCTCAACTACTAATTCAACTTTATCGTTAACTAAACTTGTGGAAATATCTAAATTTAAATTTTCAGATGAATTCTGAACAACACCTCTTGCAACACCACTGTTCTCGCTTTGTACTATTGGTTCAAATGAATGTGAAAAATCTACATCTCCAATAAGTCCATGACCAAAATCAAAAACCTTATTAGAATCAGTAGGAGTAAAATCTTTTCTTTGCCCAAAGTAATAATCATTTGTGGAATACCCATATTGATTTTTTTCGCCCCAAACATTTTTAGCTCCGTTTGTAGAGTTTGTAAACCATTCGCTAACGTTTTCATTCATTATATGACTTAGCAAAATGTAAGAGTCATCAAAATCTACATTACCGCTGTTATTAACTTCGCCTAATAAAAATTGTATACTATGTGTAAAAGTATTAGCTTGCCCACCTGGGTTACTACCAGCTTTAATAGCTTCTTTAAATACTAAAAAAACATCCGTAACAGTTACAACATCATCCAACCAATCGCTAGCAGCATCATTATCGACTGTTATATCAATAGTATATTTAACGTCGTTTTCTAAACCTGTAACTATAGCCTGTGAATTAGCGTCAAAATTACCACTTGCTACACTACTATTATTACTTAATATGTTATATTTATAATGTGTTGGTTTGTCGTTTTCTGTTTTTAAATTTATAGTAACACTCCCAGCATCTCCGCCTTCAACACCAGCTAAAGTAATTTTTTGTTGCATTGCATCAACATCATAAGCTGTGTTATCAGAGTTGTCGTGGGCTTTCATCCAGTTAAGATGTGTTACATTATTATAATTACTATAGTTTGTATTTATTTTATCTTTAATTTTAAAATCAACTTCAATTAATGTATTGTTATATGTAATTCCAACACCGTCTTGAATGGTAATTCTTTCAACAGACCAGTCATTATCCGTAGGATAAGAATCAGTGTCTCCTTCTACTTGTGTTCTGTTTTGCCAACCGTGTAAATATTGTGCAGAAAGATTATCTTCATCGTAGGTACTTAAAATTTTAAACTTATAACCATCCCAATGTGTTAATGAGGTTTGTGCACTCGTATTAGCTTCATTATCCGTAACTTTAAACCGATGTGTTATTTTTTGTAATAATTTATTATTGTACTCATAATCAAACATGTAGAGATTAGGATTTGCCCCCTCTGTAACCTGTATGGTATTAAACTTTATCGTTATAGTATCACCAACCTCAAAATCCGCAGCGTTTGTATAACTGTGATCAAGTTTTAAATCTTGCGCTAAGCAGAATAATGGTAGTAATAAAAACAATAGTTTTTTCATAGTTTTAATTTCTTAATAATGTTTTCAGATAGTTTTTTTAATGCAACACTTACACTATTTTGTGTAAACTGCCCTTGTTCATTTAATAAAATTAAAGAAGTTGTAATGTCTTTTGCTGTGCCTTTTACTTTTACTTTTTTCTTTTTGTATTTTGCCGACGCAATAATTTCGGTTTGACTTGATGATTTGCTATACAACGCAACATTTGATTGTGTTCTTTTTACGTCAAAATAAAGTAATTCAACAGTTAAAGCATCAATAGCCTTGTCATTTAAATTATAATCCAAGTCTTGAACTAATTCTTCTAAAATGTTTTTTAACCCAAAACCAACATCCCTGTTGTTAACCAACGGGCCTGTTTGAATTGAGTTTTTTATATTGTCTATTTTAATATCTTGTGCAGATATTACAACGCAAAATAATAAACTACTTATTAGCTTTATTTTTCTTGTGTATGTCATACCAGCGTGCTACTGTGAAACCTATAGAAACTAACAATAATATTATTTTTAATATTGTTTCTATTTCTGTCATAGAAAGTGTTAGTGTTGCACCATTAAAGGCCATTAATTTAATATCTTGCCATTCCATAGTTAATTATATTTTTTTCTTTTTGAATATCTACTTGATGCAGAACTATTTTGTCTAATTTTTTTTGATTTTCTTTTACTTTTTGATTTTGTAGAGTAATAACTATCATCTGGTTCAAAGTTTACGGTCCACCTGTTCCAACCAGATAATAATGCTATTTTTTGCCATGTTTCTGTTTCAACGTCTAAAGCGTCTTTAACGTTTCTAGCTTTTGAAACAACCCTATCTAAAGGCACATTAAAAAATGAAGCAGAACTACCTACCATATCTAATACAGGATTTTCTATAGATATACCCATTTTTTCAAAAGATTTTCTTTTATACTTGTAATCTTTCAAAGCATCGTATATATCTCTAGTTTTAATACTTATTGCTGGGCCAACCGTTGCGACTTCTGCTAATATTGCAGCTATATCAAATTGTCCTTTTCCTTCCTCAACTTTTTTGTTTTCGTCATATAACTTTTTACTAACATTTTTTACCATTGAAAAAACAGCACCTTTAACACCCGTACCCCTAATTAATGTATCAACCATATTGTTTGCCATGTAACCAAATTTTCTTTCATTTCTTTTTGTTTCTTCATCTTCATCTTGTCCTGGAAATAACATACTAAATAAACCTTGTTGTAATACAGAAAACATTATATTTTGTAAAAATGAATAATATAATATCTTACTTACCTTTTCTTTAGGGTTACCTCTACCATTTCTTAAATCTAAAGCAGCTCTTTCTATTAATCTAGTATATTGCATTGGAGTATTTTGGAATGCTAAAAATAACCTTCCCTCTGAGCTTGTTTGCTCCATAGATAGCCTGTCTGCTCTTGCAGACTGTTGAGTTTCTTCAGTAACCTCTTGAAAATCTACAAAAGCTTTTCTTTGTGCTTCTACTTTTGAAAAACCTTTTGCTGTATATGTATTTATTCTATTTCTGTAAAAACTAGCTCCACCCGCGGCAATTGCAAAGGCATCACCAGCTTTAGTAAAAACAAAACCTTTTTGTAAAACTAAACCTAAAACACCTTTAAATCCTTTATTTCTTTTTATAGCATCAGCAATTTCCGCTTCATTGACATCGGTTCTTAAACCTCCTCTTCTTTCTTTTAAATAATCAGAATTCATTATATACTTAAAATCTGTTGCCCACTGTGCGGGATTACCTATTAAAGCTTTACCAGAATGATATATATTGTTATCTGACCAGTTTATGTAATTAAAAGTAGATAATGTTTGTAGTGTTGCTGTTCTAGTGTTTAAAAACATTGTAGACGCAACAGAACCCCTTATCCAATTTAACATACCATTTACCATTTTAGATTGACCACTTGTTCTAGTTTTTCCACTTTCCATTCTAGTTAAAATATCTTGTAATGGATCTAAAAAATCTTGACCGTAGGTTGCTCTTATTTTATTTATGTTGTTTTCACTAAAAATAGCCTTTTTATTTTCAAGAAAAGGTCCTAAGAATTTTTTTCTTGAAAGTTGATCTATTGATCTAAGTATATCTTGTCTAATAGTATCAGTTTGCCATGAGTTAACATCTGGATCTATCCAATATGAATCTTGTCTCATAATACTAGATAAATTACTAGCATATTTTAACATTTTATTACCTGGATATGTTATTATTTTTCCTTTTATTTTTTGTAGCGTTACATCATTAACACCAGGAACTTTAGAACCATTTTTAGTATAGAGGTATATTCTTAATGCTTGATCATAGTTAAAACCAGAAATTCCAGTTTCTTGCTCCATGTCTTTGTTAAAATTAGGATTATCTTTTAAAAACTGTTTATATTTTCTACTTGATAATTGTCTAGCTATGTCTAATGACATTATTGCCTTACTAAAAGGTTTTACTAAATTATCAACAAAAAATTCTAATTGTTTTTCTCCTTTTTTTCCTTTACCAAGAAAACCATAAAGAAGACCAGCTAAATCGTTTGCGCTATGTGGAATTATTCTAAACATTTTTTTCCTAGTAGCAGCTAATTGTTTTGAAGTTGCAACATCAATTATGTCATCTAAAGAATATCTTTTGTCTTTTGCCGATAACATTAAACCCATTTGTGATTCTAATTGCAATGTTTTTACTTCATCATTAAAATTAACTTGACTTAACTGTTCGTTTTTATCAGTTTTATTTTTAATAATTTTTATTGATTCTTCTTGACTAAGTTTTGGAGTTTGTTCTAATATATTTGTAGGTACTACACCTGACTTAAAATTATTAGTACTAACAACAGGCTCTTTACCTGACATTATATCAAATAAAATTTGTTTAGTTATTTTACTACTTGAGTCATAGTTTTGTATAGAATATCTTTCAGTACCTTTTTTAAGTACAGATAAATCTAAAGAAGATAAATTATTTAAACCATCAATAGAAGAATTTTCAAAAGCCAAGCTTTGAGTAATAAACATTAGCCTTTCTTTTATTTCATTTTTGTTTTTTCCAGATTTAACAAAAGCAAGTCTATATTGATTCATCAAATTATATACACCATTCCTTGTTTCATTTGCTTTTGATGACTTAAAATCAAGTATAGCTGTTTTCTTTGTATCTTCTAATAATGTTGGATCGTTTAGTAATTTTTTTAAAGTATATAATGTGTTTATTTTTTTGTTGTTATTTTTTATGTGATTGTTTAAATCATTTATAAAACTCACATCGTTTTTAGATAAATTTTTATTTGATTTTAAATTTTTAGTAGATATGTTTTTATTTATTTCTTGATCAAAAACAGTTATTTTTTCTATTCTATCGTCTCTTATTATTTTATTGTTTTTGTCTACAAGAACTTTACTTTCTGATGTATAAAGATCTAGTGTATTATTAAATAAAGAATTAAAACCATTAAAACCAGCTGCTGATCTTGCTAAAAAACTTTCTCTTTTAAACAAATCAGGCATTGAATTTAAAAACTCAAATTGATATTTTTTTAATTTTAAAAGTTTTTCATAATCCCATTTTTGTACATTATTTTCATATTTATATAAAGATATGTTTTTTACATCTTCTTTATTTAAGTCAATATCATATATCTTACTTGTTTCTTCTAAAAACTCAGGGTTTTCATATAAACTTCTAGTGTATTTAAAATATTCACGCTTATTAAATATCATGTTAGTTAACTCTGGAATAACAATGTCATTATCAGGTTGTTGACTAAATTGAAATTCAGATTTACCAGCAGCAACATTATTTATAACATTAGGATTTATACCAGCTTTTAGCATTTGTATCCTTAGTTCAGTGTTTGTTGTGAGTTTAGAAAGTAAAGCTAACGCGCCTTTTACCCTTTGTGATTCAGGACTTCTACCATCTAAAATTTCTCCTCTAACATCTGTTATTAAAGCTCCACCTTCTGAATCCATACCAAAAGCTTTTAAAACTCTTTCTTTATATTCATTAGATAAAAAATTATTAGGAAGTTTAAACTGTGGGTTACCTTGTGCGCCACCAACCCTTCTATTGGCTGGTTCATAAAGATCTAAATTGAATTTTTCATCATTAATTAATTTAGTGGCTATTTGAACTGATTTACCTTCTGCATTTTGATCAGTTACTTCTTTATTAGAAGTAAGTGGTGGTAAAAGTTTTATAAAATCATCTATATGTTTATATAAAAACTTTTGTGCTTTTTTAAATTCTCCTGATCCTAGATTTTTTTTAGGATCTGTTATTTTACCAACTGGTACACCTGCTTTTTCAGCAATATGTGGAGATGCAATTAATGGAACACTACCAAAAGTCATTTGATCTAGTGTTAGCATTGGGAATAAATTTTTTACAGAATTTTTTACATCAGATTCTATACCAAAAACCTTAGAAGGTATTATTTTATTTTCAATATTTTCATCAAAACTTTCTTTTGTGTCAAACTCTGAAAAATCTTCATTTATACCAGGTTCAGCAACAGATCCAACTTCTCCAGCTACAACATCTAAACTTTTAGATTTAGATTGTGCATATTGTTTAAGAACTTTACTTTTTACCCATGTTTGTAATTGTCCATTTAAATAACCTGAAAATGAATCATTTTGTTCAGGATTAAATTTTATTATCAAATCTGTTAATTCTTTTTTAACATCTTCAATAAAATTACTTATAGGTTTACCAGAAACAGTTTTACCCTGTATACCACGAACAATAAGCGCATCCATTAAATTACCTTCTATAATTCTGTTATATGCATCAGCTAAATAACCATCTTCTTCATATTGTTTTTTAGAAATACTGTAACCTTCTTCTTTAGTATTTGGTCCAGCTAAATCATCAATTATAGAATTTTTTTCTGCTTGTGAAAATTGTCTAGATTCACTTTCTAATTCTTTATTTAGTTTTACTTTGTCTATAGCATCTAAGACTTTTTTTGAAACTTTATTTTCTTTAGCAGATTTATTAAACTCACTTAAAAAATTATAAACTTGGTCTGCATTTTCAAAACCAATATCCATGTCATATTTTTTAAATAAACTTTTAAAAAAATCAGCTATTTTTTCTAATATTGTTTTATCTAAAGAAAGTTCGTTTTTGGCAAGAGCATCAGACATTACATTTAAATATTCTGTTTCATACTTACCTGAATCGACACCATAACCTCTATTTTCCATTATAGCGTCAAGTTCTTTTATTTGTCTAGATGTTAATCTTTCTTTAACACCTTGTACTATTTTTGCTTGTTGTTTTTTATCACCTATTTGTGAGTTTAAAATAGGGTGGAGTATTTCGTGTGCTCCAATATTTATTTGAAAAGTTTTACTAGCAGCGTCTTTATTGAAGTATATTTTACCATTTATATAGGCACCTCCTATTTGGCTTGCTTCTGATTCTGTTTTTCCTATAGCGTTAGCAAATTCTTTGTTTGTTTCATAGCTTTTAGCTTTTATATTTAAAGCTTCTGCCATTTTTAATCCAAAACTAGTGCTTTTATTTATTAAAGAGTTTATACCTCTATTTTTAGCTAAAACCCCGTTTATTCTTAATACACTTACGTTATAATCTTTTTTTACCTTATCTAAGTAAGTTAAATATTCTCTTTTGTTTATTTTATTATTATCTAATTTTTCTTTTAGATTTTTTAATTTAGATACTTGTCTTTCTGTTTCAACATTAATGTCATATATTTTTTTCTGAGAACTCTCATCTAAATCTTTTATTTTGTCATTAGATATATCTATTAATCTTTTAATGTTTGCTTTAGCTATTTCTATATTAGCTTCAGCACTTATTCTAACGTCTTCGTCTTTAGTTTCTACACTAACTTTCTTATTATATACAATTGAGTTTATATTTCTTTGTATTTCATTTGAATCTTTTGTAGATCTTACCGAAGATGAAGCTCTTAATGCATATCTACCTCCTCTGATTCCAGCACCTCCAAAACCTCCACGTAACATTGACTCATATGCATCTTTTTCAGTTAACATTCTATATAAAGATCCTTGTAGTGCTTCTGTTTTGGTTTTACCTTCACCTAAAAGTTTATTAAACTCTCCTAAACCATATTGACCCCATTCTGTACCCGCTTCTACACCACCGGCAAATGCAATATCTAAGGCATATTTAGTTATTTTGTTTCTTCCTTTTTTTAATACTTTACCTAGTATTTTACCTAGACCTAAGTTTTCTATACCAGCTTGTCCTGCAGCTATTGAAAAAGGAATTATAGTTTCTTCTTCATTATCAGATATTAACTGTTTTAAACTTTTATTTTTTCTTTTCGCTAATCTCTCGTTGTATTCTATATAGTTTTCAGCAGCGTATTCATATGCATAACCTGTGAAACCCGTACCCAAACCATAACCAACAGACGCTATGGCATTAGCCACTGTCCCAAGAACACCAACGGCAAATTTACCTGGATCTTTTTCTGAAATAGCATCTGCTAAAGCAAAAACAGGTCTATTGCTTTGTTGTTTTTCTTTAACATCTTTTATTAAATCTTCAACGGTTTCAAACTGTAAATATCTTTCCTTAGCATTAAAAGAATCTCTTCCAGCATTTAATAATGCTTTCATACCTTTTCTTCCATACAACTCTTCGTTCATAGCTGTCAAAGCTAATTGTACAGAAGGATCATCACCTCTCCAAAAATTGTCTATTAAACCTAATCTATCTCCAGCGTTTTTAAACTCATTTAAAAGACCTTGACCTAAAGTTAATTCTTCAGAATCTTCCTCTGTTTTATTTTTTATTTTTATTTCTTCTGGAGTTGGAAGTTTGAACTCCAAAAAACCAGCTGCCAAGTTTGATTCCGTATTGGGTGTTGCATTTTCCGGAACAGTCACACCCTTTTCTGTTCCTTTTGTCTTTGCTAAATCTGTTTGTTCGTCTTTTAATTTAGCTTGTGGATATTTAAGCAGAAAATCTTGTTTTCTGTCTGGTGAAACCTCAAATAGTTTCCCGTCTACTATGTAAAATTCATTCATAATACTATCTATTACTATTAAATTCTTGACTTGCGTTTTGACTTCTAACTAAAGTTATGTCAAATATTTTTTTAGTTAATTGTTCTTTTATTATATCTAGTTCTTTTCCTGTATAATTTTTACCTTCTACACTAAAAGTTCCATCAATGTTCATTTTAAGCTTATTTAATCTATCTAAATTTGCTTTGTGATTGTTTAATTGTTTATCTAATTCAGCTACTGGTATTTTACTTAAAGCTTCTTTTTCAGCATCTTCTTTTACTTTTTCTTCTTTTAATAAATTGACATATAAATTACTTATCTTTCTATTTATATAGCTTTCATTTTTACCAGTATATAAACCTTGTTTAAAAATAATTCTTTTAACTAAATTAATTTTTCCATCTGCTGTATTCATATCATAAACAGCATCTTCATATTCTTCATCTTTTACAATCTCAGTACCATCTGTTATAGTTAATATACCATTTTCAATTTTATATTCTTGATCTTCAATTATTTTTAAATATTCAGAAAGTTGACTACTCGCTGGACCATCTACAATGTCAAAAATATTATTTAAAGACTCATCAACATCCTGTCTTTCTAAATCAGCTCTACTAGGATCATCAACTTCTTCTTCTTCTTCTTTTTTATAAATAAATTTATTTCTAACAGCTGATTGATTACGTATTGTATTTTCTATATGTTCTTTTATAGCAAGATCTTGTATTTCTAAAAAATCAAACTGCTCTTCCTCACTAATATCACTTGGTGAGTCGTTATAGTTAAATTCTTCTCCAGTTTTATCTTTTAATATTTTTTTAAAAATAGCAGCTCTAGATTGATAATCCATGTTACCAAAAATTTTATTTGCAGCACTTTCAAAACCTTTTTCCATTTCGCCTTCTATTTGACTATAATCTTCTGCTCTTTGGTATGCATAATCAACAATTCTAACAGCATCGTTTATGCTTTTATCATAATCACTAAATATTTCGGTGTTTTTTCTTATAGTAGGCATTTTATCAGGTACATCGTCTCCAGTCAAAAAATTATCTTTTTGTCCATCATTAAACTTAAAAGCTAAATTACCATCTTTAGTAACAACTTCAAAACCATTTTGTTTGTTTTCTAAGAAAGATCTAAAAACAGGTGTTTTATTAAATAAATTTAAATCAACATCGGTTGGATCTAAAGCAACTGCTTTATTCATGTTTTCAAGAGGTGCCATTATATTAACGCCAATGTCAGATAAAATTTTAGCCTGATCCTGTACACTTGAATTAGCAAAAACACCAGAGTCCACGTACTTTTCATTAATAATGTTTTTTACTTGAGAAGCAACTTGTGGATTATAAGTTTTAGCTATATCGGGATAGTTTAATTCGCTTTCAAATTTAGCTAATCTTATATCTAAATCTCTTTCTTTTCGTTCTTCTTTTTCAGCTTGTTGTTGGAAATAAGAACCATATTTTTCAACACCACCTAAAAAAGCTTTTAAAAAAGCATTAGGATCTCCTATGTTTAAATTTCCAGGATTTCTATAACTCATTTTTTATTTTTTTATTTTATTATTAAGTGACACCTTTGTAAATATCAATACCATTATTTACATTCCATGTCTGTTTAACGCCAGACCCGGCGTTTACTTTCCCATTATACCAATTCCCATACCCGCTAATGAACCAAAGGCAGAACCTAACGCACTTGATTGTGCTGATCTATATTGTGCCGCCATATTTGCATATCTATCACTCATGCCTTGTAATCTATCTAAGTTAGCAACCTGTCTTTGTTCTCTTACTCCAAACATAAATTGTCTTCCTGCTACATCTGCTGATTGTAATCTCATCGCTTCTCTCATTCTCATTTGTTGAGCAGCTTGTTCGCCTCTTGCTCTTTGCATACTAATAGCTGTTTCTTGTTGTTGTATATTTCCAGATATTTGCAATTTAGATTTATTAGCTTGTTGTGCTAAGGCAGTAGCCATTCCTGCTCCACCACCTGATTCTCTTAAACCTTCTAGTGTAGTAGCTAATGACATATCAGTTTCCTCAGCTGCTAATTCAGCAGATCTAGTAGCAACTTGCATATCACGAGCTGGATTTGTAATCATAGAACTCAAATCAGTTATACCTTTATAAGGATTAATTATTTCTTGTCTATTTTCTTCAGCTTTTCTTAATTCGCCTCTGTAATAATTAGCTTGACTTTCAGCTCTTCTAGCTCGTCTTCCAGAGCCAAAACTACTAAAAACACCACCTAAAACTCCAGCCCCAGCCATTGCAATACCTATTGGATTCATAATTTTTATTTTTTATATTAATACATTGTTAAATACCGTATTAGTACTAAACAACTCTTGTTTTTTATTATTAGAAGTTGTTGAAAAAGTAGCTTTCACAAAATTACCTTTTATACCTGTTACGTCTAAATTGTTATCTACATCATATATTTCTCCAGATACTATTGGTGAACTATTCTGTAATTCAGCATAGTATCTATTATTTCTTTTAGTAAATATAGAAGCACCTATGTAACCTATTACAGTAGAAGTTTCAGAATTAGCAACGTTGTTTGCTTTATCTAAAAATTCTTCTGTTCCTGACAATACCCTATCGTCTGTATTAGTTTTAATATCATTTAATTCCCATAAAGAAGTTCCTTCATAAGATATACTATAAAATACATTTTCTTGTACAGCGTTAGAATTAACAACAAAAGTTACAGTTGAAGGTACTACGCTAGCACCATAATATCTACCATAATCAACAGTTGATCTGTCATAATGATTCCATACATCACTATTGTTAAATGTATAAAATTTATTACTTAAACTAAAGCCTTGAGAAGGTTTATAATCATGTCTACTTGTCCAACCATTTATAGCATCACTAAAACTTACTGTTTCGTAACTTCCATTGTCTTTTTGCAATGAAACTATAAAACTCTTGTGGTAGTTGTCAAACATACCTACTACTTTAGAACTATCTTTTAGATTATCTCTAAAAAAACTTCTCATACCATACTCTGATATTGGAGTAAGCCCATCTCCACCACCTTGACCAGATGATAATCTTAATATTAATCCTCTGTTTTTATCTGCAAAATATTTTCTATTTCCAAATGATGCAAAGCTTTCTGGATTTTTAGATATACCATACTTTCCTACAAAAGGTATTATTTGACCTATTACAAGTTTTGAAGAAGTAACTGTTCCACCGCCTTCAGCTGAAAATATTGCATCTTTGTTTATTAAAGCTCTACTAACTTTATCTTCTTGTAATATTATTAAGTTTGTTTCTTCTGCAAAAAGTTTTTGTATACTTCCGTTTGCAGAATTTACTGACTTTGTTATTGCTTCTGCTGGAGAAAATTGATTTGTATTATTTATACCTGTTCTAGAGTTAAAAACACCAGAATATATTAAAGCATTTTTTCTTCTTTCCTCAGTAAAATCTTCATCTATAATATATGCTCTAACACCTATATCTACTTGAACAGCGTTAAAATCTCCTTTTATTCTACTTTCTTCAATATGCCAATTATCATTAGCATCACTACTTTTTATGTAAAAGGAATTAAAAAAACTTACATCTATTGTTGTTGCCATATTAAGAATATTGCGTTGTTGTTATATTATTTCTTTTTATAAGCACTCTGTGAACAGGTTCCATTACAACACCTATTTGTTCATAACCTACTACTAATTCATAGTCTGTTGTTACCGCACTACCCGTTATATAACTTGTCACTGTTACTATAAAATTACTACTACTAGCACCTACATAACCAGAATCAGTTGGGTCTGTGTTTTGGTGAGGAGCAGGTCTTATCCAAAAGGCTTCGGTAGAATCGTTCCATGTATAATTTGATACATTTAATATTTCTGTTCCATCTACACTTACCGTTGCAAATTTGTGAGATGCAGGAACAGGGCTGTTAGTTGTTTCATCATAAGCATTGTGATTTGAAAGAACATCTTCGTAATCACCCCCGCAAGTTCCGTTAACTTCATAATATCCATAATTAGTAGGTATAAAATATTCCTCATACTTATCACCCGGATCATAACCGTCACCTTGTCCACCTTGACCATAACATCTAGCATAGTAATTAAAGCCAGTACCTGTTTTTTCTGTTACATTAATAATATCACCAAACTCCAATGAAAGAGGCACTGTCAATGTATCTGTTAATCCAGCAACATCAGTTGCTTTTAAAACAAAACTAAGGTTAGATGCAGAAGCACCTATAGCTGTTCCTAGTGATATTGCACCTTGTTCTGAAACACTAACATTAGAATATCCTCCAGCGTGGCTATAGATTAATCTATTTGTCCACCTAGTTGAATTTGAACTACCGTTTTTACCAGATATTTCTCCACTGCTATTTACTGTAGCAATAACACCTGTTTCATCAGCCGCATACCCTATTCTATCAGCATCTGGTATGAAAGCAAGTACTGGATCTGCATTTGTTACAAATATTTCTTTAGTAAAATTTTGTGCTCCATTAGATGTTGTTGCTCTAAAAGTTATTGTGTATTTGTTAGAAGGTGAAGGTCTAAATTCTTGGCCATTTATAAGTTTTAATTTTATTACATCTGTATTTCCAATTTGTTCTGCACTAAAATCATTAAAATAACTTTGATTTATATTATCTTCTACTCTTACAACAGTTTGTACGGTTATACTTAAATTATTTGTTCCAGGTGTTAATTGCGTACCATTAGCATCAAAAACTTTTATAATCATTATATATGAATTACCAGCTGTACTTTCAACAAACTCATCTAAATCTGCATCATCATTTAGATTTCTTAATACTAAACTAGCGGCACTAGAAGATCCTCCACCAGAAGTTATTTTAGAATTTAAATCTGATATTAATCCACATGTAGATGTTTCATAAAATATATCTAGTTTTGATTTAAATGGCTTTGTTTCAAAAACAGCTAAAGAAGGTACATTATTTCCTGAAACAGTAGCCTGCTGACCATAACCACCTTTAATTTGTGCAAACAAATATTGTTTGTCTTTATCATAAAATTCTAAGTCATCAGGATCTTCAATACCAAAATCTTTAAGTTTACCTATTGATATAATGTTATGTGTAGACGTTTGGATGCCAGTATCTCCATTCTCTAGTATACCATCTAAAATAACACTACTTGTAGATAAGTTTATATTACTTCCTTCTGTTACTTCATCTCTAGGTATTTTATTTATATTATCACCATATATAGGAAAATAACTCATATTATCACCAGTGCCTCCTGTGTTATACCAGACAACCCCTGGTGTGTATACGTTATAATAATCTTGTTCAGTTTGTTTTACTACTATTCTATAAGAATACCAACCTAAAGGGTTAGTATCAGCTTGCCATAAAAAAGAACTATCAACACCTTCGTTAAATATAACTTTTAAAGAATCTCCATTTAAACTTATTTGCGATCTTTTGTGTTGTATTGATGAACTATGCTGATTAGAAAGTATTACAGGTGATTGTCTTCCATATCTATCAGAAAAAACAACACCAACAACGTATGTTCTATCTTGTTTTAATGTATGTCTTTTATATTCTTCGTAAAGAAATTCATCTTCTTCATTTTTAGAACCAGTACTTAATTCAAAGTTTAATCCAGAAGGAGGTAATTCTTTACCTGTAACAAAATTACCATATACAAGTCTATTACCTGTTATTTCCTGTGCTAGTGCTTTTACGGGAACACGATCATAAACTCTTAAAGTTTGTGATTCAGGTAACATTTTATAAGGCTCTTCTGATCTATATATATAATATAATTCTTTTCTTCTATCGTTAGTAGAACCACTAACCGTGTTATTGATATATTTTTTTATTTTACTTCCAGAAACAACACCATTTGTTATTGTAGAAGGATCTTTTCTTAACGTAGATATGTTTTTTATATCTATAGTATCTAAAACCTTTACTGCTAAACTATCTGATTCTTTAAATAATATTTCTATTTCTTTTATTAATAAATCACTATAAGGATCTAAAGTAGGTAACATTATTTCTAACTCTAAATAGTTTATAGAATTAACAAATGTAGAAACCTCAGTTTCTTTATAAGCGTTTTCTTTTTCTGTACCAGTGAATGTTTGTATTTCTGGTACAAAAGCTATTTGAGTGAAAGGTGCAAAAATAGAATAAGTATTATCTTCAAACCTATATCTATATGAAAATCTAACAAACTTTTCTTTTAAAAATTCTTTGTCTATACCTGAATCAGCTGCACTATTATCTATCATAGAAGAACCTATAATTGATAATTTTTGACCATTAGCTATTGTTACACTTTCACTTAATGTTAAAGTTGTTGAACTTATATTATTTATAATAACATCATCATCTAAACTATCGTGCCTAACTAAAAATTTTTTACCAGCAGCGTGATCAGCGGCTAAAGAAGAATTAGCTGCTGAAATTGTAACAGTAGCGCTATCACTAACAGCACCATTAACAGTTAAAATGTATTTTGGTTTTAAAAATTTAGGTGCACAATATGGTGCATATTTGGCCACACTTATTTTGTCTTCAAAATATTGATCATCTGTATATAAGTTAGATTTTTCAACGTTAAAAACTCTTGGTTGATTTAAATTATCTGTAAAATATAAAAAACCATCTAAAATATTTACACCGTGTATAGCAAAAGATTTATTAAAATTAAATCTATAAGTTTTAAATATTGTGGTAGTAGTTGGTGATGAATCTGGGCTATATTTTACAATAGCACACTTTGCATCAGAGGGAGCTTTTATGTTAGGATCAGCGTTTGAAAAATTAGTTACAAAATAGTATACATTTTTATTTTCAAAATCAACAACATGACCTATAACTTCAGTAGATGATAAATCGGATTCTATACCACTTACTTTATTATTAGAAAGTATATTTTCTACAACACCTACATCACCACCTTCAGATCTACTAACTTTAATGTTTTTTGCATCAAAATATTCTCCTTCAGGTAATATCCTAGGGTCTAAATCTTTATTCATTTTACCTTTTATAAAGGTATTTTTAACTTCAGGCATTTAATTAATGTTTTATATGTTTTGATTTACCTCTCATTACCTGAGTTAATTCAGGTATATTTATTTCATATAATCTTATTTTAGCTTGCCTCATAGATGCTCTTCTATCTCTCTTATATCTATTGACAATATATTCTGGTATATTTGCCATAGTAGAAAGCATTGAATACGCGACATGTTTATATATAGCTTCTTCGGCAAACTTGTGTACTTTCATTTCATTATCAGTACCCATACTATCAGATATATATTTTAATGTTATTAAAGCTCCTCTTAATTCACTACTAAAATTTATAGTACCGTTATATTGATTTATTATATATATACCATTTCTATTCATGTGTTGTGGATCTCCACCATATCTCTTTCCAGCTTCAATTAATCTTTCTGATGGAAAGTCACTATTGTAAAAATAGTCATCATTTCCATGGGCATATGTTAATTGTGAATTGTTAAAACCTTTGAATCTTTCATTAGTAAGAGCTGTTGTTTTAATTATACTACCATCACTGTCATAAGTGTAGTTAAATTCATCATCTTGAGCAATAGCCTCTGTTGGTTTAGATGTATTGGAACCTTTTGTAATCATATGTTCTATTCCAGAACCATCTATCCAAGAAATACTTGTAGCACTAACAAAGTCTTTTGGCATAGGTATAGACAATGTGTGACCAACTTCAACTTCTTGTATTTTTTCTACCTTTGTAATGTCATAAGCAAACTCTTGTATACCTCTTTTTGTGTGAAATAATACATCTCTTCTATTTGCTCTATTAATTATTTTCCCTTCGCCTACATATGAAAACATAAAATTATTTACTATGTCAGATAAAGATGTGTATCTATACTCGCCATACAATTTTTCTTTTAATTGAACTGTTACAACATCGTTGTTAGATAATGTTATGTTACTTATTGTTACTCTTTTATTTGAATTAGTAAAAGATATGTTTGTTGTAGATACAACATTACCATTTATATAGACATAAAAATCTCCTACAGCAGTTGGCGAAGGATCTATAGTTGTTATAGTGAAATATTGTGGATCTCCAGTTTCCCATCTAAAGCTTTGGGAACCAGCGTAGTAAGCTTGATCTGTTTGATTATCTAAAAAACCCATTTGTTATATATTTTCTTTATTAAACTTATTCTGCTCTTGTTGTGATGATGATTGTAATACTAAAGGATCTTTTATTACTACACCAACATAAGATAGTATTTTTGTAATTAAACTAGGTTCTTCTGATGGATGTAACTCGAAGTTAGTACTATTTGCTGAAGAAAAAGTTATAGAATTATTTGGTCCAGGTGTATTAGAAGCGTTCCAAGAAGGAGTATTAGGTATTTTAATATAATGTATATTAACATTACCAGTCAAAGTACTAGGAAGTAGCTTAACTGCATCATCTAAATTTGAACCGTCTGTTATTTGTTGTCTGTAGTATATAGGATAAGAACTACTAGGTGAGATAAGTTTAGAAGATAAAACATAAGGAAGTTCTGATATTTTTATTTCTTCAAACTGTGTTAAATTGTCACTTTTATATATAGATATTAACCTATAAAGATCAGTAACATTATCTGTTAAATTTATTAAATCATTTGTTGTATCTATAGCAACAGATTTTAATTTTAAAAAATGATCTATTTTTTCTTTTATATTATTAGCTAAATCGCCATAATCGTCATTGGAACCAATAACGTTTGATTTCGATAAAACTCTATTATAATCATAAAAAGTTTTTTCTAGTATTTCAAGTTGAGCTTGTTGAGCTAATTTATTAAATTGGCCAGGTGTTAATTGCCCTCTCTGTTCTCTGTTTAAAATTGTAAGTACAGTTTTATATATTTTATCTACACTTATAGCCATATTTTATTTTTTTTAATAATAGTTAGGCCACATAAAGCGGCCTAACCGTTATATGTGACTATTTTAATCTTTTTTCCAATGTTTGGAAAACTTCAACTCCTTCATCTGTCTTAAACCAAGCTGCAAGTGCAGAGTATGGATTTTCATCAAAAGGTACAGTCATTAATTTTCTACCATTACTAACCCATTGAAAAGTTCTTTGGTCGTTAGATAGTTTTATTATATTTGCTTCAACGCTTTTTAAACCTATGTTTCTTAAGTTTACATTTTCATCAGCGGCTAATTCCAAAAATAATTCAGGGTCATTACTAGCAAAAACTAATAAATCTCTTTTTATTTCTTTAGAAGTCATACTAGCAACAGAAGATCCTACGTTTACTCTTACTATTGCTTCAGCTTCATCTATATTTAAATTTTTAGCAGCATTTAAAGCTTCTATTCTTTGTTCAAGCTCTACTAAGTCATCTTTAGCCTCTTCTTGTGGATCATACTCAAAGTATAATTTATTTAATCCAGGGTGATATAAAGATAATAATTTCTGTAGTGTTTGTTTTTGTTTTGGTACTATTAACATACCATCTTCAAATATAATGTGACCTAATCTAGCATCACCTTTGAAATCATCTACAAATGGAGTTTTTTGGTTAACAGTATATTTTAATTCTCTTTCAAAACCTTGCTCTTCATCAAACCAATATATGTTTTTACTTTTCATTGTAAAGGTTAAAGGAGATAGGTCGTTTTTAAGTATATATGTTCTATCCTTGATAGACCATTTATTTTTTGTTTTTGTCATGATATAATATAATAAAAATTAATAAAAGTAATAATTACCCCCGTTAATAAAACGAGGGTAAGAATTACGTTAAGTATTATGCAAAGTTACCAAACAGTACGAAGTTATTCGCAGCTTGTACAACTAAACATCTTTCTGATAGGTAATGTACCTCCATCGCATCAAGATCGCTAGTAGATGCTCCACCAACAGATCCTGTGATCCAAGATTTTAATTTTCTATCATCAGCTTGTGAAGCTCTGTATCTTACGTGTAAGAAAGGTCTTTTGATGTTTTTACCAAGAATTTGGTCATAAACAGATGAAGTACCTGCTGGTACTAATATACCTGTAACATCAGAAGCAATTTCTCCTCTAGTAGATGCATCGTTTAAGTATTTCCAGTCAGTTTTGTAGAAGTCATAAGAACCTCTTCTAAAACCAGAAAAACCTAAATTGATTGCCATATCTTCAGAATTATTAAATAATCCCCAAGAAGTACCACCAGAACCATAAGAGTTTTGAGCAGCTAACATATCATCAATATTTAAAGATAAATCTCTATTTAAAAATAATACATTTTCCTCAATAGCTCCTTGCTTGTCTAATTTCTTAAGCATGTTATCGAAATCAGCTAAATCATCAGAAGCAGAAGAACCGTCAATACCATCTTCATGGATGTGACCTCTATCTTTTACCGCAGCAAATAAACCTTCTGTTCCTGCGATGTCTGCTAAATTTGTGTTAACGTTTTTCTCTGATTCAATCATAGCCATTTCTAAGTAATCTTCGAATCTTTTTCTAGTATCACCTTCAGCTTTGATATACCATAAGTAACCTGACTGACCAGCCTCACCTGTAACTTCAACCCATCCAATTTGAGAAGCATCAGATCCAGAGATCTCATATTTGTCTTTTAAGATAATTGGGTTATTAGTGTAAGACTGGAAACTTGGCTTAACTGCTTCGTTCATACCAGTATCAGCTTTTTTAAACTCAGAACCATATACAAAAAGTTTAATTCCAGCTCCAGCTGTTAAACCTCCACCAACACAACCAGTAGAGTTTGTATAACATTTAACTGTTATTTGTGCAGCAGCAACTGCTGATACATAAGCTTTTACAACTGCCGTACCATCACTTACTACTACCGTTTGTCCTACTCTAATAGCGTGATTAGTAAGTCCCGTAATGTCGTTTGCACCACTTGAATCAGCTACTAATGTACCACCTGAATAAGATAGGTGTAATCTTCCTTGTTCTGACCAAATAATTTGATCTGAACTCATAGGCATTTCTGCGCCTACCATTTTCAAAAACCCACCAACAGATCTATCACCGAACTTTTCAATTTCTGCCTCATATAAGTCTGGAACATATTGTTGCGCCCATCCTTTTTCTGCAGCAGATGTAAAATCAATGTAATTTGTTGACAAAGTTTGTTTAATTGGAGCTGGAGTTGTAGTTCCGCTCCCTAATGTAATTGCCATAATTTGTTTTTTTTAAAGTTATTTTTTAATTTTAATTCTTAATTTTGAACTATCATCGCCGCTTATAGCTCTTACTTTCATTCCACCAGCATCAATATTTTGACCAATCCTTCTAGGATCCATATTAATATTTTTAGCTTCTAAAGACATTTGCTTTATAGCATCTGACTTTCCTTGTTCATAAAAATGATTCGCTATTGAATCAGCGTTTCTAGCAGCATAAAGTGCTTTATGATAACCATTAGCATCTTTTAACATATTTTTGTCATCTAAGAACATCTCAAATGCACTTAATATGTCACTTTGTGCTTGTTTAGTTGTCTGAACATCTTTTACGTTGTATCTAAACTTGTTTTCACCAACTTTAAACTCAAAACCTTTGAATTTATCACTGAAAACACTATTAGTTTGATTAACAAAATGTTCATTAGACTTTTGCTGCTGAGCAGTTAATTCGTTCTGCTCTTTTTTATAATTATCATAAAAATTTATAGCTTCTTTAATTTCCGGAGAAAAATTAGAACCAGATTTTATGTCATTATAGTATTTACTTTTTGCGTTAGCTAAATATTTTTTTGCGCTAGCGACTTCTTCTTTGTAGTTTAATTTTTTTCTTCTAATATCTCTTTCCTTATCTATTTCATCATCATAAGAAAATTTATCCTCTAACAAAAAATTGATTTCATCATTGTTCAAATGAGGTTTTGTTGATTTGTAGTATTCTAACAATAAGTCATCATCACTTAGTGATTCAACATCAACATTTAATTTTACATAATCCTGTAATGTTCCGCCAGTTTCACTCATAAAATCCATGAGTTTCTTAACATCTTCAGGGTATTCTAGTTTTACTTCTTCTTGTAAGACTTGACTTTCTTCGGGCTGCTTTTCTTGTATTTGCCCTTGCTCTTGCACTTGTACGCCATCTTTTTCTTCTTTAATTAATGTTATTACTTCTTCTTGTTCTTGAGGTTCAACTTGTTTTTCTTCCTCTTTAATCTGTTCAACTGGTTCCTCTTGTTTTTTAGCTTCTTCTACTTTTTCAACAGGAGGTTGTTCAACTGTTTTTTCTTCTGGTTGTTTAGTTAAATCAACTTTATAAACACCATCTTCTTGTTGTCCACTAGTTTGATCGACTAATTCTTGTTCTTTTTCAGCTGTAGACAAATTGTCTTCAACTGGTTTCATTTTGATTTCTGACATAATAAAATATTATAAAATTTAAAAAATTATCTTGGATCAAATTGTTCTAATCCAAATCCACCTAAATTATCAAATCCTGCAGATTCAAAATCTTTTGGTGGTTTTCCAGTTTGTCGCTGGTTTATAAGCTCACTTTGTTGTGTAGCTTGTATTTTTGTTCTTTTGTCTTTTCTGTTTTCTTTGTATTCTTCTTTATTATTTATCACCTGTGTTTCAGCTTGTTTAAGCTGCATATTAAGTTGAAACTCGTGAAACATTAATTCTTTTTTAATTTCAGCTTCTCTTTCAAGCTTTTGTATTTCAAATTGATGTTCTATTTCTGACATTTTAGCTTTACCTTGCATTATCACCTGTTCTTTCTGAGCTTCACTCTGAGCAGCAGCCTGCGCAGCTTGTGCATTTGATCTGCTTTGAGCTTCAATATTTTCCATTTGAAGTTGTCTATCTTTTTCAAACTTTTTCTTTCTTCTTAGTTTAAGTAATTGATTAGCTAGTTTTAAATTTTTGACCTCTCTCGCATCAATAGCATCTTCTATTTCTATTTGCTTTTGTTGTAATGCCATTTGAATATTATTTTCAAGAATTTGTTTTTGTTCTTCATCTGGAGCTAATTCTAAAAATATACCAAAATCATGCAAATGTAACGTTTGTATTTCTTTTAAACTAGCTACATTAAATTTACCAACACCATTTATAAATGCTTGAGTTGTATTTCCATATTGTAACACATCAGAAACTCTTAATGATATTGCTTCTGCTGTTTTTAAAGTTAAATATAATCCAGCTTGTAAAACATGCCTAGTGGCAACATTTGAATTAGCAGCAGCTATTTTTTGTAAGCCTACTAAAGCATTTTTATCAGGCATACTACCATCTCTTGCTTCATTTAAACCAGTCACATCTCTAATCATTTGTAAATAATAATTATAAGATTGAATTAAACTAGCTATTTTTTGTCCGCCAGAAGATGATTGTAATTCTTGAACTGGCATACGACTATGGTTATATTCACCATCTCCAGTCATAGATCTACCTATAACAGAACCTGTTTGGAAATACATGTTTAATGCTTCTTGTGGATTGTAATTAGTTCCGTTACCTAAATCTATTTCAGCTATACCATCAGCATCTAAATAAACACCATCTGGTACCATCCTTGATAATACTTGTTGTAATTTTAAATGAGTCAATTGAACCATATCAGCAAATGTTGTCATTCTACTTACTAAAGATTCTATTTTACCTTTATAAATACGTGGAGCAACAATACTATAAGATAATTGTGCTTTTGTTATATCAGAATATGGTCTTGTCATATTTTCTGCTAACTTCCATTTAAGTAGTTTATTTGATCCAATTATTTTAGCACCTTCATAAATAACCTCTATTGATCTATTTACTTTTTGAAACCTGTTTTCTGCATTTTTTGGTGGATCAAATTGATCAGTCTTTTTTATAGATTTTTGTGAACCAGTTGATGTTTCTTTAATTTTATAAACTTGATTATTAAATGTTTTATATTCAAAATATAAAATATAAACGTAATTATTATCTGGAGAATCTGCAGAAGAATAAGACTTATTATATAACATAGCACTATTGCTAGAGTCTTCTAGTTCTTTAATATCATCACTGTTTAATTCAGGATACTGTTTTTTCAAATCAATTAAGCTAACTCTTTTTACCTCTCCTACATAATATATATCATCAAAGTATGGTGATTCAGTATATGAATAAACTAGATCAGCAGGATCTACATAATCTATTTTTATACCTTCAGAAGTATTAAAACTATTTTTAACAGCTCCAATACCTAAAACAGCTAAATCATAATCTAATCTCTTTTTTAATAAATCATATTTATTATAATCAAAAACATTATTTATTGCTTCTTCTTCAGCTATTTCTATTGATTGTTTATAATCAAGTTGCATATGAAGTTCTAACTCTTCTTGTGTTTCTGGCAAAGTTTCTCTGTCATTATTGTACATGTTAATTGAAAAAGAATCTTGTAACTCATCAAATAATGATTTGTTTTTCATATCTCTAACAATAGAATCAACATAACTTGTTCTTGTATCTATAGAAGCTTGATCTTGAGAATAAGCTTTTATATCATACATTCTTTCTGATATACCATTTACTACAATATCAACAAATTTAGGAATTATAGGTATTGGCTTCCAGTCTAAATTTAAATATGATAAATCACCATTAATTGATAATTCATCTTTATATTTTTGTATGCTCTGCTCTCCTCTAGCATAAAGCCTTAATCTGTGAAATTGATCTCTATTAGCATAGTATCTAACAGAACCTGAATCTCTTTTAAACCATTCAGCTTCTATAGCTTTTGCAACTTCTAAACCATATGTAGATGAAGATTTTTCACCATCACTAGCTGATTGGCTAGGAAACCGTCCTTTTGTTATTTGTTTTGACATTAATTATATTATTTTTGAAGAAAATCCTCTGTTATCGTATTTTTTAAATCCAAAATCTAGTTTTTTAACTACTTTATCCGCTCTAGGAGTATATAAATGTCTATTACAAGCCATTATAGCTAATCCAGAACTTATAGTAGCATCAAATTTTGTTCTATTTGTTATATCAAACTTTGACCAATCATTTAATGTTCTATTAAAATACATAGAACCGTAAGATCCATCAGGTTTTATTCCTACATGTTGCTGTATATATGTTTCTATTGCAGCAGCATGAGCTTGTTTAATATCTTCACCTGTATTAGGTATACCACCAACTTCTTTTTCTGTTGTTGATAATCTACTATATGTTTTATCAGGTCTATTCATAGAATACCCTCTATAACCTCTTCTTTTTAAGTAATAAAGTAAACGAGGTTTGTTGTTTTCAGCTAATAGTGGCATCCCATAAAAAACTAAAGACATAAGTACATCTTCAAAGAATATTTCTGCAGTTTGTGGTCTTGCAACATATTCTAAAAAAAATGTATTTATTGGTGCATCTTCCATACTAAATTTAGTTAAACCATGCAAAGAACCTTTAGATCCTCTTCTGTCAACAGTACCTGATATATCATAAGAGTCACAACCAAAAGCACCAATATGTTCATTACCTGGTTTTTTAAAACCATTTTTCATTACAACATTGTTTTGTAAATTCATTTTTGGAATCCATGAAATATAAAATCTACCTTTCATGTCGGGATAAAAATTAACCTCAGTATCCTTAACTCCATTTTTCCATTGAAAATTACCTCTAGTAACAATACCACTACTTTTTAAATCTTCGTTGTAATCTATTTGCTCATATAATTTAACTAAGTTAAATATACTATTTTTTGTTTCATCTCTAAAAGCATGTTCCTCTGTTCTTGGAAACTGTCTATAAAACTCATTTAAAGCATCATGATTGCTTTTTAAACCATCTGCTTCATTTTCCCAATGTTCAATGACCCCGATGTCGATAGTTTCACCATGAGGTCCAATAGCTGCTTCTTTTGGTGTGTCGAATACAGGTAATCCATAAGTATCAATGAATCCTTCGTAATTCCATTCCATAGGTATAAACAAACTATATAATCCAGAGCGAGTCTGTCCATTTTTATTTCTTTTTGTGACGTCTGAATCATAATATAATTGTTTAAAATTATTTCCACCTTTATCAAGAGAGTTACTTGTTGAACCCATCATACATTTACCTATAATTCTACTACCTAATCTTAAGGTTGTTTTTGTAACCCTCCAGTTATTCAATATGTTTTCTGGTCTTTCCCATTTTCCAGCTTCATCATGAACAAGAAGTGCAAGCTTTTCACCATCATAACTGTTATCTCCTGTGTTCTTCCAGTCAATAGTTGTATCTAATCCCTCCATTTCTTGAGGTTTATCTTTGGATTCTAGTCTTTTACGTGTAAATTTTGAAGCAGGTACTCTATATGCAAGCTCAGTTTTAGGTCGATCCATACCATCTTGTATGGGTCTAAAAAAAAATGGATAATTAATTGATATTGGTACTACTTTATCTGTAAACATTTTTTTAGCATCAGCTCCAGATTTAGACAATATACCATAACGTGCGTCAGAAGATATAGTTGCTAAGTTAACTGTTTCTCCTGATGCCATAAATGAAAAACCTGAACGTCTATTTTTAAGGTAGCACATTCCATAACATCGTTTATCTGCTTTACATGCTTCCCAGAAAATGAAGAACAATCTGTTTGCTTCTCTAAAATCTGGTCTTCCTACATCAATTTTTGTCCATTGCAAGTACATGTAATGAGTCCCAGTAATATAAGTAGGATTACCTTTGTTATTGAACCAATGACCTTCTTCACGTCTTGTAAACTCTCTGTCAATATATCTATGCCATTTTTCTTTAAATTCACTTGGTAGTTCTTTCCAATCAAATATACTTTTAATTCTTTTTAGTTCTTTAGGATATTCGTGTTGTTGCCATTTATTGTTTTCATTAGAAACTTTTTGTGTTTTTGGTAAAGCTATTTTTAAGTTTTGTATGCTATACACGTCTCCTATTTCACCTGTTTTACTTATAACCACTACATCATATTCCTTGTTATAACCATACTCCCATTTTTTTGATTTATTCAATCTATTAATAGTAGTTTTTTTAATAGGTTCTATTGTTTTATATAAACTTTGTTCGTACATTATTTAGATCTTCTTTCAGCAAAACCTTTAAAACTTTGTTCTTTTTTTTCTATAGGTTTATTTTCTAATAAACTTTCTTCTTCCTGTATCCTATTTAGTATTTCAAAAGCATCAAATATAGCTAGTTTTTTTGTAGCAGCAGCATTTTTTAATCTATCAGCAGATATATCATCATCTGAATCTACTATAGGCTCTTTAGCAACTTTTATTAATTCATCTACAGCTTTATGTCCAGCTTGGATTATATTCTTTTTCGTGTCCTTGACGTTCATATTTTATACAAATTGATTTAATTGGAACTCTATATAGTCTTTCGTTATCTATAATAAATTCATATTCACTATTTGGAGTAAATCCAATTAGTGTATTTTTTTTAATAATTTTATTGTTTTCTATATACTTAACAACACCTATTAATTCACTTTCTTTTTCTGTAGAAAAAAAATTATTTTTTTCAATAGGTTTTACAAAACAAAAATCATCAATTGATTTCCATGTTTTATTTTGTTTATACATGAAAATTTGATCTAAATAAATAAAATACTTATTTTCTTTAAAGTAAGATGAACTATCTACTTCTTCACCTCTTATATTATTATATCTTCTAAATATATTATGATGAACTATTACTTCATCTCCTATTTTTATATTTGTTTTTATGTTTTTAGGTACAGATAATACAATTGCATTTCTATTAACATACCTGTGATCTTCTATTTTAGTGTTTAATATTAAGTTTTTTTCACCTACTTTTTTAATATTATTATATCTTGATTTAATAGGTTCAACAATAAAAGCATATAAACTTTGCATTAATATTCTAAATTATATTCTACACTAACAGCCATATTTTTATTAAAATCTTTCCAAGGTAGTATTTCACCTTGTTTTTTTATAAATATACTAAATTTTTCTTCTTTCTCAATAATATCACATATAATATGGCCACCATATACTTCTTGACCAACCGCATAGTGCATTGCAGAATCTTTATAGTCTCTACCTACACTTATTTTTCTAATTAAATTCATATTTTATTTTTTAAATATACTCGCTGCTTTTTCTCCACTTCGTCCACCAAAATAAGCTAACACAACTGACATCATAACTTTTTCAAAAGTATCGTTCCATGTTTCACCTATATGGAATGGTATTGATTCTACACTATCTAATATTCCAGCCAATGAGAATATAACAATACACCACACTAAAACTAGAGGGCGTACATTTTTTGAAAGCCATGAATCTGACATAGAATCTGCTTGCCATCTTGAAGTGATGCTTTCCATTTCTTTATTTTGCTGTTCAAATATAAGTTGCTGTAATTTTATTTTATCCTCACTACTTGCATCAGATTTACCTATTGCTGCTATAGCTTCTGCTGGTGTTGAAGCTCCACTAATTAAATTACCTAAAGTAGGGTTTACTAACGATGCAGCACCGAATAAAAGTTTACCTACAGTAGTTTGTGCAAATTTCTTTTTTTTATCACTCATTTTATTTTATTTATATGGAAACATTTCGTTTAAACGTTTTTTTCGACCTTCACAACCACAAGGTATATTTAAACCTTTAGAAACTTTATCTACAATAGTTTTAATACCACTGGCTTTTGTTATTTTTTCTACAGTATCTCCTAAACCTTTTGATTTCATTTTTAATCTAATATTGATTTTAAAAAACTAATTCTATTTCTTTTAGCTAATCTTAGATTTTCTTTTTTATTTTCTTCTTCGAAGTCTATTCCTCTAAAAAGCATGGATCCTTTAAATTTACCTAATTCTTTTGATTCTAACAACTCTTGCTCAAACCACGCGCCAAACTCCGCATTTTGGTTTTTGTAATCATTTTGACCTCTTGTTGTAAATTTAGTTTTATAGGTTAAACCTAAAATAGCATCTAAACCAGAAAGATGTGTTGGGTTTGTTGGATCTTTTGAACCTTGACTAGTTCTTGAGAATTTTTTACCTACAGGATACTCCGACGCGTGCGTACCTTCGTGAAAAATAAAACTTTTAACCTCGCTAATAGGTGTTGAAGGCTTAGTATAAATCGAACCTGTACCACGATTTTCAGCCATTTCATGAATTAAATGAATTGTTTTTGTAGGAACATTATATGCAGCTCTAACGCTAAGGCCTGTAAAATTTCTTTTTTCATCATGAAAAGCAGGTCTTGATAAACCAAAATTCAATTGTTCCTCTAAATTATATCTATTAAAATCTCTAGCATGATATAAATATTTATCTGTGTTATATCTTCCTCTAGATTCATCTAATTCATTTACTTTTATAAAATCTTTATCTTTTGTATCTAAAACGGTTCTATAAATATTTTCTGGATAATATCTATCATAAAATTTATCATAATCAAAAGTCTGAGAATTTTGAGGTTGATACCTATTTTCATGTTCTTCGCTATAATAAGAATAATTTTTTAGATTAGGAACTGAATCTTTAGGTTTCATTTTGTTTCTAATGTTAATGAAACTATCTATTTTACCATACGAAATTCCACCCCTTGACCCTTGTGATAATGCACTATATGTATCAAAATTTACATTTTCATTTATTAATTTCACAAGCTTTTTATTTCTTTCTGCTGAAAATCTTTCAATTAATGCATTGTTTTTTATTTCACCTAAATTAAAGTTTAGTTTTTTATCCAATGTGGGGTATTTAGGATCATTTCTTTCTATGCTCTCACTTTTTTCTATACCTTCTTTATTAAAAAAATCTCTATATCTTAATGCTAATTTTAATCTATTAGATTCTTTTATGTTTATATTAGATAAAGTTGACTTATAATTACCAGTATTTTGAAAAAATTTTTTATAATTTTCATATTCTTCTTGCGTGGGCGCTTTGTCAAAATCTATATTATCAGAAAAATATATTCTTTTATCCTCGTATTTAGGTATTTTGTTTTTGTTAATTCTTCTAGTTAACAATGAATTGACAGATCTTTCTAACCTTGGTTTGGCTTTAAATTTTTTTAATAATTTAAGTATATTAGGATCTAGTTCTTCCATTTATTTTTTTGATAATTTATACTTACCTTTTTCCTCTTTTATATATCTTCTATCATATATTTCAAATTCATTTACTATACTTTCTAATGGTCCTTTAAAATCATACTTATCATATATAGATATATATTTTTGTTTTTTATCTTTATCATATCCAACACTAACTTGAAAATTTTGGAGTGGATCTATTCCTTCAAATTTATCAGAATCCATAAAACCTTCACGTATATAAGGAGTAAGTCCTTCTATATTTACAGTATCACCTACTTTTTTATTTTCTATTTTTTTTAATAATTTTTTATAATCAATAACATCATCACTTAAAGCATAATATTTAGCATTAGGGTTTTTTGATTTAGTAGGTTTGTATTTATTTTGCTTAATAATATATTTATTTTTAGTTTCTAAACCTAAAGACATAGCCCAAGCTTCATCACCTATTGTATAGTCACCATCTTCGTCTAAAGAAGGAGGAGTTGTGTTGTTTATTCCTAGTTTTTTACCCATTAAACTAATCATTGTAGTTGTCATAGTAGTAATGTTTGGATAACTCAAGGGTCTTACGTTATCAAATATAAACTGTTTATTCTCTTTTGATATATCAGAAAAATCTGTGTATTGAGACATTTTATTCATTATAAAATCGCTAACATTGTCCACTGCTTTAGCACCACGCTTTAATGATGGAAAAACAATATCATCATCTAAAACATTACCACCTCTTCCTGAATTAGAAAATTGTAAATTTTGAGTTTCGTTTATTTGATTTTTAATTAAACTATTACCAAAACCTATATTATTATTTATAGATTTGTTTTTTTTAAAATTTTTTATAAAATCAAATATTTCAGGATCAAAATCTTTCACTATTTTTTCTTATTAGGAACGCAGTTGGGAACATTTCTACCACCTTTTTTTTTCATACCTACCATTTGGTAACCTTTCCAACATGGATTCTTTTTTGATTTCTTTTTTGCCATAATTATAATTTTAACATTTCCAACGTCTTCTAGCTGCTCTACCTCTTTCGCCTGTCCAACCTTTTGATCTAGCACAAAAAGATTTTCTACGTTTAGCTGCTTTGCTGCCTTTTTTCACTTTGCCTGTTACAGCGGTTTTTAATTTACTACCAGGGTTGTTTTTTCTATACTTTTTTACACCAGCTTTAGTCATACCAGCGCCTTCTTTAACAGTACGAAAGTTTCTACTTTTACCTTTAGTAGTTTTTCTTAATCTTTTAGCAGGCATTATTTCTTAGATTTTTTCTTAGATTTTTTCTTTGAAATTTTCTTAACCAATTTTGATTTTTTTCCGTAAGGCATAATTTTAATTTTAAGGTTTAACGTTCTTTATCTTTTATCATATCATCAAAAGCTTTATTAAAAACTTTATCTGTATATGATTTGTTTTTAAAAAAAATATTTTTTCTAGTAACAGGTACATCTTCATCACCTAATAGTATTCTGTAAACTCTACTAATTAATTGTTTTGTTTTAAAAGAAACACAGTATATGCTATATTTTATAGTTGTTCTATTTCTATTTCTCCAAACATCTATCCAACCCTCGTTTCTTAATCTTTCCCAACGATGTTTATCCCAACTATATGTGTAAACACCATCTTTAAAGTCTTTTATAGAAAATCTATTTAAACAGTCTAAATATATAAGAAGCTCTAAGTCTGCTTCTTTTATTTTATATGTTTTACAAGCCCACTTTCTTACTATTCTATAATACTTTAATATTTGTAATTCTTTTAAATCACTTGAAGAAAGTTTCATATAACAATAACAACATCTTGTTGTCTAATAACATAATATGTTTTATCATTATATTCAACCATATGGCCAGCATGTTTATCATAATAAATTTTATCATTTGGATTTAAACCATCTGTTTGGTTACCAACACTTATTATATGACCTTGTAAATAACGTATATCTTTTTTATCATTATTAGTTAATATCAGTCCATTAACTTTTTTTGATTCTTCTTTTATTTTTTCTATTATAATATAATTATTTATCGCCTGCATTGAGTCTCATATTAGAAATTACACAATCTGCAGATATTATAGTGCTAACAACACTAACCGCATTTTTTAAAGCTGTTTTTGTAACTAATACGGGATCTATTATTCCAGCCTTTAACATATTAGTTTCTTTACCATTTACAACATTTATTCCAAATCCTTTTTTATTGCTTTCTAAGTATGGTAAACCAGCATTTTCTATTATAACAGAATAAGGATATTTTATTGAGTTTAACAATATTTCTTCCCCTATATTTTCAGCTTTAATTTTTTGTGATGCATTCAAAAGTGCAACTCCACCTCCTGGAACAATACCTTCCTGTAGTGCTGCTTTAGTTGCATATATTGCATCTTCAACTCTATCTTTTTTTTCTTTTAACTCTACTTTTGAATCAGCACCAACTTTTATAATAGCAACAGAACCTGTTAACATAGCTATTCTTTGTTCTAATTTGTTTTTTATAAAAGCATTAGTTTCTGTTTCTATTTTGCTATACACACTTTTTATTCTTTCTTTAGCATCTTCATTAACTTCTTCTATAGTTAGAACAGTGTTTTTATCATCTGTAATGGACTTTAAGCATTCACCTAATACATCAGGTTGGATTAAATCTAAATCATCTCCTAGTTGCTCATCTATTATTTTAGCTCCAGTTAAACAAGCTAAATCTTCTATAGTATCTCTTTTAGTAGAAGCAAAACCAGGAAGATCAACAACATTAACTCTAATATTGCCTTTAACTTTATTAGTTAATAATGCAGACATAGGCTGTTGATCTACAGAAGCCACAATCAATAAACTTCTTTTTGTTTTAATTATATGTTCTAATACAGCTTGTATTTTTCTAATATTAGTAATTGGAGAAGCTACTATTAATATATAAGGATTATCTAAAATAGATTTATCTTTATTTTCATTTGTAGTTAAATGATTTGATTTTAAACCAGAATCAAATTGTACACCCTCCACATTTTCATAATAAGTTTTTTCAGTTTCTGACTCTTCCATTAATACAACTCCATTTTTTCCAACTTTATTGTAAGCATCTGCAATTATAGATCCTAAAACATTGTCATTGTTAGCTGATATAGTGCTAACATCTTTAAGCTTATCATGTTTAACATCAATAGAGATTTTATCTAAGTAATTGTTTATTTTAAATAAACCGCTTTGAAGACCTAGTTTTATATCTCTTATATTATATTTTTCTTTTTTACAATTTTTTAAAAGTGAGTAAGCAAGGACGGTAGCTGTAGTAGTACCGTCTCCCGCTTCTTTCACTGTGTTTTTAGCAGCTTCTTTTAAAAGTGTTGCTCCTATATTTTCTAAAGGATCAAATAATATTACTGATTCAGCTACAGTTACACCATCTTTAGTTATAACTGGTTTACCTAATGAATCTTCGTATATTACACATTTTCCTGAAGCTCCTAGTGTAGACTTAACAGCTTGTGTTAATTTGCCTACACCTATCATTATTTTGTTGTTAGCATCTGCCCCAAAAGACAAATCCTTAACTATCTCACTTGGGTTATTATATTCCATTTAATTTTATTTTATTGGTAAGTGGTTTTATTTAAAGCTCTTTACTACTTTAGGTCCTTTTAAGAACTCTATTTTTTTTAGATAATGTTCAATACTTCCGTCAATAGCAGCTTCACAACTATCAACTGTTTCACGTCTTGTAACATCTATCCATTTGTTTTCATCATTCAGATCTTTGTGTTCTGCTTGAAAAAACCCATTAGGTAGTTGAACTATACGCCAGTTTTTTTTCTCAACAATGTGTTCCCAAAGCTTTCTGGTTCCTTCGGGTATTCCTTGGGTACTATTGTTCCCCCAGGAATAGGTTTTATAAAAATAGGTCATGGTTAATGGTTAATATAGGTTTTATCTATATTATGCTTTTTTTAATACTTCTGGTCCTACAACTTCTTCTTCTTCGATTGGTTTATAGGTTCCATCTTGGATATTGATTTGAACTTTACCGTACTTTTCTTCAAGTTTAGCTTGGAACTTGTTTAAATCAGATTGAACTTCAACAGCAGCATGGTTAATTTGGTGCTTTTGTAATTCAAGGTTTCCAATTTGCGTTGCAGCGTTATTTATTTTTCCTACATAACCTTGCAATTCTTCTAATTGTTCTTGGGTAATTTTTTTTTCACTCATGGTTTTAAAATTAAAATGTTATTAAATTAAATTAAGCTGGATCTTCAGTTGTTTCTTCAACTGGAGCCCATGGCATTTCTACCTCTTCGTTTTTTGGTGTTATTTTATCGCTAATTTGTTTTTCAATCACTTCATTCATGTGATCTGTTGGGTGGTTAGCTTGTGCCCATGCAATTACATCCGCTTCTGTTAAATTAGCAAGCGCTGTAAAGTTTTCTGAATCAGGTGCACTGATTGGACAAGCGCCGTTAAAAACAGCTTCCTCTCCAGAATCAGCATCTGTACCTTTGTATTCAAAATTAACGTGTGTGATCACATTTGACAATCCGTCAAGTGATGGTGCTTTTTTCATAGCCGTGATCTTCCATTCGTAAGATAAATTCATAATTTAGTTTTTAATTGTTTGTGTTATAATTTATTATTACTTGTTTTTATAAGTTTCTAATTTAAGTGAATATACTAATTATTTTCTAAAGTTTCAAGCCTTGACTTAAGATCATCTATAATTGTTTGTTGTTCTTTAACTGCATTTATTAATACAGCTGTTAGTTCCCCATATGCAACTGATTTCAATCCTGAATCAGAAGCTTCAACTATTAATTCAGGTAACACAGCTTCAACCTCTTGTGCTAGTACTCCAATTTTAGTTACATCTGTATTAAAATCGGTTCTATTATAGTAAACACCTTTCATTGCTTTTACTTTATCAATAGCGTTTGGTATTTCAACTATATTTTCTTTTACTCTTTCATCTGAATTTTGTGTTAATGAACCGTTTATAGTCATGTTGGCGGACGTCATATAGAATGTAAATCTAGTACTTGCCCCTTGCCTCCAGTGTATATCTCCTACATTCGCATCAAAATATGTATGTGAGTTGTTTGTATGGAATCTAAAGTAATTTCCAGATGTTCCGCCTATGTATATATTACCTGTGCCTGAGGCGCCCGCTTGTATATTACCAGCTGTGTGTAAAGAATTTATATAACTAGATGTGCTGGGCCTTGTGTAATATGTTGTATTGTTATAATCATAATATATAGGTGACCTCATTTGATCTAGTGATGTTACACCACCTGCTGTATATATTGAAAGATATGTAGTATTAGGATTATAAAATCTTTTGTCTCCGTATACTCTTACATATACGCTATCTTCCATCCACATACCACCACCATGAGTATTACTGTACCAACCAGAGTTTCCAGTTGTTCTTAACCAATCGCTAGCTATGAATTGTTGAGCTTGAATACGATATATATTACTTGTAGAAGCAGGATTTGTATAATAACCAGTATTATCTGAATCGTAAAATATTGGTGCTCTATATGACCCCGCTGCAGTGCCATATCCTTTTAACCAGACATTTCCACTTGAACCATGGACAGTCCATGCTGTAGAATCACTACCTACAAAAGCAAATTCATTTGGGTTTGTGCTATTGCTCCATATGTTTCCAGGGCCGCCATTACCATTTGTTCCATATCTTGCACCACTATTTCCAGCCCAGAATAATCCCCATGTATTACTCGCTACAGTCATCATATAGGCATTATAATCACTTGCCAACCTAAAGGGATAGTTACTTTGCCCATCACCACTTGTGGTTACCCTCCCCAAAAACGCATCAGCAAATGTACTGACTAAATTACTTGTGCCACCTGCGTCTAAATAATATGCTGTATTACTATACTCGTAGAATATAGTGGCCCTTACATCACTAAAGTTTGTAGCAGAATTACCACCACCATTGATGCCACCATACAACCAGTTATGTCCAGCTGAGTAGATACCCGATGGATGCCATGAAGCTGAGCCAGTACCACCAACATTTCCATTGCCTTGGTATTGGTAAGCTTTCATTGCATAAGTATTACTAGTACTATTTGGGTTTACATAATAACTCGTATCACCTTGATCATAAAAAGCATTACCATATACGTTACCGTCTGAAACAATATTTTGTTTAGCCCATATTGTTGTGCTTCCTTGACCTATTGTAGCCTCAAAAGAACCATTAGCAGCAACATACATACCCCAATCACTAGTTTTACCACTACCCCATAAATTAGGATGTGCAAACCCTATACCATACATATTTCCTAATGTTGTACTATTAGGATTATACGAACTACCTATTGTATATATTGGGTTTGTATATGTTGAGTTCCCTCCTATGTTGTTATATGATCCCTCAAAATGCCCTCTATGATGCTCTGCTCTATTCAGTCGATCTATTACACTTTCTCCCGCGGGGTTTGTGTAATATGTTGTATTATTTGAATCATAGAATACTGGTGCTCTATAAGAATTGCCTGCATATCCAATATTACCAGTGTAAACATCATTAGTATCTAATTGAACATACCATGGCCATACACCATTAATTTGTGCATAAGAGGTAGAATCTGCGGGAGCACCAAGAACATAAAATCTATTTGAATTATTATGTAATACTACCGATCTATGATCTGTATCCCTTAAAGCAATTTGCGGAGAAGAGTGCCTTAAAACTATTTCACTACTATTGAAATAGGTATTTGTATCACCTAAATCATAAAATATTTCAGATCTAGCTGATGTTCCAGATAAATGTAATGCTCTATTGGTATTATTACCTGTGTAAAAATCTAATTGTCCATAGTTTGTTTGTATTCTTGGTATATTAGATGTTAATGGCGAAAGCCATAGATAAGTACTGGCATCATTACTTTGTATATTTAATGCAGATGTCCAAGCACCAGGATATGATCCCATTGAATTTTCAGTATCACCATCTTCTTTTATTGTTATTTGTCTAGGTAAACCTGTACTTGATGTATTAAATGTTGCTTTAGCAAAAGTAACCGCTGTACTTGTACTAGCACCTCTTCCTGTAACTGTTGCAAGTGTATCTGTTTCTGTATATCCTGTAATATACCCACTGTCATTTGTCCATTGAGATATATTACCAGATTTATTAGTAAGTGTATCTGTAGAGCTAGCTGTAATAAACCCATAACTATTATTCCAATTTGTATTACCATCTGTGATATAACCACTGTCATTAGTAAACATAGAAATGTTACCTGACTTATTTGTAAGTGTTTCAGTTGATGATGCTGTAATAAAACCATATGAGTTATCCCAATTTGTATTACCATCAGTTATATAACCTGAGTCATTTGTCCATTGAGATATGTTACCAGATTTGTTTGTTAGCGTATGTGTAGAAGATGCAGTTAAATAATTATTTGTAGTTAAATAACTTCCAACTCTTGCATCAGTATAATAAAGATTTGTACCTTCACTTAAATCGCTTGTACTCGCTGCGGCTATTCTAGCATCAGCTCTTGCATCTGTATAATATAAGTTCGTTCCCTCGCTTAAATCACTAGTTGACTTAGCTGCAAATGCAGTATTAAATCTTGCTTGTGTATAATATAAATTTGTTCCTTCGGATAAGTCTGAAGTTGATTTGCTACTTAAATCTAAATTGCTACCAACTTGTAATGCAATTCTAGCGTCAGTTCTTGCATCTGTGTAATATAAATTAGTACCCTCAGATAAATCTGATGTACTTAAATCACCTATTCTCGAATCAACTCTGGCGGTTGTAAAATATAGATTACTTCCTTCTCCAATATCTGAAGTAGTAATACCGTGACTTGAATGTAAGTGTCCCTGGGTTATTGACCCGTCTTGTATAAAATCACCTGATACTTTAGTTAATGCCATTTATTTGATCTTTTAATGTTTGGACTTCTTGAGTTAATTCTTGAACTGCTTTTATAAGCATTGGTACAAATACTGAATATTTTACTGATTTAGTTGGTGTTTCCGTATCACCACATTCATATACCATTCCTGGGAATATTTCTTCTAATTCTTGCGCAACTACACCTATTTGTTTGTTTGGCGTATTTGTTTCTTCATCTACATCACCTATGTAATTAAAGTTTACAACTCTTACTTGATTTATATCATCTAACTTTGGTGTTGCATCTACAATATTTTCTTTTAAGTTTATATCTGATAATTGCCCATAACTGTTGTTACTATTTTGAATATTACCATTTGAATATATTTTTATTCTTTCAGTTGAACCGCCTTGACCTAAGAAAAATCTTGATGTAGTATTATTATGTGCTGCTGCAGATATAACATTTATACCATAAAATTGTACAGCTGTTGTGCCAACTTGATGATAAAACATACATATAGGTTCGTTACTAGAGCCGTTTTCTATTGTATGAAATCCATACCCTGGACCATAACCAAATGTTCCAGTACCACTAGCTCTAAACCAGTTGTTGATAAGCTTAGTGTCGGCATTGCTAATTTCTACTCTATTGCTTCCGTTTGTATGAATTACAAAATTATCATTTGATGGGAAACCAATATACGTATTTAAATCACCTAAATGTCTAATATAATTACTTAAATGAATTTGATCCAATTGGCTATCGCTCGCTGGATCTAAATAATAACCTGTGTTATTTCTGTCATAATATATAGGTGATCTTACGTCATTGTATGATTCTAAAAATCCGTTTTGTATAATTACTCTATCTGATTCAACTAATAGTTTTCTTGAACCTGCTACAGCTAAGCCTAATTGATTAGTTCCTGGTCTATACATGCCAGAGTCTTTATCTTCAGCAAATGCTATTGAAGGTGCTGAATTTGTTCCATCAGCGTAATATTCATTAGCAGAAATTTTAATTACTTTCCAACCTGAGATATAACATGCTCTTGTTCCTGAGCCAGCACCATAATTAAATAGTGCCATAGGGGTCCAGTATTTTGTTCCATTTTCAAAAAATCCAACTGAATTAGCATCGTTACCTCTAATAATACCATTGACTTTAAGCCACGAATTTCCTGCGTTTGTATTTGCCATAACCCAATACCCAAAAGCTCCTGGATTACCACCTAAACTAGTAAATGATTCATTAAATTCATTAGAACCCATATAATGCGTTTGACCAGTACCAACATTTTTAATGTAACACTCCATGTAATATATAGCTCCTTCTTCAACTGGTATATATGGGAAACCAGAATTATAAACACCACCTACATTAACACCACCATTTATATATATTGCATATCCGCCAGGCGCATCAGCCTGTGCACTCCATGAAACATTACTATTTCCAAAGTATTCTTGTAATTGTTCGTCTTTCCAGGTTGGATCTATTGACCAAATTTCTTTACCACCTGTATAATGTCCTACCGGCCATTCTTGTGAACTAGATATTCTAGCATTCTCTAATAATAATCTATTCATTACGCTAAGGCCATCAGGATCTACATAATAAGCTGTATTACTAATATCGTAATGTCTTTCACTATAAGTGTTACCACTTGCGTCTACTCTAAATCTATGTGTTGAACCTGTAGCAAATTGTAAGTTACCTGCTGAATTTGCATTAGCATCAGAAGATTCGTAAATCTGCCAACCATTACCATTATTCCAAGTAATTCCTTCAGCATACCCAGGATCATTTATAGTAATAGTATTTACATTAGTTAAGCTACCATTATTCATATTAATACTAGATGTCTGCGATGTTCCAGCTGGATTAATATATCTTCCCGTATTATCTGTATCATAGAATATTGGTGCTCTAAAACTTCCCGCAGCAGTTGCAACACCTGAATCATCAGCTGAAAATTCTACAGTAGTCCAATTATAATCTACAACTTCAAACCTCCTACCCGTGCCTGTACCTAATTGAACTGTTAGTATACCTGCAGCTCTGTCAGATGCTCTCCCAATCCATGCTTCACCCGTGTTTGCCTGTGAGCTACCAAATGTACCAACTTGTATTCTACCTTGTAAATTTGCGGAAACTCCATTAGAGCCATTACTAGGATCAACATAAAAAGCAGTATTATCTGAATCATAGAATATAGGCGCTTGTATGTCTGTTGCTGCTGTAATTGGTGAGTCAAAATTCCACCTATCACTAGATATTTGTATACTGTGATAACTATTACCATCATACCATCTTTCTTTATATGGTCCGTAACCACTTCCATTATTAGTTCCTTTGTGAACTGCTGAATAACTTCCGTCAGCTCTAGCGTCTTGATATGCGTATGAGCCGTTACCACTTTGATATAAATTAAGACCGGATCCTTGCATAATACTAATAGCTCTCGTTTGAGATGTATCAGCAGGGTTTACATAATAATTAGTATCATTTGAATCGTAGAATATCGGTGCTCTGTGGGATGCATAAGCTATTGAATTACCGCTATTATCTACTATTAAAGCATTTATCGTATCTCCACTGTTATTGAATCTAAGCCCATGGCTTGGTGAACCTACA
>Ga0222719_10000246_pt1 | contig 55065 bp, 72 predicted proteins | sample C33_34DmetaG_FD_165039 | JGI IMG/M metagenome (GOLD analysis project Ga0222719, IMG submission 165039) | Estuarine water microbial communities from San Francisco Bay, California, United States - C33_34D | ecosystem: Environmental > Aquatic > Marine > Unclassified | place: USA: California...
GCAGCAGCCTTTTCAGCGGCAGCCTTTTCAGCGGCAGCCTTGTTCGCAGCAGCTTTTTCAGCGGCAGCCTTGTTCGCAGCAGCCTTTTCAGCGGTAGCCTTTTCAGCGGCAGCCTTGTTCGCCTTTTCCTTATTTGACACAGCTTTCATCGCGTTGATCGCTTTCTTATTGGCCATGTCGTTTTTAGATCTCTTCGCGTTAGCTTTAAACTGCGCCAAAGCCCTGTCAGCGGCTACCTTTTTCCCTTCACGTTTCTGTGTCTCTATCCTCGCGAGACGAGCTTTTTCCTTATTTTCAGCCTCTTTCTTCTTTCTCATGTCAAATTGCTCAGCGGCCCTAGCTGTTTGACTATTTACCAGTTTTGCTGCCGCACCGTCGGCGTTCTTCTTTTTCATATCACTGACGAGTTTTATGATCGCTGGTTCGATTTGCTTCAACTCACCTTTCTGAAACTTTTGTATCAAAATCTCTCCTTGGCTCTCGACGGTTGACCTTCTAAACGGATTAGTACCCTTGTACGTGGCCAGAATTTTACGCATCTTCGCAATTGTCGCCATCTTATCTTGTATCAGTCGTCGGTTCGAAGCCAATTTTTCATTTTTTGCTTTCTGTACCGCCTCACGAGCCTTCTGCGCCTTAGCTCGTAAAGCTGTTTCTATCATCTCCTTAGCTTTTGCCGCTTTGTTCGCAGCAGCCTTGTTCGCAGCAGCCTTTTCAGCGGCAGCCTTTTCAGCGGCAGCCTTTTCAGCGGCAGCCTTGTTCGCAGCAGCTTTTTTGAGAGCAGCGTTCTTTGAATTCATTTCGGATCTAGCCGCTTTATATTTAGCCTCGGATAACGCAACTTTCTTTTTGTTCGCATTCGACGCTATAACAGCTTGTGCGAGCTTTTCATTCAATTCCTTCGTAGCATCGGCGACCACCTGCTTTGTATTGTTCGTGAGGGTAGTTACTTCCTTCGTCAACTCTTCTATTTTCGTTTTAGCTTCTTCCAATTCTTTGGTCAGTCTATCAACTTCATCTTCATTCCCGTTCTTAGTCTTCATGTCCAAACGCGATTGTAAATTCGATATAGTAGTATTCAATGTGGTTCTTTCTTTTTCAATTTCTTTAATTCGTTGTTCACTTTTCTCAATCTTCAATTTTGCAACATCTAAATCTGCACGAATTTTGGCGCCAAGACTGCGTTCTAAATTTGCGCGATCAAGTTCTTTTCTCAATTTGTTACCAAGTGTGCGCATTTTCGTTTGAGATTCGCTTAACTGTGTAAAAGCTCTCTTTCTATTGAGATTATACCTATTTAAAGTACGCCTTGTCTTATTTCTGAGATTTTCGTAATTTTTTTCCAATCTCTTTACGCGTTGAGAATTTGTATTCGCTTTTAATTGGGCACGCTTTTTATTTTCATATTCACGGTTTCTAGCAGCTTCAGCTTTCCTAGCTCTATTGTCCGCGTTGATTTGCTCACGCCTCCCGTTTTGTACCATGGCCTCAATTATCCGCGCTTCACGCCTCTTACGACGTTCCTCGATCGCCTGTTTTTCAGAAACACGTCGATTAAAATTCCGTTTCTGTTCTTGTAAACGGCGATTAGCGTCGAGTTTTATTTTCTCCATCTGTAATTTCGAGTTCATGTTTCGTCTATTACTACCATTGAGAACGCTCGATATACCACTACCTGTCATTCGTTTCAGTCGATCCATATGACGCCTGCGTTTTAACATATTTTGCAGGGACCTGCTAGACGAATTCGCATTGACGATCCGGTTCCGGTTCTCTTCTCGACCCCGGTTCCGGTTCTCTTCTCGACCCCGGTTCCGGTTCTCTTCTCGACCCCGGTTCCGATTCTCTTCTCGACCCCGGTTCCGGTTCCGATTCTCTTCGCGATTCTGGTTTCGGTTCCGATTCTCTTCACGATTCTGGTTTCGGTTCTGATTCTCATTCTCATTAGTTTGAATAGGTGTTCCTTCATTCTCAAATTCCTCACTCTTTATTTTCGAGTAAACACGGGATCCAGGTAATAGAATAGGTTCACGGACATTCATACTCGCCAGCTTTCGACCTATAGCACGTTTCAAATCTGAAATAGTCTTATCAGTTTCAATCAAGCCCACTTTCCTCGCTAACCTCTTAACTACTTTCGAGGTTACGTTCGATTTAAATAAGTTTTCAAAATCTTTCCGTGTGAGAGGAGACTTAGGGTCCAATAAATAACGCTTATCTCGCGTAAGTACTAAAGGTGGAAGTGGTAAATTTCCACGGTCTACATCTTTCATGATATCACATATCCTATCTCGTGATATCTTTATGGTTTTGCCCGTGTGAAGTTTTATCAGTTTCCTGATATTTTTTGTCTTGGCACCTGGATCACACACGTCCATCTTGTTATATCTAGATAAAATAAATATAGCAAATGGGTTGTTATGTGTTATATCCTAGAAAGAACATACGCAATTTATCATCGTGTGACATATCAAATTTGAATAAATTATATTCACCCGTTGACACTAATATCGTCTTACATAATCTAGATGTGTCTATTTCTCCGCGCAAACTCAATGCACGCCCCAATAACGCATTAATAAACTCACTGAATGAGCTTATTTTATTGATATAGGTATCCCTTACTTTTAACTTGAACGAAAGAACCTTGTGGTATGGTTTTCCAAAAAATGGTGTTAAGGGTATATCTTCTTTAGTACCCCCGTCAAGGTATATATTACCATTATGTGGTACTGTAGATGCTATAAATGGTATAGACATGCTCATACAAACTGCATCCACGACATACATATCGGGGTGCGTGTCACTCGAAAAGTATTCCGTACACCCCCGATTCAAATTATATACAGACACGTGCAACTTTTTCTTCAACTCCCTAAATTTTACATCGTGTCCTAATATATCGACAATCGCTTTACGAACGGGTTCCATATCCACGAGCCCGAAATTCCTGAAAAATGTCCTTAATTTATATTTCGCTAAATGTGCTATATCAAGGTTTATGAACTTGTCAAGTACATCGTCAAGTGGTATCTCGAGTGCTAGACATGCACCCAATACGGCACCGGCTGATGAGCCCGAAATTTCTTTTATATTTTTTAATTTTTCTTCGTGTCGTTTCAGGGAACCCATGAACCCAAACAAACCCATGGATGATGGACCTATAACAAGATATTCCATCTATCACTTAATAGAACTTAGGAAATTGCTTTCGTAAAAGAGCGAACACAAGCGCGTAAACAACTGTGTGTGTCAAGATGGCTACCTGGGACGTCTTACCCGACATCACCTGACCTGGGGGAATGGTGAGAAGCATACCAGGGCTGAGTGCCATGAAGAGCGCAGTCGTCACAAGTAAATCGTTCTGTGTGAGAACGAGACCCATAGCCTTCGCAATCAGCGAATAGGCCAGGAAAAACACGAGACCGTGGAAGAGTACAGACACGCGATCGGTACCAACCTTACCAACCGAAAACTTCACACCATTTGTCCTTAGGAGCATACCAGGACTGAGTGCAAGGAACAACATCGAAGGGATCGCCACTTTCTGGGAAGTGAGGAGGGGGAGCATTTAATGTATACACATATAATTTTTAACGTAGCCAATGAAATGATTGAATGTTGCACCGCGCATCATCACTTCGTGTAGACCATTGTTATTGACGATACGCCTGATATTTTTCCAAATGTGCTCAATGTACTCATCATGCTCCCATACAACTTCGTCAGCATATGTGTAGTGTTCAACGTAGCAAAATTCTACAAAATCGCAAAATCTACCAGAATGTTCGATATGTGCATCATACATCAACGTCCTGATAGTATCCCACATCATCGTAAGTTCATCTGAATACTCAATCTCCCAGTCTTCTACCGTGAGTTCGATATCGTCTTCATATAGTTCAGCATCACTGTCAATGTCGACGTCGTTTCCAGACGTAGCTTCGTACACGTATTGATTCCAGACCATTATTCAGACTTTTTAGCTTTTGCAGTTGTAATAGATATAGTGGAAGTTTCCTTGGTTGGTAAGGTTTCGAGTATAACCTTTAAGACGTTTTCAGCCTGAGTATCGTTTCCTTCGAAAAATACACTGAGACCTTCCCTGATAGTATCCTTGTTAAGACCGACTTTCCTGACGTTCTTCTTTACCGTGATTTTACCTGTCCTGGTATTGATTACGTCGAGACCGTTATCTATCATCAACTTCTTGATGTGTAACTTAAGTGCCTTTTCTGCTTGTGAAAGGACTTTAATATCTGATCTGGCTTCTTTAATCTGCTGGTTAAGTTCAACTAGTTTAGAGACGCTGGTTGTGAGATCGTCCGCTGATACGCTAGACATGTGTTTTTAATTAGGGAAATACCTTTAAGTCCTTTAAACAAGGGGGCGCTGCATGGTGTCTGTGCTGATCGTGGAGTTATTCCACATGAAAGCTTCCTTGGGGTTAGGAGGCTCCGCACGAATGGATTGATTGGCGTTGCGGAGAGCACCGCCAGTGGTCTCGGGGATACCGATCTGACTACGAGGCTCAAGGAAATTCTGACCGGCGAGAATATCTTCAGGGGCAAACTCACCGAACTCCTCCTGGGAGGCAACCTCACGGGGGAGGAGAGAAGACGCAAGACCCGTACCAGCCTTCATCTCACAATTAGACTCAGACGAAGCGGGAGCCATACCCTGAGGAGATGGCCCGATAGGCGCGATAATGGGCGCATAGGATTTTTCCTTCACCGCGTAGGTCGAAGTTTTACCATATGTTTTGAGGAGAACGATAATAGTGACACCGACGACAGCAGCGAATAACATGCGACCATATGGGATCTTGTTCATACGCTTTGTAAGAGACATCTTTATATAATGTTAACAAATTTTTTTTATTGATCGTCGCCAAACATATATTCTTCTGGGTACGACCTGTCGAAAACTTCCTGATCGGGTTCAGGTTCGGACTTTTCAATCTTCACCTGTACCACATTCCACGCTGGACCAAATGCCCTTTTAGCAAACCACATTCCATTGAATTCCAGAATTACACAGCATTTCATATCATTTACGAGAGCATCTTTATCCAACAATTCCTTGTCCGATCCAAAAATCTTAGTCTGTTCAATGCACTCTGCTGTGAGTGCTTCGTCGCGGATATACGCGGACCTGATCGTCTTTTCAGAGACCTTCTTACCAAACCACGCCTCACCATTCTCGATCGCGTTCTGGATGTTAGCCTCATGGATGTCATCAATCGCGGAAGACGCATTGACATCGAACGTGATGCCATCTGTCACGTCAGTGATGATAACATTGTCAACTCGGACGAAACAACGCTTGTGCTCGTCGTTGAACGCCTGTACATGGTAAAGTCCGTCATCACCCTTGGAGATTGTGTCGTAGATCATTTATGTATGATATACGTATCATTTCTTTAAACCTATAAAGGGTATAGCAGCTGAACGTTGAAGGAGTGGTTTTGGTACCCATCCATCTCTCCTTGGTTTAAATCCATATAACGTAGCCTGTACATTTATATTATTTGGCAAACGCTGCTGTTCAATTGGACGTAGTGCAAATTCGTTACCTGTATACGCGTTCGTGTTGTTACGCTTCCATTTCAGGGTGTTTAAATTAAATCTCTGATTACCATTTGAACGCTGATACCCCTCAATGACCGTGTTTTTCAATACTGGGTTAATACCATGAACAATCTGTCTGGATAGCTTTTCCTTAGATGGTTCTGATGTGTATTTTGAATACTTTCGCGGGTTTACTTTGAGCGCGTTCCTTATTGAAACATCACGACGCTTGGTAACCTTCGAAGTATATACACGTTTTAATTTAGACTTGACGCGTTTAAATATTGTTTCAATCGAATCGGAAGATTTTACATTTTTATCGAACGATTGGGCGAGACGTAAAAGGCGCTGGCGATCTTTTTCCTTTTTCTCTGGTCGAAGCTTCAATGTATGCATCAGGTAAATGTCATCTATCAAAAATTCCTTACTCGCGACGTATATTTTCTTGTTAATGATCATCCGATTCGTCTGAACATTTCTATACGTGACACCCTTTTTCAGTGTTCGAATGACATCATACCCAAATTCTTTAGGGCGCATATAGGGTATGTCCAATAACCCACCTAACACGACGTTGTCTATCTTGTTTTTCTCTGGTGAAAAGAACCGAATATTCAAATCTAGAGCAAATAACTCGACATCGATGAATACATCACCTTTACCTGGTTTATTATTGGTGCGAGTTTTCTTCTTCTTGATGAGTGTGTAACGACGAGTAACATACGGTCCACTCTGTTTAAAACCTATACCCAGGTACTTCAAAATCTTTTTATCCATGGTTAGGATACGTGACTTGATGCGCATATTTAACTTTTGCGCCATTTGACCAAGTTTATCCCACATGATAAGCTTGATAGCCTGAAGTTTACCGAAATATTTAGTGTCATATGCTATTCTGGGTACAAATTTGGCATCAATATCTGTAGTTGCAATTCTCTTGTCATATGGCATGTACATATTGAAAGCCTCACCACCACTCACAACTAGATCTCCCATATTTTTCATGAATTCACTCAACTCTCCTATCGTCGCGAGTATGATATCACGTGTGATGTCCGTGACACATACGTACACGAATTTATCGAACGTCTTGGCTGGAAACTTATCCTTCATTCGCTTTCTAAATTTTCCAAGGTCCCGAGCCTCATCCCTCGTGAAATACTTTTTCAATTTCTCATCACCGAAAAAGAAATTGTCATTCATGTATTTCTCTATCACAGGTTTCGAATAGAGTTTAACATCCATTATTATAGATCAACATTTTTTACCTAACAAACACCCACTTAAAGATGTGGTACTTATACAATGTACAATGTCCATTGAAACCGTCCTCGCTGAAATGACCGCGCTCCGTAACGAACTTAAGTCGCTCACCAAGATTGTACGAAAGATCAAGGCTAAGCAAGACGATCCTACTGGTGAAAAGTCTGCCAACCGCGCCAAGAACAACGGGTTCAACCGTGAGCAGAAGATTTCCGAGAAGCTCCGTGTCTTTTTGAACCTCCCCGAGGGTAAGCTTGTCTCGCGCAGCACCGTCACTCGTTCCATCAACGAGTACGTAAAGGCGAACGATCTCAAGCATCCTGACAACGGACGCATTCTCGTACTCGACCAGAAGCTTCGCGATCTCCTGGACCCCCCTGCTGATACCCAGGTAACATTCCTGAACCTTCAGAAGTTCCTGAGCCCCCATTACACAAAGGTCGAGGCTTAAAAAAATAACACCATATAAAAACATGACTATTATAGATCGAACATCTATCGAGACCCTTGTTGGTACAAAAATATCGAACATAGATTTGTACCAAAAAGCATTTACCCATAAATCGGCATTGAAAGAAGATGAACAATTGACAGGGTCATTTGAAACACTCGAATTCATAGGCGATTCTGTTTTAGGGTTTGTTATCACCAAGTTCTTATATGATAAGTACGAGACGAGACAGGAAGGTTTCTTAACCAAAGCTCGTACTAAACTCGTGCGAGGTGAAACACTTTCCGGTATCGCATCTAAACTCGAGCTATACAAATGGATCAGAATGGATGAAAAGGGTATGCGTAATAAATGGTTTCACAACCCTAAAATTTTAGAAGATGTTTTTGAGGCGCTCATCGGAGCTATTTACATGGACATGGGTTTATTACATGCGAAGGAGTTTATTCTACGTATCTATAACAACCCCGAATATGTAAATCTTCAGTCTATTATGATCGACGACAATTTCAAAGATCACCTCATGAGATATTGTCAGACGAATGGGTTAGATTTACCTGTGTACTCGATCGGTCACCATGAGAATGGTATTTTTTACATAAACGTTCTTGTCGGTGGTGTGTGTCTGGGAAGTGGATATGCGAAAAGTAAAAAGCAGGCAGAGCAGAACGCTGCGAGAGCGTTTTTTTACCCGCCTAAGTCAATCCACAGATCTTAATTATTGTAAGATGAATTACGATAATTATTCGCCTAAAAAACGGGTCACCAAGAACGATAAGAAAGAAAAAGGGTCAATTTATTCGAGTAAGCATATTCGATTGACGCTTAAACATTTAGAGCAACAATCAATTAATGGACGAGAAGGTGAAAAACCTGATAGAGAGAGAGTATGCCCCACAGAAATCAGAGGAATGGCTAAACCAAAGAAAAACAATGCTCACTGCAAGTGATGCTGCGACTGCGATCGGGAAAAATAAATACGAAACACCCGACGGTTTATTGCTAAAAAAGTGTGGATTGGGTGTTCCATTCTTTGGGAATGAAGCTACGCGTCACGGTGAAAAATACGAGGACGAAGCCCGTATTTTATATGAAGAGCGCTATGGGGAGGTGGTTCATGAAATCGGTCTCGTAGCACACCCAACAGAACCATGGTTAGGTGGAAGTCCTGATGGTGTTTCTGAATCGGGTAAACTGGTCGAAATTAAGTGTCCACCGCAACGCCAGATTATACCAGGTGAAGTACCAGAACATTATATGCCTCAGCTACAACTATGTATGGAAATTCTAGATCTCGAAGAAGCGGATTTTATTCAGTATAAACCTGCAGAAACAAATTGGCCTAAACCCGAAGAATTCGATGTTGTAAATGTCAAACGGGATCGTGAATGGTGGAAAACATATCTCCCTGTAATGCGAGCATTTTGGGACAAGGTTTTGTATTACAGGGAACATATAGATGAACTTCCTAAACCCAAAGAGAGAAAACCACGTGTCGTGAAAGAAAAGGTGCATACATGTGAGGTGGTATCAGACCCAGATGACAAATATTATAGCGATTAGTAGCTTAAGTCGGGGAGAGTTTTGTAAATTTTTATCGAAATATGAACAAATACACGTTAAACGGAAATTTACACGTACCGTATCAAGAAGATGGCGTCAAATGGATGCTCGCTATGGAAAACCAAAAAACGGGTCCAAGGGGTGGATTTTTATGCGATGAGATGGGGTTGGGTAAAACTATCCAGATCATCGCAACAGTGTTGCGCAATCCCAAACCATTAACACTGGTAGTCGCACCCAAGACAATCGTTACTCAGTGGAGTATAGAGATCGCAAAATTCGCACCCGGTCTCTCTGTTCTAGTGTACGACGGCCCTGACAGAACCAAAGATATCAACGATTTCATGAAAGCTGATATCGTGATATGCCCTTACAGTATGCTCTACAGTAAGACAACGCTTCTTCATAATGTTAAGTGGAACCGTATCGTACTTGACGAAGCTCATGAAATTCGTAACAGACAGACGAGAACGTTCAAAGCGGTTATCAAACTCAGATCAGAAATTCATTGGGCGGTGACTGGTACACCGGTGTTCAATTCGATGGAAGATTTCGTTTCGTTGTGTATGTTTATTGGATTTTCTAAATCTACAGTTCAAGCGATGCACAAGGATATCAAGGATATTTATATTCTTCGAAGAACAAAGGCTGATGGAATACTTGAAATTCCGTACTGTCACTTCGAAAATGTCGAATTGGATATGTACGAAGAAGAAAAAATCTTATATGAAGAAGCTTTTTTGGGTGCACAGGAACGAATTCGAGACATCATGAGGTCATCGATCAGTCAGGTGTCGAGAAACATGCACATTTTGGAGTGTTTACTGCGCGTTCGACAAGTTATGATCTGGCCTCAGCTATACCTTGACGGCGTCGCTAAGAAGGAAGAATGTGAAAGAACGATATGGCAGACGAGTTCCAACAAGATGGACACTTTATACAGGTATGTAAATATGCACCCCAATGAAAAAACGGTCGTGTTTTGTCAGTACAAGGGTGAAATGGATAAAGTGTGCAATTTATTTGATGGAAGGACGTTTCGGATAGATGGATCACTGAATAAGGAAGAAAGGCATGCGCGTTTGGAAGAGTTCAAGCGCGCGCACCAGAGTAGCATACTCGTGATCCAAATTAAGTGTGGTGGGGTTGGTCTGAATGTTCAGTGCGCTACCCGTGTGTATATAATGGCACCATCTTGGAACCCATCTACCGAATTGCAAGCTATTGGGCGTTGTCATAGATCTGGGCAAAGGAATGAAGTATATGTGAAGAAGTTTACTTACAACGACACACAACGCTTTCGGAGCGTCGATTTGGCAATGATTTCACTTCAGGGTCATAAATCCGTTTTATGTGCAGATGTACTTAACGATAAACGTATAGAGTGTCAAATTCCCAGTAAACAAGAAAAATCGATCGATGCCATCAGGAAAATTTTCCGATGATATAGTATAACAACATGTATCTCACGACGGAGGGCTCCCGTGCGGAAGTTTTCCATGGCACCGCCGCGCACACATCCGGTGGTCTCGCGAAAAAGGATCTCGTACAGGACAGGTACGGAAATATCAAAAGTAAGGCTGCCGTCGCCGCGGCTAAGAAGAGGATGAAGGATGAAGGTAAGAAGGCTATGGTCAAGGTGTTCAAGCCCGTGAAGAAGGGTGATTTCAAGCTTGCGCCTAAGAAGGGTACTAAGAAGTACAAGACACTCATAAAAAAAATGAAGTGATATACTAGAATACAATGACACTTGCTAAGTGGGATGAAGCAGTCCGCGTAGCAAAGATCAAGTTGAAAATGGATCCAAATGATTATGGTATAGTAAAAGGTAAATTGTTAAAAGAGGCTCAGATGATTTTCAAAATTTTATTAGAAGGTAAATAATCACAATACGAATTGAAACCCCTTAAGTTGTTGTGGCTCATGCACAACAAGTTGATGCAACTTCCATGTAACACCAAACCGTCTGTTTAGGAAATACACACTACACATCTCAGCGATACCAACACCAGAATTTCTCGCGTACAATTTGTCGACAATCTCGTCTTTCATATGTTGCTTTTCACTGTTAAAAACACCCGTCTTAATCACACCAGCACCACTCACGTCAACTTTAACCCTGAATTTGGGCTCCCTGCCTTCAGAATATTTGAGGTTTGAATTAAAAATCGGACGAAGTTCGTCAACAGTCATCTCCTTACCAAATATTTCAATACTCTGTTTAGCCACATTCTCTATGATATGCGTTTCGATTTTCAGCATTGTTTCATAAAACGATTTCACATAGTTTCCATCTTCATCATACCCCTTCATCGAAAAATCTACATTCCACTTAGTATTTCCAACAGCCGGTGTAAAACCGGACATACCGAATGGCATATACATCCTCGGCATTTGAATACGTGCAGGCTTTCCTTCGACAGTGCATAGAGAAATTTTACGCCCGTCATATTCTAGGATATCTAGATCATCCAAAAAGGTGTGAAATTTAGCCATCTAATCCTATATATACCCAAAACTTTAAGCTGAACAAGCGGTGCATTCAGCTTCCAGACTGTACTGGATAGGCCGAGCTTTCGCTTTACTACGCAGGTAGTACATCCCAGTTTTGAGACCCGATTTCCATGCGTACATATGCATTGACGACAATTTGGAAAGTGTAGGATTTTCGATAAACAGGTTCATACTCTGCGACTGATCGATGTATCTACCTCGATCGCGCGCCATATCGATAATATTCTTCTGACTGATTTCCCATACAGTCTTGTACAGCGCCTTGATGTCATCGGGTATATCAGTGATAGTTTGAATAGAACCACCGGCTTTTACCATGAGATCTTTCATATCCTTTGACCACAAGTTTACTTTCTTGAGATCTTCGATGAGATGCTTGTTTACGACAACGAATTCACCCGCGAGTGTCCTGCGAAGGTAGATGTTCGTAGTCCATGGTTCGAAGCATTCGTTATTACCAAGGATCTGAGCGGTACTCGCAGTAGGCATAGGGGCTACGAGGAGAGAATTGTACACACCATTTTTCACCCGTTCACGCATGAGATCCCAGTCATACATACCCGAATGGGGTCGTGTCTTATCGTTCGTGTCCCACATATCAAACTGTAGAATACCCTCGGAAATAGGACTTCCCTTGAATGTTTCATAAGACCCGTGCTTCACAGCAAGTTCCCAACTCGCCTCCAGTGATGCGTGATAAATAGTCTCGAAAATGTTGGCATTGATCACTTTCGCTTCTTCACTTTCGAATGGAATGCGTAACATGGAAAATACATCTGCCAGTCCCTGAACACCCAAACCAATGGGTCGATGACGCATATTAGACGTTCTAGCTGTATTGACAGGGTAATACGTGCGGTCAATAACCCGGTTCAAATTTCTCGTTACGATTTTAGTTACCCTGTGAAGCTCTTCGTAATCATATCTACCCTCTTTCACGTACTTGGGAAGTGCGATGGAGGCAAGGTTGCATACGGCCGTTTCATCTGGATTCGTGTGTTCGATAATTTCGGTACACAAATTGGACGACTTGATCGTTCCTAGATTTTTCTGATTAGATTTAGAGTTACATGCATCTTTATACAGCATATAGGGTGTTCCGGTCTCACTCTGAGATTTGATTATGGACTTCCATACATCTAGAGCCGGGATAGTCTTTACCGCCAATCCTTCACGTTCATACTTCAGGTACAATTCCTCGAACTCGTCTCCGTAAACATCGGATAGACCACGGGCCGTATCCGGGCAGAATAGAGACCACTGAGCATTCTGTTCAACGCGTTTCATGAAAAGATCTGGGATCCACATACCAGAGAATAGGTCACGGCAACGAGATTCTTCATCACCCTGATTGAGACGCAATTCGAGAAACTCCATGATATCAGCGTGCCATGGTTCAATGTATATAGCGATCGAGCCCTTTCTTCTACCCGCCTGGTTGACATAGCGAGCAGTCGCGTTAAAAACCCTTAGCATGGGGATGATGCCATCCGACTGACCGTTTGTACCCCGGATCTTAGATTTATTCGCACGAACATCATGAATGTGTAGACCAATGCCACCAGCCCACTTGGAAATCTGTGCACACTCTGTGAGTGTACCATAGATACCGTCGATGGAATCACCCTTATTAGCAATCAGGAAACAGGATGACATTTGAGGCCGTGGTGTTCCAGAGTTAAACAGCGTAGGCGTTGCATGGATGAAATTTCCTTTAGACATGTGTTCGTATGTCTCCAGTACACTTTCTTCATCAGTTCCGTGAATTCCTATCGCGACCCGCATGAACATGTACTGCGGCGTTTCCATCAACTTTCCGTCTTGTCTCTGTAAATATGATTTTTCCAGGGTTTTCAGACCAAAATATCCAAAGTCGAAATCTCGCTTCGGGTTGATTTTATCCTTCACTCGACTGGCAACGTCAACAACTTCGTCTGTGATAATACCAGCTTTGTTTAATTTTTTCATCGCGATATGGAAATTGTTGGGGGCGATCTTCTGAATGTTACTCGCGATAATACGGGTCGCGAGCACTTCGTAATCAGTATCCTTAGTGATCATACCGATACAAATTTCAGCGGAGAGAGTGTCTATTTCTTGGGTAGTTATACCCTCGTGCATAGAAGAGAATACCTGCTGAGCAATCATAGATGCATCAACACCACTAGATAGTTCATGTGGGTCGTTCATAAGTTTTGTGATCCTGTTGGTGACCTTATCGAATTTTACGTCTTCAACATGACCGGAACGTTTAATAACTTTCATACTAAGAATAATACTGTCCTACTTTTTAATTACATTTGAAGTCTTCACTTCGAACCGGCACGGGGCCCACCGTCTCAGCGTATCGATTGGGCTGAAGAAAACTTGTATTCACAAAAAAAGGACCATTCTCACCCGCCTTGGAGATGGGTGGGTAGGAACCTATAAAACAACCCGGGGCAGTACATTCGGGTTTTTTGTATTCACACGCCTGGGTGGCATAGGCTTCGTCGAAGTCAGCTGCGGCTATCATTTATACTTTACACATACTTTTTTTCCTGGATTATATTAAATGTGTGACACTCTTCATTTAAATTCCATGAAGCAGACGGCGACCCCACTCAACACGTTATTTTTTTCGGAATTCAATCGTAACTTACTCCAGAAAGCTATCCGTCAGACCTTCAAGAATAAGACAGGTGTTTCTATAGATTACCAAAACCCAGACGATCTGTACGCGATCATGCGCAACGTTTTCATAAACAATGCGAGTAATCATACAACCAATGTCAATGAACAGGTAAAGTTTATGAACAGTATAGTCATCAAGACAGCTCTTTCACAGGTTCAGTCTGGAGTTGCACAATACTTGGGTTATATCCGCGATATAGATACGCTTGCTGTGCCACCTATCGCCCCAGCAAACACGAGTACATTCGGTCTTAAAATTGATAAAAGTGATAAGATAGGTGTATAAAGGTGAGAATTGTATATGTCATAAGATGGCGTCATTGAATTATTATAAAAGTGAGACAGAGAAGATTTGTAAATCTAAGGGGTGGGACCGCGCTGAAATCAATACGGTATGGCTCTTACTCACGGAAGAGTTTGGTGAACTCGCGTCTGCTATACGACAATCCAAGAAGATGTTCAAAAAAACCAATATCAAAAAGGAAAGGGGTATTGATATTATGATGGAGATGGGGGATGTCTTCAGTTATTTATTCCAGCTGGCGCATATGCTAGATATTGACCTAGATAAGATGTGGATGGAACATGGCAAGAAGATGACACACAAAAAATATATCTCATGATACTATAAATGAGCAAGTATATGCTTAGCGATGAGGATAGTATTGATAAAATAAATCCATATGTTCAGCATACATTTTCATTACCAGGGGCGATAGGTAAACCTCACCCATTCGAAGAATACAAAGAGCCGGTTGAACCTGAACCTAAGCTATTGAATGATAATACGCATATATGTGAAACGGGTATAACTTCCGGTGACAAGGTGATTGACACGTGTCGCCCGTCTAAAGTTGAGTGCCGATTATCTAGACCTCTCATTCCAGGAAGAAATATAGATATGGGTGTGGATGAGAAGAAACTACTGAGTTTTGAAACGGTGTCTAACGTTGTACAGGATGTGAAGAAGGTTGTGAAAAATATGAAAACATTGGATATATTCACAATCGTATTGATAGTTCTTATAATTCTAGCTCTATCTTCTGTAAGACGCTGAATAAACTATCGAGGCGTCGTTCACTGCGACAATTTTGAATAACTTCCGGAAACGTTTTGAGACAAAACTCACGGATATACGCTTTCTGCCATGCGCATGTGATGTTAATATACGGGGGTATAAATGTTGGATCTATAATTCGTAATGTGTTCATTATACGTATAAGTGAATGTACATTGTAGTTCGAGCATAACACGTTATCCAATTCGATCAGTGCCAATTGCCTCCTGGTTGTGATCGTCTTCTCTATCATCGTGTTTAAAAAGTCGTCGTAACGATGGTCGCCGTCCTTGTACTGAATATCTGTCCATTCACCGATCGAATCCGTCTCAAAGTACCCGGGTATTAGTACATACCCCTTCCCTTCGATATATCTCGAATATTTAACTTCCACACACTTTATACCCCGTTTATTTGTAAAAACTGAAGCACTTTTGACGAATGAAGGCATTGTGTAAAAAACTATTTGTTTCTCTAAATGGTTTAATCGTGTTTTCGACCTAAGTCATTCTTTAATACTTCAGAAAGTAAATGTTTTCATCAATCGCAAATAATACGTTTTCTTACATCCTCACACAAGATGAGTTTAGAAATGCGTTACCGGAACGTATAAGACCTTCACGGATCAAACTCACGACGATTACCATGATCTCCTCATTCTCAAAACCAGTCGACGTTGGTGATATTCGCGCGGTGTTCGAAGAAATCAAAGATATCAAACTTCACAGGGAAAACGTAAACAATACCCCTATCATTTGGAGTGTCAAACCGACGACGTTCTACAACCAGATTACATTGACATATGATGATGGCCATAGTACAAAATCCATCAAGATTTTCCCAAACGGGAGTATTCAGGTTGCGGGGTGTGAAGATATCTTCAACTGTAGGTATATCATTTCAGGTCTCGTCTATATTCTACAGTCGTTCGATAAGGATATCATACCTCCAGCCGAAACGTTCCGTGTTGTCATGATAAATTCAAACTTCAGCTTGAACTATAACATCAATCTCATGAAAATGACGCAACACTTTGAAAACTACTCAGACGTTTTTAAGGTTTCATTTGAACCCGATCGATATTCAGCCGTTAAAATAAAATTCAAACCAGCTGAAGACATGAAAGAAATCACGACGAGTATTTTTGGAACTGGTAAAATCATCATCACAGGGGCAGAAACCTTGAAAGAAATCGCGTTCGCGTACAACATTATCAATCAGCATATCAATGAATGCCCGGGTATCAGGGTGTCCGAAGCACAGGTACAAGACAAATTTGATGAATACTTTGGGTATAAAATAGACCAGGTGATTGAGAGGGTTCGGAAACTTGGGTTCAAGAGTTGGACAAACACTATCACGAACCGACAAATTAATTTCTAGTTGTAATATAAATGTCTCAGCGACTTGGTATGGCCGATGGCAGGTGTCATACGATCAACAATTCGACAATGCTCTACGATAATTACTTGAAGGCTAAGCATGGGATCGCCCCCGAAGATAATTATTCTTTCCGTAAACTACTCCAACAGAAGGGACCTGAACTCCATGAAACCCCTAAACCCTTAAACGATGGAAGCCCTTGTGGATTGTGCGACTCTACAATGGACCTGTCTGAAATCAACTGAGTAAAAAACGGAAAAATAAAGTCATAATAACTGTTATGGGCATTTCATCAGAATGCACGACGTGTGCAATATGTCTCAATCCAGTGAGAGAAACAAGACAAAACCCAGCACTTCGGTGTGGTCATGTATTTCACTCTCACTGTATAGAGGATTGGAAATCTAGAGGTAAGCAGACATGTCCAGTATGTAGAAAGATTTTCGATGGAAGTAACTTCAGGGTTACAGTGACCATACAGAATTTGATACACGACTCGAATGTCATCACACGGGTAGATGATGCATACATATTTGATACATTAGACGCATTTTTTGACGTTGACCACGTAGATGAACTGGAAAGCTTACTTTCGGATTTTGGGGTGAGTGTGTCCAACCTTAATCCCATTATTTTTGACACAGAATGAGCTACAATACTTATTATAGTTCAACCCGTTGTATTTCCTAGATATCTTTCTTGGATCGGTAATGAGTTTACCCGATGCTCCTACCACAAGAGGACCTGTAGCCCACCCACGTTTGTGACTGAAAAAATCAGCTTTAAATGTAATCACTTTACCCGGTTTCAGCACGGGTGCTGACCTCTTGACACGTAACGTGGGTACTTTGAAAAATGTAGCGATACTCTCATGCGTGTCACCTTTTTTCACTTTATATTCAGTCTTACTATGCTGCTTATAAAAATGAAAATCTCCCTGACATAGATAATTACTCTTCTTACACGTAGCTACGAAAAGCATTACTTTGTAATACGAAGGTTTGCATTTCGTACCAGCTTTAACCATGTATACCTTTTTAGGGTTGTCGGATACCACTAATTTTGGTATTTTCCCACAATTAACATATTTACCAGAACTCGATAATCTCGCGCGTTCTCCAGGCTGACTTTTCCACCCACGATATCTCTGATAGTCATTCATAGCATATGCGTAACAGTTATTGTTATTTTTACCTACCTTCCCACCCCACTTTCTAGTCGTGAATGTATGTTCAGACCCATTCGTTGGGGGTGTCTTACTCATTATATATATAGCAGAAAAAAATCTATATACATAGTAAATGATTAAGGATATTGTCAAAGCCAAGACGAACAAAGATGCTCTCACTGAAATACTAATGATCATTCTCTCGATTCTCGTGAGTACGTTCGTACTCCGGTTCACATGGAATAATTCGTTGAGTAAGCATATTTCGGTTCTGAAACCCCTGAACACATTCCTAGACGCACTTCTTCTTTCTATTTCTGTTCAGGTTGTCCGTGGTATTTAAACCTCTTTGAACCCTACGACCTTCTCACCAGATGTATGGATCATCGTAGGAAACCCTTCGATGCCATCACATTCCCCGTTATCACAATCGACGAACGTAAAGGGTTTATCCTTACTCTTCATGTAATCGAGCTGTTTACGAGTCCATCCACAACCCATGGACCCGTAGATAGTCCACTCCCCTGAGTCAGACTTCCCTGGCATGGTGTCTACAGATACCTTTAGCGCGTTTTTATTTTCCATTGTCATGAAAATTCGCGTGTTTATGATCAGTAGTGTGATGAGTGCGAGCATGTTTATATTACAGGATGAGATTTTAATCTATGTGAATTGTAAGAATGAACAGTACAAAATCGGCTGTCCAGCGCACGATGATCAATTCACCCTGTTCGACCAAGATGAACAAATTTAAGAATGTTCGTGTGATTGGTAAGGGTGAACATGGGACAGTGTATCATGCATGTCTAAACGACGCATGTAAGAAGAAATTCGCCGTCAAGGTGTCAAAAGAGAACTTGACGGCAGAACATAATCTCACTAAAAAATTCATAAACATGGCTGGTAAAAATACAGCCGCTGATGTATACGCCCTCGAGAAATGTAAGAACGATACTCGCTTGTACTCTGAGTTTTTAGAAGGACAGCCATTCGGGAAACTGCTACCTAAATTAAATAAAGACCCTAAGAAAATCAGGTCAATCGTCATACAGGTTTTAAAAATACTTAACACGTTATATGAAAAAAATTCAACTTTCAGACACAACGACCTTCACCTTGATAACATTTTTATAACAGCCGGTGGCAAGGTTCGTATTATTGATTTTGGTTTAGGTTTTAGCAGTTCCATAAAAAATCCAGAAGTCAATAATAGCGGTGGTTACCTTGTACCATACGGTATATACAGGGGTAATCCTAAAATGTACGATGTACATTTCTTTTTAAACAGTCTGTTTAATCATAGAAAACACTTGGACGATAGCACACGGAAATTTATAGAAGATGTCATCCCATCTAAATATTTGGGGGTAAACGGTCTCCATATTTATGCTGCTCGTTTAAAACCACTCAAGGCTGGGAGTACTTTACTGAATATACCGACATATACTAGATTGTTTAACCATCCCTACGTCAAGGGATCTGCACTTTCGGGTATACTCAAAACGATACCGAAGGCGGTTTCGAAAAATAAGCCGACCATCACCAAGAAAAATAAAACACCTTCTTCGGAAAGTATGTCTGCGAAAATACGGAAAGCTACGGAAGCATACGCAAAGTCTAAACAGACTACTCAAAAAAAACGACCGGGTATAGTCGCCAAAAAAGCAACACCACCCAAGGCCACGGTCAAAGCTAAAACTCCTGAGAGTGATAACGAAACACTCGCGAACATGAAAAAACGTCTTACGAAAACACGCGCCAGACCCTCGACAATGGGTAAAGTACCACCTTCATTCGTGAAATCCTTCATGAAAAATATGGCTCGACCTAAGACAAACTTACGTAATAGAAACATTTAAAGACACCGTTCATTTTTAAGTAATGGAATGTTGTCAAGTATGTTGTGAAAAGATTAACAATTCAAATCACAAAAAGGTCGAGTGCCCTTTTTGTGATTTAAAGTCCTGTCGTTCATGTAGCCAGAAATACCTGTTATCGACTATGGAAGACCCCCACTGCATGGGATGCAAACATGAACATAATAGAGAACTCGTAGATACATATTGTTCAGCTGTATTCAGGAATGTGCATTATAGAAAACATCGTGAAAACGTTTTATTCGAACGTGAAAAGGCCCGTTTACCGGAAACGCAACCATATGTAATCCGGGAATTGAAAAAACGCAGCCTACGATCGTCTTATGTGTACATGTATTTTATACTCGGGCATATAGACTATGAACCCGACCTATCAGAATACGTGAAATCGGCTTTAAAGGAGGAAATAAAGATTGCTATTATGAATATATACGAAGAACTTCATGGCATGGCTGATGTAAACCCGGTCGTACACAACGAACATGTATATACACAAACGTGTTTCAATGATGAATGTAACGGTTTTTTAGATGAAAATTTCGTATGCGGGATCTGCACCACGTCTTTTTGTAGTAAGTGTCATGAAAAAATGACACCTACACATAAGTGTAATAAAGATACTGTAAAAACCGTCAAGCTCATAAAAAAAGACACGCGACCGTGTCCGAAGTGTGGTGTATTGATTCATAAAATTGAAGGCTGTGCACAGATATGGTGTACACAGTGTCAAACGGCATTCGACTGGAAGACGGGACGGATCGAAACTGGCCGAATACATAATCCTCATTATTTCGAATTCAAGAAACGTAGTCGTGAACACGGCGACATTCCGTGTGGAGGTCGACCATCGCATCGCGAATTGGTAGAAATGAATGCACCAGACATGATACTGTTGATTTCGTTGGAAATGCTTCGACTGGATTATGATAATACGTATAGATTTGGTTTCCTATATGAAGATAATAGATATCTGCGGATGAAGTTCCTTCTAAACGAGATGTCTGAAACTGAGTTGAAACGTGAATTACAGTTCAGGGATAAATATAATTCTAAAACGCGTGATGTAAGAGATATCTACACTATGTATACCGATACAGCGGGGGACTTACTGAGACAGTATGTATTAGATGTATCAGTTGAAAACGCTATAATAGACGAACTGATAGAATTGACCATGTATACGAATACAGTCATAGAACGGATACGTGCGAGATATAGATCACGAACACCCCCTAATATAATCTTATGAATATATATATGGTTATATTTATACTAATTTCATTTGTACTTTTATGCATTTTTCTTCGACCTAAATATCAGGAACCTTTTGTATTACGAAACGTGTTTACGGATAAGACGTGTGATCATATTATCGAACTCGCATCTAATAACCTGAAACCATCAACAATAGCGTTAGGTAAAACGGTTGATGTTACGAAACGTAAGAGTGAGACGGCATGGTTAGACCCAAATAAATCTGAAGTGGTTGGAAAGATGATGGAAAAATGCGTCTCGTTTACCGATAGACAGTTTGACAATGCAGAGTATTTACAGGTACTCAAGTACAAACCGGGTGGATTTTATGAACCACATCAGGATGCATTCAAAGAGGGTAAAAACCCGCGTGTATACACGTGTATAATAGCCCTCAACGACGATTACGAAGGTGGTGAGACATCTTTTCCGGTTTTAGGTAAGGAATATAAATTGAATAAAGGTGACGTACTACTCTTCAACACACTCGATGATTGGGGGTTTATGACAAGTAAAGCAATCCATGGCGGAAAACCTGTGATATCAGGTGAAAAGTGGATATGTAATCTATGGATACATCGATATCCATATGAACTCTCATAATTAGAGTTTGATCAGTTCAGTTGCATTTTTCAATTTCATGAAAATAACATCATCACACTCACCACCTTTCATGGACATTGTTACTTCTCCACATACCGTTCCAGATTTCTTATACCTATCGCATGCAATTTCAGTCCTCTTCGCGATATCCATATTCTGACTATAGCCTATAAACGTGCGGTCGACATCACCCTCCTTTTTGTTAGTGGCTTCAACCGTGACTTTCCAACAGTAACTACCAAAGTCCCATCTATTAGGTGTGTCGATAGGTGGAGGTGAGTCAGCCACATATGCATTTTTCCGCATTCTGCGACGTCTAGCTGCAATTGCGAGTATAGGGCTATACAGGCAACTCAACATTTATATACACACCGGTAGAACTTTTATGTATGTTTATATAAATGAATATCCAGGGTAAGGTGCCCTTCATGTCAAGTGTATTTGGACATCTTATATTTCAGATGTTTGTCATGTTCAGGGCACTTGAAGCGACAATTAACAACGCCTCTTTAAATGAATTCGCGACGAATAATAATCTGTTTCTCACACTCGGTAACCTAGGACTCTTCATGGCACTGATTTTTATAAGGATGGGGTTACCTTACAAGGTTGCCTTGTTTACCCTCGTGTCATTCACTACGGGCATGCTCATGCATAAGATTACGGATATGAAAGAGGCTTTACTCGAAACGATCGCCATTTTTGTGGCCATGTTGTTTGCTGGTATCGCCACAGTTAAGCTTGGGTACGATTTATCAACACTCGGCATTGTTCTCATATTTTCATTGATTGCACTCATTTTTGCACGACTTCTTTCCCCCGCTAAGAAAACGTATACGAAGATAGCCACTCTTATTTTCGCGTTATTCATAGTCTACGACACGAACAAGATATTACAGAGAAATTACAATGGGGATTTTGTAAATGCGTCTCTAGATTACTTTACAGATATTATCAATCTACTTTCAATCACCTCAGAAGATGCTTAAGTCGGTCGATGTCGTTGTTAATTTTAAGATGAACATCTTTTTTCTATCCCTGATCCCAAGAGAAATTGCGGAACTCTCTTGCGATCAACATGTGATCAAGATCCAACTCGAAATATGCCAAATGTTATACACGGCATGGTTTTATGCCGACCAAGAAGAGTATGTACGAGAAAACGCCCCATACACTAAGAATGGATCACAGCGTGGATACAAAGCTGCGCATAAGAAACACCCTATGACGATGTGGATTTCTTCAAGTCTTCAAAACTACATGTATGCATGTGAGATCGGTATTGAACTCGCGAAAGAATATACAAAACGGTTCGGTAAAGTACACACGTGCGAACATCACCTCAATTGGCTACACGACAACGCCCCTTCTCATTTTGATCAACATGTGAGTGAAACGGCGTATTATTCAATTCAAGGTATTCCTGAATGCATGCCTGAGAGTTATAGGACGCCTGACGTGACCGAGGCGTATCGTAAATATTACGTGGCGGAAAAAAGTGCATTCGCGCGGTATAAGACAAAAGTACCTGATTTCATATCTGCGTAGTATACGATGTATGTCGTATAATACAAAGATAATGCCCCCGACAGGATTCGAACCTGCGACCACTAGCTTACAAAGCTAGCGCTCTACCAACTGAGCTACAGGGGCGGATCCTTCCTACCTGATTCGAACAGGTGACAAATGGAACTACAGTCCACTGCTCTACCAACTGAGCTAAGGAAGGGAAGCTCCCACCAAGACTTGAACTTGGGGTGGTGGATTCAAAGTCCACAGTGTTGACCAACTACACCATAGGAGCGGTTGCTAAGAGTGGGGTTCGAACCCACGCGTGCAAAGCACAGGCGATCTTAAGTCGCACCCCTTAGACCAACTCGGGCATCTTAGCTTAACTGTCTAGTGTATTTACTATGTTGTAATTCTTTAATATACTAATCCATCTTCGCATCGGGGTTGATCATCTTCTGAATTTCGAATAGTTTAACAGACATGAAAAATTTAGCTTTCGCATGAAATTCACTTTTTGGTTCCGTAAAAAACAGAACGGCTGCAGCCATAAACATACTCAGGATGAGTAGTATCAGTAGTTTACCTATCATTTATATATTATTAGAAAAAAATTACACCTCGATCTCACCCCGATCAATCAACTTCTTACGGTTGATCATGTGAAGACCCTCTACTTCTGCCTTATTCTGAGCACTGTAAGGTACGGCATACCCTTCGTCGCATAGCCACTTGTTTACATTCGTCCATACACCATCCTCAGAGACCCAAACTTCTCCGAGGACGCGACCAAACTTACCTCGCGAGTCCGCCTCTGGGCATCTGAGCTCAATTTCAATATCATCCTTCTCAGACGCGACAGCCTTCAAACACCACTCCTTCAACTTCTTCTTCGATAGGAGACCAAACTTCTTCTCCTCCTTATCCGATGTACGCGACTCGGGGGTGTCAATACCTAAGAGGCGAACACGTTGCATTGTACTTACGTCGAAACCGAGATCAATGTTCACATCGATCGTATCACCGTCTACGACTTTAGCCAGTGAAGATATACGGTAAATGAAAGTGCAGGGTTCGACGTTGTAGGTAGACATCTTATACAAATGTATGTACACATTTCTTTATATCCGGATATCAAATTTAGGCTTTGTGCGACCATTATATGCATTTACAACTCCGGATGAGAGCATCTTATCATTTACGGACAACGTATCCCCTCTACGTCTATACACTGTAACAAGAGTTCGTCCGTATTTATCATTTTTGTCACATTTTATCCAGACCAGACCATTTACCTTGTTCTTGCACAGAAATGGGTTCCACTTTTCAAAAGGCGCCCGGTCATCGAACCCGCATTCTTGTTTGAACAAATCGCGTGCGAGTTTTGCTACATATACGTGGTCATTTCGACGTGACATAGATAATATAGGTTTCATCTCCGGTGAATCGTATCCGAGTGTTCGAAAAGTGAATTTAAGCACGCGCCCGTGCTTAATGATAGCAGCTCTAAAAGTGTCTCCGTCGTAAACGCTAGTAATTTTGGCGTAGCCTTCATACCCATTCAAACTAAAAACAGGTATCGAATCATCCACCCCCGATAATACACGTTTTGTAAAACATGATAACATCTTCATATAAAGAGAATAATATCTTTAAACAGTATACGAAGATGTTATGTATTTGTCATACACCACAAGATTATTACAAACAACGATTAGCTAAGACGCGTGAAAATGTACTCAATCACATTTACAAAAATACACCCACGGTATCACCAACAAAAATACCGGATAATACAAGACTTCGTCTACGTTTTAAAGAAGCAGTACAAGAAGCTCATGAAATATGTAATGAGGATAAAACGTCTAATGCATGTTATCTCGCATGGGATGAGGTGGATGAGTTAGAAGATTCTATGCTACGTCTATACCCTGATATAAAGTGATTTCTGGTGGTTCTTCCTCGTACGTATAGTACATAATCGATACTCCGTACAGTTTCATAAGGTCTTTATTGACGTTTTCATTAATCTGTCGTTTCCAGTTTTTCACAGTCGTGTGAAAATACTCAAGACCCTCATCAGAGAACGCACATATACGCATGAAAGGTGTAGAACGAAGAGTTCTCATATACATGTTAATAGATGCAGGTAAAGGTAGTGCAAAATCGTATGTAGATTTTAGGATGTCGATGACATAATACCCATGTGAATCGCATATGATATTAACTTGCATTTCTGGAAATCCTTTTATATACGCCTCAAAATCTGCGTTACTAGGAAGTGTAGTGAATATGGGTGTACTCTGACAAGTGACATCTTCATTGTACCCTATTCCGGGATGTGTATGATATGAAATTTCAGAGTACCATACTTTCGTAATGTCATCAATGTCGACACGATTCCGTTTTTCAGAAGTCACTTTACTTGGTTTACTGAATAAACCCTCACCCATGTATTTCACGTTTCCGGCATATTCCCATTGTTTAACTGAAGATAATTTACTAACTTCTTTTAAATCCTGGACAACTCGCCGAGATAATTTCACACGCGTCTTTTTTATAGTCATAGATGGCGTCACGACCTTAACCTTCATATACTACCTTTGATATATTATACAACTATTTTTAAGCATTAGCGTTTTTTCTTCGTTTTTTTCTTTGTCGTCGCACCCATTGTCATTGTGAGTTTAGGGGGTGTTTTTGTATTCTTCTTGGTGACACGTTTACCGGTTACAGTGGAAAACAATGTAGGGTTGTTTAAGAATCTAGAGCGACCAGCTATATTCACATTTTGACCACCGAATGTTCGCATATTCACGGTTTCGTTTAACAGTCCTGGAATCGCTTGTGCGAAGTCTAAATGAAACGTTGTACATACGCCACGTGAATTATTTGCTTGTAAGTTGGGGCCGGTATAATATTTTGCGGTCGTGTTATTGAATACACCCCCGAACATCTTTTTCATGTTTGGTAACACGCGGTTTCGGAATATACTCCCAAACCCGTTTCTATTCATCGCATTACGTCCATGTGGGTCAAACACCCATATACGCGGCTCCGGATTACCAGTATCCATTAGGACATTAATCGCATGTCCCAAATTTGGGTTATCACGTTTAGTGATGCTTACTAAAAAATAATGTATACTTCCAGTTGATGCATCGAGTCTGGAAACCGACGACCCGTTATTCCTGAATTCTATTTTAGGCTTCATGTTTAATAACTGTTCAGATGTATTCACGACAATACCTCGATTTAAACTATCACTATATTCGAGAAACCTTACATTTATCCTCCTTTCCTTGTAACGCACGTTGTTTAGACGCGATCTCAATTCGTCGATATATCTGATATACCCTGGCCTTGTGCATGACATACCCAAATTTTGTGGTAATTGGGGTATTGATCTTACAACCTTGGAAGTTTTTACAACTTTCATGGGTCCTGGGCTAAAGTTGATATTCGTCGACCTATTGGGTTTGTTGCGTTTTCGCGTCCCCTGTGACATCTTATTGTAAATATAGAAATTATCTCGTTTTGGTAATTTTCAATTGAGTAGAACGCCCCTTCACATTCTTAGGGTCGATCTTGTTTCCATTTCGTTTAGGATTGAATGACTTTTTGTGTTCAGCCCAATATTCTGGGGCACCTACTTTAAAATTTTTATGCATTTTTGCTTTATACCAAAAAACACAGTCCTCGATTCTATTCGACTTACTCGTGTTATCCAAAACCAAACATTCATAATTTTCGGTACACGAATCCATCACTTTGTTAAACATATCAAACGTGGGGAAGATCCCAAAAAACGATTTGTACAATTTTTCACGATTTTGGATGATGTTTTCCCTGAGAATAAAAACATAATCAACGTTTGCGCGAAGTGCTGGTGGAAGGTCCATACAATACTGCATTGTCAACATGAAGAAGATTTTCCAGTGACGACCGTTCATGAAACATTGACGGATGCACGTATCGCGCATGAATTTGTTATCATACATACAATCATCCAAAAGTAAAAACGCACCACAATTTGTTTTACCGGCACCCACGAGCCTTCTCTGACGATCCATGACACGTTCTATAGCTTCCCTGTCGTAATCACCGTATATGAACAGGTCTGGAATATACTGCTGATAATAATGATTACCTTCCTCAGTCGCTGACAGTACGATCCCTGCTGGTAAATGTTTTTTATGCCACAGGATGTCTGTCACGAGTGTGGACTTACCTGTATTACGTTTACCGATAAACACGAGAACTTTGTCATCAGCCATTGTCGCGGGATTAAATTTTCTTAACCGCAAATCCATCTATAATACCGCCCCGTTTTATTTCATAAAATTTTACTCACGTGTAATAAGAATGGCAGGTCGCGTGCAACTTGCTGTCACGGGTATCCAGGATCAGTGGCTTACTGGAGAACCACAGTTCTCGTATTTTGTGACGCTGTTCAAGAGACATACACGCTTCTCTACGGAATCGGTGGAAATGCCATTCACTGGCGATAATTCGTTTGGGAGTTCTGTAGAATGTCGTATACCTACTAACATCGGTGATCTCATACGGGGAATGATTCTAAAAGTTAAACTTGGGAACCTCACCCCCCATCAAACAGGAAGTGTCCCATCTTATAGGTATTATTACAATATACCAGTAGGTAAGAGTATCATAAAGTATGCTGACCTGGTGATAGGTGGACAAATTATAGAGAGACTTACTGGAGACTATATTTACATGTACGATCAGTTACATAGCAACAAGGATGACGCAGATTCGGGTGGGTCACTTTATTTTATGAATGGTCATAATGAGACGTTGACAGTCTCCGATAGTTATAATACATTCTATGTCAACCTTCCATTCTATTTCCATAGGAACCCGAGTTTAGCAGTTCCTGTATGCGCACTCACGAAACAGCAGGTAGAAGTCCGTGTAACATTCAGAGACATAGATGATGACGTATCATTTAAATACACGATACCATCAAATGGACAGGTGACTAGAGAAAAAACCACTGAAGGTTCTATCAAGAGTGCCTCGCTCATAACCGATTTCTACTTCATAACCGAAGATGAAAAAAACTTTTTACTCACACGCCCGATGGAATACGTAATTACACAGTTACAAAAATCGACCATACAATTCAAACAAGGGGAACTCAAAAAATCCGTGCTACTGAAATTCACAAATCCAGTGAAAGAACTCATGTTTCTCGCGAAGGAAGAGACTGGAAACAATTTCAATGCAGAAGACCGTTTACTCAACACCTCATCAGCAGATCAGTCATTTTCAAGTATTTTGAAAGGAATTGCCACAAGTTCATCTACCAACACGAAACGATCAGATCACAGAACGATTAAGAATATAGACTTTCAATGTAATGGTGCGACCGTGTTCGATCACAGTGGTCAGTATCTCGCGTATCAACAGGCACTTCGGTATCATACCGGATGTCCGGATCCCGCATACGAATTCTACACATATTCGTTCGCACTTAACCCAGAGGTGTATTACCCCACGGGGCAGTTGAACATGAGTCGCATTATTCATAAAAAACTGGATATAGAACTTGACACCGTACCGACCGCTACATCGGGAACGACAGTAGCCAATAAAACGCGTAATATTAATGTAGATGTATACGCTCGTAGTTATAATGTATTACACATTGAAAGCGGTTTAGCTGGTTTAAAATTTTAACATCTAATAATAGAAATGGCGGGTCGGGTCCAGCTCGCCACAACGGGTACCCAGGATGTTTTTTTTACAGAAAATCCTGAGTATACGCATTTCATAAAACAATTCAGGAAACATTCAAATTTTGCGATGTACGATGTAAAACAGGTTGTGAGGGGTGAAATCGCATACGGAAGTACAATAAAATGTACGATACCAGCTGGATCGGGTGACTTATTGAAAGGTGTACGAGTGCACGTGGATCTACCAGCTTTAAATGCGTATCAGGGATACAATGAATCTATCGGACATACGATCATCGATCACGTAGATTTAATTATCGGTGGGCAGCTCATACAACGCATCCCACGTGATTGGTTACAGATATACACAGAGCATTATATAACACAAACAAAACAAGGTTCATTGTCGAAACTTATAGGCAAATATCCCAATGAAGACTCGGGAATTGCGGTCAGTGCAGGACCACCTATTATAAACGATTATTTAGGAAAGGCGACAACACCGACAAAGTATATAGTTGATATTCCGTTCTATTTTCACAAAAATCCGGAATTGGCCATACCCTTATGTGCACTTACAAGACAAGAATGTGAAATCGAAATTAAAATGGGTGAGAGTGTAGACTCCCTCCAATACGGTCATTTTGCTTTTACCGAAACGTACGATACTAGATCGGATTTTACGATTACAGTAGCAGCCGTTGATGGTTTCAATAAATATCATATTGACGACGTCGACAGACCTACACTCACACTGAAACGAGGAAGTACTTATACGTTCACTATAGCTAATAATACGAACACTAATCATCCATTCAAATTTTCTACTTATAAAGATGGTCGCAATAGCCAGGGAATACCACTGTCTGAATACACAACAGGAATTACATCTGTCATCAACAACGATGATGGGAATGATGTATATACCTTCGTTGTACCAGAGGATGATACTGACATACAGGGACGTAGCAGTCCAAGTGTATTATATTATTATTGTGGACAACATACCGGGATGGGAGGTCAGATCTACTTCGGTAACAGTAACCCATTAGATAAATCTACTCTTAAAATTGATGATGTATCCATATACACGGAACTTGTGCAATTGGACGAACCTGAACGAATTAAACTTCAGACGGTTAAACATGATTACATTATCACACAATTGCAACGGAACACGTTTCAAATTCCAGTGTCAACTACAGAAGGACGTGACGAAGAGAACTTCAGACTCAGTTTTACAAACCCTGTTAAGGAACTTTATTTCGTCGTAGGGAGAAAGAATACACCCACTAGATCGTTCCACCCATTTGATTACGATCACCCTGATCAAATATACCCACCCCCAGGGGAACCCGATGTACGGTATACGAATTATGAAAATCTTGTAAGCTTGGAAATGACACTTGATAACGAAGTCATCCTCGATAAAATCACGGGGAATGTCGTAAATATGCGTGCTGTGCAGAGTGGTATTCATCACTCGAGAACACAATTGTTCAGAAGGTTTTACTCATATAGCTTCGCACTCGAACCTGAACGCTGGTATCCGACCGGTCAGAAAAATTTCAGCCTGATCAAGGACCAGAATATAAGGATGGTTTTGAATAATAATATAGTTGACGAAAGAGAACTTAGAGTTTACGCACTCAGTAACAATATACTAAGAATACAGGATGGACTCGGACGACTTGTCTTCCCAAATGGCTCAATCGGCGATTGAAATTATTACACCTGTATTGGAAAGTGCGGTAGTGCTTTCAGGACATTACGCCAGGGCGTGTGGTCGCGACACAATCCTGGCAAAAGACATGGAATATTGTATGAAATATTGTGCCATGCACACAGTGGGTCAACAAATTGGGACATATTTTCCTGAAATTTACGACGAAGCGAGCTCGAGTGAAAGTGACATGGAGATTGATGAGGAAGTGGATGAAAGTTCATTTGAACCATATTCAGGGGATGATGAAACATTCTTGAAGATAAACGAAGCATATGACGCGTGGGATGGGTGGAATCCAACCAATCCGTCAGAAACAATGATAAAAAATGCAATTGATAGTAATGGAAACATGCTCTGATTTGGAAGGGTGGACAGATTCTGAATACAAAGAATTCGATTGTGATGATGAAAACATTTCCGAATCTGATGATGATGATGATGATCAGGAGGATGGTGTTATCAGGGGGTATAGCAGTGATAAGTATAAGAAAATCTTATTTATCGAAGAGTTGTTGCCAGAATAAAATCTCTATATATTATAAAAAAAATGTCCGCCGAAGTCGCTACCGATACACTCATCGCGATCTCCCGTGAGCTCGAAACACAATCCCTCAACTCCGTCGTTGCTGGGTTCTCCTTCGCTGCTGCCCTGTCATGGATGGATCTTGTCAGGTGGTCCATCCATCAGGTCGTCAAGGTCCAGAAGAACGGTGGTATGAACTACGCTCTCACAGCGCTTTTCACCACCCTCCTTTCCGTGATCGTATACATGGTGATTTCTCGCGTCTCGAAGCGTGTCAAGAAGCCCGTGGCTCCCACATACGCTATCACTCGCTAAATCTTCGCGGTCTGGTGAATATTAAGAAAAATACACCTGTCACGATTATCATAAATATATAGATAAACGCATTCCACCTATTCGGATCCTCAAACTCCGGTATGCGCATAGGTGCGGGAAGCGAAAAATCCTTTTTCACGTTCGGAATGGTTTTTAACTTGTCTGTCGTGCATGTAACATTCAGCTTTAGAATATGATTGGCATTCCTAAAATCATATGGAATAAGTCTGTTATTGCTACTGTAAAAGAATTGTATACGTAACTTTGTTATATTTTGTGAACCGGTATCGAAATTATGTTCGACGATATCGTCTTGTCCAGAATAATTAATGACATCACCACACATCAGTATACGACCAGTGTAAAAGGGTGTATCTGAATAAATTGTCTTATTTAATTCCTCTGCACCACTACTGATTTTTATGATAAGAGCGTCGGGTCCTTGTAAATTAATACTACCCGTAATCAAAAGACCGGAAACCCCTCCAGTAGCCGGTGTATTCGATTTCACATTATCCGGTGGTAACCCTAGAATATCGTGTGGGGTTGTATACCCACCCGTGGCAGATGTATACCCATTCGCACCGTCATAAAATTTAAACGAGAATTCATTACCTGCAGCGGCCGATGATAGAGACTCTATAGATATTTCATTCTTATCCTTGTTATACGTAAATGCTATAGGAGACGCTACATACGCACCACCTAGTGCGTTATTAACTTTCGTCTGTAATTCGGCCGCTAAAGTTCTTCCATTGTAATTGTCGGGTGTTAACGTAACAGGTACTACCGTTTCCGGTGAGCTGTGAACGACAAAATCAAACGTTTTGTTACGATCATTTATCAATAATTGACTCGCATGAATTCGGGCAGATGCGATAGAAATTTTATTAACATCGTAAATAGGGTTTTTAAGTTCTATCACGTAATCACCAGGATTCGCGTATATAGTAGGATCGCGTTCACCACTATCTATATCTAACGTGTATACGCTCATTAAAATATATGGATAATATTTTAATGGGTGTTGTTACTCGACTATTTATTTACATCATGTGCTGGGCGACTGGGTTGTTCTGGAGCTGCCTCTTCGCAACCCCTAAACTCTCACTCGTCGCGTAAGGATTGGAATTGCCCTTGTAAGCATTGAATTTGTAGTACTTGTTGTTATTATATTGCTGTGTCCAGCCACCACTCACAGGTCCATAACGACCATCTATCCGTGTCGTGTCTGCACGTACAACGGTAGGCATACCACCCTGGTTTAGGGCACCCGCGCGAACGTTCATACGACCCGCATTACCCATACGGTTCGCCTTACCACGACGATCATCGGGGCGGAACCCATATCGATTTAATTCTTCAACTGTGTGTGCGGTACCATAGGTACGCGCTTCACCTATCTGTACACCTGGAGACGCGAGGTATCCGTGGGAAAATGTAGAAACACCCGGTGCAATCTGGTTATTATACCTGTATTGTTCAACATTACCATCCTTCTTGTTTCGTGTAGGATCCTGTGCCATCTTCATACCAGCTACGACACTCTTAGCACCAGAAAACCCGAGACCGTCATCACGAGAACCCGTCTGCGACCTGTTTGTTAAACGTTTCCCGTTCACGTGTTCACCGCGAACAACGTGACCATCAAAACCCTGAGACCTACCACCGGCGACGGGTCTGCGTTCAGGTAAAAATGCGGTCTTTTCTGGTCGGTTGTGAGCGATATCACCCATTTTCCCACGGCGTCCACCGAATACGTCATGCGCTGGCCCACTTCGACCGGGTAAAGTTGTGAGACGGTGGGCACCTACATTCTCGGGGTTGATACGCACGAGCTGCTGAAAACCACCCGCAGCAGGGACTTCGGGACCGACGGCGATACCGGGACCTATGAGTTGTTTTTCAATCGGAGACATGTTATTCATACGACCATTATCGAACATACGGTTACGCATATCAAGTACTTCAGTACCAGATGTACGGGTTTGTGGTACGATGTCGCCGAAGTTTTCTCGTTCGATCTTCTGTGGTGGGAGATTGTCAAGACCAATCGGCCCCGGTGCGGCTATATCGGGCACTTCTTCCTGAATTAGAATAGGACGTTCTGAAGGTTTAGATTCAGTCTGGTACAGTTCTGGTTTTGGGTCGCTTAATTTTTTCCCCATGTAGGCTAATCCGGCAATAGCTATAATCGAAATAGGGTCTGCCATTCTTATTTGTTATAAATATTTTTATTGAGTGGGATATCTCTTCATAAACATATGATTTTGTGTATCCGCGCGCGTGCTTTCGGGTTCGTATGACATCGCACGAAGTGGAAGCTTACACTTCATATCTTGAAGAGGGAACAGGTTCTGTTCGTATGTTTTAGCTATGATTTTGTTAAACTGACTGGTGGATTGGGGTCGAAGTCGATCGCTTGTCTCGATATACTGAGCTGGCGAACCCTTGCCAGCCATGTAAGGAGATGTCCCGTACAACATCGTATTAGGACGACCCGAACTGTAATTAAGAGTGCTGGGCTGGGGATAAACGAATACCTCCTCAGTCGCGCATACAGGGGGTCGAGTGGGAGTTTCAACCAAATTCATACCGGGTTGGAGTTGGTACGCCATTTACTATTACATGAGAATATTTATCTATCTAAGCTGGACCATTTCCACCGCCAAACATACCACTCCTCATATCTCCACTGGAATTTAATCCACCGAACGCCTCTAATTGTACACCCCGCGCATTAGGGTCACATGAACGGCTATCACTCCTACAAATTGAACCATTCTTTTCACCATATAACCATTCCGCAAACGCGGTTTGGTCACCGGGAATAGATGTCACGGGACCTGAAACGAATTGGCGGGCGTAAGCGTTTCGCTGAAATTCTGGCACAGGGGACCTGGATTTCTGAGGACCGTATGGTATGGTACCGGATAACATCTGATTGACATCTTTTCGCACTGTGTTATAATCACACGCCGATGGACGATCCGGGCGACCGTCATAATCCGACATCAACACGTTCGCCATTGGATTATCGTATGTAGGTAATTGGCATGCAGCCTCATATCCTTCTTTCACAGCTAACGGCCGCGCCTTGCCTTCCTTTATCATGTTATTCATCTCCATAACGTATAATACACCTAGACACGTAGAACCCAAAATGAAAACACGTACGTCACGCCTGATAAGGTATAAAATACACGTCGCGTAAATAATGAAACGAGCTGTAGCATTCACTCGTTCCGCTGATGTATGAACTTTGGTTGGCCAGAATTCAATTACCTTATCAGCTCTGACAATTTGTTTTGGATCATCGAATAGCGATACCATTTATATTATATAGGTTTATTTTTTCATCATGCCACCGAGAAGCCCTTGCATGGATTTCATGAGCTGAGCCTCGTCAATATTCATTTCACCGTCTTCACCCTGCATCTTATCAGCACACTGCTTGGCTACTGTCTCAATCATACTGAGCGTCTCTGGTGGGATGGCGGTGATAGTCGTTCCGAGCATGTAAAGCGTTTGGATGTATTGCCAGATTGCACCACGTGTACCTTCGGATGCCTTTGGCCAGCACTGCGCCAGGTTGATATCCTTCAAGAAATCAATCTTATCAGCCTGTTCGAGAAAGAACGTTTCATCCCTGGCGTTAATCTTCTCTACATGGGGTGAGATGTTCGCCATAAATCCCTCTACGATCATTCTTCCGTTCGCACCACGCATGAGTTCGAATGCGGCCATGTATTTTTTTAATCCCTTTTCTTCTGGAAAGGCCGAATGCAATTCCGTAAGAAATTGTCCCATCATGTCGTTGAAGGCAGTAACGGAAGTCATTATATACAATACATGAGATAAATCTTTAAGTTAGTCAGAATGGTTCGGTTGAGATAGTTTCACGTTTACCGAGACCATTTGATATGATAAAATATACTAATATACCCACCAATGCAGCAGGTTTTGCGTAAGCACTCGTCGAAAGCGTTCCCTCATCATTAAGACGAGCTTTGCCGTGTATGTATAGTGCGGTTAATCCAGAGGCTATTAATGCGGCCGACGCAGGATCTCTAAGGTACTCGTCCATATTTAATAACCAAGTTTTTTAGTTCGCGTTTCAGCGGCATCTGAAAATAAGTCCTCACCTTCATCCATATCCTGGGGAGGGGGGTTCGCTGGTTTCGAAGTAATAGTCCTGAATTCGTTTTGAAAGGGTGTAGAGGGTTCTTCACTCTCCATGAGTTCACCCTGGGGTTCGACTGTCTCGTCCATGGGAGGAGGCATTTCCTCATTCTCCATTTGAGGAGGCATGCCTCCTTCTTCCATAGGCATTTGTGGTTGAGTTTCGGGGTCGGGTTGGTCGTATTCATCGAGTTCATCTATTTCATCCTGTTGCATATCAGCGTCTTCACCGTTGATATATTCTTCACCACTCGCAGACATGTATGTTTGTAAAATCTGTTGAACAGGGATCAACTCTTTTACTGTGTTTTCAACGCATAGGGCGAACCTATCATACAATGCGTCATTCCGATTATGTTCTGACTGATTTTCAGTAAATACGTAAGGATCCTTGTAAAGATCTTTCGCGGCATTTTTGTAACACGTGTGAATAAATACTTCATTGGTTGGCAGTTTAACCGCCATTTTCTTACTATCCTGGCTCAAACGAACAGCCGATAATATTTTTACAGAACTTACAAACACCGCCGCGACCAAATCCTTGAACCACGCGCACCGATCCGCGATGTTATCTGTGTGCTGCTTCGCCATCGTCTCACTCCATTCAGGTACATCTTTTAGTAGTTTCTGGAACATAATGAGAACCTTGCGATTTTTTGATAATGTATGAGCTTCTTGATACATTGCATCAAACACGTCAATCATGACTGGACATATAAGAATAGACAGTTGCTCCATATACTCACGTTTAGCTTCGACAAGAATGTTCAGGTTATCCATTATGAGTATACGAACTTTTATTATCTCCCGTTTTCCGCATTTCTCCTGTAACGATTAGCAGCCTTCTTCAAGTTCATCAGTGTCGGAAATTCATCTATTTCAGGTTCATTTGTTCTGTGAGTTTTTGTCACTTTCCATGTTATCCGCAACTCAAAATCTCTTAATACATCCACAGTAAAACCTGCATTTTCTAATTGTCGTTTAATGTAATTAGTCGCCTGTAACCTGTCGTACGCTATGTATCCGACTAGAAATGAGGGAATTTCAGCATCGATATATTTACGACCAGTTTCTACCGCGCGTCGTACTTTACGTGTGATTTGTTTATAGATTTCAACGTATGTTTCCTTTTTCATACGATTCCTCTTGTTGACAATTTGTGAAATCTCTTCAACGTTTATCATTAATAGTACTTGGACTAAATTTTAATTAAATCTAACTCACCCTGTTGGATAGTCTCGTACTCTACATACTCGGACCCTTCAATGACACTCTCAAAAGGTGTCTTGTTACTCGGTGGTTTTATATCCATTGGTTGCGACTGAACACCTATCACACGTAACTTCCCTGATACGAGTATGATATTAGATGTAACAGAAAATCCGAATGGAAACCCTCCCATTTTCATGCACATGAACATGCATCGATATAGCATATGGTTCTTATTTTTGTGCTTGTATTGACGAATACCCGTTGTTTCTATTATGTAATTGGGTAGTCCGGTCTTTTCGCGTATGTATTTATTGGTTGCGAGAACCATTTTTGAAATATTATCACTGTTGACGTTGAGTGTTTTGACTTCTACATACTCGGACATATTGGGTGTGGGGTCGTTTATGAGAACTTGATGAATTGGTATAGATGCACTTTTATTCTTGAAACCCTCTTTCCTGGTATCGAGTAATAACACCACCAATACAAGTAATAGTATTAGGTTGTACATTAATATATGTTACAAAAAAAGTGCGTTATCGTTCATATTTTTTTTGATAAATTACATTAGATGTCTCTTCTGGTCTTCAGTCCGAAGTGTAAACACAGTGTCGAAGTCATAGAATATATCAAGAAGCACAAAGAGTTACAACAAATTGTCCAGTATCATAATGTCACTGTAGCGGGAATACCTCCAGAGTTCAGGACAAAAATAACACGTGTACCCACCATGTTGACGAAGAACGGTAAGATCTTAGTGGGACGTGAAATACATAACTGGCTCGAATCACTTCTTCCGGTTCAGGAATTGGAAACGTGTGATTTTGGTTCAATATTTTCTTCAACCCTGGAGGGTGAACCCAGCACCGATATGTTCGGTCTCGATGATTACGGAAAATCACTCCAACCCGCTATGACACGTGAACTAGAAGAAAAAATAAGTCGCAAGGTTGAAGATGGAGCTTATAGTGATATAAAGAATTAATACGAGAATAATCGAGTATGAAACTGGTGACTGTGCAAGCCGCTGCCATCAAATCTACATTTGAAGTGTTGAAGGATATATTAAACGATGTCAATATATATTTTAAACCAGATGGTGTGTACATCGTAACACTGGACACTGCACGGGCATCTCTGATTGATATGTATCTTCCAGCTGAAAATTTCGAGGAATACGTCTGCTCGGAGGAGGTTGATTGTGGTGTCAATATGACTAACATGTACAAACTCCTAAAAACAATCACAGTCAATGACGTTCTCGTGATATCCGTCGATTCTAAGGAATTCATGAATATCGAAATCCATAGCGAACAAAAGAAAACCTCTACCAAGTTTGCATTGAAATTACTGGATATCAACGAAAATCAGATAGAGGTTCCCGATATGCACATGACTATAAATACACCCATCCCGTCCGTGGATTTCCAAAGAATTTGCAGGGATATGTCGAATATTGGTGATGAGATTGAAATATCTAGAAGTGGGAAGGTATTACGTTTACTGTGCAGGGGTGACTTCGCTGACCAGGAAACGGAAATTCAATGTGTAGACGAGTGTCCGACTATGTCGGGTGCATATTCACTCCGATATATGAACATCTTCACGAAAGCAACGAGTATGTGTTCAACTGTACAAATTATGCAAGAGGACCAGAACCGCTTTCTGATTTTAAAATATAATGTCGCAAACTTGGGAGATTTGAAATTTTATCTATCGACTAAGGTAATTGAAGATCAGTGAGATATCCAGTCGCTGTATCTACAGTTTTTAGCATACCAAAACAATTTTTAATTTTGATTTTAGGGTACATCGTCGCCATAAAACTCTCTTCATAATAAAACATATCACTTATTTTCATTTTCTCACCGTAAAAATCTGAATACGGACCGGAATACCGTCTGATTTTTTCGAGAACATCTTTCACTGGTTTATCGTTTGTATCCAATAACTGTGCACTCGACAATGGTATATGGAAACTCATCGTTTTCGCTTTTACAGGTGGCCACTTATACTTGTGTTTCGATGTCAGGAACTTATAAATCTTATTATTGTGCCAATATTTAACTCGTATGATGAGTTTTTCGACTGCATCCGGTGGTTCTGGGATTTCGTCATTCATGTCCACCTCCGCGAGATAGGTTGTCGTACCTGTCTCAATTTGTTCACGTTCACGTTCCCAAAAAGGTTCATCGGTTTTATACTCTTTTGTATGATCGACAACATATTCAACGTATCGACTAACTATAGTGAAATCTGGTTTACTGAATAAAAAATTTACAACGTTTTTAAATACATAGATTACGTTAATTAAAAGCGAGCTGAGTACTTTAATCATTGATATACATGGAAGGTAATTTTTTAAGTCGGTATAATAACCGAGTAGATGAATGGATGGCAAAAATAGAAGACGATCCATGTAATAAACATATATATCAAGGCGAACTATCTGATTACATAGCCCGATGTATGCCGTATATACAACAATACATGACTGATGATAAAAATATAGAAGTTAGCACAGACAATGCGTTCAATTGTAAAGTGACCACAGGATTGCAAAAGAAGGATATATACACAGACTATTTGATAGATGTTGAAAAGAAATCGTTACCGCGTGTCACAGAAAGGGTGGTGACAGATATATGCCCAAACTGCCCTAATAGTAACGTCGTATATTACCATGACACGAGTGACATGGTATGTGACTCGTGCGGTATAATCGTGGACACGTTGATAAGTCAGGAACTGACGTACAGGGAAGAACAGGAGACGTCGGAAAAGGTGATTAATTATTCGTATAAACGAGATAATCATTTCAATGAATGGTTGTCACAATTTCAAGCTCAAGAAATGACAACAATACCTAAAGAAGTAATAGAACAGTTGAGAAACGAATTCAAAAAGATCAAAATAAAAAGTGTGAACGAGATCACACATGCTAAAGTGAGAGGGTTGTTAAAAAAATTGAAACTCAATAAGTATTACGAACACGTACCGTATATCTCAAATATTTTGAGTGGCATAAAACCACCCAATATGCCAGTAGAACTCGAAGAACAATTACGTATGATGTTTAAAGATATTCAAAAACCATTTGATAATAACTGTCCAGCGGAACGTAAAAACTTTTTGAGTTATTCTTTCGTACTCTATAAATTCTGTGAATTATTGAGTGAGGACACGTATCTTCAATATTTCCCCCTTCTAAAATCAAAAGAAAAACTACATCAACAGGATATGATATGGAAAAAAATATGTACAGAATTACACTGGGAATTTATACCCACGATCTAATCGACCGTAACACGGATTACCTCGGAAAGAGCTCCAGCCGCCGGTGGAAAATTCACAAGATACGCTTCCTGTAAGTTTAATAGCTTCAGGTAATTCCGTGCTTGTGAAACCATCACATCCGTTATATTTTTGACCGTCTTCAATTCGACAACAGTTGTCCGATTGATGATGATATCCGCCCGTAAATTTCCGATTGTATGCCCCTTAAACGTGATCGGTATTATACGCTCAGTCTCGTACGAAATACCATGTTCGCGCAGAAGTACCTCTATGGCATTATGATATACACGCTCACTGAAGCCAGGGCCTAACGTGTTATATATTTCAGTTACGTACTCGTGTATCATATGTACATAATACACACTCGTCTTTATACACTTAAAGAGTACACTCATATATAGGATGGGTGTACCCTCACCCACACATGTTATACATGAGGCTAGTCATTCAGCCAAATGCACCGTTCCTATAGCTCAGTTGGTTAGAGCGTGGTGCTTATAACGCCAAGGTCACGGGTTCGAGCCCCGTTTGGAACATTTTTTAGATAGATATCCTGTATCTAAAAAATGCGACATTTAAAGTTCTAAAAAAGCTATATCTATATAAATGGCTGAACCCGTGTACACTTTGAATTTATCAGAGGAGGCTGATGGGATGGTTCCAATTGATAATTCTCGATCTAATGCATTCGTGGCAGAAGACCCTAAAAAAAATGTAAGTGATTATAAAGACGATATGGATTCCACTCCTATATCTGACGTTATGATGCAATCCCAGGAGCAATCTTTTGATTCACCCCTGATGGGTGCCGACCCCCGCGCTGTACAAATGGCCCATCAGCAGGTTATGATGGCGCCTCAACCCGCACAGGCTGCCACGGCTGTCAAGGAAAGTGTAAGCTCGGATAAGAAGAAAAAGAACCCATTCGACCTTACAGATGAACAGCTCGATGCATTGATTGTCATCGTAGCCACTGGTATATCTATCAGCAAACCAATTCAAGAAAAACTCGCGGGTTCTGTCCCCAGGTTTTTGAATGCCCAGGGAAACCGAAGCCTAGTTGGCTTGGGATCCACCGGTGTAGTCGCCGCTGTAGTGTTCTATGTCGCCCGTAAATACTTTTAATACATGTCGAGTACACGTCCACCGGACAATACATATGCCGACCCTAATCCTAGAATTAACGCGATCATTGTCATGACCATGGGTAACCAAGCGGTCTTCATATCTTCGCCATATTTCTCATACCCCTGCTTTAACTTTGACCATTTAATGCCCTCAGTTAATGTAACGAGAAATAACGAAGCCACTACGACTGTTATGATGACACTCCCAGTTGTTAAACTGACGATTAAGCTCGTATTTCCAAGGTACCAAATAAGTACGGGTATTACGACAGTCAGGTTCAACATATTCACGTAATAGGGCATTTTAATGCGAGTTGTAAAAGCGCTGGCCATGACCGCGAACCACAGGAGTAATGATGTCAGTATCCTGGACGCGGCTGGCTGCCTGAGATTGAATTCAGTCATTTATAATTACGTAACATTATTTATCGACGATCTTTTTACCACAAAATGGGGTCACTTGATTTATGTTTTCGTATATACCTATACGAATCGCTTCGTTTTTGAGTTCGGTATAATTATCCCAGAAATCCGTGCTATGAGAGTATTCACTCACAGTGCAATGCGTGAGTTCGTGTAAGAGTACATGAAACACATGATTAGATGTTCCGTCTATACATATTCCAATTTCACTCCCTTTATTGGAATTGTAACCAACTCCAGACAAGAATGATCCCCTGTACGCGACGATAGGTATCTCTTTGTGTAACATCTTGTATTTATCATCACCATTGGTTTTCATGTGTTCCCTGAATGTTCCATATTTTTCTTTAACTTCAACCAATACCGGATCTTCTTTGAAATTATAAAAAATGGCTAAATTAATCAACAGTAACACGATCACTGCTATCATTTCTATATACAAATATAAATTTACTGTAGAGTTCAGAGATGGGGTTTCCACATAACGGCTTCCATAATTTCATGGTAAATCCGGTATTTTCCAGTTGTGTAATCAACATGTCCTTATGTGCTAAAGGTTCCGATTTCGGGCCATCTGCATAATATGGTGTATCCGCTAGATGTACAAATAATTTTTCACCGAAATCGCCATTACTCACACCCTTCAGTTTGAAAAAGTTCCCATGTGAATCTGAAAATGGGGTTTTAAACATTATCTGTTCAGAGTCTGGGATGATACCCACAAATACTCCACCCGGTTTCATTCGTTTTTTAATTTCCCTGAGCGTATCCGAAAATAACTCACGTGTCTGAAAGATATAATGGAGTGCGAAATTGTAACACACGATATCATATTTTCTGTTAGGACATGCACGAATGTCTCCGTGATAAAAGTTTACGCGCATTTTCATATTTTTGGCACGGTCACGCGCCTCATTCAACGCATCTAAGCTTGGTTCGCACATGCTTATATTCGCGCGCACTTTAGACCATTTTTGAAGATCACCACCGAAACCACACCCGACATCGAGAATACTGTCACCTGCTCGCGTGACACTCTCAATCAGTGACCGCTTTTCATCGTTATGAAGTCGGCGTAACTCTTCCATGAGAATTAAGATCATAAAAACTTTAACTTAGGTTTATTAGCTTAAAGTCTAGAGTTCTATAGAGAGTATAATGTCTCTGGAACAAGATTACACCACTGTCCCTGGTCAGCTATTCGCGTGCATGTCCGTAGTTGGTCCCGAAGCGCCTCAGAAGAATGATAAGTTCGGGGTCAAAATCAGGGGTGCTTTTGCTACCCGCGATGAGGCCGCGAGCCATGCCAAGCGCCTTCAAAAGGAAGATGCGACATTTGATATCTATGTCGTGGATATGTACAAGTGGCTTCTCATTCCACCCGACCCTTCTAAGATCGAAGATGCTCATTACACAAACGAAAAGCTCGAGGAGCTGATGTCGGGGTATAAGGAAAATCAGGCTATGGCTGCGAAGATGTTTTCTGAGCGTAAGCGTGATATGATGGCTACAAAGTCTGGTACCGATGGGTACTTCAAGGCTGGAGATGAAAATTCCCAGTATTACAACAAACCCGACGAGCCTCCCATTAGCCACCCAGGTGAAATCATTGAGCGTCTGAAGCGCGAGAAGCCTGATGCGGCGATGGAGGACCTGGTAAAGGAAGCTGACGCGATTGTCGCCGTTGAGATTGAAGAGCGACGCAAGCAGAGGGAGGCGGATATGGCTATCGCCGAGGGTGACGAGGAAGAAGAGGTCTAAAAATCAAAAAAAAATAACCACACATTTCATATTATTAAAATCTACCCTTTTAATAATACGATGAATGTAGAGTATATTTCCGTCTTTAAGAAGATGGATCATAATTTACCTATTACGGACATAGATGAGATAGATGATAAAAATAATTTGGCATCTGAAATAATTAATGAAGGGGTTATCCGTCCAGTAATTACCAGTAGAACGATCGTCGATTCTAAAGATCCTGTTAATGATTATGCTCCATTCTCACCCATGGCGAAGGATAACTGGTTGCATAGTTTTTCCCATAAAGAAACCTAATATGAAAGCTACGAATATGACGATATATGCGACTTTATCGAGAGACGCTAGTATGTCATTGGGTTTAAACGGTTCGTTCATGTGTGGAGGGGGTGGTATATATTGCGGATGGAGAGGGGGTTGAAAATAGTACGGTTGATCGTCATTCGCATGCTGCAAGTGATCTTGTATGGGTTCACTGTCATCTCGTTCAGGTTCTTTATCCAGTACTTGCGAATTGTATTCAATAGGATTTCCAAGCTCTGTTTCCATATACATAGTATTACTTCTATCTTTTAAGCTTCGTTTTCCTCATCACTTTCTTCATCAGTGTCATCCACTACGAAACCCTTTAAATTTCCATTCTCATCCTCATCACTGTCATCACATTCGTCCTCACTCTCAGTCTCACAGAGATCGTCATCAGAAACTTCGTAATCCGTATCGTATTCGTCATCATCGAAATCATCGTCACAAGTTTCTTCTGTTGGCTTCATACGGATGGGTGCTTTAGATACTCGTCCAGAACGAGTTTTTACACTTATAGTACTCATATAGCAAGTTTAAGTGAATTCCTTTTAAATATATTTAGGTATGAACTTGACCCCTTGATTAAGCGCTTCTCTGATCAATAGTTGTTCAAATTCATATCCTAAACGATACGAAATGTCCCCGATATTGTTCATTACTTCACCGTCCATCGCAGGTAGGTAAAGGGGTATATCATTTAGAACCCTTAGAGCCTTTTCGAGATACACCTGGGACATTTCAACACTTGTCCTGTATTCCTTCGCTATTTGTATTAATGCCATGAATGTATTATACGTGACTTCATGTATACCCGAATATTTATGTGTTTCTTTGATTATGATATCTACTCGATTTAAAGATGTGTCCAAACGTGTAATCTTCGATAAAACATACGCGAACACTCCAATGAGTACAATGATCATCATCTATAATACTCTGACTATTTTATCTGACAATTTATGCTCACGAGATTTACATGCACATGTTTGTACAATCTTGTCGCGTGAAATTTTAAATTGAACATTCGGTTTATTACACCCCGTACACTTCAAGTCCGTGTTTACCCAGTGTACGTTTTTACCCTTCTTAGAAATACTTTTCACAGTAATCTCTGTATCTCTTACCATGTGTTTGTTTATGAAGAGTTGTAACAGTGTACTAGTTTCAACTGGATCTGATTTTTTTTCTACTGGACACGGTATGCACGTGTTTTGAGGTGTTGAAAACGTAGGTGGTGTATATCCATTTGGATAAAGTTTTTCGAATATCTTATCCGGTAGCGCATGTTTTCGACCATAGAAATCTCTACAGAACCCGTATCTACGCCCTTTCATCGTTTCACACGTACAGAAACATTTTTGTATGATAGTATGTCCATCTATACGGAACCAGATATGGTTCGACCCATGGTCTCTTTGAAGATTTTCACAATATTTAGATGTCGTTGATACGAGGTATGAATTTTTATTACTGAATATTTTCGTGACGAGCGCACGCCCTTGACCATCCATGTTTTTCTGAATAAACGTTTCAATATCTCTGGTAACTGCTTCATTTTGAAAAATGTTCTTCGTCTCACTCGGTGTAAACGATCCTTCGTCTCGTGTAGAACCTTCAACAATGGCTACATCTGTGCGTTCCGTTCGCAGTGTTGCCATTCGCATAATTTCTGTATTTGGTTCTTGGTCATAAATATGCGAAAGTTTACCATTTTCATGATTGTAATTTAGTACTGGTATATACGCTCCCTGATATTCACCCTTCACGTATTTATGCGCCCATGGCATTCTAAAACCACTTCCCTTCACATTTCGTTTTCCACCACCGTACACGGCGGTATCGACGATTTCGTCCCATGGTTTTCCCGGGAACATTAACGACAGAGACGATACTATATGAGAATGCAATGCCATAGCAGACCCATGATCAACTACGAAGCCTGGCCAGTTCATATGAATTCCATATTTGATCATATCACCGTGTGGTTTTGGCTCTGCGACCGAAACGAGAACATTCTTCCCCCCGAAATGTGTTACACGATCGCATATCGTTTGTGTATACTCCTTCAATCTATCGAATGGAATATCTTCGACATCCTTGTAATCCAAATCGACAAAAAAGTTATACGTATCCGACTTTTGTTCGACGACACACACCTTCTCACCAGATTTTACAGCCTTGACATATTCGTCATAAAATTCGTTCAATCTATCATAAGGAACAGATAGACGGCCACCGTCCATGAGCACATGTGATAGATTGGAGCTATTCGAAAATCCTTGTTTTCGGCACCATGATCTAAACATACTTATTCGTATATCGTGTTATTTTTTTAATAGTCTTCTTCATGCCAAATGGAGGTTCTGCACGAGACATCTCTAAACTCTTCTTCACTATTCGACAATTCTTTTTTAAGGACTAGGAGTTCATATACAGTTTTAACCTTTACGTCTTCGACGTATGCATCTGCTCGCGTTTCACTGTACGACTTGTGATCCATTAAAATATCCTTTATCTGTCGGAGAATGTAGTTCTTGGACTTCATTATTTTATAGAAAATGTTTTTCTATTGAGAGAAGTGATGCACGCGTAAAACTCTGGGTTCTCGACGACATTATGTATGATTCGTTCCCAACGTCTTCGAGAATTAAATTCTGGTAACGTATCGAAACTCATGAAATCATTTTCATCGTATGTACGCTTCACGTGAATTTTTTTCGTATACATTTTGTATTTCTCATCATTAAATCTTCTCACAAGTTCGTTCTGTTCATTACTCGAATAATTTACGAAAAATATAAACACTGTGTACTCGAGTTCTATAGTAGGACTTTCTTTTACATTAAAAGTAAAACTCGTATACTCCCCATTTTTAAGTGAAACAACACCACGTGTTTCTTCTTCTAATTCCCTCAACGCTGTGCGTATAGGTGTAAATATTTCCCTTCTTCTACACCCCCCTGTCACAAAAATCCACTCTTTAAAACGTTTATCTCGCACGGTAAGAAACCGTGGAGTATCACCAACGAAAGTGACTGGTATTGCTATGGCTTTATGTTTTTTCATTGCTCATTAGCTTCTATAATCCCCTGATAAGTTTATTCCGAGGAAACGCTCACAGGAGATTTACCTCGTGTAGTACGTTTGACCTTGGGTGGCTCTTGTACCACAACGGGCTCGGGCTCGGGCTCGGGCTCGGGCTCGGGCTCGGGCTCGAGCTCGAGCATTTCTTCCGTTACAGGTGCATATACCATCTGAGGCATTTGAACCTCTTGCGCCTCTTCCTGAACCCGGTCGAGGAAAGTCTTAATTTTTGTAATATCGTCTTTAGACTGGCGCAATTCGTTATACATGTAAAGAGACGCCGCGACACAAACTACCACTGCAGCCAAAATAGCAGTTTCGCGATCAAAAGAAAACATTGTGGTTTACTTACACGTTTTGTTTTTAAGTAGATACAATTACACCCATTTTAGATCTTTCACCTTCTGGGCACTGATACCCTGTTTGTGCAAATTGTATTTCTTGGTAGTGACCATCCTTACATTCTGCGTTCTGGATAGGAATATATTTATTGAGCGTTCCGGATTTAGGATCGTAGGTGATCATAAAAACGAAAAAGAGGAGAAAGAGAAGTCCCCACATTTATTATTATAAGGGATTTAATTGGAGTACATAAGACCAGCCATACCATTCTCGATACGGAGGATGTTGTAGTTGACACCATACATGTCAGTGTCGAACGAACCGGCATCAGTTACGAGACGAGCCGAGTCAACACGACTGAAGTTGAGTGTACCGGTGGGCTGAAGCTTACACGTGTCAAGGCAGAATGGGTACATGAAATGGTTCGCGGCGCTGCTATCCATAGTCGTGAACGACGTGTGGTAGTACAGCGAGGCGGACGTGTAGTGAGGCTGTGCCTTCTTCGCATCACCAACATCCGTACCGTTGATCTGGAGCTTTACGTTACCACTGGCTACACCTACACCAGTAGACTTATATGTCGCGATGAACTTGATGGGGTGGTTGTAGTTAAGCTCTTGCATCAAACCACCGGAGGCGATCGACTGCTGCGTCTGTGTAATCAGCATGTTCTGGGGGGCCGACGAAAGCGCTGTACGCTCATCGGTATCCAGGTAAAGAAACTGTGCGTGGACCTCGTAATCGGTAACGGGGAGTGTACCCCACGAAATACGGATCTCTACATCGTGGTACTGAAGCGCTACGAGAGGAAGCGCCGACTGAGCATTCTCACAGAACGAGAAGCGCAGGGGGTAGAAACCAGCATCATCAGCCGTGGCGGCCGAAAGAGACTTGGAGTACGACTGACAAAGTGTCACAGGAGCAATTTCCTGAGAGAACTCAGACGTTTGTGTGTCGATGACCTGACCACCGATCAGTAGCTCAACCTTCTTAATCTCATTCTTCCAGTCGGCCCGTGTCAATTCGTTACGGGGGGACCGGTTAGAGATGTACGCGTAACCGAGCATATCACCCTTGCGCTCGAAACGCACAGTGGACATGCCATTCGTAGAGGGGTTACCCTGGATAACCTGCTTTTCGACAGTTTGGGCAAAGTTTGTGTGACGCTTGTACGTCGAACGGAAAAAAGATACTTCGGGATTACCAACAATGTGGGCATCCTGAGCACCCACGGCAACGAGTTGGGCGATACCACCAGACATTTATATTATACTACGTTTTTATTTTTAAGTATCAGAATAGGGGCGTTCCGGGATTGATCGACTCGGTCAGAAGTAGCGATAGAATTCCGATCATCGCGAGACGTCCGTTGAGAAGCTCGGTCTCAGGCTTCCAAGGACCCTGAACATAGCCCTCATCACCGGGGTTAACGGCGGTACCAAGAAAGGTGAGCGCGGTCACGGCAACGGTAAGACCGATGTGTTCCTGGAACTGTGTACTGAGGGAGTGACCTGTCACGAGTTCGTCAACGAGCGCAGAAGTGAACCCGATCATGGCAGCCCGACCATTGACACGCTCCGCCATGGAAAGGTAATCATTCGGGCGATCAATCTTCGTGAGAGGCGTTCCTCTGGACGCACGGGTCTTGGTGGACCTGGTCCTGGACCGAGGCGCGGGCTTTACGGTAACGATAGGCTTGAGGGCAGCAATGCAGGACATTGTACTTTCTATACGCGACAAATCTTTATGTTCAACGCGCCTCTAGTTTTTGTACACGTGTAATCAAAGATAGGACGAGTGCTTCGAGGTTCTTTGTTTTGACCTTTTCGGCTTGGAGGTCTACTTTCAACAGTTCCACTGTCGTTGGTTGAGATTTCCATTCTCTTTTCACACTCTCTGGAACAATCATTACTATAACGACATAAATTATCCACAATGGTAGGTACATCCCACAAAAGCTGCGATGTACACCTTCTCGTCGGCTAAAGCCCTAGTGGTATACTCTTCCTCGGATATTTGAGTGCCATCTGGAAGGAGGTACCTGACCTGGTAAGGGGCCTCACTTTCACCAGAATCTTCCCACTGAAGTTGACCGTGTTCGTCAAGAATGTTGACGTTTTCTTCATATTGTTCGAGTGTGTATTTTTGTTTAGTTTCGTCGTCCAGTAAATTATATTTCTTTTCTGTTAAAAAATCTGTATCAAACCGATAATAATCGACCGTTTTGAATTCAGTTTTGATTTTATATTTGATACGAGGTGTTATTAGAAAATCACAGTCCATGGTTATCTTAGCCACCGTATAATTCGCCAAGAATTCTGAATCTTGTTTCATTCCATAACCAGGTATGTGAGAAGATGTCACGTAGTCACCAGAAATGAGTGGTCCATTTTGATTCGAAATCCACATAGCACCTTCACCTAGGGAGTTGATGAATATTCTGTCATCACCTTCTTCTTTGATGAATACTGACGTCACTCGTCCATACGTATCTTGTCTAGATTCTGGATCCTCCGAACCGGAAACGACACCGAAAACCCGTTTATCGTATGCCTTTGTTGTCACGGAAACGTATGGGATTGTTTCGTTAATTGTTATGGCATCTAAACCTCTCTCAACACCACCGTTGACTTTTATATTTTCATTGTTATCTGCCGATACGATGAGTCCTATATATGATTCAATATTTGTAGGATTCACACCTTTCACGATATTTCTATGTTGTCCGGTGAAAGTATTTTGATTAACAACAACACCCTTAGATTGGTCATTTTCAAACGTGATGACTTTTTTCAGAGGATTTCCAGTCGAACTTACATTCGCGAACCAGTACAGGTTATGATTCCAGTCGGTTCTATCATCAGAACCAGTATACCAGTTACCAGAACCCCGTAACCATCTACAATATGAAGTATACGTAGTTCCATCTACAGAGATGGTTTTATTTGATTGTATCGTGAAAGGGACATTTCCATCGTTACCATTTATACCAATTGACCCACCTCTTTTCACATTAAACAAATCAGATGTAGTGTTCGATGATTTCACTTGGAACGCGTATGTTGGGTCAGAACTCGTCATATCAGCCTCAACCACAAGGCGCGTCTTCACGCGCACGTGATCACTACTCCCTGTTCCATCATTTTCAGCTCCCAGTAATAGAACACCGTTTTCGGAAGAGCTCACACCAGCTTCACCATAGTTTTCGTTGTACGTTATGTAACCGTAATCGGATGTAATGTTCACTCTACTCGGGAAAACGATACTCGATGAACCACCACTATTTCCGTGATCCAGTATGAGAGTTCCTACACCGACACCGTGAGATGTTCCGGTAGGTTCGTAAATGTGGAGCTTTCCACTCGGACCTGACGTCCCGATGCCGACGTTACCGTTATTCTTAATATCCATGACATGTCCACTACCACTGGGCCTAAACGCTAAATCACCCGTCGGTGTAGATTGAAGCCAGAACTTCTCGGCACCACTAGACTGGAATCTTAAATAAGAATTCCCACTAGCAGAATCTATATAGACACTCGCATGAGTTGATCCAGTATTTTTAGCTCGTATACCCGTATCACCTGTAAAATGAACATCGAGTGGACGACCCGGACCTGTCGTCCCGATGCCGACATTTCCAGTATAATCTATACACATTCGGCTATCCGTTTTTGATGCGTTAGTGTTATTTTGAGCATCTGGTCCTACACAAAAATGTAGAGCGTTTCTTCCGTATTGTCCGGCACCTCCATGTGAGGTAGATGGTGTCGAAACGATAGCACATTTGGATTGGTTCAGAGAACCATTGACTTCTCTACCCCCAATGTAAAGGGTCCGATCATTGGTATTATGTGTATCAGCGCTATTAGAATGAATTATCGCTGAATCTCCCATTACCACAAATTTCTGTGAAGGACTCGTCGTCCCGATGCCGACATTACCCGTAGACCTATAAATATCACTTCCACTTAACGTGAAATAGTTCGTTCCGTCAGCTCCGTCAGCCCCCCTCGGAACTACAAAATCGAAAACCGCAGCAGAAGAAGACCCGCTATTCGTTACAGATCCATTCGTACCAGCCGCTCCGGTTGTCGTGGTACCGACCGCAACCGTCACCGCGGGTCCCTGAACACCCTGGGCACCTCTCGGAATGGTAAACTCGAGATTCGCAGCTGTCGAAGTTCCCGTATTGGTGACACTCGCAGATGACCCCGCAGCCCCGGTTGTCGTAGTACCTATCGCTACTGTTCCAGCGGGACCGATGTCACCTTGAACACCTTGAACACCTTGAACACCCTGAATACCCTGGTCACCTTTTGGGATAGTAAACTCGAGGTTTGCAGCTGTCGAAGTTCCTGTATTCGTAACACTCGCAGATGACCCGGCGGCCCCGGTTGTCGTAGTACCTATCGCGACCGTTCCAGTGGGACCTGTAGCACCCGTATCACCCCTCGGAATAGTGAAATCAAACGACGCAGCCGATGAAGACCCCGTGTTCGTGACACTCGCATTGGTTCCGGGAGTACCCGTTGTCGTGGTGCCGACCGCAACAGTCGCAGCTGTTCCCGTTTCACCTTGAATACCCTGAATACCTTGAATACCCTGGTCACCTCTCGGAACTGTAAAATCGAAAACGGCAGCGGAAGTCGTACCCGAATTTGTCACCGAAGCGTCCGATCCTGCGGCTCCCGTTGTCGTGGTACCAGTGGCGACCGTGGCAGCTGTTCCCGTCGCACCGACATCACCCCGTGGAATCACAAATTTAAACTCTGCGGCCGTGGGTGTTCCCTCATTCGTGACAATCGCGTCCGTACCGGGTAAACCCGTATCCGTACTGTGGACGGCGAGTGACCCGACAGGAGCATTCCTTATAAGTGACCCGTCCCCTTCGAACGACACAGCTTTCACACGCCCCGGAGTCGTGTTTATTTCGACTTGCGAACCTACACGTAAATCGGTATCCACGTACGCGTTACTGTTTACATGTAACCCGGAATGTGGATCATTCGTGACAAGACCGACCCGGTTATTCGTCGTATCGACAAACAAGTGTGATGACCCGACGAGTAAATTACTCGTGACATCAACCTGGCCTGTCAGGATATGCTGGTTCATCTATAATTAGTAAACATCTTTTACGAGTGGGATACACTCGTAAAAGATGGGGGTCTCTCTCAACCGGGATCGAACCGATGACCTCGCGATTAACAGTCGCACGCTCTAACCAACTGAGCTATGAGAGACGGGGAAGGCTCCTTCCCATCTTATACTGGTGACTGTTCTTTAAGCCCGTTTAATCGTTTCATAGTCATGAGCGATATGGAAAATAGACCAGCTGATGTGTTTGCGACAATCATGGGAATGACCGTATAGTAGATAGAGTATACGAGACCGAGAACACTCGCGACGATGTTTATACCCAGGAACGCGTAATTAAGTGCGTCTGTGTCCTTTGTCCTGTATACGTGAACGATTTGGGGTACGAACATGATCGTGATTAAAATGGAACTCGCGAGACCTATACCCTCGACGAAACTATCCATACTTACGGAAAGAGTGTTTTATTTCTCTAAGTTTCTACCCTCTGAATACGTCGTTTCATGTCGATGATATCGAGCTCGAATTTTGTCGATTTACGCTCGAGCGCTGTTACTTTTGACCGTAACTGACTATTTTCAGTCATTAACGTGGCCACAAAGTGTGGGGTCTGGATCCCTTCCGTTTTACCGATGGGCGTTTCCGGTTTTTCTGGCCAGGTAGGGTTCGCTGGATCTTCGGTCGTAGACGGAAGGTCACGTAAAGCCCTGCGGTACGCGAGCCATTCTTTATAGAGTGTATCCTCGATCTGGTAATCCGAAGAGAAAATCCAATCCACCTCGGCGAGGCGTCTGTTGCGTTCTTGGCGGAGTTCCTTGAGGGGTTGAGCATCGATCAACTCCTTAAGTTTCGCTTCGAAGACCTCCTTTGGGGGTTTTTCTCCGCCGGGACATGTAAAACAATCATATGGGTCGGTGTTATCATTATTAAATTGTAATGTAGGTGGGGTATATTGCATTTCATCAAGAGTCTTTATTATACGCCGTTGGATATCACTGTACATATATTACAGTGATATAATTTAACCTATCATAAATCCACGGAAGTAGGATATAGCAGCAGAATTATAATGCGCTCTTCCCAAACCCACGGATATTTTTACTGTTTCTCCCGCTGTTGAGTAACGAATACTTTGTAGAATCAGGTTCCCAAAACCTGTATTTTTAGTTCTCGAATATGCAGTGCCATTGCCAGTAATCGAAGAAGTGGAATTAAAAACCATTTTTACTTCATCATCTGAAGTGCCAGTAGAATCTGAATACAAGTGACAGAAAAAATACCAGTACCCTGAAAATGGTATGGTGTAATTTGGTGCAGAATATGTATTACAAGTATCTATTTCGATATTAGTCCAATTTATATCGTTACCGGCCGATACATAACCATTCGTACTAGTTGGGAATGAAACAGAAAACATGGGTTTGTTTGGTTGAGTGATTAATCCACCGACCCTCAAGTTACCCCTCACATCCAACTGAGCTTCAGGGACTTTCCCGATACCGACGGCCGTGTCGCTGATGACCATGGACCGCCCGGTTCGGCCCAAGTTGTAGAGTTTACGGACCTCCGAGGGTTCGAGGGCGACGTTGTAGAGTTTGAAGTTTGAGATTAGTGCATCCGGAGTTGAATTCGTATCAGGTGTCGGGTATACACCCAAACTAACAGTTGGATTTGCGCCAAGTGATAAAGTTCCACTTCCATCGCTAACGTATGACGTACCTGATGCTGGATCGGGTATTTTAACGCCATTTATGTAAAGTTTATTTCTCAGTTCATATCCAGCATTCGAACCAGGAACGTGAGTAACTGCTACATGTACCCATTGATTAAGTGGAAATAGTTCATTAGTACCAACATTCGCCGGTGCAGTACCAGAGGTATTCCAGAGAAGATGATAACCAGCTCTATCGTACCAATATACGCTTCCATTTGGATATATATCTAAACCTATACCCTTATTACTAGCCGTTCCGCCAAGGAAAAATACAGTATCGCGAGACGATGCGTGTCTACTACGGATTTTTATCCACATACTAATCGACAAAATGTTATCACCAGCCGGGAGGTTTGTAGTGGCTTCTATATAATCATTCGTCCCATCCAAAGTAAAGGCCTTATCCGCTGCGGAGTAGGAGGCACCGTTCACGAACGTCCCATGATTCCCCTTCCCCGAGATATCTGTAGGTGAGGAGTTCACGGTGGTATCGAAATCCACCACCAACTTCTCGTACCTCGGGGTTTCCGTATCCACGTCGTACCGCGAAATGCGGGGCACATCGAGGGACCGCCCTAAAGTCAGCGAACCCTTATCGAGGGTCGTGGGACCGGGGGTGCCGAAATAGCGGAGCCTGGTGATAGTGGCAAGTCCGTCTGTATTATCTTGTACAGCTGAAACTACAACTCTGAAATATGTATAATATTTCGTTGAATTCACTGTATGATAAATTCCATCTAATGTGTATCCACTTGTAAGATTATTAACAGATTTCATCTGATTCCATATATTTCCATCAGTACTTCCGAATAATACAAAGTTACGAGGTTGGCGGTTACTATTAGCATCGGGGTAGGAAGCTAGATTAAAACCAGATAATTTAATACCATACGGCGACTTCATTTCTAACCATTCACCTAACACTCCATTAGTACTAACAGAACCAGTGTATACACCATTCTGACCCACGGTAACGTTATAACGACTTTTCGAAATCCACCCTTCCGAATCATTAAACGCTTCGGAAGAGGGGAACGAGTCTGAGAACTCACTACTCGCACTCGCACAAAACACCCCATGTCCCTCTACCAACGTTTCGTAACCCGTCAAGGCCCTAGGAGGATACTCTTGAATCCGCTCATCTCCCGCCAACTCGAGTTGCCCCGAGGGTTCGGTGACCCCCACGCCCAAGTGTCCCTTGTACAGGGTCACTTGGGACTTGGACCCCAAGAAATAGTCTTTTTGGTAATCGTAGAGTTCCTTCACTTGGTCGGCGTTCAGGACCTTGGAATAGAGACGGGAGTTCGCGATGGAGCCGTTGAACGTGGTTCCACCATTTAAATTACTACCCAAAAAGAAATTC
>Ga0222719_10000249_pt1 | contig 54920 bp, 48 predicted proteins | sample C33_34DmetaG_FD_165039 | JGI IMG/M metagenome (GOLD analysis project Ga0222719, IMG submission 165039) | Estuarine water microbial communities from San Francisco Bay, California, United States - C33_34D | ecosystem: Environmental > Aquatic > Marine > Unclassified | place: USA: California...
GATCCGGTTGGGGACCAGCTGATGAAAGAGTTTGGATCAATAATAGATCTCCGTATCTACAAGGTGTTACTAACATAGGTACAGCATGTGTTGGACAAAAAATTGACGGTGCACTACACAATGGTGGTAACAAATCAATGGTGTCAAATGACTTTACACAAGTATTGAGCGACGGAATTGGTGCTTGGGTTACAAACAATGGTAGAGCAGAACTTGTGTCTGTGTTTACATACTATTGTCAAATTGGATATCTTGCAGAAAATGGCGGAGTCATAAGGGCAACAAATGGCAATAATTCATACGGAAATTTTGGAAGTGTTGCAGACGGAAATGATCCTAATGAAACACCAATTCCTATTACTGTTAACAATAGAGAAAATAATGCTATTATTAAAAGTGCTATAGCAGGTGGCGCCAACGATGAATTAAAAATATTTGAATATACAAATTGTGGTGAACAGTATTCATTTGCTGATGCAGACATAACAGGAGCAGGCGCAGATGCTGATGTAGAATACACAGATTTTAGAAAAGGTGCATTGTTTGAAGGCAGATTGGTTAACACTAAAGGTTCTGGAAGTGAAGGCGGTTCTGGTTATACAATTAGACAAAACTCTGCACAAGTTGATTTAAGTACATTAACCTCTATGACTTTAAATGTTAATGAAGAAACACAATTTGCTAGTGAAATTTTAGGCATGAGAGTTATTTTAACTGCTGGTACTGGAGTAGGACAATACGCACAAGTAGCAGGCTATGATCAGCCAAGCAAAGTTCTTGATGTTGTAAAAGAAAGCGACGGAACACCAGGATGGGATCATATTGTGCCTGGCACACCTATACTAGGTGCACTAGACAGTACAACAACTTATAGGATAGAGCCGAGGTTGACCTGTTCAGCTCCACCGTTTGTAGCTAATACCTATAAACCACTACCAAACACACGAACATGGGCAGATATGGATTTTGGCGGAACTACAGTAACTTATACAGGCATATCTCTTGCAGAAGGAACAGGCGCCGTTGACGAAGAAGCCGCTGTAATTACAGCATCTGTAAATATTGTAAGATCAGGAGATACTTATACTGCAACTATAATTAATCCAGGCGCAGGATATGCTGTAGGAGATAGTCTTGTAATACCAGGTACTAGTTTAGGTGGACTAACTCCGGCTAATGATTGTACTGTAGAGGTACTAACGAACAGTAATGATAGTACTAATAGTATACTAACTGTTAGTGTAAAAGGAACTCCGAGAGGAGGAAGATGGGTTGCACTTACCACCGATGGCGTTTTTGGATACAGTGATGATGGAGAAACTTGGTTTGAAGGTAATTTGCCGTTTAGTGGCACATTTGTAAGAGTTTTAGCTTTTAAAAATAGATTTTTAGCTGTATGTACAAACAGTAATAAAATTGCTTACAGTTTAACAGGACAAAGTTGGACAGAACGATCACTACCGGTGAACGCAGAATGGAAAGATATTGTATACGGATTAAATGCATCAGGCACAGGCTTAGACAACGGAAGATTAGTTCTTGTTGGGTCAGCAACACAATCAGCTTTATATAGCTCAAACGGATTAACTTGGAGTACTTCTACACTTCCTGTAGGAGACGATTCAGCAGGTGATCAGTGGCAGGGTGTAGCTTATGGTCAAGGTACGTATCTTGCTGTAACAGGATCACAATATAAAGATGTTGCATATAGTACTGATGGAATAAATTGGTCGAAATACAACAATGTTTTACCAGCTGGTGACTTTGATATTATTGATCTTGTATATGGTAACAATAGATTTATTGCATTTTCGTCAACTGGTGACACACTAATAAGTTTAGACAAAGGAGCAACTTGGATAGCAGGTACAGATGCTCCGACTATTGATGGTTCTACCGTAATGGCTTGGAAAAGATTAAAATATGGCCAAGGTGTATTTGTAGGCATCTGTGACACTGGCGGACAAGTTATCGGCTTTGATGATACTTCAGGACCAACAACTTTTTTTGCAACAACTCAAGACGGCATATTGTGGACAGAAAGGGCATTCGAATATGAACAAAGTTGGTCGGCATTAGCAATTGATAAAGATGCTGTTATACCGGAATGGAGAATATTATCTGACAACGCAACAAACAATGCTTTAGCGGTAATAAACGTAGGTGCAACAGCAAAAGTAAGATCTGATATATCAGTAGGATCATTTAGTAGTGTAAAAATATGGAATCCAGGAAGCGGATATACATCAGACAATTTACCACAGATAACTGTTACTGATCCTAACTTTATTACTCAAGTTGAAATAGACGAAAGAATAGGTAGTGGTGTTTTGGCACAGCCTGACTTTGTAGATAGAGGTACAGGTTATAGAACTAGTACAAGTACAATAACAACTTCAGGAGACGGATTTGCTGATATAATTCCTCAGGCAAACTTACTAGTGCTAAACGGAGTAAACTTACCTGTTCCAGGTCCTGGAGCACAAATAAGATTGACAGGAATATTAGATACAACCACAGATGATCCGGATGATCTAAAACTATTTACAGCAGTTGGAGCAACAGATTTAGGTGATGATGGCTCTGGAAATGGAACTCGCAAAGTGAGATTTACTATTAGTCCTACATTAGATAACGAGTTTAATCTAGAACATGAAACAACCGGTACAATAAATTTAAGATATAGTCAATGCAGAGTTAGCGGACATGACTTTTTAGATATTGGAACAGGCAATTTCACACAAACAAATTATCCAGACCTTTATGCCGGAGGGGCTTTCTTTACAGCAGCTCCTGAAAATGAAGTATTAGAAGTAAATGGCGGTAGAGTATTTTATGTATCAACTGACCAAGATGGTAACTTTAGAGGCGGCGAACTTTTCGGAGTTAACCAAGCGACAGGTGTTGTTACAATTAGTGCTGAATTCTTTGATCTAGACGGACTTTCGTCACTAGCACTAGGTGGTGTGAGATTGGGTGGTACTGGTACAGTTGTAAATGAGTTTAGTACTGATGCAACATTTAGTGCAGACTCTAATAATATTATTCCAACACAAAAGGCTATTGCAACATTCCTTGCAGATAGGTTAAGTGTTGGTGGTTCTGATCTTGAAACCAACGCAATTACTGCAGGACAGGTTAAAGTAGGTACGAATGAAAATATAGTAGACATACTAGGTGGAGGATATTTAAAAATTCCAAGAGATGTAACTTTTGATGGAGCTGACGCCCTAGGCAATGTAACAAACACTCATGGTTCTTTGTTAGCTCAAATTATGTTTTTTAGATCTTTTACCAGAAGTGAACAACAATGATAAATATAGTAGTGGAGTAATAAATGGCAGAGTTTAAATTAGGTAGATTAAGGTTTGTTTGGAAAAACGACTGGTCAGCAAGTACAGTTTATTTTCAAGATGACGTAATAGCATTTGGAGGAAAAACTTATATCTGTGTGCTTGGACATACAAGTTCAGCAAGTTTCTTTAGTGACTTTGACATAGTACCTCCAAAATGGAATCTTGTAAGTGACGGTCAATCCTGGAAAGGCGACTGGCAACCACAGACATTTTACGTATATGATGATATTGTAAAGTACGGCGGTAGATTATATATATGTCAAACTAACCATACTAGCGCAGAAGATTCAACTACAGGATTAGAGTCAGACATAGGCAGCTGGGAAATTTTTGCCGAAGGAAATGATTGGAAAGGTAATTGGACAGTTAGTTTTGATTACAAAGCAAAAGATTTAGTTAAGTATGGTGGTACTACATATGTGTGTAATACTGCTCATATTTCTGCAGCTAACGAAGCGGCAGGTCTTGAATCTGATTTATCTAAATGGGATATTTTTAACCAAGGATTTGAATACAAAGGTCTTTGGTCAACAGCTACTAGATATAAAGTAAATGATGTTATTAGATTTGGAGCTAATTCGTATATCGCAACAACCTATCATACATCAGCATCAAGTTTTAGCACAGACAGTGCTTATTGGAATAGATTTGTTGACGGATTTCAATTTGAAAATGTTTGGTCATACGAAACATCATATCAAATTGGAGATATTGTAAAACATGGTGGTAACCAGTATATTGCAATTACAGAAAATTTAAATAAAATACCATCAACTCAAACAGATGATTGGAAATTATTTTCAGAAGGTTTTAGATATAGAGGAGACTGGGGAGATGATTCTTCTAACATAGATTATCTTATAGGTGACCTTGTAAGATATGGAGCTTACACTTACAGAGCAATTTTAGATCATAATGGACAAGAACCGCCTAATGCTAGTTATTGGGAAAGATTTAATACAGGGCTTCAATGGCGCGGCAGTTGGTTAGATGATCAATATTACAATCAAGGAGACGTTGTAAGATACGGTGATAATTCTTATGTGTGTGTCCAAAATCATGTTGCAGAAGGTGATGACTTTTCAACTGAAACTAGAGTAGGTGCAGGCGGCGGAGCAGAAAATTCTAGACCAGATTTAGATGTTGCCGGTGCATACTGGAACTTAATTGCTGTAGGTAGTGAAACAAGCGTACTTACAACAACTGGAGATTTAGTTTATTACGGTGGAGCAGGACCAACAAGATTACCAATCGGTGACGACGGACAAGTTTTACAAGTTAGTTCAACAGGCATACCGGAATGGGCAACATTAGATTATGTTGATGATGTATATTATGTTGCAGAACATGGCGTCGATAGTCCGGCACCTATTTACGGAAAGTCAGTTGACAGACCGTTTAGAACAATTAGATATGCAACTCAGCAAATTGAAAAAGGTGCAAAAGTACCTAATGCAGCGAGACTTTTAGAATTAAACAGAAGATTTATACAAAGAGAGATTGTAGAATGGACTGACTATCAAATTACAAACGGTACTAGTCCTTTTACAACAGATTTTACTTATGACAGTGCAAAGTGTGAAAGAGATATGGGATTATTAGTAGATGCATTTATTTGGGATTTGACACACGGCGGCAATGTAAGAAGTCGCGAAGCAGCACTATCTTATGTGAATGACACAGCTGGATCTCCTTATCTAGGACAAAAAACAGAAACAAAAGCAAGTATTGCATATGGACTTACAGTAATAGAAAAAGTTTTAAAACAAGAAGCCCCGACTACAAATTATCAAACCGAAAACGGGGATAACTCAACAGCTATTGTCGCCCAATATTTTGAAACAGGATTAGGCAGACAAGACAATGTTGAATACGAAAGCACAGCAACAGCAGCGTACAGTGGAACATCCGTTGGTAGCGGAGGATCCGGCGGCGGTGGTGGCGGAGGAGGCTACTAATGGCAACAATATTTGAAACAATCACAGAACTAAGTGGAATAGTAACTGACGCAATCACTGCAGGAGTAGATACTAATATTCCAGCAAGGCATATCAGAACAACACTAGTTAGAATTTCTACAGGTTCTTACAAAGAAGTATTACCAATTATTGTTCCTGCTGAATGTTGTATTATGGGTGACGAACTACGTGCAACAAATGTACAACCTAGAACAATTTATAATAGTGCTAACACTCTAACAAGCATAGACGATTTCCAATATACATACGAAGGCATAAAGCACATGGAAAGCATCGTCGGTGATATTGTCACCGGTGCAACTGTTACAGCAGAATCTGGAAATACACAAACCCAAGACCAATCTTGGCCATATGCAGAAACAGCAACAGTAGCTCCTGCTGTAAAAAAATTAGCAAGGTCTATAAGACGAAAAATTGATTATGGACTTGGAATAAAAAATGAATCAGCATTAACTCCTTACTATGATATGACTGATCCTGCAGATGGCAAATTGCGCGATTTGAATTTATTAAACAAAGAATTTATACAAGCAGAAATTGTTGGATTTATTGCTGATGGATATCCTAATTTAAAATACAGTAGAACAAAATGTAAACAAGATGTTGGATTTATTCTTGATGCGTTAGCCTATGACTTAACATATGGCGGCAACTGGCAAACTGTAAAAGCCGGTGAAGCATATTGGGAAGCAACTAACCTACAAATTAATTCAAGTGAAAAAACAGCAACACTAGCTGCATACGGGTATCTTAGAGATCTTGTACAAACCGTTGGTAGAAATATTACAGTTACACCAGTATACCAAAGTGATAAAACTCAAAAGGCGGGGGTAGCTGGAGATACAGGAGCATCAGATAGAGCAAGAGATCTAGTAATTAATATTATTGATATTATAACTAATGGCTCAGGCACGGTTGCTACTACATATCCAAGTTTAACCGGAACATCTGCAACTGTTGCATCTGACTTTGCTATAGCAAGAGACAACTTAGAAGTAATACAAGACAAAACAATTGATTTTATTAACGAAAACTTTGGATCTTTTAAATATAGATCTTCAAAGTGTCGCAGAGACTTAGAATTAATTATTGGTGATATTTCTTATGATGTTGCCCTTGGAACAAATTACAACGCAGTTTTTGCTGGACAAGCATACCAGCGTCCAATCAATGCTTATAATTTAACAAGCCAAAGAATTGAAACTGTAGGTGCTTTACGTAAAGCAAGAGATGATTTAAAAATAAGTGTAACAACTGACGGATCAAGTGCGTCTGGATCAAGTAATTCAAGTACTAGAATACAAAATGCATTTAATGAGATTGTAGACATTATTAATAATGGTAGTTCTAATGCAGATACGTTAACTTTTCCAAGTCCTACAGGCGTCGATCAAAATAGAGTAGATGCAAAAGATAATCTTATTGCAAATAAAGAATTTATAAAAGATGAAATAATTGCTTGGATTGCCAACCAAATAACTGTTAATTCAGGTAATTCTGGTAGTATTTGGTACCAGTTTACTTATGATCCTGTAAAATGTGAAAGAGATGTTGGATTTATAATTGATGCAATGTGTTATGATGTTTTATATGGCGGTACTCAAGCTACAACAAGAATAGCACAATCTTATTTTACAGAAACAACTGCTTATCCAGCAGGACAATCAGCACAAACTGCAGCGGCATATGATAGACTTGCAACTGTAATGTTTTATGTTGTGCAAGAAGATACAGGTTCTTGGACTAAAACCACTACTGAAGTACAAACAACTCCAGGTACACCTGCAACAGCAACTGAAGGTGCCCTTATACGTGACACGCAAATGCAGATTATTGAAGATGTAATCACAGCCGGAAATTTAAACAGCTTACCAGCAATTGTTAAACCGTCTATAACTTGGGCAGATGCAGAATATCAAACTGCATTTAGTGATATAGCAAGTGATACTAAAGATGTTATTAGATCAGTTACACAATATATTACAGATACCTATAACACTTTCAAATATAATCATGCTAAATGTTCTAGGGATTTAGGTATAATACTTGAAGCAGCAAAATATGATACTCTTTTAGGAACAAATTTTGCTAGTATAAATGCAGGATTAAGTTATCTTAGAGCTCCTAGCACTAAAGTATTAGGCGAACAAAAAACAGCAACACTTGCTGCAAATGAATTTGCTAGAGCCCAAATTAACAGTTACATGTCTGTATCTGCAGCACAAACAGGAGTAAACGATACTTGGGAATGGGTAGAAGATATTATTTGGAGCGGAAGTCCAGAAGGCGGCGTCAAAGCTGTTGAGGATATTGAAGTTTGGAATGCTATTAGACAGCTTGAACTAAACAAAGAATTTATTGTTGAAGAAGTGTTAAATCATGTTGATAATAAATTTAAAGATAGAGTGGCGGCAATTAATATAAACACAGACGAATTAACAATATCAGATACATCTTGGTTGTCAACAGGCATGGAGATAAAATTCTTTGATGATGATACAGCAGGCGATTCGACTAATGCTGTTAATAATGCTAACTTGTTAGAAACAGCAACATATTATGTAAAAGATATTACAAGTGCTACAACATTTACAATTTCAGATGTTAAATACGGTACTGCAAACAACTTTACTGAATACGGTGAAGGATTTGTTGTATCAAAAGCATATGCATACAATCGTACATTATGTGCTAGAGATGTGAGAGAATATGTTAACGGAATGAAGTGGGACTTACAATGGCCACAACAATGGGATAGAAATTACAACTTAACTGATGTTTCATTAGATTCTAATGGTACAACTTCAAGCACTACTATTAATACTAAGTTATATCTATCGGCTTTCTACAAAAGTAGTCTAGCAGCTCGTTATTATGTGAATAGTGTAATTGGATCACAGGAAGAAGATTTCTACTACTTACGCAATGGAACAGGATTAAGACTGCAAACACTTGACGGGTTACGCGGCGACTTAGGTCCTGCAAATGCATATGGTACAAGTAGACCAACAGCAGGTGCATATGCATCATTAGATCCAGGCTGGGGACCAGACGATAAAAGAGTTTGGATTAGTGCAAGATCACCATACGTACAAAACTGTACTACATTTGGGTTTGCAGCAATAGGCCAAAAGATTGATGGTTCACTACACAACGGCGGCAACGACTCAATTGTGAGTAACGACTTTACACAAGTTATATCAGATGGTATAGGTGCTTGGATTACAAATAACGGTAGAGCAGAACTTGTGTCTGTGTTTACATATTATTCACATATAGGTTACCTAGCAGAAGCTGGCGGACGTATACGTGGTACAAACGGTAACAACTCTTACGGTACTTTTGGTAGTGTAGCTGAAGGTGTTGATCCTGATGAAACTCCTGTAACAGCGATTGTTGATAATAACAAGCAATACAATGCTGTTGTAAGTAAAGTTTTCACAGATGGAGCAAACGAATTACTACAAGTAGAATATTCTCATGCTGGTAACGATTATACCGAAGCTAATCTTAATATATTTGGAGCAGGTGATAGCGAAGAACTTGTACAAGAAGATTATAGAGATGAAGCTGTAAACCAAGTAAGAATTATCGAAGTTGACGATTCTACAGGTAATCCAGATGCCAAAGCAGGTGGTAGTGGATACCTAGTAGCAACAAACACAGCACAAACTGGAACGACAAATAGTATTACACTTGCTGCTACAGATGGTAACTTATCAACTGCATATCCAGGGATGAAACTTTATATTACAGGTGGTGCAGGTGTTGGACAGTTTGGTGTTATAGACACATACAATTCTGGTACTAAAATTGCTGGTATTGTTAAAGAAACTGACGGTACAGCGGGTTGGGATCACGTAGTTCCAGGTACAACTATTGTTGCAGCAAATAGTTCTTCAACTTATTTGATTGAACCGAGAGCAGCATTTACTGCACCTACTCAAAGTAACACTGTTGTTACAGGTAACCCTTCTGTTACAAACGCAGTGGTTGAATTTATTGAAACCTCAGATGAATATACAGGTGTATCTATAACTACACAAAGTGACGGTACTGGTGCTACATTTGATGTTACACGCAACGGCGAAAAATATTACCTAGCAACTAATGCAGCTGGTACAGGTTACACCAGACTAGACACATTAACTATAGTAGGTACTAATGTAGGCGGAACAACACCAGCACATGATATAACAGTTACAATTACGGCTGTGAATGCAGATACAGGTGCAATTACGGCGTTTGACTTCTCTGGCATAGGACGTCGAGGAAATTTAGCATTATTTGACGGTACAGGAACAGCTGGACATTATAGTACAGATATGGGTGCAAATTGGTCAACAATTACGTTACCAACAAACGCTAACAACGGCTGGGACCAAATTGCAAGCGGACGTATTGATGACGGTACAACTACATTTACACAAAGTAAAGCAGTTGGTGTAGGTATTGCAGGTACTGCACTAATAGCTATTATTTCAGATGATGGAGATTCTTGGACAGCATCAAGTCCTACAGGAATATTAGCAAATAATTTAACAGGTGTAGCGTTTGGTCAAACTGACACAGCTATATCAAGATTTGTTGTAATTGGTGATAATGATAGAGACGTTGCATATTCAGATAACGGCGGTACAAGTTGGACAACAACTTCGAACGCATTACCAAGTACAGGTTATACAGCAATACAATACGGCTTAGGATTATTTGTTGCAGTCAAAGCAGGAAGCCAAGAAATGGCGTATTCCGCAGATGGTATTACATGGACGACAGTAGCAACAGGAATGCCAAGCACAGATGATTGGACAAGCCTAGCATTTGGTAATGGTAGATTCGTTGCAATAACAAGCGATACAACAGGAATTGCATATAGTTTAGATGGACAAAATTGGACTGCTGTTGCAGGTGCTCTTGTAGGAACTGTAGGTAGAAAAATCAAGTACGGTCAGGGTATGTTTGTTGTAACAACAGATGATGCAAATCAATTAAGTATCTCTGAAGATGGTGTGTATTGGCCAAGCGGAGGATATACGCTTACTGGTGCAGCACTACCAGCAGGTGGAACATCAGGTGTAACGTTTGGTAACAATGATAGAGATCCAAACTTTATTGTATTCCCTAGTTCAGCAACAACTGTTCACGTAAAAGCAAAACTTGGAGCTACTACAAAAGGTAGAGTCGGTGTTGCAAACCAACAAGTGTTTGAAGTAAGGATTACAAATCCTGGTTCAGGATACGGTGCAACTGCTCCAACAGTAACAATTACTGATCCTAATAATATTAACGATGTACTTACAACAGTTAGATTAAATGACGGTGTGTTAGCACAACCAACATTTATAGCAAGAGGTAGTGGATTTATTACAGCCACAGCAGAAATAGATGCTACTACAAGTAATGGTTTTGCAGACTTTTTACAAGATGGTCAGTTTATTGCTGTAAGACGTTTAAGTGCTACTCCAGTAAATGGATCTAACGTAGTGTTTGATGATTTACCAGGACAAGTATTCAAGCTAGTTAACACTGTATCACTAGTAGGTCTAATTGACGGTGATAAAACTGCTTTCTTACAGCTATCACCTAACATGGAAATTGAAGATGCAGTTTCCGATGAAAATCCGGTAACAATGAGAATTAGATTTAGTCAAACACGACTAACAGGACATGATTTCTTAGATATCGGAACAGGTAACTTTGCTGATACAAATTATCCCGGAGATCCTGTAAATGCACCAAAGGCTGCTAATGAAACAGTAAGTTCAAATGGTGGTAGAGTGTTCTTTACAAGTACTGACCAGGACGGTAACTTTAAAGTTGGTGATTTGTTTAGTATTGAACAGTCAACTGGTGTTGCTACATTGAATGCTGAAGCATTTAATATTGCAGGACTACAGGAACTGTCGTTAGGTGAAGTTACACTAGGTGGCAACTCTGCAAGTGTTACTGAATTTAGTACTGATCCGTTCTTTACTGCTAATAGTGATACTGTTGTACCAACACAGAGAGCAATTAAAGCATACATTGAAGCACAAATTGGTGGTGGTGGCGCATCTCTTATTGTTAACAGTGTAACGGCAGGTGACATTTTCATCAACGGAACACAAATTACAACAGTCAGTGGCGCGACGATAAATATAAAAGCAAACGTACAGTTCCAAGGCGCAGTACTTGGTACACCGTTAGCATACAATTACTTTTTAAGATAACATTGGAGGATAAACATAATGGCAAACGGAATTTTAGGTACTTCGGAAGTTCCAGCAACAACTGATACAACTGTGTATACTGTACCAGCAGATACATTTTCAGTAGTTACACTTAACGTAGTAAATAGATCATCAGCACCAAGACTTGTTAGAGTAGCTCTTTCAGCTGCCGCAACACCAGCTACTGCTGAATATATTGAATATGACGTTGAAATTTTAGCAAATGGTGTTCTTGAACGCACAGGATTAGTCTTAGATGCAACAAAAAATATTGTTGTATATGCAGATAGTTTAGGTTGTTCAGCAGTAGCATTTGGATTAGAAACTGCAACAGCATAAACAATATAAATATATTTAGGAGAGTATTAAATGGCAAGAATAGTAGCAAAAGGAGTTCAACCAACACCGACATTTGTAAAAATGCCGAACGTGGAAGTGAACGCTGCACACAATGCAGATTCTAATAAAGCATACTGGATAGATACATCAGCTGCACCAATAACTTTAACTTTACCTGCAAGTCCTTCAATGGGTGATATATTGAGAATTTTTGATGTTCAAAATACTTTCGATACTAATAATTTAACTATAGACAGAAACGGTAAACCTATTATGGGTGCTAACGATAATCTAACAGTGAATACAGAAGGTAGTGCATTTGAAATTATTTTTTATAATGACACACAAGGATGGAGATTGTTTACAATCTAAGGTAAAGGTGAGACAATGGCAACGTATAGCAGTTTTAAGAGAATAGATAGGCAAGCAATTGTCGACGGACAAGTACAAGGGACAGATATTGCTCCTGGAGCTGTTGGTTCCAATGAGATTGCAACAGATGCTGTTACATCTAATAAGATTGCAAATGGAGCAGTTTCATCAGATAAACTTGGATCAACATTAGATTTATCAACTAAAAATATAACATATAGACCATTTGTAAATGGTGACTTTTCCAGTAGTGCAAATATATCTGAAAGCAAAATGGCAACAGGTGCTGCTGAGGTAAACCTAGGATATACACCTTTATCTACAGCTGGTAATAATGCAATGTCCGGCAGACTAGCTGTCATTGACGGTAGTGCAAGTAGTCCTAGTATTAGAGGTAATGACTCAAATACAGGTGTATACTTTGCAAATGATCAAATAAAATTTACTGTAAACGGCTCTGATGCAATGACTATTGACAGCTCGGGTAGAACTACGTTTCCTCGTAAGCCTATGTTTGCAGCTGTAGGACAACCAGGTTGGTTGTATGCTAATAGTTACGGCGGGACAGGAGACAGAGAACTTAATAGTATTATGAATTGGAATCTTGCACACCAATATGGCGGTTCAAACTTCAACACCAGTAATGGAAGATTTACTGCACCTGTTAGCGGTTGGTATCATTTTAGTACTATGTGGTATTTTTTAAATGATAGTAATGGTACAAACAGTTATGTACACACATTCTTCCGCAAAAACGGAAGTGTAAACACAACTCCTAGTTCAAGAATACCTTATAATATAAATATGCACGGTAACCAGAATAATTACGACGACGGCGCATGTTACAACAGTATACAATATATGAATTCTGGACAGTATGTAAGTTTATGTATTAGATGGCATGCTACAAACAGCCGCCATCATGCGGGACACCAAATATTTAGCGGACAGTTAATAGGATAAAACATGGCAAATTATAACAGTTTCAAAAAAATTAACACAGAGGCTATAGTTGATGATTCTATTGCAGCAAGTGACATCGGCACCGGACAAGTTACTACAGCAAAGATTGCACCAGGTGCAATCCAACGGGATAAATTTGCCGGCGGATCAGTAAGTGGTGCAAAATTAGCAAGTACGTTAGATATTTCTGGTAAAACTGTTACATATAGACCTGTTGTTGATGGCGATATTGCAGCTGATGCAATTGCAGGAACACAGATGCAAAGCGGTGCTGTTATAGACTCATTAGGATATACTCCTGTTAATACTGCTGGCGATACAATGACCGGCCAGATACAAGTTGCAAACGGTAGTGTTCTTGGTAGCAGTGGCAACCCTAACAGCGGTTTAAGAATAGATGCACAAACAATTAATTTAAGAGAAAACGGTACAGATAGACTAGCTTTTAACAGTAGTGGACATCCAACTCATAGTAATCATCCAGCTTGGGAAGCAAGTGGTCGAGGTGGTTGGAGATACGGTAACAACTACGATGGAGCTCGCGCCTGGCGTGAACTTGACAACATGGGTTGGAACTTTAACACAAGCGGCGGCATTACAACATCTAACAACTGTAGAGTAACAGTTCCTATCGCAGGATATTACTATGCATATCTGCAAACCTATTGGTACAACGACGGTAACAGCACAAATGGATATACACACTTTAAAATTGGCTTAAACGGCGGCAATGGTGAACTCTACGGTGGCAGAACAAATCACCAAATGTATGCATATGGATTAAGAAATAACCATGCTCCGGGTATTATGACATCTTATGTAAGATATTTAAATGCTGGACAGTATTTAACACCTCTACCATATTTTGGCGGTAATCAAGGGAGACATCACGGTAATCACAGTTATTGGTGTGGTTATTTGATAGGATAAACGATGGCAAATTATAACAGTTTTAAAAGAGTTAACTCAGAGGCAATTATAGACGGAGAAGTTGTTACTTCAGAAATTGCAGGAACTACAGTTGGAACAACTGAAATTGCAGACGGAGCAGTAGTTGAAAACAAAATTCTAGACGGTGCAGTGAGTGATGGTCAATTGGATAGTAATGTTGATATATCCGGTAAAACAGTTACATACAGATCAATTGCAAACGGTGATATTAGTAGTAGTGCAGGTATTGCAGGCGGAAAATTCGCAGGCGGAGCAATAGCTCAAAATTTAGGTGGAGCACCGCTTAATAAGGCCGGCGGAACAATGACTGGCGCATTAAAAACTACAACAGGTAGTGCAGGTACTCCTGCTGTATATAGATCAGGTGACAGCAATACTGGAATAAGTTTTAGCGGTAATAGTACAACATTATCTGCAGGTGGACAGACAGGCCTTGTACTTAATACAAATGATACAATAACAAAACCTAACAGTGTTGCGTTCCATGCACCAGGAACTAGTGGTTGGAGATATTCGAACAGCTACGGCGGTAGAGGCTGGCGTACACTAAATTCTAACTTTGGTTGGGGCACTAATCAACAGCGCGGAGGAAGTGTTTTTAACAACTCTAACGGTAGATTTACTGCTCCTATTGCTGGATTTTACCAATTCCATTTTGAAACATATGCACGAAATGATGCAAACAATACAAATGGCTATTACCATATGAGTTTTGGGGTAAACGGCGGTAATGCTATGGTAGGCGGAAGAACACCACACGGTATTTTTGCACACAGTACTGTAAGTAGATATTATCCTAACGGTACACATGTTGATCTAGGAACATACTTAAATGCAGGACAGTATGTAGAAGTTAGAGTGTTTTGGCACAATAACCAAACACGCTTTCATGGATCTCACAGTGTGTTTAATGGATACATGATTAGCTAAATAACTATGGAGAACAATAAAATATGAGAAATATAGTATTTGAAATTACTGATAACGAACAAAAAGTTTTAGATCATTACTGCATGGACCCGCAGGATTGGATTGAAAACGCTGTGACCCATTTGGTAGAAGGCGCTAAAGAAAAAATTTATAATATAGAAGTTGAAAGAATCATGGCAGACCCCGACATTGCCACGCTTGTAACTGATAGAAATGAAATTGTAAATATGTATAATGGACCTTTAAAAGGTAACCCGAACGGTTAAAGGAGTTTAAAAATGCCACAACAATACACAGTCCAACTAAGTGATGCTGATTACAAAGCTCTTTGTTATGTAGCTGAGAATCCTAATGTTTATGTTGACGAACACGTAACTGAATATATTCGACAGATGAAAGAAGATCTTGTTAAGGAAATTTTGAAATCCGAACTTCAAAAACCAGGTATGAGATCTATCCCTGCCGATAAAGAACAATTACTTGCCCAAGCAACTGTTAAGTCAGCTAAACAAATAAATCGAGAAGATACGCTACGCATGGAGGCAATGGTCGAAAATCCAGATGCACATGATTCAGATATTGGAAGTAGTGTAATATTACCAGATTAACAAAAAATTTATTATATTAAAAAAGCCGCTTTAAGCGGCTTTTTTTATTCTTCAGTATCAGTTGTTTCTTCTACAACTTCATCTTCAGCTTGTTCAATCTCTTCAATTTGTTCAACTTCTTCAACTTGCTCAACTTCGTAAAAGTTTTTCCTTAGATATTCGTAATGACTATCTGAATCATTTGCAAGTGTTTGTATATAATCTTTCTTTTGATCCCAATAATCTTGCAATTGCTTAGTATAAATTTCAGGAACTTGACCTTGTCTTGCAAGCATCAAATCTTCAAGTACTTTCATTTGAGTAGCATTTGAAGGAATACAATTATTTCCTACAAATATATCAGGAATACCTCCCATTGAAAGGTCGCCTCTAAGTTCATGTGACTGAAGTAATGCGTTTGCCATTACAGCAGGTAAACTTTCTATACTGTTGTTAAATTTAGGGTCATCAAGTCTAGGATCCATTCGAATATATTCTGTAGCTTGACGCCAATATTCGGTATCTCTTCTACTTGATAATGCAAAATGATAGGCAACAAAGAATTTAAATCCTGTCATAATTTGTTTTACAACATAGTTAAAATGGTCTACATGTACTCGATTTATTTGTTCATAGTGTAATGTTTCACAAAGTCTTAACAATATTTCTTGAACACTTAATAATCCTGTAGATTCTAAAGGTTCAATAAAACCGTAACTTAGGCCAACACCAACGACGTTCTTTGACCAGCATCTATGCATTATACCGTTTCGGATATCGATGTGTTCAAAGTTTTCAATTTCTTCAGACCTTTCAGGCTTATGTAATTTCATCCTGTCGCTGTTTAAATATTCTTTGAATTCTTCTTCGGCTTGTTCTTTAGTTAAAAACTGTGGATCGTAAACATAACCTGCACCTATTCTGTTGTATAAAGGTATATTCCATATCCAGCCGTTGTTCCAAGCAGTACAGTTTGTTACATTTTCCATTTCTAATTCTTTGTCAGTATATGGAACATGACAAGTAATTGCACGTTTATTAGGTAACCAATCTCCAAAGTCTTCAAAAAACTCTTCCATAGTTTCGCCAAGTAGTAGTGACTTAAATCCAGTACAGTCGATAAACAGATCTGCTTCAAGCTGATCGCCGTCATCTAACTCTATGTACGAAATATAGCCTTCAATGTCTTTTTCAATTTTTTTAATTTCTTTTGGAATATGCACTACGCCATTAGGTATTGCAACTTTATCACGCAATACATGTCCAAATTGTACAGCATCAATGTGATATGCAACATCAGAAGTCCAACTAAAATTTGGAAGTTGACCGTCTTTGTTATCATAAATCTTATTGTCGTAAATAAAAGGCATACAACTATAAAATGATTCATAAAAATCATTTTTTGGCGTATCAGGATTTATTGCTTTCTTCACATACCAGTCTGTGGCTCCTGCTTGTGTATTTTGCATATCCTTAACACCAAACGGATAGTAATATGACTCACCTTTTTTATAGAAATCAGTGAATTTAATTCCTAATTTATAAGTTGCTTGACACTCAGGCATCCAATCTTCATCTTTAAGTCCTAATATATTTAGATAACTATTAATTGTACCTAGTGTTGATTCTCCTACTCCTATAACAGGAATATTTGGAGATTCAACAAGTGCTATCTCTTTATTAGGAAACTGTTTTGATAAAACTGCCGCCGTCATCCAACCTGCGCTGCCACCACCGCAAATTATGATTTTATTTATAGGTCCTCTCATGCTTTATTATTCCTTTTCTCTTTTCGTTAATTGTTAACCAATTAAAAGCTATGGTTATTCTATCGTCGTCTGTAGTATTTACACCAACTCGGTGGTCCAACCATCCAGGAAAGAGTATTAACATTCCTTCTACTGGAGGATACATAACCTTTTCGAATACCTTTTTTCCTGCCGGAAAAAAACCTCTTTGTGTAAATTGGACAGGATTTTTAATCATTAAATCACCGTCTTTAGTATTTGTTTTATAATAATATACACCACTAATAAAACTATCTGTATGAGCATGCCATTCTTGGCTCTCTCCTTTTGATGTTATATTCAACCAACTATGACTCATGAATATATCATTGTTCATAAAACAATCAATCTGTTCTACATATGCTTGTGTATGCTTTTTAATATATGCATCTAAATTTGTAAATCCGTAGTCGCCTATAGTATCCCATCTATGGTGGATATTAGTTTGCACAGGATCTTCCCATCCTTTAGGCGCTTCCATTGAGTCATTTTCTAATATTTCGGGTAATTTTTTCTTAATTTCATTTTGAATTAAAAAAATTTCTTCAATAGATCCTTTGTGTACATAAACAGGTGTAGGAAAAAGCCATTCGATCATTTTTTATTCCTCGCTTTAAACTTTTTTGTTTTGTAATAGTTACTAGAGAAAGAAAAATGGTATCCATCTTTTTTAATAAATTCTTCAGTGCTTACAGTATGCATCTTAATCTTTATATTTTTATCAGATAAAGGAATACATTGCACTAAGGGGTCACCTGCATTAATTATAAAACTATTAGGAAATAATTTTTTAGAAACAACCATATTTACATTAGTAGTAGATTGGTGTAAATAATCTACCATTCCGTTAGGCACAAAATAATTACTCTGATGATGATTCCAAAATGAATTTGTAAATAAGAATTTAACCCCTGTTTTTTCTTTAATTCTCCAAGGACTAACTAATTTTATATGTGCATATCCATCTAATCCTGTACCCCATTGAATAGGATTATGTTGATCTGCAGCATCGTCTGGATAAGTTGACGGTATTCCGCTGTTAACTTGTATTTGAAAATCTCTCCAGGCCTGTATAACAAACCCTGATTTAAAATAGTCTACTACACCTGGACATGTTTTCATTGTTCCTCGATCAATACCTTGAAATGGTACAGTAGTGTCTAATTTTTTCCACCAATTAGGAATCATATTTTTTGATTCAACTATAGGAAACAAATCTGGTAAATCGGGTATAACTGTAAAACAATCTAATGTGATTGTAGAAGGTTTATTAAAAATACTGAACATGCGTATACTTACCTAAATTTTTTCTTGCTATGAAAGAAGTTGGCATATGTTCCATGCCATATTTTTTTAACCCAATACTTATATCTGTTTAACTGTCTAAAATCGTCATACTCAACTTCCATTTTCCAATTTTCACGTTTAAATGGATAAACAATCATTAACGGGTCTCCTGGTTTGATGGTGAAATTTCTTTTAAGACCTAAACCTACAAAATTAACAGCGTCATCGTGTTTATCTGTATCAACAATACTAGGAAACATTTTATAATCTTCATTTAATTGATAAAATGGTTGATAAAAATGGCAACTATATCCTGGCGGTGTAACTACCTTCCATGAATTACTAATCTTAAAATAGTGATTCTTTACGCCGTTCATTATTACCGGACACTGCCCAAATGGATGCAGTGACGTATAGTCTTCTGCAGGACAAACATTTGTTGTTCTTAAAATATTATCACGATCCTCCGAATACCTAATATCTACTTCATATTGATTTAAAATAACATATCCAGAAGTAAGATAGTCTAACACAGGAACACACCTTTTAATAGTAGGTACATCTACCTGTTGAACTGTTTCGTCAGCATGATCAAAAGAAAGAGGTATGTCTTTATACCATTTAGGAACAAATTTAGAAACAGGAACAGGCGGATAATGCATTTCTGAAGATTTATCATAACTAATAAATTTAATTAATTTTTCATTCATTATTTAAATACCTTTTTTGTATGAAACATATTTTTGTAAGCATGTTTAATATAATGAAATAACTTACTATATATTTTTTCATTATGCAACTCCATTTCCCAACTGTCTCGTTTGAAAGGAATAATTTGAAATAGTCTCTCACCAGGAACAATTCTTAAGTCTTTTTCTTTTGTATATGCCATGGAAGAAATAACCCAATCATGTTTATCTGTATCAATAATACCCGGCAACACTTTATATTTACTGTTAAAATCATAGTATGGTTGCATAACTAAACAACTATATCCCGGTGGAGTAACAACTTTATAATCAGAAGCTATCTTAAAATATGCATACGGTCCATTATCCACAGGTAAACAATTTTTAGCCAATACATTCGGTGATAATTTTCTTTGACCTAATCTTTTGTTTTGGCTTTCTAAATGTATGCCTTTAGTAAAATCTATAACAGTTTCTTTTATTAAATGCTCCCAAGCATTATGTATAATATACCCGCTTGAAATCCAGTCCATTACTGGAGGACAACGAGTAACATTAAATTCATTATTAGTGTCATCTATTCTTTCAATCCATTTAGGCATCTCCTCAGAAATAGGTACAGGAGGAAAGTCCTTCATTAACTGAGGATCATCTGTGTAAAATTTTATCTTTTTCATATTTTTGCTCTTATATTTCCTGAAACTGTAATTCTTAGTTCATCTTCATAGTGAGGATAAACTTGATGATAAAGTTCTGCAGGAAATACACATATACTACCTTCCCATGATTTGTCATGTGCTAATCTTAATTGTTTAATTTGACCAAGCATATCTGTATATACAAACTCAAACTGTCCTTGACACCCTTTACTTAAATTAAATCGTTCAGTAGTTTGATTTGCAAATTTTTGTTGTTCAATAGGTAAAGACACCCAAACCACAAAACTAAATATTCCTGAATGCCTATGTAAAGGTATAAATTCATTAGGGCGTTGGTAATTTATCCAAAATCTTTCAACATAAAGCTCATGATCTTCTTTTTCTTTGTCAATTCCAAAATTTAGTTTATCTATATACTCCGGAAAATTATTTTTTAGTTGATTACAAAGTGATATTATTTCTGTTGTAAGACTTTCTTTGCTGCTTGTAGGTTCTTGAAAGAAAAATTCCTTGGGTAAGTCTTGGTGGAACATTTGTAAAATATCACCACTTCTTTTATCGAAGTGTTTTTCAATAGTTTTTATATTATCAAAACAATCTTTTTTAAGAGCACCAAATACGAACGGATTAAGTTTATCAACATGAACTCCAAGGTTAGGTAATATATTTACGCCAGGTTGTATATCATTTAGATTCAACATTCATCTCCGTGTCCATTTCATCAGCGTCCCATACAATAGTTGCTTGTGTAATTCTCCAATCATTGTAATATACACTATTATCTTCAATGTAAGCACCATGTAGGAAATTACCACTAAAAATTACACATCTGTTAGGCTTAGCAGGTATAATTTCTTTTATTTTAAATTTAGAAACATCAATAATTAAATTTGAAGCTTCCTTGTTTAAGATATCTTCGTTCTCATATAGAGCAGTGCCACCATTTGCGTGTTTGTCTATATAAATCAAAACGTTAACCATATCACGATCATAGTGAGGATGATGTTGCATATTTACAGGAAGATTGTCTTTTTTATGTTTAAAAACGTTAAACGCAAAACTCTTTTCTATAGCAACATTATCCCAACCAACAAGAGATCCTACAAAGTTATTTAACGGTTTTAGTCGTTGATCCATTAATTCTTTGGGCGGCTCCCAATTTGCAAAAGCTGGCCTACAGTCATAATAGTCCTTCCAGTTTCTACTCCACTTGCTCATTTTCCAATTTTCTACAGGCATATTTTCAAAAATGTATTGTATTTCGTCAAAGTTCTTATAAAAATCGTCTATACACACCCAATCTTTGTTATAGGTTACTTTACTATCTGGGTTCAATTGAAATAATTCTTCTACGTTTATAGGTATAGGCATTGTATTTCCTTTCTTAAAATCCGTCTTCGTCCTGATTTGTTAACTTCATCATAATGTTTACTGCATTAACAATTCTAAGTTTATTCGAAGTGTGTTTAGGCGCAGTATGGTCTAGCCAACTAGGAAATAATACAATATCGCCTTCTTCTGCTTTTACTTGGTATCTGTCATTAAATATACTGTCAGGCAAATAGTTTACATTTTTTGTCGGCATAGCTGCACGTATCATTTTGTAATTAGGATTAAGAAAAATAGTTCCGTCATCGTCATCTTCCAAATGTATAAAATGTGTAAGTGCATAATTTATATTTGTTGCACCGCCCATATGATCATGTACCCATTCTTCTTCATTATTAGTAGTAAAATTATACCAGCCTTTTAATTTAATATCCCACGGTTGTTTCATATTGTAACCAATTTCAGAAAGTATAGATTTTACATCATCGTTATACCTATCGTAAATATATGGCCAATGTATCATTGCACCAGAACCTGGTAAGTAATCTGTATAAATTTTTTGTAGTCCACCGTTTGGTCCAAGTTCTTTAAATTTAGGATACACATGCTTCATTAGATAATCTTTTATTTCTGCATGGTTAGTTGCTTTCATTTTATAGATGTAAAAAGGAAACGGATTAATTTTTTCTATCATGATTATTTACTCTTAAATATAAATTCGTTTGGATTGCCTATTGTAAGGTTAAGGGCAATAGTTGCTCTAATCTCAGAGCTTTTTTGATAAGGAACACTATGATGCAAATAAGAAGGAAAAATAAGCAAATCTCCTTCTGTAACACTTGGAGTATAATGAGGATTTTGCCAATCTATAGGCATATCTTCTCCGTTACAAGGATGCATATTTCTTAAATAAGTATGATGAATTGGATTATAAAATCTAGTAGGTTCGTGTTCTTTATCATTATAAATTAAAAAATGTATTGCACTATATTGGCACCCAGGAAATCCTCCCATATGATCGTGTTCTTCTTGAAAACTCCCTTTTATACCAACGTTGTACCATGTGTCTAAGTCTACAGCCCATTTTTTGTTTTGGTTAAATCCGGCTTTTTTTAAAAATTTTAAGGTAGTTTCGGAGTATAAATCAGCCCACTCAGGACCTAATTTTTCTAGTCCTTCAAAATAATCGCTGTAAAGATTTAAACCTATGTTGTTAGGCCCAGGAAGATTTTCTAGTGTTGGCATAATCTCTTTAAGGAATTTCTCTTTAATTTCCTTGTGGTTTTGCAATGATGTTTTATATATGGGAATTTCAAATGCAGATGTTTTAATAATCATTCGTCCCTCCATTTTGACGTCATAGAAAGCAGTGTCTCTGTTTTTTTAAATTCTGCTTGATCAATAAAAAATAATAATGAATATCGAGGCAAAGTTTTTACCTTATAATTATTTGGTCTATGCCATTGTCCTGCATCATATGCTACTAATCTGTTAAACTTGTTACCTAAATTTACTGTTTCGGTAAACTGGTTTTTATTTTCTTTTAAATCCTGCAAATACTGTTCTGTTACCTTTTTGTGTAAGTTTAAATCTTTTCTAGATTGGTAATCTGGTACATTAAAGTCGTTCGGTGTAATTTTGTCAAAAATACTTGTTCCAGTTTGCATATTAGGTTCTTCTTTGTTGAGGTAAACAAGCCCGGCAAAATCTATTTCGTCATTGTGTATCCATCCAAAATTAGCATCATAATTATCGTATAGATCATTTTTGTGAAACCTTATATCTACTTGAAATTTTTGTAAGCCATAAAAAACATTATCAGCAATAGACTTAGCAAAAAATTTAGCAAATTCTAAACAATCGTGGTTATTAATTTCTAACAAATTATTAGTTCTTTTACCAGGCCAAGCTTCGTTGTTGTAGAATTCAAGAGAGTTGCCCAACTCAATAACTGAGTTAGGATTGTTAAAAAAATTATCAAAAATCTGTACAGAATTTTTATACAAAGTCATAAAAATACTTATTTGCCAAAACTGAAATAGAAACCAATCCTGGCTACATAAGTACTGTATGATCCATAAACTAGCACACCCAGCCGAAAAAATTAGTATCTGGCCTACTCATATGTTTAAGTATAGATATAGAGATTGGCCCTTCGATAAACAAAAAATTATTGACTGTATTAAAGATGAAATCAAAAAACAAACTACTGACATTGATAGTAGTATAGGATTAGGCGTAAAAACAAAAGGTCTAAAAGAAAGTAAATTTGACTTTCTTGCTAGGGGTGATCAATATCCTATAATTGAAAAATTTAATGAATTTTGTAGTGAATCACTTGCAAATGTAGTAATACATGCTTTACCTACAATAGATGAAAGACTTACACTACCGAAACATGTAAGAAAAGTAAAGCCTATAATATTCGAATCATGGTATCATGTTACTAACGACGGAGGTGCACACGGATCACACTGTCATCCTGGATCTAGTTGGGCAGGAATTTTTTATGTACAAACTGAAAATTGTAGTGCAGAAACTTTAAATGGTATTAATCGATGGTATAATATTGATTCAAATAGAGGACCAGGAGACCTCGGAAGTTGGTGGTGGAATAGTGATAATGTTTATGGGTTTACTCCAGAAGAAGGTACTTTAATTTTATTTCCCTCTTGGTTGTGGCACGAAGCTACAGCATATGTTGGCGATAAAGATAGAATAGTTATAGCATTCAATAGCGTGATAGTAGATGACGATTAGTATTTACGATAATTTTTTAGGTAATACAGATAGACAAAAAATCTTTAAGATGTGTCACGAAATATACTATAAAATGGGTGAAACAGATAGACCAGATTGTCCTCCCACAGGCATGGTAAGTGTTTTAGATAAAAAAGATATTATTCTTACCAAAATAATAGAAGAAAAATTAAATAGATCAGAGTCATCACTTATTAGACTATATGTAAACTATTATAGTGTAGGTGAAACCCCATACTTTCATGATGACGGAGATTGTATCACTTACTTGTATTACCCTAACGACGTGGATAACATTGATGAAGGGGGTGAAACTCAATTTTTAATCGATAATAAAATTACTGCTGTTCCTTACAGAGGTGATACCCTAATTGAATTTGATGGTAGAATACCACATAGGGCAACCAGTTTTAGGTCAACATATAGATTTACAGTTGCAGCAAAATATACAAGAAAATTCGGAGAATAAAATGAACAAATTTCTTTGGAAAATTACAGACACATGTATTGATTACACTCCAGTAACGATAATTAAAAATGCAATAACCAAAAAACAAGCTAATGAAATTGCACAACAAGTAATTGAATACAGTAAAACAGATCATAGTAAACAATTTCAAGAATTTAATGGAGATAACAATCCAGGATGTTGGCGAGGATTTCCGTTAATGGCTCCTGATGATGTTCCAGGGTTATCTAAAGATAATAAAAATCTTATACAGAACACAATACTAGAAGCAGGAAAACATTATCAAGCAAGTTGGCCTGAAACACCACGCACACAAGTAACTAGCTGGCAACGCAGTCTTTTTAAAGAAAACGAATATGATGTTAGTATTTGGTTTAATATTAATCAAAAAGGCGCCGCTAATATGATTCACAATCATCATGGTGCTTATTTTAGTGGAGTATTCTACTTCCAGGCAGAAGATACAGGACCTATTAGATTTTTTCCTGAGAATTTCTTGACAGGGAATACACACCCAATGTGGCCCTATAAAGGTACAATGTTTCATCATCCTGACGATGGCGATTTAATATTGTTTCCTGCACATTTATCACACGATATTGAAGCTAATCCTATAGACAGTCCAAGAATAAATTGTGCTTTTAATGTAGCACTAGTGCCAAGTGCAGTTCCTAGTTAATACGATAAATATAAGTGTGTATTAAGGAATTATATAGATGTCAGATCAAGCACCAGTTGTAGATAGAATACGGATAATACCAAGACCTAACGATTTCCTTGATCGTCAAGTAGGAAATAGCGGTGAAGTATTCTTTGACAAGCAATCAAAATCTTTAAGACTTTTTAGCGGCGATACACCGGGCGGATTTAAAGTTCTTACACCAGACAATTTGGTTAACGAATTGTATTCATCAGGAATTTCTACTGTAACTTATAATGTTACTATAGGAACAGATCCTGACGGAGTAGAATCAGGCAACAAATACTTTATAGATGCTGTTTACAAACCACAGTTAAGTTTAGTTGTAGGATACACATATATATTTGTTCAAGATGATCAAACAAATGAATTTTATCCTAATGCAGAAGGCGGAACCAATAATCAACATCCTTTAAATTTTAGTTCAGATAATTTAAATGGTGTATTAGGAGGTGGAACTTCATATACTGAAAACGTAATTTATAGATTAAATGGTAAAGCAGTTACACAAGCAAAATATTGGGAAGACTTTGCTACAAGTACAAATAGAAGTGTGCAAATAACTGTAACTAGTTCTACACCAACAACTTTATACTATTGGTGTCAACAACATCAAAATATGGGTAATACTATAACCGTTGCTAATCCAGGTACAGGTGCTGGAGGAGGTACAACTGTTGATGTCAGCGAAACAGTACCAGATTCTCCATCGGCTGGAAATATTTGGTTTAATTCTACTAACGGAAAAATTTATGTATATATAGATGACGGTGATAGTCAACAATGGGTACAACCAGTAATTCCAGGAGTTGCTCAGGCACAAGACGGCGTAGTAAATGCTTTTTCATCAATTAAATTATCTGATAGTTCTCAAATGGATGCTGTTGGACAAGATACAATTACATTTGTAGACGGTCCTGGCATTGAAATTACTAATGATAGTACAAACAACACTATCATTATTAGTGCTACAGCTACCGATGGTGGTGGTGGCGGTGGAGGTGGTGGCGTCGACCTTACAGCTTTTAGTGTAGGCGCTGAAGGATCAGCATCAGGTGATGGTGCTATTTCTTATAATAATTTAACAGGAGTGTTTACTTATACTCCACCGGATTTAAGTGCATTTATAACTTCTGAAAACCAAACTTTAGATGAGGTAACTACAGCCGGCGCAACAACTACAAATAATATTTCTGTAGGTGATGTTACAAGTAGTGGAACAATCAGTAGTGTAGCAGTTACAACTACAGGTAATATTACAGTAGGTGGTGACCTTATTACATCAGGATCAGGAACACCGGAATTACAATCAGACAACGAGATATTACTTACTGCAGGTACACGAGTAAAAGTTAGTTCATCTCCATTCAATCTTGCATCATTGACGCAACTTACAATTAACGGATTAATTGCAAGCAATGGAGACTTAGTATATAATTCTGATACAAATACTTTTCAAGGTTATGAAGGATCATGGTCATCATTTGTTACGTCTGGTAGTGTACCTCTGCTATCAGAAGTATCAAGCACAATAAATGGTGCTACTGGTACCGTAGTACATAATACTACAACCGGCGGAGTATTTTACCATACAGCACCAGCTGCAAACTTTACAGCAAATTTCAAAAGCGTACCAACTACCGACGACAGAATTACAACTGTAGCACTAATTATTGCACAAGGCGTAACACAGTATATGCCAACAGCAATACAAATAGACGGTGCAGCACAAACAATAGAATGGTTTGGAGGCAGCGTTCCTGGAGGCACAGCTAACGGATTTGACATAGTTTCCTTTACACTTATTAGACAATCATCTACTTGGACTGTGCTAGGAGCAAGCTCTACTTATGGATAACAAATATGCCACAGATAGCTAGTGTTTCAAGAGGAGCATTAGCTTCAACAAAGATAAATCGAATCTCAACTGAAGGCGCTGACCTAACAGGAGCTAGGGTAATGTCAGGTAATTATGCATCTGGCTTAACTGGAAGTGCCTGGAGTGGTTGGTTTACTGACAATTTAGATAGAGATTATAACACAAATACTTTTAAATCACGTACAAATGTAACCGTTAATGATGGCGAACATATAACTTTAATGTTGAGAGGCGCTGGAGCCGGCGACTTAACTTCTTCGTTAGGATCGAGCGATTTTAATAGACCTAGTGGATTTGGAGGTGCTCTCGATGGTGGCAATGGCCATTATTGTAATTTAGCTAATGGCCCTCTGACAGGATTTACTAACAGTATAGAATTTGAAGACAACAGAGTAAGAGTTCATAGTGATTATCTATCACAAGACAGCGTTACTGGAGTTACTGATTTACCAATTTATTCTTTTAGAAGTTATCCCGGACTGTCAGATGTAATAATTTATAACGGTAATGGCCAAGATAGACGTAGGTTACCGCACAATCTCAAAGAAACACCAAAGTTCTTATTTGGAATGTTAATTTACGGAAGTAGCGCCGGCAGTTGGAATTGGAGATGGTCACAGCCCGACAGATATGGTAACGCATTTTATAGTGATGGAAATAGTGCTAACAGAACAACTACAGGAATTTTACCTTCTGTTCCTGATGCCACTGCAATAACAATTGGCAATGATGCTGGGATTAATGGTAATGCAACATTTATAATCCTTGCACTGGCTGCTGACGACTATGAAAATTACAACACAATAACAAACAAAAAAGAAATAGCTACTGGCACACTTTCTGACTCAAACGGGTATGGCCAATCAGGTACAATTACTCTTGATTTTGAGCCATATTATATTTGGTATAGAGAAGGCACAACTGGAGATTGGCGAATGTGTGGCCACCGAGGAACAAATTGGGGGTTAACTGGTGCCGCTACTACTATGGCTGGCGGCGGACAAATCACACAAACGAATTTTACAAGAACTGCAACTGGGTTTACTTTTAGCAGACCGGGTCTAGGTTCAGGTGTAGATTTGGAATGGATAGCATTTGGGGATCAGGCAGTATAGCAATGGAAAAATATTATCAACTAGGAACACATACTACCGAACAATGGCAAGAATTACATCAAGAATTAATTGCTGACGGTAATGTTTATGAGGCTGTTCCAGTAAGACAAGTGCAAGTAGATGACGAAAAACTACATAGTCCTACACGTGGAACATATTTGCTGACTCTTGAAGAGGCTGAAGAACTCAAAAAAGATCTTAGAGTGAAGTTCATTAACATTGATTATTCAAAATATGACGAATATAAACCACCAAAAGACGAATTACAAAGTACAAGACCTGCACTAGTAAACAGGTTTAGTACTGATGTAAGACACTATAGAGAGTTTGAAACTTCAAACACCTTACCGGCATCACCTGGTGTGGCAGAAGTAAATAGAACTGGATATCAAATTTTAAGACTACAACAAACAGTTAAAGATGATCCGTGGATAGCAGGGGCTCTTGCAGATAATGCTGTTGTAAGTCAGGCTATACAAGCAAGAGGTTCAGGAAAAAACATTGATGTAGTAGTTGCTGACGAAGGAATGTGGCTTGGACATCCTGAATTCCAAAATGATCCTGTATTAGAAAGTGATGGTACAACAGCAATAGAACTTCCGGCCGACTTTGGCGGTAATGTTTTACCAGGAGACGGAACATGCACAGTTTTAGATTTAGTGCTTGACTCTCCTTATTATATTGATCCAGATTGGTTTAACGCTGGTGCTGATCCAGAATACAACAACGGTGCAATTATTGATGTGGTTGGAGACGGTAGTGATTTCTTTAAACGTGAAGTTACCGTTAACGGTGGAAGCATTATCGGTGCTGGCACAGTAGGTGGACAAACAGCAGTACCAGATGCGTGGTTAGAAAAAGTTGCTCGTATGTTTGAACTGTTTACAGATCCAAATGGCTCAGGCATTAACAAAGAATATCAAAGGGCGTCAATTAAAATACTGAGTGGTGACACAGGAACATATCACGCTGGATTTCCAACTATACAAAGAGTGGCAAGAGGTGCTGGTGCAGATTACTCCACAAACTTCTTGACTGACGAAGGCGTTGTATTTTGGAACCTAACTAACCTGTTTGACACTCATGTACAAAATGACATGGTGTGGTATCTAAACTCAACAGGCGACGGATATGGCGATGGCGATATAGATGCACAGGAAGTTATCGAACACGTATTCCATACACTACACATGCATGGTTTACCTGCAGAAGATATAAAATTATATCCTTTTATAAGTTCTGACTGGAACACTGGTCCATTGTATAATGCAATGGTAGAAGCATACGATGCAGGCAAGTGGGATCCATCAGGATACCAACCGCCGGGTAGTCCAGATGAGTGGAAGACTAATGGAGATGCATTTGAAGTAGCCGCAAAAGAATATTTGTTCCTACTAAACTTCTGTATGTTTGAATATACAAGTTTATGGGAAGGTGGAAGTCTTGATCCGGAATGGACAGACGATATGCGTACCCAGGCAGGTATACAATCTAATAACCCATTGGGTTATGCGTTCCACAACACATATATCGCTCCAATTATTAGTAAGCCATCACTTGCAACAATTAGAAGCATATTCCAAGATGGTAACACACCAGATCAAGACGATCCAAGTCTAGCAGGTGCATCAGGATATAGTGTAACCGTTACTGATAGACTTACAACACGCTGGGACGGCACAATAGTTCCAGTTGAAAGTGTTGCACTAGCATGGTGGGCAAATCCTCTACAAAGGAGTTCACAATTTGCAAGTGCAGGTACAGTAAGTATATCCTCATCATACACAAGAGAAAACACAAGTGGTAGTAACAATACCCAGCCAGCTAGTACTGATGGAGAACACGGTACTCCTTGCGGTGCATTGACATATGGAAGAACACAAGGCTGGGCATACAATGCTAATAAATGGACACTAGACTTGTATGGAAGTTATGGATCAGGAATAGAAGCAGGATTTGATCTTACAAAGTTATTTCATCAATTAAAACCAAAAAATCCAGCATATAATAGTAAAGATCCAACCATAAGTTCTAACAGTTGGGGATATCGAGCCAATAAGGATCCTTCAGGATCAACATATTATTACACACATCGTGCAAGTTCAAACGTATCCTACACAACGGAAACGGGTATCGCTTGGCTAAGCCACATGGGAACACAAGGTGATGGCGGACGTTGGAAAAGCGAAATGAAAACCAATTCACTAACAACTGCACTGGATGAATTGGTAGAAGCGGGTGTAATTTTTGTATGTGCAGCTGGAAATTCAAATCAAAAGTGTGTAAGTCCAAATCATCCTGATTACGATAATTATATAACAGATACTAGCGGTCAATCTTTAGCAGATAGTTCATTTACAGAATTTGGTGTAGAAGTTACAGGAACGACAAATAGGAGAGGTTTCCCTCAGCAAGGCGGAAAATTTACAGATACAGATGGTGTTGTAAAATATAAAACTATTAACATAGGTGCATTAGATGATGATTATGTTAACAGCTTAGAAGGTAAAGTTGGATATAGTGATAGAGGTAATAGCATAGATTGTTATACGCCTGCAGACGGTACGCTTGCTGCTAACAAAAGTTATACAAACGAAGGACCAAGAGTAGATTCGTATGCTAATTTTTCATATTCTGGAGGTGCATACGACTGTGCATTTAGCGGAACTAGTGCAGCATGTCCTGTCGCTGCAGGTTTTATTGCAACTGTCTTAGAACATAATAGAGACTGGACCTGGAAAGAAGTAATAAATTGGATTAATTCTTTAGATAGCGTTCCAAATACAGACTTTTATTATGGTACAGAGACAACCACAGTTAATGATGCTAATTGGACAGATTATGAAAGTTTAGAAGGTGGAACACCAAAAGTTTTATATCAGAACAATTATGATTCTAGATTTTTAGTCGGTTCAAGAACACTTACTACTAATCAAATACGGTTACGTAATGGGTTGACTCTTAAGACAAACAAATAAATACAGTTAGAGGTATATAAATGGCATTAAATTTCCCACTAAATCCAGTAGCAGACGACTTTTACACACAAGGCGGCACAACGTGGAAGTACGACGGTGTAACATGGAATGTTGACTCGTCATTGTCAGCAATTAACATATTCCAAACGTTTGGCGCAGATACAGGATTAGCATCTCCTATTGTTGGGCTAGACACATTAAACATTGTAGGTGGATCTAATGTAACAACTTCAGTGTCAGGCAGAAATATAATTATTAATAGTTCCGGTGGCGGTCTTACACAAAATGTATTTGATACTTTTGCCGCAGACGAAGGTTCAACGTCCGCTGCAAGCATAAATGATACTCTAAATATTTTAGGCGGAACTAATATAGCAACCACTATTGCATCAGACACAGATAATGTAACAATTAATATGTCGCCATTTAGTATTGACTTTTTAAGCGACGTTGATACTACGAGTAGTGCACCTACTACTGGACAAGTTTTAAAATGGGACGGCGGTAAATGGGCACCCGGTGTTGATGCAACAACAGGCGGAGCAGGAACCGACGCTGATACGCTAGACGGTTTTGACGGATCTTATTACCTAGACTACAATAATCTTAACAATACGCCTGCTATACTAGCACTTGATAGTTTAAGTATTGGTGTAGAAAACCCTGCAAGTGGTAATGGTGCAATTAGTTATAACAACGCAACTGGTGAATTTAAATATACACCGCCAACTGCGGCAGGAATTGGCGCTATAGCATCTGAAGTAAATGACTTGTCAGCGGCAGTAGTATGGGCAAATGTACCAGATGCAAATATTACAGCATCATCTATTACGCAACACCAAGCAGCTATAAGTATTACAGAAAGTCAAATATCGGATTTACAATCTTATCTTACTAGTATATCAGCTAGTGATTTAAACACTATTAGCATTGATGCCTTAAGTGATGTTGATACAACCACAGCAGCCCCTAGTAATAATCAAGTTTTGGCATGGAATGGTAGTGCATGGGTACCGGCAGATCCTGCAGAAGGTGGTGGTGGTGGCGACCCTGATCAAAACATATGGCAAAATATTTCAGGTGATAGCGGTACTGTAACAGCAAACACAACCACAGATACATTGACTGTTGAAGGTGGAACAAATATTACAACCAGTGCTGCAAACGATACTATTACTATTGACTTTAGTGGAACACTAGGATCAAGTACATTTTCAGGATTAACAGATGCAACTACAGCAAGTTTAAATATTTCAAAAATTTATATGCCTGCTATTGCAATGCTTACCGTAAATAACACTGGCACAAGTGCATATACGTTTAATAGTCATTATACCGGCAATAATCCAACAGTATATGGATTAGCAGGCACTACATTGGCGTTTGACTTAACCGATGCAACTGGACATCCATTTGAAATACAAGATCCTACTAGCACTGCTTATAATACAGGATTAGTTCATGTTGATACAGACGGAACTGTAACCACAGGTTCTAACGCACAAGGAAAATCATCAGGTGTTTTATATTGGCAAATTCCAGAATCAATTAGTGGTACATATAGATATCAATGTCAATCACATATTGCAATGGTAGGCGGAATTTCAATTAAACGATTGTCAGTTATTTAAAATAAAGTTTCTAATTTTGTTCTTATTTCATTTAGACGTTCTACATTTTCTCTATTACGAGAAGGTTTAATATAACCATTATTTGTAGTACTATGTCCTTCATCTATAAGATTAAGTTGTAGTTTATAATCTCGTAGATAAGTTTCAAACTGTTGTTTTACTGATACGTTTTGTATTTTACTCACAGCTAACGTATATCTTTGTAAATCTAGTTTTATTTTTTTCTCTTGAGTTAATTTTTTAAACATTAAAAAGCCTCTGGTTTTAATATAATATGCTGATCGTTATCTACAGATGAACACGCAACATGTAAACTAGATTCAGAACGTTTAGCTTCAAATGAACACGGTTGAAGTTTAGGACAATGCCACACTTGACCTTCTTTTAGTTCTGCTTGTAAAATATTACCAGATTCGGTATCTATCCATTTTACTACAAATTCTCCTACACTAACAAAAAAAGTTTTATCAGTTTTTGCATTGAAATAAAATGGTGTTTTACTTCCTAAATTATTAAAATATAAAATTTTACCACAGTAGTCTGATGTACTAGCCCAAATTAATTCGTAACCCCACTGGTGCTTAATTACGTTGTTGGTTTTTTCCTGCATAATTATTCCATTAAATCTATTAATTTAAAAACTGTTTCAAGTTTCACTTGGTTAGTTTTATTTTGTAATGTGTTACGTAATCCGTGATGTAATGGTTTAGGCCATTTTGTAAACGAAACCCAAGCATACCCATCATGTTCGTCATTTAGTTTAGGAATAAATTCATTGTCTACTAAACACAAATATGTGTGGAATTGAAACTTATCATCATTGCTTACAAAAGTTTCTAAAGGAATGGTTTTTTTAATTTTTATATCGCCAATTTCTTCGGATATTTCACGTTTTAGACTTTCCCAGGGCGTTTCTTGTCCTTCGTTTGTTCCTCCAACTAATCCCCAAAGGTTATTTTGTTTGCCTTTAGTTCTGTGTAGAAACAAAAATCTATGTGTATCTAAGGTGTAGAACAATGCTCCACTACAAATAATCTTTTCCATACAAATAATTATGCTAGAATTTTAAACGCCAGGTCCCATTTGGATATTCACCTTCAAAGGATAGTATCCATTCTCCGTCGTTCCATTTATATTGGATACCTGTGTTTAGGTTTGTAGTATATGCATTACCAGTATATGCACTTGCATCAAATACTATTTGCCAAGCAGTTCCGCTCCATTCAACTATATCATTTGCACTTGCTATAAAGTCTGTACCATCATTATTTTTCCAATCATCTGCACCATCAGTATTACTAATATCACCAATGCTATTGTCTAATAATAACAACCTAAATCCTGGTGTTTTAAAATTACTAGGGCTAGTCTTTTGTGGATCTATAATATAATGAATCTTATTACCATCACCATTAGGTCCTGTTATAATAGTATCACTAGGTAGTGTATCAGCATCCCAGTTTACAATTAATTCATTAGGATCAGCAGAATTAATAGCAACTGTGCCTACTATTTCAGAAGCAAGGTCTTTACGTTGTAATCTTATTTCAGTAATGCCGGCTTCGAATATCTCTGGAAAGGATTTTATATATGCGTCCCACAGTACACCTCCAACAACACCACGTCTTATAAGTTTTGCACTATTACCTAAAACTAATAATCCGTAATCCTTAAATGTATTTAAAATTACGTTTGTTGTATTCCCCTTAATTGCACCAGCATTTTTATTTTGTTTACTAATCTCACCAGTAGGTGCAATTCCAACAGTTGTTTTAATATCAGCACTGACTACGCTAGTATCAGTGCCTGCCTGTAATTCTGGTGTGCTTTGCTCTAATCCTATTGTTCCTCTAGATTCGTCATATATACTTTGAACAATACTGGTGACAACACCTAATCTTTTAACTTTTGTAGGAGGAGAAATGTATATAGGAGTTTTGAATCCTAGTTGTGCTACATCTATTTCAGTTTCTGTTCCGACTGGTATACTTCTTGAACTAAAACCAATAGTATCTAAATTTACAACACTTAAACTTGTCCAATCTACATAGTTATCTGTTGTCTGTATTTCTAAACTAGGATTAAACAACATTAGAATCTGTTCCATCAACTGCAATTTCTGATCAGTATTTGTAGTCCATAAGTCTACGTTTACACTCAATGTATATGGTGTTGGCATTAAACGTTCTACTGTATAATTTTTACCTTCAGTATTTAGATACTCATTGCCGTCAGTGTCATATGCACGTTCTCTTATGTTTAATTTATTGACATAGCTGGCGTCACTTAACCTTGCAGTGTCCATTTCTAATCCGGTAATGTATACAGCCATTCTTGGCGCACTTGGTATTTTATTTTCCGAATTGTCTCTAAGTATATGTCCTACTTGTCTAGTTATATCTCCGTACATAACAGGTACTTCTGTCAATACACCGCTACTATCTTTGTAAGAAAAATTACTCATAAGCCTTACAATTTGCGTAATGTATCGTCTAATTTGTCCGTCATAAAAATGTTGCATTAATTATCTGCCTTAGGTCTAAGTGCTTTTGATAAACTTTGTCTTTCTTTTACGTCTTCCCCACCTATCTCAGCAGTTGTTGAGTTATTAATAAATGTACCTTTTTGTGTTGATCGTGTATCAGTGTTTGACAATGTCATACGTACTTTATCTTCTTGTTTAACCCAACGAGATCCGTCATTTCTAAATAATCTATTTGGCATAAAATCTGTCCTTAAAAAGAAATCACCTTCAACACTGCCAGTTGGAAAAGTAATTCCGTGTCCAAATGCTTCTCCGTTGCTAGGGATCCCGTCACCTAGTAAGTAACCTTGATACCCTTCTCGTTTAGGTGTTTGCATTACCCTATCAGCAAGTTCATTTGCTGTGCTTGCATCTAAAGTGCTTGTATCTGTAGTTACAAGTTCTACTTCACCGTTCTCGTCAGTAGCAAGACTAAAGTAATGACTAGTATCATAGCCTGATTTTGCTGCATCAGCTTCGGCTTGTGCAACAACAGCATTGTTAATTTGCATTTCTTGTTCGTACGTTGATAATAGATCTCGTAAAGTATTACCACCTGGATTTTCTTCTTCTGCAGGTAAATCAAGTATATCTTTGTATTCTTGACTATCCATAATTTGTTTAAGTTTTACTCTATACAAATGCGGATACCAAGTAGGCGAAAATCCTTCAGCAGCTCGGTTAACATCTTCTACTACATAAAAACGTTTTAATGCAACACTATAATCATTAAGTGCATATTCGTCTTTTAGATGCGGCAATTCAATTACGTCTCCTGCCATAATTTTTCTACCAAGAGTTTTAACACTAGATGATATATGTATGGTCATAAACAGCGTATCATTGGATAAAAACAATCCAAATTGACTCATATTAAAGTCTATGTCTTGTACATTATATATACCTCGTAGGCTATAGATATCAGGATCATATTTACGATCTCTATTCTCCATAAAAAGCATATCTTGTATATTGGTCTCTTTGACAGCATCATACTTGGGCTGATCAGCAGTCGCATCAGCTTCGTTTGGATTTTTAGGTCCTAAATATTTGTGAATAAAGACGTCTGTACCACCAACAGTGAACATTTCATAGATACGATTGTCTATGAATTCGAAGTCTTTACCCTTTTCTGGTTTATATAAACTAAGTCTCGGCATATGTATATTTATCGATACGATAAATACTGTTGGAGAAACTAATCTTATGGCAACATTAAAAACAAAAAAACAAGAAATATTTGACTATGTATACGCTATGCTAGGCGGAGGTATGGTCGATGTAGAACTTGATCCTGTACATTATGAAACAGCTTTAACAAAAGCATTGACTAGATTCAGGCAACGTTCTGAACATTCGGTAGAAGAAAGTTATTTTTTCATGCCTACAGTAACAGATCAAAACACATATACTTTGCCAAATGAAATTGTTGAAGTCCGTCAAATTTTCCGTAGATCAATAGGATCGCGCTCAGGTGGCGGCGACGGCGGTACACTATTTGAACCATTTAACCTAGCATATACAAATACATACTTATTAGCAAGTAGTAATATGGGTGGATTAGCAACATACGATTTCTTCAGTCAATACCAAGAACTAGTAGGTAGAATGTTTGGTTCTTTTATAGAATTTAAATGGAATTCAGTAACAAAACAACTAACCATATTACAGCGTTCACGTACAGAAGAAACATTAATGTTGCTTTGCTATAACTATCGTCCGGACGAACAAATCTTGGACGATTACTTAGCAAAACAATGGATTAAAGATTACACAGTTGCTACATGTAAGTATATGTTAGGCGAAGCACGTTCAAAATTTGCTACTATTGCTGGACCACAAGGTGGCGGCCAACTTAATGGCGATGCATTAAAAGCAGAAGCCCAACAAGAAATGGAAAAACTTGAAGGCGAAGTGTCAACAGCAGTACCAGGTGGAACTGGTTACACATTCACAATTGGCTAAACTTTTTACTTGACTTTTATAAATTTTTATTATATAATAATTAAAAGTTAAGGAATTTTTATGATTATTGGTATTTGTGGATTAATAGGTAGCGGCAAAGACTCTGTTGCAGATATTCTTGTGCAAGAGAAAAACTTTAAAAAAATATCTTTTGCAGATAAGCTCAAAGACGGTGTAGCAACAGTTTTTGGTTGGGATCGATCAATGCTTGAAGGCAAAACAAGCAATAGTAGAAACTGGCGTGAAGAAAAAGATGATTTCTGGTCTGCAGAATTGGGTAAAGATATAAGCCCTAGACTAGTATTACAGCTCTTTGGCACCGAATGTATGCGACAAGGATTTTATGATGGTGTATGGGTGAGCTTAGTTAAAAAGCATATAATAGATAATCCAAAACAAAATTTTGTTATTCCTGACGTAAGATTTCCGAACGAAGCCAATATGATAAAAAGTATACATGGAGAAGTCTGGCGTATGCGTAGAGGTCCTGATCCTGTATGGTTTCGTATGTATCAAGATTTAGGTATAGAACCTACAGAAGTGCATGAGTCTGAATGGGCTTGGGCAAATACAAATTTTAACAAAATATTAGATAATAACGGAACACTTCTTGAACTTAGAAGTCAGGTAAAAGGTCACCTTGCTTCCATTTAATTCCATGTTTCTGTAGTAGTCGTTGGCAGTTAGCACATATTGTTTTAAGGTTACTAGGCCTGCAATTTTGTAAATCACCGTCAATATGAAAAACATTAAACTGCTCTACATGCTTACTTTCAAATGCACACTTTTCGCAGTACTCTTTTTTATCGTATCCTCTTTGCTTCCACAATGGTATACCATAATTAATGCCATTACGTAAACATCTTTCGCATAGGCTTCTATAAAACGTTTTTCCGTCTTTTTTATAATTTATTGCACAAGGACGTTGTTTACATTTACATAAAGGTCTCATATTGTATTTACCTCACCTTTTAGGTACCTTTTTATTGGCTTATATCAGCTGGTATTTAAAAATATATGCTAAATAATAATAACAAAGTAATGTCCACGATAGGAGAATAACATGGCACTAGTATCCCCAGGCGTACAGGTTAGCGTAGTAGACGAAAGTTTTTACACACCCGCTGAACCAGGTACAACACCAATGATCTTTATTGCTTCGGCACAAGATAAAACAAATGCAGCAGGCACAGGTACAGCACCTGGCACTACAGCTGCAAATGCAGGAGTTCCATATCTGTTAACAAGTCAAAGAGACTTAGCAGATACATTTGGAGATCCAATTTTCAAATCTGATTCAAATAATAATATGATACACGGCGGTGAACTTAATGAATACGGTTTACAAGCTGCTTATTCATATTTAGGGGTAGCAAACAGAGCTTTTGTAGTAAGAGCAGATGTTGATTTAGGAGAACTAGCACCATTAGCTGTAGCTCCATCTGCAAATCCAACAGATGGCACATATTGGTTAGATACTGCAAATACATTATGGGGAATCCAAGAATGGAATGGCGCAAGTGTTTTAAACTCAGGACAAGTTTTTACAAACAAAGTGCCAACAGTTATTACAGTCAGCTCAGACTTAACTAACACAGGATCACTAAGCACAAATGGCTATGCCGGGGAAATTCCATCTGCTAGAATTGGTTCAGTTGGCAGTTATGCTGTAGTCGCAACAACAACTTTGTTAAGAATTTTTTATAAAAATACAAACGGTGCTTGGGTACTTGTAGGAAGTGACGCTTGGATCAAATCATGGCCAACAATTACAGGCACAGCATCTAATCCATCATTTGCAGGCACAACTGCAATTACTATAAATGGAACAAGTGTAACTGTTAACAGCTCAGATACAGTAAGTGATGTAGCATCTACAATCAACGGACTTAGTATACCAGGAATTACTGCAAAAGCAGTAGATCTAAAATTACAAATTTTTAGTGATGGTACAAGTTCAGGTGCAGATGATAGTTCATTAGGAGGTCCGGTATTAATTGGTGGCGACACTGACAGACTAGGCGAATTAGGAATTGCAGTAGGCACATATTACCCTCCACAATTACAAATTAGTAAACATACTAGCATTCCAGAATGGAAAGATGCTGATACATATACACGCCCAACTGGATCAGTTTGGTTAAAAACTACAACACCTAATTTAGGTTCAAGTTATATTCTTAAGAAATGGAATGATGCAACTAAGTTATGGGAAACAGTAACAGTTCCTTTATATCCGGATAATCAAACAGCTATATATGAATTAGATTCAACAGGTGGCGGAGCTTCATTACTAACTAGCGCAGTCTATGCAGAAACTAATGTTGCAGGTGATGCACAGCCTCTTGCTACAGTCAAGTTACAAAGACGTAGAGGAGTAGCACCTACAACCATAACAGGTGGTAAAATTGTAGCTGGTTCGATATCTTCAGGTAGTCAAAGTTTTACAATGAGTGCAACAGATAACGGCAGTGGTTCATTTAGTACTCCAAAAACACTTACATTCACCTATACCGGTGCAGCTTCAGACGCAACTATACTAGCAGGTGTAATTAATGGTGGTCAGGGTGTTGAAAATGTTACAGCATCAGTTGATGCACAAAATAAAGTTACAATTAGTCATTCACTAGGCGGCGAAATTAGATTTACTGACACAGACGGCGTATTAGAAGCCGCTGGATTTACACCTTATGTAAGTCCAACTAGCGGAACTCCGAACTTAATTTATGTTCCAGGAACTACTAGTGCAACTAGTCCAAAACAAATTCAAGCAACACTTTGGTCTCCGGTAAACGACTTAGGTACTGGATTTTTTACATCAAGTCCTACAGAAGTTAAAGCAGGCACAGCAAATGGTAGACTTTGGTACAACAGCATTGTTGACGAAGTTGATATTTTAGTACACAACGGTAGTGAATGGGTAGGTACATTATATGATGGTGCTTCAGGACAAAGTTCAACTGCAAGTCCATATTATAACGTAGACGCAACCAAAACTCCAGATGCAGAAGGCCCAATTGTAAGTGCAACAGCACCATTAACACAAAGCGACGGCACTGCACTTGTTAATGGAGACATTTGGATTGGAACAGCAGACTTAGAAAATTATCCAAGAATTTACAAATATCGTGCAGATAGAACAGACTTACCAATTGGAAACAGATGGATATTGGTAGACAGCGGCGATCAAACTTCAGAAAATGGTATACTATTTGCTGATGTTAGATACAGTGACTCGGGTGCATCAAGTGCAACAGCAGCTACAATTCCAGACTTACTTGTAAGCGACTACGTTGACTTTGATTGTCCGGATCCTGCACTTTATCCAAAAGGAATGTTGTTATATAATCTAAGACGTTCAGGATTTAACGTAAAGAAATATGTTAAGAATTATGTTAATACAGCTGGTAATAACACAAGATACGGTAGCGGTACTGGCGAATCACAAGCGTCATACTATGCAGATCGTTGGGTAACAGAAAGTGCTAACCAAGAAGATGGTTCAGGTACATTCGGACGTAAGGCACAGCGTAAGGTTGTTGTACAAGCACTACAGGCACTAGTTAATAGCAATCAGGACATTAGAGATGATGAATCAAGACTGTTTAACTTAATGGCAACTCCAGGTTATCCGGAACTAATTGGTGAAATGAAATCATTAAACTATGACAGAGGCTTAACAGCATTTGTATTAGGTGATTCACCATTCCGTTTAACAAGTGATGCAACTTCATTAAATAATTGGGCAACAAACGTTAACCTAGCAGTAGAAGATAATGATAACGGACTTGTTACTTCTGATCCATATTTGGCTGTTTACTATCCAAGTGGATTTACAAGTGATAACTTTGGTAACAATGTTGTTGTTCCATCCTCGCACATGATGATGAGAACTATTGCACTTAGTGACCAAGTTTCGTTTCCATGGTTTGCACCAGCAGGTACAAGACGTGGTGGAATAACAAATGCAAGTTCAACTGGTTTTATTACTAGCGAAGGCGAATTTAAATCAATAGCATTAAATGAAGGTACTAGAGATACACTGTATCAAAACGCAGTAAATCCGATTACATTTATTACAGGTGCTGGATTGGTTGCATTTGGACAAAAAACAAGACAGCTTGCAGCAAGTTCTTTAGATAGAATTAATGTTGCTAGACTTGTAATTTACTTACGTAGTCAGCTTAATACACTTGCTAAACCTTACTTGTTTGAGCCAAATGATAAAATTACACGTGACGAGATCAAAGGTGCTGCAGAAAGCCTAATGCTTGAGCTAGTGGGTCAAAGAGCACTATATGACTTCTTAGTTGTTTGTGATGAATCTAACAATACACCTAGCAGAATAGATAGAAATGAACTACACTTAGACATTGCTATTGAACCTGTTAAGGCCGTTGAGTTTATTTACATTCCACTAAGACTTAAGAATACTGGTGAAATTGCAGGATTATAAAAAATGATAAATACTTTTAGATTAGGAGCAAATTAAATGGCAATATCAACACTATCAAAAATCACAGTGCCTTTAGCAAGCGGAGATTCCGCTAGTAACCAAGGCTTGTTGATGCCAAAACTTCAGTATCGCTTTAGAGTGTCACTGGAAAATTTTGGAGTTTCAACACCAACAACAGAACTAACTAAACAAGTAATTGATGTAGCTCGTCCAAATGTGTCATTCGAAAAAATGACTATAGACATTTACAACTCAAGAGTATACCTAGCAGGTAAACATACTTGGGATCCAATTACATTAAACTTACGTGAAGATGTAAACAACAATGTACAAAAACTTGTTGGCGAACAGTTACAGAAACAGTTCGACTTTTACGAGCAGTCAAGTGCTGCAAGTGGACAAGATTACAAATTTACAAGTAGAATTGAAATACTAGACGGCGGTAACGGTGCTAACACACCTACTGTACTAGAAACATTTGAATTATACGGCTGTTATTTAGAAAGTGCAAACTATAATAGTTTAGCCTATTCTAATTCAACAGATCCAGTTAGCATTGCATTAAACATTCAATATGATAATGCTGTGCAGTCACCACAGGGTACAGGTATTGGTACTGCTATTGGCAGAACTGTAAATACACTTGTTACCGGCGGCGGCGCCTAAACAATAAATTTAAGTTCCTAATCTATAGGGGGTGCTTTTTTAAGTACCCCTTATTCTTTTATATACGTACTTTTTAAATTAGATAAATATTAATATGAGTAAGTTTGGCGGATTTTTAGATAATTTAGCAAGTGGAGCATTAAGTCCAAAAGGTAATCTTGGTGACTTCAGACACGCAAGTAAAACATTTGTTACAGATGCGTTTAGATTAGCTCCAAAAACAAAATTCCTTTATCATGTATTTTTTGAAATAAACGATCAACCTGCAAGCGTATTACCCGAATTAAAACAAAAACACACAAGAGAAATTGGTCTCCTTGTAAAGAGTGCAGATTTGCCTAAATATACGGCAACTGTTGATACTAAGAAAAAATACAACAGAATAAAAAATGTACAAACTAGTATTTCATATAATCCTTGTAACATTACATTCCATGATGATAATTTAGGTATAACTAGTGCCTTAATGGAAGCATATTATAGATATTATTTTGCAGATGGAAATTATGGATCTCGTCCAGAAGCATATAATCGCCAAGTAAGTAAAACTGCTGCAGGCGATAGTACATATGCTGGAAAAGAAAGAAACAAATACTCTTATGGTTTAGATAATAATCAAAACGAACCGTTTTTTAAAAGTATACAAATTAGTCAGCTTACACGAAAAACATTTACAACATATACATTAGTAAATCCTACTATAACTGATTGGGGACACGATAGTGTAGATTCTGCAGACGGTAGTGGCACTATGGAAAATAATATGACAGTTGCATACGAAGCAGTATGGTATGATAGAGGCAAAGTAGGAGTAGATAATCCAAAAGGTTTTGCAGATCCATCACACTATGATACAACACCTAGTCCAGCAAGTTTGTTAGGTGGAGGTTCGCTAGGAATAGGCGGAGCCATTGGTGCTGGTATAAGTTTATATGATTTCATTACTAATGATGGCGGATTTAACAGCCCTCTTGAAGCAGGATTAGCAGCAGCAAACTTGGTATCAAATGTGCGTAACTTGAGTAGTGAAGGTATTAGAGCAGAAGGATTTAGTTTGCTTACTGGAGCAATTGGCGCAGCAGCTGGTACAGATGTAAGCGGAGTTGCAAATACATTTTTTCCAAAGAACGGTGGTAACGGAGGAGCAAAAGATCTTGTTCTTGCAACAGCCGCTGTAGCTGGATTACAGGCTGTAACTCAAGCAGTAAATAACAGTGATGCAGCCAAAGACAGTGCAGCCAGGGCTGCATTCACAAAAACACATCAAGCTAACGGTGGATCTGGTGGAGTCAACGGTGCCAATGCAGCATACGATGCATTATCTCCATCAGAACAAGAAGCACTCAAAGGATCAACGTAATGTCAAGTTTACCAAAAAAAGAAACAACATCAGAAGGAAGAACTACAGAATTCTTTGACAAATATTTTACAAAAAAAATAAGTTTTCCTACCAATGAAGTTGATGCTGTGATAGGATTCTTTTTGAAAAGAGGGTTTGATAAAACAGCCGCTCAAAGTACATCAACAGTTTTACTAGAGCAAGCAAAAATAGATAATGTTAATATTTTTACATTGTTGGATACTCTGAAAGGTCTCAATGAGATACAATTAAGTACAGTTGTTGCTGAGGTGCTTAATTACAACAGAGAATCAACGTCAAGTGTAGGTTTTAAACGTACCGCAACTGTAGATAAAATTGAAAAACGTAACATAGTGGTTTAGTGCTATGGCCAGGTTTGCACAGGGTAAATTTGCTCTAAAAAATCCAACAAAATATGTAGGAAGAAAAACACCAACCTATCGCAGTAGTTGGGAATTTGCATTTATGCGTTTTTGTGACGAACATCCTAACGTAGCACAATGGGCTAGTGAAGCAATAAGAATACCTTATCGAAATCCATTCACAGGCAAACATACAATTTATGTGCCGGATTTTTTTGTTGCATATGTAGATAAAAATGGTAAGCAACGAGTAGAATTAATAGAAGTTAAACCTGCTAACCAGACGCATAGAGACAAACTGGGCAAAAGTAGAGCTAACCAAGCAAGTTATATTCTAAATCAAGCCAAATGGTCAGCTGCAAATGCATATTGTAAACAACAAGGTATGATATTTAGGGTGGTAAACGAAACAGATATTTTCCATCAAGGGTCAAGATAGTATAAATATTAGTAGTTAATGCGAGAAACATATGACAAAGAAACTTGAAGAACTATTAAATTTGCCTGATTCAAAAGAAATTATAAAAGAATCAAAAAATACTGAAAAAGCACAAGCAGCTATTGTTGAGCAACACGAAACTGCACGAGATATATCTGAACTAGATAAAATTGCTAGTGCTTTACCAGCAGTAAAAGGGTTAGGCGATTTAGCAGATAAGGAATTGAACGAAGTAGCCAACAAGGCTATGACAGCATATGACGACCTTATGGATCTCGGTATGAATGTAGAAAGCAGATATAGTGGCAGAGTTTTTGAGGTTGCTGGTAATATGCTGAAAACAAGTCTAGATGCTAAAACTGCAAAACTAGATAAAAAGTTGAAAATGATTGAGTTGCAATTAAGAAAAGAAAAACAAGATAAAGATAGCAATGGTATTGAAGGAGATGTAATTACCGGAGAAGGATACGTAGTTACAGACCGTAATAGTTTGCTTGAAAAACTTAAGAATATGGATAAATAACATTATAGTAGGATCGTACCATGAAAGCATTTAAAGAATATTTAACAGAGTCTAAAAAGTCATACAAATTTAAGGTAAGAGTAGCTGGTGAATTGCCAGAAAACTTTGCTGATGAACTAGAAAGGTCTCTAACAAAATTTGAAGTTGTATCTGTTAGCACAGGAAAGAAAACACCGATTACAGAAAAACCTTTAGATTTCCCACAATTACAAAACTGTGAAGTTACACATTACGATGTTGAAGTAAGTTATCCAGTTACAGCGTATGTATTAGAACAATACCTCGTCGACGAAACTGGTACAGCACACGCTAACATTATTGTACGTGGCGAAGGTGATCCTGTAGAAGCACAGCAAATGGAAGTAGCAGACGACAAAGCTCCATATGAGTCTTTATTAAATACAGAAGACATGGGCGGCGAAAGCGCACAAGATCAAGTTGCTAATAATAGAACAATGGACCTACTAAAAGAATTAGAAGTTGCACGTAAAGAAAGAGCTATTGACCCTATAGACGGTATTAAGGCTGGAGAGTCAAAAGATATTAGTGCAGATGAAAACACAAAAAGCACGATAGGAAGTTAACAATGAATAACATGCGATCATACTTAGATATTTTGTCAGAAGCACCAGCTCGTGGGCTTAGTGGCGACGGGAGCTTGGTAAACTTCAATGTAGACAAAAGTTTGCCTGTAACAAAAATAAAAGATTCAGATGGCAAAACATTTGATTTACATGCTTCAGAAGAAGATGCACAAAAATTTATCGACGGTAGTAACGCATACGAGAAGTTTGATGCCGGTACAGCAGCACCTCAAGCAGGTGGTAATGAAGAACTTGATGCTATTGTAGCAAAGTATGCAAAACCAGGCATGACACTTGCAGACTTAGCAGCTGCTGAGAAAGAAGCAGGTAGTGATTCAAATGCAAGATATGTAATTGCGTATATTGCAAAGTCATTAGGCGAAGAAGGCCTATATAGAGCAGATGGCAGTGGATATGTATATCTTGAAGGTGACGAAGTTAAAAGTGCAAGAGGCGGAAGTATGGACCAGGCAAAGGCTGTGGCCGCACTAGGTTTATTACCAGATGCTACAAAAGAAAAAATTGAAAAGGTTTCACAAAGTTCAAGAACAGATGTTGCAGATAAAGCTAAAGAAGTACTAGCGGCAGCTGGAGAAGATCCAAAAGCCATGGACGGCGAAGGTGGAGCAGCAGGCGCAGTTGCTGAAAAATTAAAACGTGTACAAGAATTACTTGCCAAGGCAATAGAACAAGCACCAGCTGAAGAAAGTTGGGCACCACGTAGTTATGCAGACCAATTACTAGAAGAAATTTCAGCACAAGAAACAACTGAATTACAAGGTTTAATAAAAGAATTAGAAACAGAACTTCCAAATATTGCTGACGAATCATTAAAGCAACAAATAGAAGCAGCTCTTAATCAGTACAAAGAATTCCAAGCAAAGTCTGCACAAGGTATTGACGAACCAGGACAAGAAGGTGAAGGTGAAGGACAAATAGATACTGATAGCGACAGTGCTATTGCGGCAGCTATTGCTGATCCTGAACTTTGGATTACTAATGAAATGCCTAAAGAGTTAGCACAGGCTGATGCAAAAGGACTGTTAAAAGCAACTGAAAACGGCAAAAAGAAATCAGCTTCGGCAGCAGCTGTACAACAAATAATGAAACAAATTGCTAGTATAACTGGCAACAAAGATATGGACATTGACGCAGATGGACTATACGGACCAGCAAGTATTGAAGCAGTTAAAAAAGCTCAAGGACTTGCAGGCATCACTGTAGATGGTGACCCTGGTGCAGAAACAGCGGCAGAACTAGTTAAGTTTAGCAAAGATCCAACTGGTAAAGGCGGTATTGCAGATACTGATTTAACACAAGATTTAGATAGTGCAATAGAACTTCTTAAAAAAGGTATTGCAGCATTTGGTAGCGGCGAAGCACCAAAAGCACAAGCAGGTGGTGATGATGCAATGGCTGCAGGTCAAGCCGCAGGAAGAGTTGGAGCAACTAGTGGTAAGTTTGCGAATCCTCCAGGAGGACAGCAAAACCAAAGCATTGATTTTAGTATGCGTAACATGCTAGAAACACTTGAAAGATTAGACGAAAAATTATCTCCAGAAGACGAAGAAACACTAAAAGGCATAGTAGGTGAACTACAAGCTAAGATCGATGATGCAGAATATCAAGCAAGTTTAGATCCAGAAATGCAAGCAAAGTTTACAGAACTATCTAAACTTAGAGCAGAATACAACAAACTTGTATCAGCAGAGCCGAAAGCACAAGCAGGTGGTGATCCAGCTGCTATTGCAGGTAAATTACTTAAAGCAGTTAAAGGTATGGGCACAGACGAAGAAGCTGTATATGCCGCAGTAGCAGAAATAGCAGACAAAGCTATGTTCGACGGCATGTTAACTAAAAATCCAGAGCTAATACCAACAGTGTTAGATGACTTTAGTGGACCTGAACTACAAAAAGTAATTGATGGTTTTGCAGCAAAAGGTATTAAGATTGAAGTAGTTAAAGAGCCAAAAGGACTCACTAGCGGAACTTACAAGTACGACGGTAAGACGTATGGAGTAGGTGCAGGTAAAGAAGATCCAAAAGCACAAGCAGGTGCTGATCCTAGTAAACTTGCAAATCCAACAGGAAACCCTGAACAAAATCCTACTACACCAACAGCACCTCCACCAAGACCGGCTGCAGTAGGACAACAAGCTGCTTCTAAAGGTCGTAACGTTGCAAGGAGTGCCGGAACAGTTACATCACAAATAACACAAAGCAAGGATTATAGTATGAAAAAAGCAATTAACGAATCAGCATCAATGAATATATCAATGAGCGGAGACAATGCGGGCGAAGTAGGCGAACTATTAAAAATTCTTAAAAACGCAGGTATGCCGAATGCAGCTCCTGTAGGCGCAATGGATATGCCAATGGATGCTCCAGTGTCTGCAATACCCGGTGGTGCAGGAATAGACTTAGATAGAGATGGTAACAACGATATGGAAGTCGGTCCTATGGATCACGATCATAGCATGCCAGACGAATCACCATGCGGAAGTGACGAAAGCGGCATGGGAGATATGAAGAGATTAGCAGGCTTACAAGATGATGTAGAAGAAGATGGCTGGGACAATTCACCAGATGAAGAATATAAAGACGATAATTACATGTATCAGTCAGGTGGTATGCATAAAAAGAAGAAAGCATATCCTGCAACACAAGACGGTGACAATCCTATGGCACTAGAAACAAGTATCAAAGAAAGACTTTGGGCAGCACTACAAGAAAAAACTACCAATGAGGGACGTGGTAAGAAGAAAAAATCACGTGGTACAAAAGAAGACATGCAAACTACTGAGGGCTCTAGAGGTAAAAAGAGTCGTGGTAAGAAGTCAAGAGGTTAATTGGGAAAAGTATTTCCAACATATTAAACCTGTATGTCCCTGGAGCGGCGCAGCTCTTAAAAAAGGCGAATTAAAAATTACACAATGGTCTGGAGAGATTGAGCCACTAGGCAACAATCAGGCCATTGTTTATATATGTGCTAACTACAATCGTAGACGCTTAAAAAAATTACATAAAAAACTAGACAAGGGTGACTATGAATGGTTATGGAGTGAACCAACTAATGGTCCTAATGCATCACCTGTGCCTGTACTAATACAACAGGACAAACGTAAGTTATTTGATTTACGATTCGATACAGGTTACTACAACGATATATTAGAGTAAATACATTATGAGCAAAAGTTTAGATGGTGTTTTAACCAAAAAAGCCAACCAAAAAGAAACGTTTACAGAAGAACAAATTTTTGATTTGCAATCATGTATGGATCCTAACGAAGGGTACTTATACTTTGCACGTAAATTTTCTTACATACAGCATCCTGTAAAAGGTAAACTTTTATTTGATCCTTTTGAATATCAAGAACGTTTGTTAAAAAGTTATCATAACTTTAGATTTAATGTTAACATGCTACCAAGACAGACTGGCAAGACGACATGCGCCGGAATATATCTGCTTTGGTATGCTATGTTTAATCCTGATCAAACTATTCTTATTGCCGCACACAAATATACAGGTGCACAAGAAATTATGCAACGTATACGTTATGCATACGAATTATGTCCTGATCATGTTAGAGCAGGAGTTACAAACTATAACAAAGGTTCAATTGAATTTGAAAATGGGTCACGTATTGTTAGTGCTACTACAACAGGTAACACAGGACGTGGTATGTCGATATCACTACTATATTGTGACGAGTTTGCATTTGTACAACCTAACATTGCTACAGAATTTTGGACATCGATATCACCTACACTAGCAACAGGTGGCCGTGCTATTATAACTTCAACACCTAATTCAGACGAAGATACATTTGCAAATATCTGGAAAGAAGCTGAGAAGAAATATGATGATAACGGTGCCGAACAACAAGTAGGTGCAAACGGATTTCATAGCTTTAGAAGTTATTGGCAAGAACATCCAGACAGAGACGACGAATGGAAAGATGAAGAATTAGGACGTATCGGTGAAGAAAGATTTAGACGCGAATATGATTGTGAATTCTTAGTATTTGATGAAACACTTATTAGCAGTTTAAAACTTGTTGCTATGGAAGCCGAAAAACCAATTATGAACATGGGGCAAACACGCTGGTATAAAAAATTATCAAAGCAGTGTTCTTATGTTGTTGCATTGGACCCTAGTATGGGTACAGGCGGTGATTATTCAGCTATACAGGTATTTGAATTACCTAGTTACACACAAGTTGCAGAGTGGAGACACAACACAAGTCCCATTACCAGCCAAGTACGTGTGTTAAAAGACATACTAGATCACATAGTAAGTGAAACAAATAATCCACAAGGTATATATTGGTCAGTTGAGAATAACGGATTAGGAGAAGCGGCTCTTATTGTTATTAACGATTTTGGTGAAGAAAATTTACCAGGTCTGTTTGTAAGCGAACCAATGCGAAAGGGTCATGTTAGAAAATTCCGTAAGGGCTTTAACACTACACACAGCACAAAAATCAGTGCATGTAGTAGAATGAAGACAATGATAGAAAATGATAAAATGAAAATTTCTTCGGGTGCATTGATTAGTGAATTAAAAGGATTTATTGCAACAGGATCAAGCTATCAAGCAAAAACTGGAGAAACAGATGACTTAATTAGTGCATTGCTACTTGTTATTAGAATAATGAGTGTGTTAAAAGATTGGGATCCTAGGGTTTATAATACATTTAAAAGTATGGAAAATGAAATTGATTATGAACCGCCCATGCCCATCTTCATATCGACCAATTATTGATAAATATTAATATGAAAAACCTAGATCTAATCAGTGAAGAATTATTTAATAAGATACGCGGACGCTTTCCTAGTGTTACAATCGGCAACGGTGAAGGAAATGTAACAAACGTTCCCAATGAAGCAAGATTCTTTGATTTTGACTTTAACGAAGGAGATAAAAATTTAGGTAAGGTAAGTATAAGTGTTGACGATAAAAGTTTAAGTGTTATGTACAGTAACAATTTTATTGAAGGCCAAGATAAAATGACTAAAGAAAAATGGTACGGGTTTTTAAAAGAATTGAGATATTTTGCTAAAAAAAGATTGTTAAACTTTGATACCAGAGACATTACAAAGTCTAATCTTAATAGACGAGATTATAAGTTTTTAGCAAACAAATCCGGAGAAGAAACAATGAGCGAGTCAAAAATGTATGGAACAAGTAAAACTAGCTACCAAGACGTAGGTACAGCTAGGTTAGCACTAAAACATAGTAAACCAGTTAATCACGAATATGCAGCTGGAAGAACACAAAATGTAGAAGCAATATACATTGAAAGCAATCAGGGTGAAAGATTTAAATATCCGTTCAGGCATTTAAATGGTGCAAGAGCAATGGCAAGACACGTTAGTGAAGGCGGAAATGCATATGACGAATTTGGTAAGCACATTGTAGGACTATCAGAAGAACTTGCTAAGTTAAGAAAATTTAAAAATTACATGGGTCGCTCAAGTGTAATGGCTGAAGGCTTAACTGATTATATGGATGTTGTTTATGAAAGAATTGATACAGTAAAAAAGACTGTAGAGCAATTACAAAAAGAATCTTATTACAAAGAAGCATTTAGTAACTACGCAACGCCTGTGATGGAAGATGTTCCAGAAGACATTGCAAGTAATTGGATTGATCAATTAACTATTAAACAGTTTAACGAAGAATTAAAAGACGTATTTCCATACATTTATAAATTAGTAAATGAAAAAACTAAAGCACAAGAGCTAGGACCAGAAGACTTATTAGGCGAAACTGATATTGTAGAAAAACATATGAAAGGTTACGCAAAATACCACTGTGAAGATTGTGGCTGTCAAATGCATAATTGTAAGCCAGATTGCAAATGCGAACATGATTCACATGATGAAACAGGATCATGGTGGAAAGATGCTAATGGTAACGGTGTTCCGGACATAATGGAAGATACGGACACAATGACCGAATACGAACAATGGGCAGATGAAATAGTAGAAGCAGGATTAGACACAGAGCCTGAAGAAGAAAAAATCCCTGTTACTGAATTTGTATTATCATTATTTGATAGGGAAACTGGCCAATTTCCAAAAGGTGAAACAGCAGTACTGACAGCAATAGAAAAAGATTACGGCGAGCAATATATTGATCCAGCAAAATCATTTATTGAAGCAATTAATGAAAAATATGCACAGTTTGCAGAAGCCGGAGCAATGGAACAAGATCAAGAAATGATTGAACCAGAGCCGCAAGGAACTGTAATGGAACCTACCGTATCACAAGAAGAAAACGATATTATGAGATTAGCAGGCATATAAAAATGAAGAAAAAAATAGATGAAGTTGCAATGGGTCCAAGCGAAAATGGTATCTTTGCATGGCTGTTTCAAAATATAGGACAAGCACTAGGAAAATTGCCAAGTGATGCAGAAATAGCTCAAAAGAGCACAGACGGCAAAAGAGACTTTCCGGACGAAAGAGATGCTCTGCGAATGAAAATTCAAAGTTTGGTTAAAGCAGTAGCACAGCACGAAGCTAATAGACCAAATGATCCGTTAAGTATGGAAGCTACACAGTGGTTTGACAAATATTTACAGTTAACAGACAAAATATTTGATGCAAGAAAACAAATTATAGCTAAAACCTTGGGCACTGACGGTGCAACTGACAATTTAGACGATTTAAAGCGTAGAGCTGGAATCGGTAGATATAATAATTAAAAAATCAATATTTTAGCAGAAAACACTTGACTTCTGATAAATAATAGCGTACAATACATATTGTGCTGTACGTATAAAGGCACAAGAGTAGCAAATAATTTGTTGCTCTGCACATAGGCATAACATATAGGAGGCATTAACTATGGCATCATTAGCAGAAATCCGAGCAAAGCTCAAGGAACAAGAATCACGCACAAGCGGTAATTCATCAGGCGGCGGCGACAACGCAATTTACCCATTTTGGAATATTAAAGAAGGCGAGAGTGCAACTCTACGTTTCCTTCCAGATGGCGATGAGTCAAACACTTTCTTTTGGAAAGAGCGTTTGATGATTAAATTGCCCTTCGCAGGCGTAAAGGGTGAAACTGATTCACGTCCTGTACAAGTACAAATTCCGTGTATGGAAATGTACGGCGAGACATGTGACATCTTAAACGAGGTACGTGGCTGGTTCAAAGACCCAAGTCTAGAAGATATGGGTCGTAAGTATTGGAAAAAGCGTTCATATATTTTCCAAGGTTTTGTAACGGATAACCCACTCTCAGAGGATACTACTCCTGAGAATCCAATTAGACGTTTTATTATTGGTCCACAAATTTTCCAAATTATTAAAGCGGCTCTTATGGATCCAGACATGGAAGAACTACCAACAGATTATACTGCTGGCGTCGACTTCCGTCTTAATAAAACAAGTAAAGGTGGATATGCAGACTATTCAACATCAAACTGGGCACGTAGAGATCGTCCATTAGGTGATGCTGAAATGAAAGGCATTGAAACTAACGGCTTGTGGAACTTGTCTGACTTTTTACCTAAGAAACCAGGTGAAGTAGAAGTAAAAGTTATGAAAGAAATGTTTGAAGCGTCAGTAGATGGCGAAGCATATGATGCAGATAGATTTGGTCAATATTTCCGTCCAGCAGGTATGTCAGCAAGAACTGGTGATCCAAATCAATCATCAGCCAACGGAACAGCAACTTCAAGAACTGCTGATCCAGCACCAACTCCAGCACCAGAGGCGCCTGCTCCAGTAGCAGAGACTGCACCTGAGCCAACTCCAGCACCAGCGGCTGAAGCGGCACCTGCAGAAGGTAATGCTCAAGACATTCTTGCAATGATTCGTTCAAGACAATCTAGCTAAAGAATAAATTAAGTGCTCCTAGTACTTAAACCAGAACAGAGATTCATTGCCATTGGCTGTCAACGTTCTAAACAGTACTAGGAGTGTAGCTTTAACAAGGAGAAACTATGGCTAAATCATTTGACGTTAGTAAGTTCCGTAAGGACTTAACAAAAAGCATCTCAGGCATGAGTAGCGGCTTTAACGATCCTACAGATTGGATCTCAACAGGCTCATATGCACTTAACTATCTTATTAGTGGCGACTTTCACAAAGGTGTTCCACTAGGTAAGGTAACTGTGTTTGCAGGTGAATCCGGAGCAGGTAAAAGTTATTTCTGTTCAGGTAACATCGTAAAACACGCACAAGACCAAGGCATCTTTGTAGTACTAATTGACTCAGAGAACGCTCTTGATGAATCGTGGCTACAAGCATTAGACGTAGACACGTCAGAAGAAAAACTACTAAAACTTAACATGAGTATGATTGATGATGTTGCTAAAACAGTATCAACATTTGTAGCAGACTATAAAGCAATGGCCGAAGAAGATCGACCTAAAGTATTGTTTGTAGTTGACAGTTTGGGTATGTTGCTAACACCTACAGACGTAGATCAGTTTAGTAAGGGTGATATGAAAGGTGATATGGGTCGTAAGCCTAAGCAATTGACCGCACTTGTTCGTAACACAGTTAACATGATTGGTTCACTTAATGTAGGACTAGTATGTACTAACCATACATATGCATCACAAGATATGTTTGATCCAGATGACAAGATCAGTGGTGGACAAGGTTTTGTTTACGCATCAAGTATTGTTGTTGCAATGAAGAAAATGAAACTTAAAGAAGACGAAGCTGGTAATAAGATCAGTGAAGTACGTGGTATTAGAGCAGGTTGTAAAGTAATGAAAACTCGTTATGCAAAACCTTTCGAAGGTGTACAAGTAAAGATTCCATACGAAACAGGTATGAATCCTTACAGTGGTCTTATTGAATTATTTGAGAAAAAAGGCTTGTTAGAGAAGCAAGGCAATAGACTCAAGTATATCGATCTAGCTGGAGAAGAACATCTTGATTATCGCAAGGCTTGGATGGAACCATCTAAGATGGATATGATCATGTCAGAATATAATGAAAAGTTAGCACCTGAGGTAAATACCGAGGATGACGACGAAGTCGTTGTAGACGAACATGAATTAATCGAGGAGTAAACTATGGACGAAGGTCAAATTGTTGACG